>Ga0209824_10000678_pt1 | contig 20633 bp, 15 predicted proteins | sample VDWuncwatermetaG_FD_184124 | JGI IMG/M metagenome (GOLD analysis project Ga0209824, IMG submission 184124) | Wastewater microbial communities from Netherlands to study Microbial Dark Matter (Phase II) - VDW unchlorinated drinking water (SPAdes)... ... | reverse complement strand
TTATATGTAACTGTTGTCTGGCCATTGGCCTTTTTGGTTAGGACACGGTTTAACGCGTCGTAAGTAAACTCCAATACCTGGACTTTGGCATCGGTTTGTTTAGTGAGATTGCCGTTTGCATCGTATTGGTATGTCCAATGCCCCATATCAGGATCCTGCATATCAATTTTGCGAGAAAGCGCGTCGTATTGCATATTAATTACGTTGCCTTTAGCATCGCGGGTCCAGATAAGGTTGCCTAATTTGTCATAGCCGTAGCTTATTGAGTTATTTAGAGCGTCATAGACAACGGCTTTACGATATAATGTATCGTATTCGTAGCCTGTTGAGTGATTGTTGGGGTCTATAACCTTAATAATATTGCCCATTTTATCGTAACTAAATTGCGCCTTACGGCCGAGTGGGTCTATTGTAGATGTCTTTCTGTAAAAGCAATCGTAGATATTTGTTGTTGTGTGGCTGTTTGCATCTATTGTTGCTGTGACATTTCCAACAGCGTCATATTGCTTTTGGGTTTTGTTACCTAAGGGGTCTGTTACATTTGTTAATCTTCCCAGCATATCGTATCCATATGTTGTTATATGGCCATTGGCATCTGTTAGGCTGGTTAAATTTACTTGGTTCTGTCTCATATAATTAGCACAGTCATATATAGAATTTGAAAAATTGCCCAGGGCGTCTATTGTTTTTATTACATTTCCTAAAACATCGTATTGATAGACAGTAACCTGATTATTCGGGTCTGTAGAAGTCAGAAGCCTGCCGTCTTTGTCGTAGGTGTTTGTAATTTTTTGCAATAAGGCATTTGTAGCAGTTAAAACATTGTTATTGTTGTCATAGGTATAGGCTGTTGTGTTGCCCTTAGGGTCGATTTTAGTTAAAAGGCGGCTTAGATTATCATAGGTAAACGCAGTTTTATTATTTAAGGCGTCGGTTGTTGATGTGATATTACCGTAACCATCGTAAACAGAGATGGTAATATTGCCGAGCGCATCTTTGGTATTTGTCGGTTGGCCATAAGAATCATAGGTGATTTCAGTCCGGACATTTTGCACAACGCCGCTTTGGTTTAAATATTTTACGCTGCTTGTTAAATTTCCTTTTAAGTCATAGGTAAATTCAGTAACATTCCCTAATGCGTCGGTAATCTTTGTCGGCTGATTAAATATTGGCTCATATGCTATCACGCTTACAATATCATCTAAACCGTTCGCCCCTTTCCTTATCAATCTAGTCTGGTTTCCGCTTGCGTCGTATTCAAAATTAGTTGTGTTGCCTAATTTATCGGTTACTCCTATTTTATTATTAAAGTCATCCCAAGCGTAACCCTCCATATTTCCATAAGGGTCTTTAGCCCATTTTAAACGATTTTTATCGTCAAACGTATAGACAAACGCTTCAGTTCTACTATTTGTTACGGTAGTCTGATCCCATGTATATTCATAGGTAGTAATATTGCCAAGCGGGTCTTTCTGCGTCTTCAGGCGATCATTATAGTAGTAGCTATTTTCATAGGTGTGGCCTTCTTTGTCTGTCCAGTCCTTTAAGTTATAGTTAACGTAATAAGTATAAGTAATAAAATTATTCATTGGATCTGTAAGCTTAATTAGATTACCGTTTGAATCATAGTCGTATTTAACGCGCCTGGCTGCAGGATCATCTATGTAATCAACCTTATGGTTTGAATTATAATGAAATGTTAGTTTTCTTCCAGAGGCGTCTGAAATTTCTGTAAGTTGACCCCAGTCATTATTATTATAGGTAAATGTAAGCTGATTTGAATTCCTGTCAATAATATTGGCTAAACGGCCGTAAGGGTCAAAGTTATATGTTGTGCCGTATTTTTCTTTAAGAGTAAAGCTATCCTTTGAATGATCACTTTCGTTAATTGAAGAGGTTAACGTATGATAAACTCCTTTTGGTGCGGAATATGTGCCTCCTGAATTCTTGGTATAAGTATCAACATGCCTGTCAGGATATACGACTATTAATGCACCGCCCGGGCCTGGCTGTATTTTCATCCCATAATTCCAGGTCCAGCCGTAGCCGAATATTGATTTTTCATCGTCTGTTGTAAAATTAAAGTCATACGTTAATTGGTTAGAACTGATTGTGCCTGTATCAGCATAGGGATTGTCAAACTGCCTCTGGGAAAACACAGGGCCAGTCGGTGTTTCATAAGTGATACTGCTGCCAGTGCCTACGACAGAAACATTTACATCGTCAAAATGCGCGTGGCAAAAATACGCCTCAAGGCAAAGGAACGCATCAGGCAAAGGATCCTGGTCAACGAGCCACACGGATGTGTTAGAACTATTATTTACGGTTACAAGCACCTCGTCGGGCTGACCGGGCACAATAGCCCCTCTTTCTATTCTAATGGTATTCCATTGTAAAGGATTAACGCTTGAAGCAGACCTCACGCGGCCGGTAGCTATCCCATTTTTATACCTGACTAATTCCAAATCGCCGTTTGTATTTATAAGGAAGGCATAACGATTGTCTTTGTCTGTGTAACAAAAGTTCACCCAGGCGGTTTCATAAGGAAAGTGCTCGCCCTGCTGAACGGTCTTCATTTTTAAGGTAATTACAAACATACCTTTAATCCTTGCTCCTAGAACAGTCCTGTCGCCTTCACCTGAATATTCGCCATTTTCAATGTTCCAGGTTCCTGATTCAGGAAACCAGTCCTTAACGGCAGTGCCTATCTGAGAATTATATGTGCGCTTAATTTCCAAAGAAGACCCGCGGCCTGGTATATACATATCTTGCCAGCTTTTTATAAAATTGCCGTTTACTAAATTAACGGAACCATTGAGGACGTTATCAAATTTTAACGCGCCGCAGTAATTTTTGCCGTTAGTGTTGTGACAGGGCGGCGGTGTGTCATCTGCAAAGGTATACGCAGAAAACCCAATTACCATGGCAAAAATTAAAATATATTTAGCAATGTTATTATTGATTCGGCGGCGCAATAGGCCTCCTGTAAACGTAAACATACGTTTGCCTCCTGGCAGTGTTATTGTATTCATCCTTTACGTCGTATTCCACAAAATGCTTTCCTATTGAAACATTTTGTGTATTCCAGTCATAGCTTGCATTAGTGCCATAATCCTGCACAACCTGGCCGTCTATTACAAATTTACTCTGTAAGTTTTGTCCTGGCACAGCAGCGGTTGTAGCTGCGATTGTTACAATCGCATTATTATAAATCAAGTCATCATTTTGCTTCGATACAAAACTTAGATTCCCTGATATTAAAGGCGCTGTCAACACTGTGATTGTCTTTTGAACGGTTGAAATTATTCCGTCATTATCTTTTACTTGAAGAGAAATAATATAAGTACCGGGGGTAAGATACGTATGCGATGGGTTCGCGTCATGCGAAATAGTTCCGTCGTTAAAATCCCATCCATACGAAACAATGCTGCCATCATAGTCAACGGAGCCAGTGCTTAAAAAATTAGCTGGTATGTTACAATATATATTCTGAGGTACCACTATGTTCACAAACGGCGCCAGGCGTTGGCCGCTGAATTTTAAATCGTCAAGCCAAATCTCGCCCTGGGCGTCTTTACTGAAAACAAACGCGATACTCCTCGCCTGTGACGCATTAAAGCCTTTTAAAACAAAATCTGTAATAGGTATATTTACGTATTGCCATTGGCCTGAAAGCTCAACATAATCATTTATATTTACATCAATCCTGTTTTGCATGTCTTCTAATCGCACGATGAAATCTTTATTTGCGCTACTTGACTTTATTTTAAAAGAAAGATATTTATAAGAACTTACGTCTTTATTGGCTGTTAAACCGCCAAAAAGACAAGAATACCAATAACTGTTGTTTGTTGACCAGATAATATGGTGGCTGCTGGCTTTGTCTTCACTTGTTGCGCAACTATGGTCGTCACCCGTATAAAAACCTAATAAGTTTTGGTTAGGCAAAGTATCGTTAAAGTCATCTACTGTAAGGATGTAACTATTGGCGGTTGTCGGGTCTAATGGATTTACAAAGGGCAGACGGCTGTTAAAATAAAACCAGCAGGTTGAGCTCACAGCGTTATTCCTGGGCCAGTTAGAGGTACCAAGCGTGCTGTATGGAATGCCTAGATTTGCCTGCTCTAGCCGCTGAACTTGCTTATGAAAATGATTTGCTGAGTTGGTTTTTCCTATTACATTCCATCCTGATACCATCTCTTCTGTTCCTTCGGCCCATATCTTATTCGGAAGTTGTCCGAAATACACCATCTCATCAAACCCGCTAACGCCTTTAATGTTAGTGTTCCAGTCCATCTGTAAAGAAAAATTATCTACTGCCCAATCTAATGCTGAACGTATATCTACAGCATCAGGCAGCATACCTAATGATAAAATTGCCAACGATTGAGGATCCAGATACCTTGAATCATCCTGCCAGCCTGTTAAGAACCTTTGCCCATCCCATACATTTGCTAATAAACATTCCCGTATTAAATCAGCTGCTGCGGAATAGTTTCTCTGGCTTGGGAAGCTATTTTTATCAAGTAGTTGTTGCAGGTGTTTAAACGCGGAATAGGCATCAAGATTATGCTCAGTGCTGCGCCAGGTAATAGCTGTACCACCTAAAAGCCCTCCTGTTAAGGAGCCGTATGTTGGGCTTCCTGAATTAGCATCCTGAAACTGATAAATCCATTCCGCTGCGAATTTCGCCATTTCTAAATAAGAAGTATCACTTGTTGCCTGTGTATAAAAATTAACAGCAGCTATAACCCAGCTGACAGTACCTACATATCTTCCATTTTGCGCATCGGTATTATCACCGGTTTTAGGATTATATTGAGAGCACCAGCTGCCGTCAGAGTTTTGCTTTGTCTTTAACGCGTCTAAAACCTTTTTAGCCGAAGGCAATTCCCCTGCTGCTGTAAAAGCTACTACTGCTAATGCTTGGTCATAGGTGCGGGCAACGTCTTGGCTATCGTCTTGAAAGCTGTCCAAAAATCCAAATGTACCAATCTGGCCTTTTAACCAATCTATTGGTGTCGCGATTTTAAAGTTCCTTATATATATGTCCCATTTCCCGGATCTATTGTCCTGCCAAACAATAGAATATGTGCTGCCATCAGAATTAACCGCTATTTTAGGCAGCTCTTGCGATGTATTGACCGGGCCGTTGTCTATTCTTAAATCATCGCCAAAATTCCTGCCACAATCCAAAGAAGTATCAAAATAAATATCGTCGATACTATTTGTTGTATTAACGAAAGTTGTATAAATAATGCCTTTGGCGTCTACAGCAATGCCGGGTGTTTTATAATTTGTGCTCATTAAATCGCCGTCGTCAATACGCACGGCATAGGAGAAATTCTGCCCATTATCGCTTGATGTGCGTTGCCAAATATGATGATAGCTAAAACTATCGTGCTCCCAGATAAGGTAAACATTGCTTCCAAGAGCAGTAAGCTGGGGGCTATAGCCATTATGAGGATCAGGGCTCATATTCTGCGCTGTGGCAAATGTTGAACCAAAATCACTTGAACTGGTAAACGCTATCTTCCAGAAATTATCATACAACCTTGGAAACGCGCAATAAATATATTTGCCATCATCGCTTGTCGCCAGGCTCAGGCCGAAAACAGCGCCTGTCTGTGTTATATCAACATTCATATCGCCAACCTGTGCAGGAATAAAAAAACTATTGCCGGCATTATTTGAGGCAGCGCATTGAACTGTAAAGTTATTATTAATCGGCTCTCTTTTATACCAGCTAACGTAAACCTTGCTACCGTCTTTGGAAACCGCAACTGCCGGGTTAAAACCCGTGCCTATACTAACAGGCGCGCTGAATGTTGCTCCTTTATCAGTAGATTTTATCAGATATATGCTGCCATCATTTAAAGGCTTTACGTTTGTATTTCCACCGCCTAAAACTATATATATATTGCCTGAATTATCTATCGCCATTTTGGGCAAATACCCCTGACCTATTACCCCTGAAACCGATTGCCAAGTCGCACCAGAGTCAAGTGAACTTTTCAGATATACATTTGAATTTGAGGCATCCTGCCATAAGACAAAAATCTGGCTATTTAACATCGCTATGTCAGGATTTATCTCATCAGAGGTGCTATTAGTAAGATTAACGACTGGCGCATAATCAATCACTGCTTCAAGAGGTTCTGACTGATTGCCTAAGTCGTCAACGGCTATTATAAGTATGTGATTTTTGCCTTGCGTTAAGTTAGTCAAGGTACATGCCCATGTAGTGGATGTAGGATAGCTAACGACTGATTCACTAGCAGTGGGACATTCAACAAATATAGTGGGTGTGTCAGCTGATTTGGTGCCGGTTATTGTTTGTGAAGTTGAGTCAGTTGGAGTTACTATAGGGTCTATTGTGGGTGAGCCTGGCGGCGTTATCTTTAAAACAACTGTTTTAGTTACAGAAGGGCCTATATTGCCTGCCGCATCTTTTGAAAAAACAGTTATGTCATTTGAGCCTTCGGATAATTTCAACACATACGACCAGGTGGTTGATGAATTTACCGGTATAACCTCCAGATTGTTTATCCATATAGATGAATTCGCCTCTTTTACACCTGAAAGTTGACACTTTGGGTTATTTGTAGGCGAAGTCAAGTCATTTACAGTGGGTGCTATAGGTGGTTTTGTATCAAGCGTAATCACAGGCAGAGTAACTGTTGCGCTCTGGTTACCCGCGTAATCTTGTGAAAATAAAGAAATGTGATTATCTCCTTCCTTTAATGTAATATTACAGCCAAATAACTGATACCTGTCAATTGGCACCAGTTGTATCAAGCCAAGTTCTCTTGAATTCATCCATATTGAAGAATTCATATCTTTTGTGCCGGAAAGAGCTAATGTCGGCTGATTTGTTAAAGCAGAAATTTGTGTAGTCAATACAGGCGCAGAAGGCGGAGTTGTTTTCACTACTAAATAACTTGAAAATACCGGGCTTGGATTTCCTGCCAAGTCACTGCAATAAACAGTCAGATTTATGGTGCCTTCAGTTAAATTCGACAACTGGCATTGCCAGGTTGTAGACGTATATGATTTTGGGCCCACAATAACACTGCTTGGAGTGACCTCTAATGTTACAGAAGCCGCGTCAGAAGATTTATTACCTGTAACAAGATACGTAGTGCCGCTTATATATGGATTTGAAGGCGGGGTTATATCAACTGTCGGTGCTGTTGTATCTAAAGTGCCTGTTATTGTTTTAGTAGATGAGTTGCCGGCTAAGTCTGTTTCGGTGATTGTTAAAGTATTCAGGCCTTCAGTTAAAGTGAATGCCTTGGTTTTGGCAGTTCCATCAACAGTATAATTCACTGTGACACTGGCTTTATTGGTAATGAAATTATTGGCTGGTGAGGTAATGGCTATGACTGGCGCAGTTGTATCAAGAGTGCCTTTTATTGATTTAGTTGTTAAGTTTCCTGCAGCGTCTGTTTCAGTGATGGTAAGGGTGTTTAAACCTTCTATCAAAGTGAATGTCTTGGTCTTGGCAGTACCATCAACAGTATAATTAACTGTTACGCTTGATTTATTAGTAATGAAGTTATCTGCGGGTGAAGTAACTACTATGACGGGTGCAGTTGTATCCAGAGTACCTTTTATTGACTTAGTTGTTGAGTTACCGGCAAGATCAGTCTCGGTTATGGTTAAAGTATTCAGGCCTTCAGTTAAGGTGAAGGCTTTAGTCTTGGCAGTACCGTCAACGGTATAGTTGACTGTTACACTTGATTTATTTGTTATGAAACCGTCAGCCGGTGATGTGATAACTATGACAGGAGCAACTGTATCTAAAGTCCCTTTGATAGATTTGGTAGATGAATTGCCAGCTAGATCTGTCTCCGTGATGGTTAGAGTGTTAAGGCCTTGCACTAATGTAAAAGCTTTAGTCTTAGCGACACCATCAACGGTATAATTAACTGTGACAGCTGAGTTATTGGTTACGAAGTTATCGACTGGTGAAGTAATGACTATGGTTGGCGGTACTGTATCAAGTGTTCCTTTTATTGATTTGGTAGATGAGTTTCCGGCCAGATCGGATTCTGTGATAGTTAAGGTATTCAGGCCTTCGGTTAAAGTGAATGCTTTAGTTTTGGCAGTTCCATCAACAGTATAGTTTACTGTGACTGCGGCTTTATTGGTTATGAAGCCATCGGCTGGTGAAGTAATTACTATTACAGGAGCAACTGTATCTAAGGTTCCTTTAATAGATTTAGTAGAAGTATTTCCTGCGGCGTCTGTTTCAGTGACGGTGAGGGTATTTGAGCCCTCGGTTAATGTAAAGGCTTTGGTCTTGGCAACGCCATCAGAAGTATAACTTACTGTGACAGCTGATTTATTGGTTATGAAACCGTCAATAGGTGAAGTGATGACTATGTTTGGAGGCACTGTGTCTAAGGTGCCAGCTATTGTTTTAGTAGATGAGTTACCTGCCAGATCAGATTCTGTTATTGTTAAAGTATTTAAACCTTCAGTTAAAGTAAAAGCTTTTGTTTTAGCAGCCCCATCAACAGTATAGGCCACTGTGATATTTGGCTTATTAGTTAAGAAGTTAGCTGAAGGTGAAGTAATTACTATTACTGGCGGCGTAGTATCTAAAGTGCCTTTGATTGACTTAGTAGCCAAGTTTCCGGCAGCGTCTGTTTCAGTGATGGTTAGAGTGTTAAGGCCTGTAACTAATGTAAAGGCTTTAGTCTTAGCGACACCATCAGAGGTATAGTTTACTGTAACTGCGGCTTTATTGGTTATGAAGCCATCCGCAGGCGAAGTAATGACTATTACTGGCGGAGTGGTATCCAAAGTACCTTTTATTGATTTAGAGCTTGAATTTCCTGCGGCGTCTGTTTCAGTAATAGTTAGGGTATTGAGGCCTTGCACTAAGGTAAAGGCTTTTGTTTTGGCAACTCCGTCGGAAGTATAGCTTACTGTGACAGACGATTTATTAGTAATGAAACCGTCTGCTGGTGAAGTGATGACTATGACAGGTGGTGTAGTATCCAATGTTCCCTTTATTGATTTAGTTGATGAGTTTCCGGCAGCGTCTGTTTCAGTGATGGTTAGAGTGTTAAGGCCTGTAACCAATGTGAAGGCTTTACTCTTAGCAACGCCATCAACAGTATAGTTGACTGTGACAGATGATTTATTTGTTATGAAACCGTCGGCTGGCGAAGTAATTGCTATTACAGGAGGCGTTGTATCAAGAGTAATCTTTGCGCTTACTGCTGTTGATAAATTGCCTGCTTTGTCTGAGAATTTGGCATATACTGTTTTTGTTCCATCACCTGAAGACAACGCCCAGGTTTTGGTTGTTGCATAGTTTTCCTGAGCTGACCAGGCTATGTTATCATTTGAAAACTGCATCTTATTTAAACCTGACCCACCTGTATTATCCGAAGCGGATATGCTAAGAGTAACTGTTGCTGATTTTGTATAGGCGGCACCGTTATTTATTTTTATTGTGCCTGTCGGGAGGATTGTGTCTATATTTACTTTATTGGCAGCGGTTTTTATCGCTTCTATATTACCCGCCTTGTCCTTTGAGTAATATTGAATAGTAAAACTACCCGATGTGGAAATGGTAAATGGGGCTGTATATAAAACGCTAGGCACTGTGCCATCTTTAGAATAATATATCTTATCAATTCCTGAAACTGAATCAGTGGCGGTTAAAGTTACTGTTACCGAAGTACTATGCCAGGCACTGTCTATGCCTGAGCTAACAGTAACAGGCTTTACGGTATCCAGCTTGATGGTACTACTTACTGCTGTTGACCAATTGCCTGCCTTATCAGAAAACTTCGCATAGACTGTCTTTGCTCCATCACCTGAAGATAGTGTCCAGGTTTTGGTAGTTGCGTAGTTTTCCTGAGCTGACCAGGTCTTATTATCATTGGAAAATTGCATCTTATTTAAGCCTGATCCGCCTGTATTGTCTGCAGCAGATATGCTAAGAGTAACTGTTGCGGAATTAGTATAAAGAGCGCCAGCATTTATTTTGATTGTGCCTATGGGAGGAATTGTATCTGCCGCGTAAACCGCTACAGGATAAATAAAAATAGCCCCGGTGATAATTATCAGCGGGACTATTATATAAGGAATAATGTATTTATATTTACTTGGAACTACATCGGCAAACATAAAGCTGCCTTTCGTTGCCTTGGCTTATTAGCTTAACTCTATAATCGGCTCCAATCTATTTTCAATGGTTTTGATAAATTCAGTTGTTACGAATGGCTTATATATAAAATCCTTTATCCCCAAATCTATAGCCTCTTTTTCTATCTGACTATCTGCGTAACCTGTCATAATAATCTCTCTTGGCGAAACTCTATTCTGGGCATGGTTAAACTCTCTTATCTTTTTTATTGTCTCAATGCCGTTTAAGCCCGGCATCCTTATATCAGTTATAACAAGGCTGAAGTTTGATTGCTTTATTTTATTCAATGCATCTTCTGCGTTATCTACCGGCTCAACATTATAGCCATGCGCCCTTAGGAAATTAGCTATTGTTTTAAGAACAAGCTGATCGTCATCTATAAGCAATATATGCTTTGTTTCTTTATTTTCTGCTTTAGGCCTTCTAACTTCCTTGGCTATCATCCAGTTGTCTATGCTGGACTTTCTGAAGCGAAGCTGCTTGCCTATTTTAGAATACGGCATTTCAGACTTTTGACAAAGGTGATAAATAGTGCTCTTTGCTATCTTTAAATATACAGACAGCTCACCTATAGTTAAGATTTTATCGTCCATAAACATATTTTGTTTTATTTGTTATTATCTCTTGAATTCCCTTGGCGGATTTTATCTAATATTAAGTATACCATATAAGAAATGACTTGTCAAATATTTTTTGCCAAGCATTTCTTTTCTTCCAAAAGCGGCCACATCTCTTCAAGAGGTACTATATAACTGCGGCCTTTTGTATGTAGGCTGCGGGGCAAGAAATCAGCTGATTTCTTCAAAGCCTCCGGAGTGACGATACCGTTTGGATATAGACAGAAGCTAAATTCATATATCATCTGGTTCATTACGCCTAATACATGCCTATCCGCGGTATGGCCATAAATAACTCTATCAGTTATAGCAAGAGCCTTCTTGATTGCCTCTGCGCTAAATCCATCCTCATATAACCGCCGACCAAGATTCGCCCTGAAAAGTTTATCGAGTTGTCTAATATCTTCCCGTTTTACATCATAGGCAACGAATGCGTAATATGTTTTAGCGTGAGTAAATAAAATACATTTGCGCCTGGCAAGAAAGAAGATATGAGCATACCATTCGCCCAACGTCAATTCTTCAGAAGCGTTGTTGGCAAGGTTGGCCTTGCCTAATCCCATTTCTTTTAAAAGCTTGGCTGTACAGCGGATTATCACTTTTATGCCTTCATCTTTGTTTTCTATTTAAAGCTGTATCATGTATGATTATTCTCTCGGCCTCAAAGATGAGTAATTTCTTCTTTAAGTCTTCTATAATTTTAGGCTCTTGTTTTAAGCTGTATGAGGTTTCTATGGCTGATACTAAATCTTTCTTGATTTTTTCAATGATCTCTCTGTCTTTCCTTATAGTAGAGAATCCACGACCTAACCAAAATAAATCATCCAGGTCAGCTTCGGTATATTTCCCATATAGCTTTGGGCCAAAACTAAGAGCACCTATAAGTACCCTTTTATTTTTAGATACCCACTCATACATAGGGACTAAAACTTCTGCTTTTATAGAATCCATTTCTTCTTTTATATCTTTCGTCTGTGCTGATTTTGTTAATGTTGGGTCATAAGTGCTCTTTACAAGCATTTTGATATCAGAAATACTGGAGGTCAACCAGTTAACCAAAGCCGAACTAGGCCCGAAAGAAATTCTTTTGGCTACATCATTGTCAAGCCCCATAGATATTATAATACGCAGGCTTTGCTCTTCGCCAAAAGGCAACAAGACAGATATGTTTTCAGGCAGGATTTCTTTTAGAAACTTAGCTAATGGAATAGCGTGTGTTCTATATCTTGAACTTGAAGAATGCCTATTTACAATAACATCTTCTTGAGTCAGTTGGCGATAAAGCTGAACGAAACTATTTATCTGTTGTTGATATATATCTTCTGATTTAAATAATACTTTGTTGAAAAAAGCGCTCTTTTTGGAGTCCAGAAAAACTGTTAAAATAAAGAGTGCAATAGCTACAATCCCGCCAAATAGTATTACGAAAAAGGCGCTATCTTTAGCAGAAGAAATATCTATTTTAAAAGCAACTGCCAAATACCAAAAGGCAAGAATTGAAATTATCGCAAAGACCACCGGGATTAAAACAATGCTTAAATATTTAAATTTTAATATATTTTTAAGCAAAGAAACATTCAAATCGGTCTTCATAGACAATGATTTCTGTGATAAGTCATCAAAAAACTTTGTATACTCTTTTATCTTAAAAGGCTTTATTAATTCATAGGACTCCTCAAGCAATCTTTCATTTAAAACTATCATCAGTTTTTCTGTCTCTCGGTCAATATCCGCACTTTCGTGATACTGCTTGCTGCAAACTGAATAAGCTTCTTCTAACGAAGACAGCCAATAATATAAGTCTTGCTTTTTGGCTTCTTCTATAAAATCTACGTCATCTTTTATAAGCTTGTAGTAATTGATGAGGTCTTTTCGCTGTTTTGAGCGAAGCTCCCTTACAAATAATAGTTGCTTTATGTCCTGGAAAATTTGAGTTTTGTTAGGCTGGATCATATGGGGATTTGCGGCGTGCCTGTGCTATTTTTTGACGCTTTCTTGCTCTTGGAATTTACATATCTCCTTTAAAATACGTTTGCGGGTATTACCTTTGCTCATATCAGAGAATGTGCCGACTAATTTGTTTGGTTTATTGTTATCGCCTTTTTTATAAAGATCGAACAAATCTTCTCCAAAACGATCTACTACATACCCCCTGGGGAATTCAGGCTCAACGGATATATCTAAGCTATAATTCATTTCCTTGGCTATTTTGGGTGCCTCCTGGACAAACCATTTTATTTCTTTCTTTAAGCGTTCGCAAATCTCAACAAGTGTAACGTCGAGGTTTTTTATTTCATTTTCGGATAGCAATTTATCAATCTCATCCGCGCAATGCTCTAATTGAGAAATGATTTGTGGTTGCAACATAACAACCTCCTCTTTCTATCCAATTCACTCACTTATTCTTTTAAGCTGATTTTTTGTTAGTTTTTTCTTCTTAAGTAAAACCCTTATAAGAGACTCTACCACTTCAGGGACAAATTGCTTACCGCTGCATTCTAATAACTCTCTAACTGCCTCAGCCGGTGTCTTTGGCTTGTTGTAGGGCCTCTGAGTAGTCATAGCTAGATATGAGTCAACTACGCTTACAATGGCAGCTTCCTTTAAAATGTTTTTTATTCCCTTAGGATAACCCTTACCATCCGGCCTTTCATGATGCTGAAGGACTATCTGTGAGACCTTCTTAAAGCTTTTTACAGGGCTTAAAATATTTGCGCCTAATACAGGATGAAACTGCATCTCTTGGAATTCCTGCTTGGTGAGTCTAGAGGGTTTTTGTATTATCTCTGAGGCGACCTTTGCCTTGCCTATATCGTGCATCTGGGAGCCTTTTTCCACGGCCCAGAGGTCTATATCCCAGTTGAGCGTTTTCTGCAAGTCGCGGCCTACCAGAGTGCCCAATTCTACAGAGTCTCTTAGGTGATCCCCTGTGTATTGATCCTTTGCCGTCATTATGTTATTCGCTACTTCAACTAACTCATTATAGGCAGACTGTAGCCTTTTTTGGTAACTGTTTAAATCCTTATGGGCGTTCTCCAGTTTTTTAAAGGTTTGGCTAAGCTGGTCATAGGATTTTTCAAGCTCTTTTAAGGCTGTCATTTTATCATGCATAAGCTGGGCCTTCTCAAATGCCAGGGCAACCTCGCCTGATGAGGCAATGAGGAAGATCATCTCTTCTTTGGATAATTTATGGCCTGAAAGCAAAATGACACCTATAAGATTCTTTCTGGCATAAGAAGGCACACAGTAGCGGGCCTTCTTTAATATACGCATCTCTTCTTTTATTTCAGAGAGCATTTCTTTAAGGCCGGTGTGCTTTTTAAGTAACGGCTTATTGCTTAATAGATTGTCTATTGTTTGAGTGGATATACAGTCTCTTTCTATAAAAGGATAGAGTTTTGTATTGGAAAATAATTCTATCAATAGGTTATCTTTGGCAAGCCGTAAGAGATTACGGGGTATTTTATCAGTTCCACCACTTTCAATAACAACATATGAATCCCTTCTTTTGTCATATAGAAGCACACTTACACAGCTTAAAGACAACCTGTTGGCGATGAAATCCGCCACCTGCTTTATTAAAAATAAAGGATTCTTAAACCGGATTAACATCTTCATTGTTGTATACATTGCCTCTAAGAATTCCTGCTTAGTGAGTTGTTTGGCTTTAACCATAGGTTAGGTTCCTTTTACTATTTTATGAAGCTCTCGTAGGATAAAAGGTTTATTGATGTAGTGGCTTGCGCCTAATCTTTTAGCCTCATTCATCTTGGCCATGTCTTCAAGGCCTGTAACCATTATCACTTCTATATCAGAATTAATCTCTTTTATACGTTTTAATACTTCAATGCCATCTAAATCTTCCATATTTATATCAAGAAGGACCTTGTCAGGCTTTTTCTCTTTTATCATGGCAATTGCTTGATGGCCGCCGGAAGCCTCTCTCACATCGCAGCCTTCATCTTTAAAAGAGCTGGTTAAGAGTCGTCTAGTGGCTTCCTCGTCATCAACAACTAATATTTTAAGTTTCATGTTTGATGGTTCTCCTTTGAGTTTGAATTTGACTTTGATTCTATCTGTTCTTTAGTGGCAAGAGGCAGGTTTATTATGAATTTGGTTCCTTTGCCATAGGTTGATTCAATACCTATCGTTCCATTGTGCGCCTCTACGATTTGCTTTATTATCCAGAGGCCCAAACCGGTGCCTTTTCCTGATGTTGCCTTTGTAGTAAAGAATGGTATGAAGAGCTTAGTTAGCTGCTCCTCTGTCATACCAATACCATTGTCCTCTAAGGTTATTTCAAGGCGCTTATTAGCGCAGGCAACGGCTTTAAGTTGGACTTTAGGTTGATAGCCATGCGCTATCCTTAAGTTACCCTCTTCTGCCTCACTTTGAAGCTTTTTAATAGCATCGTGGGCATTATCTAAGAGATTAAAAAATACATCGTCAAGCTGGGAAAGGTTGCCCCATAATGGCTTGCCATCTTGCGAAATATCTTGTTTTAGGTTAAGCTCTTCTAACTTAAATTTACAGGATAATAGATTTAGAACTTCATCCATTACCTTTGCAAAAGAAATAGCCTGATAGCCTTCGGTCTTCCTTGAGAAGCTTGTTAAAGATGTGGCAATTTTGCCTCCTCTTAGGGCGTCAGCCGTGATAGAGTCAAAGGATTTTATAGACTCGGAGAGTAGCTCCTTAAGTTCATCAGGCGAGAGTTTGTTTATGTCCTTCTTCTCTATCTTCATAGACATTATTTGGGATGGGATTGCTATGGCGTTGAATCGGTTGTTTATCTGGTGGCCTATGCCTGCTCCTAGGGTGCCGATAGAACGAAGCCTGCTTTCGTGGAAGGAATCGGCAAGGCTTTTGCCTGTTTCCTCATAAAAGACGGCATTTTCAATGGCCAAGGCTGCTTGATTGGCTAATACCTGAAGAACATTTAGGTTTTCTTGGGTATAGATGCGGTTGTCTTTTCGTTCTTCTAATACGAGAAAGCCCAAAAGAAACTCTTCAACAAAGCTTGGTATGATGACAGCGGCGTTTATTTTATGCATTTCTTGTACTACAGATGCGAATTCTTCATTGGCTTCTTGCTGGGCCTGCGTATTAAGTTCATCATAGACTAAGGCTGATTTAGTTTTGGTTAAGTATTGGATGAGCGGGTTAGTCTCTTTATCTAGGGGCTCTGTTTTTGATATGTCTTTTAAAAGCCTGGCGCTTTTTAATACATAACAAGAGGCCTGGCTGTCTAACAGATATATGGCTGCATTTCGGACCTTCAATAATTTAGTAATAAAATGCGTTATAAGACCAAGAAGCTTCTTAAGATCTCTTATCCGCGTCATTCCATCAGTTGCCTTAGCAAGTAACCCATGTGCCCTATATTCTTCCTGGAAAATACGTGTTTCTGCTTTGCGCCGAAGATAGCTATAGATAAATGGGCCGAGGGTGGCAAGAAATACCGCTAAAGCTGTTGAAGGAAACCAAGACTTCGTAATATATCCTAACCAAAATGGTATGCCTAAAACCAAAGTATATACAAACGCAAAAATTCCTGCACGAGTAAGAGCAATATTAATATCCATAAAGCGATATCTGAGGATGGCATACGCAAGAATTAACATATAACCAGAAACAAAAATGTTTCCAAGGGGGAGCATAGGTACATTATACCAAAGAGGATAATTTGTGGCACCGCCACCCCAACCTATAAATGTCGCCAACAAAATATATTTTAACTGTTCTTTCTTAAGACCTGTAGAATTTTTGTATTGTGAAATAATCATAAAAATGCCATAAACGACATACCAAATCCAAAGGATAAGAAAAGGATGAAAAGTAATGCCAGGGTTAGGCCAGAATTTGAAATTTAATTTTGGTGTGACATCTTTTACAAAAAAAGGCGTAAAATCTAATATTAAAGAGACTAATCCGGCTAAATATCCATAGAATATTATTTTCTTTTTTTTATCATATACGCCAAGGATGACTGAAAGATGGTGAAAATATGTTATAGGAATAAATATGGCTCCGGCCATTAAACCGCGAGAATACAAAATGGCCATATTTTTCTGCGAAGCTGTTAACCAGAAAAAATAAAAATAACTCCAGACTGAAATAGCTAGACAGAATAAAGCATAGGTTCTACATCTAATATCTTTCTTATTTCTAGTAAAAACAAAAATTCCCAGAACACTACTTATTATGCCGTTAATTAACCCGCTTAAAGCAAAAAAGTTCATATGAAACTCATCCTTTATTAAATGCAATTACATATTGCATTATACCTTGTTGTTCATATTGCATTTTTAATTCATTTCCCTTAAAACCAGCTTTAAGAAAAACGTTTTTAAATTCTTCATCATCTCGGTAAATGAGATTCCAATCGCCTGCCCATTCCATAAAATGAACTGAAGGATTGCTGTATTTATCTCTTACGTTACAAATAACCATAAGGCCATTTGGCGCTAAAAGTTTCTTGAGATTTTGAACCAGGGCAACAGCAATTCTTTCAGTAAAATAATCAAAAAGTCCTGCTGAATAAATAAAATCGTATTTTTTATCTATAAGAGAATTAATATCCTTCCTAAATGCGATTCTTATAGCATTTTCTTTTATAAAATTAAATTTTGGAGAATTATTCAATGCTGATTTTGAAAATTCTATGGCATTCGTATCATTATCATAGCAATCAAAATTCACATTTTTACACAGAGAATTATTAAAAAATAGAATCTCTCTTAGCTCCCGGCAAGGGCCAGAGGCAAGATCCATGATTTTCAAGTGACAATCCTGTCTATCCTTGATAAAGTCGGCGAGCAATCTTTTCAGATCCTCCTTCCGGTTTCTTACAGCGACCGATACCGCAGACATCTGAAAATAGTTGTCGAATAGTCTATCGAAACCAGCAGTGGTCGGATTATTTTCATAAATATCTTCTATTATCTTGAAATCACCGGCATAACCAAAAGGCTTCCGGATAGTCCAATCACAATAAACACCTCTCGCAAAAAGTTTTTTAAATTTATTAATAAATAGCTGTTTAAGTTTATAAACTTTATCTTCTTGGCCATTCGCTAAGTTGATCTTTTCAAAATTCATTATATTGCGAAATACACCATTGAGCTCTGCATTGAATTCGCTTTGAAATTTTCCCCATTCGTCAGGCTTTTTAGACAAATGTGATTCAATTTCTTCAGATCTTTTTATATAAAGCTTAATCAATGTCCTAAAAGGAATTTCTTTTGTACTTAATTCTAAATCGTAAGCCATTTTTACCTCCTCTTAGGTCTTAGGAAATTCCCTTTCTATGCTATGGCTTCTTTTATTTTTTTAAGCAAATCTGACATATCAAAAGGTTTATAAATATAATCTATAGGCATCAAAGCCTTTGCTTGCCGTTCGATATTCTCGTCTGCATAGCCGGTTATAAAAATTACCGGCGCTTTTTTAAGTTTTTTTGCCTGAAGAATATCATGTATGCCCTTAATCGTCTCAACACCATTTATGCCGGGCATGCGAATATCCGTTATAATCAAATCGAAATTTTCTTCCTCGACTAAAGCTAATGCATCCTGTCCGCTCGTAGCAACCAAGACTTCGAAATGCTCTCTTTCTAATAATTTGTATAGTGTCTTGATAATTAATTCTTCGTCATCCACGATCAATATTCTCTTTGCCATTTTACTTTTTCCTCCAAATTTTACAGCTATTACGTCTTGAAAATTTATTTCGAGCAACCTGCTCTTTTACGGTGCGGCGAACGACTACAAAATAAAAATAGCCAATCGTATATTTAAGACTGGCTTACTACTGGTTGCTGTATTTGGCTTTCTCTTTGTATTTTTATATTTGGCCTTACATTTTTACTTAGCCATTTATCTATGTCACTTTTTCTGAAACGATAAGATCCAAATACCTTAGTAACAGGCACTTCGCCTTTACGCACCTTAGGATAGAGCGTTTGTGGCTTAAGCTTCAGAAAATTAGCTAACTCCTTGACCGTTAAAAACTCATTGGAAAACACAAATCATCCCTTCTCCTTGGCTTTTACATACGTTGTTTGTACTTAATGGCGACTATAAGCTTATATATAAGCTATATATTAAAAGGACAATATGATTTCTAACGACACTTATTTATTTTAAGTATTTATACTATACCGCATGACGCTGAATTTGTAAAGAAATTTTTGCTAGGTTACCAAGGCATGTGGGAGATGATTAAAACAGCGATTCTTCATTCATAACAAAACTTAACCCGCTGCTTAATTGCATATTTTTCACCTACTTTTTTTAATGTTCACTTGGCAGTATCAAAACGCCATTTTCAAACCATAACTCAACCTTGTTTAGCGGAAAATCCGTCCATTCGATTTTCTCCCGGTAAAGCTTGTGGTAATTGCCGTCCTCACACACTAGAATTGCCGATTTATCCTCGTTGACCTCAAGCTTCCAAACGCCAAATTCCTGTAGGTTCTTTTTTGCTCTAGTCGTTAGCAATATTTTATCAACCAGCCAATATGCGCCACCGACCTCTGCCACATATTGAACGCCATCCGTATAAAGATACCCGCTTAAATGTTTGTACCAGTGCTCTGTTCCAGTAAATTGTCTTAATTCATTTTCTGTTAACATTTCAACCCCTCCTTCGCAATGCAGGAAAAGTAGCAGTTCCTGCAATCATTATTATTTTCGCTGGCGCACTTCTCGCACACAGGCCCTTTGTCTATGGATGCTATAGAACGCATAAGCAGCTTCTCAACCACTAAAGTCATTGGCCTGTCTTGGCTAGATTTCAGCCTATACAGCGTTTTAACCATTGTTTCGCTTAACACTGGGCTATACATACTTCACCTGTCTCCTTGTCAGGGACCTCAACCCACAAAACCCCGTCAATTACTACCCAATCCAAAATCTTATCCCAGCTTATTTCTTTGGTTAACTTGTCTTTTTGTATCCACATTAAAAATCACCTCCCTCATCAAGTGAATCCTGGTGCCTTTCAACAAAGGATTCCAGAGCTTCAGAGCCGTTTGGCTTAATGCCTTTAGCTATAAGCTGATAAACGTTCTTCATCAGATTTCTCTCTTCCCAGAGAGCGGATAAGCCAAATGCAGCTTCCGGAAGATCCTCTTGATGGGTTCTGTATTGAGAATTGCGCGGGGTTGAATACCTTTCCATGCAGGCATCAGCGCGCAGCACCCCATCCTCAAATTTTTCGTTTTTCTTTAATATTTCTTTCTTTTCTTGGCTCATGTAAGCCTCCTTTCTTTTGACGCCGAAAATATAAGCCCAATGATTTGAAGGCATTTTCAGGCAACCCAGTAAATGTCGTCTTTTGTCAAGAAAACAGGCATGCCCGAAGGCAAACGACTTCCAGGAGTGAGCCTTCATGGAGTCCTTTGGAAAAATTGAGACTCCCCGAAGGGACAGAATACTTCTGATGCCTTGCCTTTGAGGCAAACCACAAAGGCAAGGTAGAGGTGAATTTTTCCAAAGGATTTTCTTGCACAAAAGTCAAACTTGGGCTATTTTAGGCGGATAAAAAGAAAGAGGATTACGTGACGGCAGGAAAAAATGAGAAAAGAAAATTTGAGGATGGAAAAAAAGCGCATAGCTATGGAAAGGTATTTTAGCTTTTGTTGCAGTTGATTTAGGCCTGACGTCTTCCTTAATCTTTTTTTCTTAGAACATATTTGATATTTATATTTTATCTTTACCCCCAAGCACTTAAAGCTGATTGCGTGCGGTGGCCTTTCAGGTGATTTCGTCAACAACTCTCTCGAAGGCTACCGCACGCTCGTCCCAAACAAAATCACCCAACCCCTTCAAATAACCAAAAACCCC
>Ga0209824_10000677_pt1 | contig 20636 bp, 21 predicted proteins | sample VDWuncwatermetaG_FD_184124 | JGI IMG/M metagenome (GOLD analysis project Ga0209824, IMG submission 184124) | Wastewater microbial communities from Netherlands to study Microbial Dark Matter (Phase II) - VDW unchlorinated drinking water (SPAdes)... ... | reverse complement strand
GTCGAGCGAAACATAAGTGTTTTGCATCCAAAAAGGATCTTGCACGGCAGCCTCAAAGACAAAAATCATGCCCGCATCGCTGGCCAGCGAGCGGCGATTCATCAGTCCCAATTGGCGCTCGCTTTCGGAATCGGCAATCTCAGCTGTCACCGTTGTCCCGCCCAAAACAACGCTGGTTGTTTCCAGCAGCGGATTCTCCATCGATGTGGCCGATACGGAATCTCCAGAACGGCCCCCGCAAGAGGCCGCACTCAGAAGCAAGACTGCCAAAAATAGGAACGACTTGGAGGCTATCATTTTTTATAATTAACGCGCTCTTGATATTCGCCATTTTCGGTATTCACTTTGACCACATCACCCACTTTAACAAACTGGGGAACTTGAACAATGAGCCCATTGGAAAGAGTCGCATTTTTAAAGGAGGCCGAAGCCGTGGCGCCTTTGATTTCCGGATCAGCTTCGGTCACATCGAAGTTAAGCGTCGTGGGCAATTTAATTGATAGGGCGACTTGTTCATGGAATAAAATATTGATGACCATGTCTGGCGAGAGATAAACGGCATCACCCGCAATTTGATCTTTTGACAGTTCAACCTGATCGTAACTTTCCGTATCCATGAAATGATACGTATCGCCATCGGCATACAAAAACTGCATTTTGCGCTCGAACACATCGACCTGTTCGAGTTTTTCCGTTGAAGAAAAACGAAAATCCTTTTGCGTTCCATCTTTAATGCTGCGCATTTTAGCCTGCACAAACGCCCGTAAATTGCCGGGGGTGCGGTGGACAGATTCCATGCAAAGCCACAATTTGCCTTCGTGTTGAATCGCCATGCCTTTGCGTAGTTCGTTGCCTTGCATACTGCCTCTTTTTTATTAGTTGACCACTTTAATTTTCATAAGTCATTCCCGCGAAGGCGGGAATCCAGAATATTTTTAAATCACTGGATTCCCGCCTTCGCGGGAATGACTAGGACCCGTTATTCTTATCCCACTCAACAAATTGACCAATGCCATCCTTGATTTTGGTTTTTGGTTCATAACCCAAAACCTCGCGAGCCCGGGAAACATCGGCAAACGTTTTTTGCACATCCCCTGGTTGCTCAGGCAAAAACTGTATGTCGGCCGGTTTGCCAAATGCCTGACTGAGAAAATCCACCAATTCCAGGACTGTTGTCGTGCCCGCATTCCCCAGATTAAAAATCCCATAACGAGGACTCGCGGGCGCAGAAACCCAAGTCAGTGCTCTATAAACACCGTCGACGATATCGTCAATATAGGTAAAATCGCGGCTGAAATGACCATCACCATAAACTGGAACTTTTTTTCCAACCTTTATGAGGCCAGCAAATTTGCGAATCGCCAAATCTGGCCTCTGGCGCGGCCCATACACCGTAAAAAATCGCAGACAAGCGATGCTGAGACCATAAATTTTATGGTACACATGACAAGTTAACTCGCCCGCCTTCTTGGTCGCCGCATAAGGAGAAATTGGGTGATCGACACGATCATCCTCGTGAAAGGGCACCTTTGTGTTATTGCCGTAAACCGACGAACTGGATCCAAAAACAAAGCGCTTCACACCTGCTTTTCTAGCTTCTTCCAAAAGAGCTGTCGTGCCCATTTGATTCACATCGACATAAAGCAAGGGATTCTGCAACGACGGCCGCACCCCCGCCATGGCCGCTAAGTGGATGATGGCATCAATCGGATGATTCTTTAATATCTGTGCAACTTGATCACAATGGCGAATGTCGGCTTGGTAAAAAATAAAATCGATTTTTTTTTCTTCGGCGAGGCGCTCAATATCGAGAAGGTTGGCCGCTTTGAGTTCCGGGTTGTAAAACGGGTTCATGTTGTCCAGGCCAACTACGGGAATGCCCCGACGCAGGAAATCCTCGCATACGTGAGATCCAATAAAACCAGCAGCACCCGTTACTAAAACAGCCATGCCGCGAACTGGCAGGTTTTGGTGACAAGATCAACTTGAAGTGAGCTCTAACTCCCCGTTTGCCGTTTGAATGCAATTTTGTTAGCCCCTATTTGAGATGCATGATCCAGTCGTCAAAAAATACGCTATTTCCATCCTCGTGCCGTTTTTAAACGAGGAAGAGAATCTTGAAGAGAATTATCGCAATATCAAAAATGTGCTGGCGACGCTCAAGGAAACAGCCGAAATCATTTATGTCAATGATGGCTCAACTGACGGCGGCCTCAAGATTCTTAAGGAAATAGCCGCTACAGATCCGCAAGTTAAAATTGTGTCGTTTTACCGTAACTTTGGCCAAACAGCTGCCATGGCGGCCGGTTTTCAGGAAGCCACGGGCCGGATTTACATCACGCTGGATGCCGACAACCAAAACGATCCACGCGACATCCCTCACTTGTTAAAAAAGCTCGATGAAGGATTCGATGTCGTCAGTGGCTGGCGACAAAGACGCCAAGATGGTTTTATTTTGCGCAGATTGCCATCCCTCATGGCCAATTGGCTCATTTCCAAAGTCACCAAAGTTCCACTCAAAGATTACGGCTGTACCCTCAAAGCTTACCGCGCCGAGTACATCGACAACGTGAACCTCTACGGCGAAATGCATAGATTTATTCCCGCTTATGCCAAATACGCAGGCGCCCGGGTAACCGAAATCGCTGTCAATCACCACCCGCGCACCAAAGGCACTTCCAAATATGGGCTTGAGCGCATCCTCAAAGTTGTACTCGATTTATTGACGGTTAAATACCTGGGTGATTACGCAACCAAACCCATTTACTTTTTTGGTGGCCTGGGATTTGCCTTCATGTGCAGCTCATTTTTTATTGCCTCATTTGTTTTGTATGAGAAATTCTTTCAAAATGTCTTTGTGCACCGCAATCCACTCTTCATTTTAAGCATCTTTGTTTTCATGCTGGGCGTACTCATGGTCATGATGGGCCTGATTGCCGAGCTGATTATGCGCGTGTACCACGAATCTCAAAACAAACCGATTTACAATATCCGCGAAAAGATCGGGTTTTAATAATTGGCTTCAGCTTTAAGCAATGGAAAATGGATCAACAACGGATCCTTTTATAAATTTTCGTCGTCACAACGCCAAAACAAGCATCACCTTTTGCTTAATTTCCTTCATCAATTTTTCTGAAATCTTCCCTAAGAGCTTCTTGAAACGACGATTGTCGATGCTCCGAATTTGATCGATCATGACATCTGACTTTTTGACGAGTCCGGCTTCACCGGCTTCAAGATGAACACGCAGCAACTTGGCTTCTTTATTGATTTGAGTCGTTAGCAAGCAAACAATTGTGGATGAGTGCCCATGCTCGTTCAAGAAATCCGTTTGTAAAACGAGTACGGGCCGCATTTTTCCTGGTTCAGTTCCAAAACGAGGATTAAGATTGGCCGCATAAATATGCTCGCGTTTAATCTTCATTTGGCAAATCGTCTAGAAGTTCATAGCTTTCAATAAATTCTTGAGTTTGTTTTTTTAGAAGACTCACTTCTTTTTTAAATTGTTTCGATAAAAGCCGCTTCGATTGCCATTGATTATAGAATTCGATTGCCTGGTTTAAATACGCGTTCCGTGGCACCTTCATTTTTTTGACAAGCTTTTCTGTATCACTAAAAATTTTTGGCTCGAGCTTGAGAGAAAGGGCTTTATACATAATGAGTATATTCTATTGGAATATACTATCAAGAATCAAGCTTTTTCAATCATCAACCTCTCCGCCATTTTGGCGCGCTTGTGGCTCAGCTCCACACCAATCGCATTGAGACCCATTTCATTATCCGCAAAAAAATTGGGTTTTGAGAATTGGCTTAAGCTTTAAGCATCGGTCAGTTGAGTGTGCCATTTTCATGCGTGCGCATGATGAATTCCAGTTCACTTTCCGTCGGCAATCGACCGGCTAGAACACGTCCATCCGGTAATTGCGTAATATCCGCATTCACCATCGCCACCAGTTCGTCATAAAGAAAATAGACACTGTTGCTTCATCGCCCACAAATGTTTGCAGAATAAACATCTTTTCGAAAAGTGAAATGCTTAAAACTTAGGAAAGGCTTAGAAAAAAGCGCCTAAATGAACTTAAAGCGCTGCAAAATTGCACCATAAAACTCTTCCAAATCAGGCAAGCGTTGTGTGAGTATGGCGCGCAAAGCCTCGGGATGAATGGCCGCATATTCATGAACGGCAATATTGCGAAACCCTACCATTTTCTGCAATCGCCCCGACAAATCTTTGGTAATCATTCCTGCTTTTTCCAAAAGAATAAAATTTTCCCGCAAATCACCCGGCAACCCAAGGCCTTCATCTGAAACAATATGTGCGGCTAAATCCAAACAGCTTTGAATCGCCCTTTGCAAATTGAGCACAAAAATATCCTGGATGTCGATATTCTCTAGGCTATCGGGATTGCCCCGCGTTTTATCTTGAATTCGTTTGAGACAATTTTGGATCTGGTTAATTTTTTCAAGCACGATGTCGCGATCAACCATGGATCCTCCGGCTCAGAAGACTGGCTTCGATGCCCGCGCGCATCCGTTTGAGATCGGCATAGGCCATAACAGCGTTCACAAAAAATCGCGAAAGCGCTTTGGGATCGTTGGCAAAAATGAGTTGGCCATTTTTGAGAACCTGCATTTTGATAATGGGATTAGCGCGATTGAGCACCACCAGATCGATATCTTTGGACATCTGCGCAGCGATTTCTGCCTGAAGGTCAATACTTTTAAAGGGCTCAGGAACGTGTCCGTCTTCAAAATAGATAGCGAGATCAATGTCGCTTTCGCCTGTCGCCTTGCCACTGGCTTGAGATCCAAATAAAAAAGCAAAAACCACGTGAGGCTGTTTTTCTATTATTTTGCTAATTTTTGCCGACACATCATTCACTGGTCTAGTTTACTGTCTCAAAATGGTGCGGTCAAACTAAGATTCCCTCGCCCCGCTGGGCAAATTCTTATTTTTTATCTCAAAACCCCGGCAGGGATTTGAGCCTCTAGCCGTGGCCTTCAGCCCACGGAAAAAGAGTTTTGGTTAAAGTTATAGGAGCCATAACGATCAAGATTCCATTCCCAGAAATTCCAGCCAAGGCGATTTTTGTAAAGATCTAACGATTGGAAAATGATATGACCTAGCAAATGCTGCGTATATTTTATAAATAACACTGCCTGTTACAACCACTTGTTATATTTAAAGAAAAGATCAAACTTTCATGTGCGGCATAACCGGAATCATTGATTTTAGCCTCTCAACGGTTAACCGCGCCGTTTTGCAGAGCATGAATGGCGCGCTCATGACGCGCGGGCCCGATGCCGAAGGCTTTGCCTTTTTGCCGCATGCGGGTCTGGGACACCGCCGACTTTCCATCATTGACTTAGAATCAGGGGCACAGCCCATGAGCACGCCTGATGGACGCTACACGATCGTTTTTAATGGCGAGATTTATAATTACCGCGAACTCAGAGCCGATCTAGAAAAAGCGGGTGTCCCTCTGTGTACACACTCTGACACAGAAGTCTTGCTCGAACTCTTTGCCCGTGAAGGCGCCAATTGCCTGGAAAAATTAAATGGTATGTTTGCCTTTGCCATCTGGGATGCAAGGGAGCGAAAACTTTTTGCCGCTCGCGACCGCATGGGCAAGAAGCCCTTTTACTACGCACATCTTCCTAATAGTTTTGCTTTTGCCAGCGAACCCAAGGCTCTGCTCAAACATCCGGCTATTTCCAAAACACTCGATCCAAGCGCTGCCAAATTATTTTTTGCCTACGAATATGTGCCGGCGCCTTATTCGATTTACGCTGACATCAAAAAATTACCGCAATCCCATTTTTTGGAAGTCACGCAAGGCTCACTCAAAATCACGCGCTACTGGTCTCCGCCGCAAAATGAGCCACTTGAAATCGACGAGAAAAGTGCCGCTAAAGAATTACTCCGTCTTTTGGACAAAGCGGTTACGTACCGCATGATTGCGGACGTCCCTCTTGGGGTCTTTCTCTCCGGCGGCGTTGATTCATCATCAGTCGTTGCTCTTATGGCGCGTCACCGTGCAGGGAAAGACATTAAAACGTTTTCGATTAATTTTGCCGAAGCCAGCTACGATGAGTCTTTGTACTCAACCACTGTCGCCAAGACTTTTGGGACAGATCATCATGAAGAGACTTTAACAGCCAATACCATGCTCAAGATTTTGCCGGATGTGGCAAACTATCTGGATGAACCCTTTGCTGACGGCTCGATTTTACCAACCTATCTGCTCTCACAATTTACCCGAAAACACGTAACGGTTGCTTTGGGTGGCGATGGCGCCGATGAACTCTTTGCTGGCTACCCAACCTTTCTAGCGAGTCGCCTAGCCAATGCTTACACACGCTTGCCCCCATTTATCAAAAACAGTGTTAACCACCTAAGTGGTTGGCTGCCCAAATCTGATGACAACATGAGTTTGGATTTTAAAGCGCGTCAATTTTTACTTGGCGCAGATTTTCCGGGTGTCGAAAAAAACCAAGTCTGGTTAGGCGCTTTGCCGCCGAGTGAACTTAATCAGCTCTTTATGCCAGACTTTGGATCGACCACCCCCGACTTATCTCCCTTTGATCCACTCACCCTCATCCGCAACGAAATGCGTCATTGTACGGCCACCCATTTTGGGGATCAGCTACTCTATTTTTATCAAAAATTTTACCTGTGTGAAGGCATTCTGACCAAAGTCGATCGCGCCTCCATGGCCAATTCCCTCGAAGTCCGTGCGCCCTACCTCGACAAAGACGTCGTCGAATTTGCAGCTCGCCTGCCTTACGAATACAAACTCAAGGGAATCACCACCAAGTTTTTGGTCAAGCGTGCCTTCAATCGTCTTTTGCCTGCTATGATTACCCAACGATCCAAAAAAGGTTTTGGCATTCCAATTGCTGGCTGGCTCAAAAATGAACTCAAACCTTTATTGCTGAACACGCTGAACCGTGAGCGTATAAAAAGCGCTGGCATCTTCAACTGGTCTTATGTGGAAAAATTAATTGGTGAACATCTCTCTGGCAAAAGCAACCACCGCAAACCACTTTTTGCGCTGCTCATGTTTGAATTATGGAGAGAGCAATACAGCGATTAACTGTGCCTCACTCCCTTTATTCTTCTTGGATGTCCAGGCACTACAGGCATTCTGTGACAAGGCACCTGTAGAATCGCTGCCTGTCCAAAAAGCAACATTGACAATGTCATTATCAGCAGTGCCATCTAATAAATCAGCCCAATTGTCCCCCAGCTTCGGATTATAACTGGCTTCGGAGAAGTAATAGGCACTTGCCGTCGACGTTCTGGCGTAGATCGGAATGGTCTCGTTCAACATTGTGTTTGAGTCGGGAATATCCCGTATTTCATCAAGGCGAAGCCTCCAAAAATCTTGATCTTACCCGGTTAGCTTGTTACAATAAAGACTCTTTAAAAGGACCTCTTATGATACCTTTAAAAAATATATTGCCAGTCACCACAGTTAAACGCAGCCTCATGAAAATTCTTAATGAGCTGAATGCCGGTGAGGATCACATCATCATCACCAAAGATGGCAAGGCGTCTGGTGTGCTCATGAGTGCAGATGAATACGAAGGCCTTTTGGAAACCTTGGCGATTATGAGCGACAAAAAAACGATGAAGGCTCTTAAGAAATCTGAAGACGACATCAAAAATGGCCGCGTTTATAGCTATGAACAGGTATTTGGAAAATGAAGGTCGTCATTTCTGAAGAAGCCAGAACAGCCATACGTGCACTACACCCCGAAATCAGAAAGCAAATTCAAATAGCCATCGATGAGTTAAGGCGGAATCCTTATTTGGGAAAAGTGCTTGGACTTGAATTACTCGGCTATCGAAGCCTGGCTATCTCTCGCTACAGGATCATCCATAAAATAGAAGGCAACACGCTAACAATCAACCACTTAGGCCACCGCAGCGGCGTCTATGACGAATTCTCAAGTGCTCTCAAAAAACAAAACTCAAACTAACTGAGCTCGCTCACAGCCTTCTTCAGCCGCTCCACGCCTTTTTTGATGGCGTCCATACTCGTGGCATAGCTCAGCCGCACAAAACCAGGAGCGCCAAAGCCGCCGCCAGCCACGATAGCGACCAGATGGTCGTCTAATAAATGCGCACAAAATTCGTCGTCGTTCGTGAGGACTTTTCCCTTGGGCGTTTTTTTGCCCAGCAACGCAGAAATATTTGGAAAAACGTAAAACGCGCCTTGAGGCTTGGCACAGCGGATGCCCGGAATGGTATTCAACGCCTCGACAATGTAATCACGGCGCTCTTTAAACGCTGACACCATTTTGGTGATGGCTTCTTGCGAACCTGTGTAAGCCTCAAGAGAGGCAAACTGTGTGATAGACGAAATGTTAGACGTGACCTGCCCTTGCACTTCCGTCATAGACTTAATGATGTTTTTTGGCCCTGCCGTAAAACCCATGCGCCAACCTGTCATGGAATAAACCTTTGAGGCACCATTGACCACCAATGTGCGCTCTTTGAGTGCGGGCGAAAGCGCGGCAATGCTCACGTGCGTAAAGCCGTCGTAAATGACCTTCTCGTAAATTTCATCGGAGATGATGTAAAGATCGTGTTTGACACAAACTTCGCCGATCGCGAGTAACTCTTCGCGCGAATAAGCCGCGCCCGTGGGATTGCTCGGGCTGTTAAGGTAAATCGCTTTGGTTTTTGCCGTAATGGCTTTTTCGAGCTGCGCAGGCGTGATCTTGAAACCCGTGGCATCGGTGGCAAGCACAGCAACCGGTGTGGCGTCATTGAGCAAAACCTGATCCGGATAGCTTACCCAGTAAGGCGCAGGAATAATGACTTCATCGCCTTCGTTAAACAAAACCTGCGCAATATTATAGAGACTGTGTTTGCCACCAGCAGAGACGAGAATTTCGTCGAGGCCATAATCGAGATTGTTGTCGTTTTTGAGTTTGGCTTGAATCGCTTTGCGCAGCTCAACAATTCCCTCGACGGCTGTGTACTTGGTCTGCCCATCGTTAATCGCTTTGATGGCAGCCGCTTTGATGTTGGCTGGCGTGTCAAAATCGGGCTCCCCTGCACCAAAACCGATGACGTCCAAGCCCTGTGCTTTAAGGGCTTTGGCTTTGGCCGTGATGACGAGTGTTGGTGAAGGCTTGATTTTGGAAACGCGTTTAGCGAGCGGTTTCATGGGAATCTCCGAAGATTATTTTTCTGATGACTGAGGGAATAACTTTTTGATGAGCATGCGCTCGACAAATGGATGAATCATGTGCGTGGCCGAACCACCGAGTGCAATGACTTCTTTGATGATGGACGAACTGATATGGCTATAGCGGCCTTCCGTCATCATAAAAACGGTCTCGATTTTGGGCTCTAAAATCCGATTGGCCAGCGACATTTGCAATTCGTATTCGTAATCACCAACGGTGCGAATGCCGCGAACGATCGTGGCAATGCCTTTGCGCTTGGCATAATTAACGAGCAAACCTTCAAAGCTGTCGAATTCAATATTGGGTTTGTCTTTAAAAATCTTTTTGAGAATATTGATACGCTCTTCGGCTGTGAAGAGTGATTTCTTTTTGCTGTTATTGGCAATGGCGACAACCACACGTTTAAACACACGCGCGCCGCGCTCAATAATGTTGATATGCCCAAAAGTGGGTGGATCAAACGAGCCAGGGAAAATGGCAATGTCAGTCTGCGGTTCTTTGGAGGGTACTGATGAGCGTTTGGCCATATCGGCGTTCTTTGATGATCGTTAACCCTGCACAGCGAGGGGATTCCCGCGGAGAGTGTTCTACAATGATCAAAGTTTGAGGGTCAACGACTATGTGTTTCTCCAAAAGTTTAAGGGTTGGCACCAAAAGCCCCCGATCATAAGGTGGATCGCAGAAAATAATATCCGGGGGAGTGGCCAATTTGAGTGAGCGGATTCCGACAGGAAGTTTGCGTTTAAAAACATGCCCACGATCGGCAAAACCGAGAATTTTGAGGTTTTCGATAATAAGTCCAACAGCCTCATCGCCACCATCCACAAAGTCTGCCCTTTGGGCCCCGCGGCTGAGGGCCTCAAGCCCTAGGCTGCCCGTACCCGCAAAAACGTCGAGAAAACATTTATCCGTGACATCCCCGAGCGCCGAAAATATGGCTTCACGCACAATGGACAAGGCTGGACGAATCACTTTGGCTGATTTTGGGGTTTTCAGCTTTCGTCCCTTGGCATTTCCAGCAATGATGCGCATAGATCAAATCCATTGGTCAAACGTTGTAAAAATGACGTAGCTCAGAGCCTCTAAAAAACCCCGCAGGCAAGGCGAACGAAAAATTGAATCAGGAGTCGTACTCAAATGTACGTCGAGTGATTCAATTTTTTGTTCAACGCGGCATCCGGGGAATTTTTAGAGGCTCTGGAATTCATTGACACATTTTCCTGCAATTGGCTAGGTGACACCTAAATGTCTAAAAATGCGTTTGTTTTACTAATATCCATTTTCTGTCTCGTGGCAACTCAAAGTCACGCTCGTAAATTCACCGAAGTCGTCGATGATACGGCCATTGCTACCAAGCTGCGCTTTGCGCTTATGAACGATGCTCAAGTCGCCGCCAAAAATATTAAAATCAAAGTTGTTTCTGGTGTGGTGACGCTGGAAGGCTACGTCGATTCCCAAGACCAGATTAACCAAGCCATCGAACTGGCCGAAAAGCAAAAAGGCGTGCACGAAGTTAAAGCCTATCTCGTTTTGAAGGCGTTTGGAAAACTCAAGACGGTCAAAGATCGAAAATCAAACAATTTTTTTCGCAATATTTTTCACAGTCATGGAACCAAGAGCAGCAAGCCAGCCAAAAATAAAAAAGAGGAGCTGAGCGAAGTCGATTTAGTCCCAGCCCCTCTGGAAGAAAAAGCTTTGCCCACAGAAGCAAAATATGAGACCAAGCCAGCAAGCTCTCCTGCTAACACTAACGATGTCGAACCCAAGCAGGCTGTGCCCAAAGCACCAACGGCGGTTGAAACAACTCATGAAGACGATTTTAAGGAATTTGGTGGCGGTTACTAAAATACCGTCTTTTGGAAGGAACTCTCTATGAAACGATTTTTTGTTTTAATGATGGCATTTTTAATTGGTGCCTCTAGCGTGGCTTCTGCCAAAACAGCCTATGTTTATCGCCAACGCGCCAACTGGGTGAAATTACAAAAGCTCTCCAGTAAACAAATGGCCGGGCAAACGCTGGCACACCCCATTGCCAATCTCACTGCCGACGATATTGAATTCATGCTGCTTTCCATAGAAATGAATCGCAAGTCTTTGCTCAAAAAAGGCATCGACACCACAGAAGTTTTTAGCAGTTTTGAAGCCCGCCGTTTTGCCCCTTATATTGTTCAAGCTCTGGAAAAAGCTGGCCCTAACGAAGTCGTTAACATGAGTATCGTCCACAAACGTCCGGCTTTTATTTTGCGTAATGATTACGTTTCCAACATCAATATTTATGTCAATGATGAAGGCGTTCATTTCTTCTTTAACAAACTGTTTGCCCGTCTTGTCGGCGATTATTCCCAAATGTCCAATATCGATGAGTCGCTCAAAAAAGCCAAAACCATGCGCGTCAATCTCGACGCTAGAAATGGGCAAAAAATTGCTTTTGATAATCCTTTGCACATCGTCATGGAACCGCGTCATGACTTTGCCAGCGATGTCGCTGTCGAAAAAGAAAAAGATACTCTCAATAACGATGAGCTCCTCAGAGCCAAAAGCAAACGCAAAGTCGCCAAAGACGATGTCGCCCCTGCCCCAGCAACGTCATGGAGCGCACCAGCGCCTGCCAAAGCTCCATCCGATACAGCGAGCCGTTTGCGTCAGCTTGATCAACTTAAGAAGGATGGGCTGATTACACCGGCTGAATACACCAAGAAGCGTCAGACTATTTTGAATACGTTGTAGGAGTTTTTTACAGCCACTAACGAACAAATTTAATCCCCGCCTCTTCTAAGGGGGCGGGGATTTTTTATCTCAGTAAAAGTCTATTATAGAATAACCCCGAAGCTGTTGTCGTTTTTTGCCTTCAAATCAATTGCGCTAAAAACCTTGCGGCTGGCATTACACGGATTTGGCAGCCGTTGATCGGCTGGGGCCGCCAATCTTTAGTCCCTTTGAGACTGATTTGGAAAGCATGAGGGATTTTGACGCGCTCCAAAAGATATTTCAGATTTGAATCAAGAGGAGATTCATCTGTCTTGACTTCGATGGCGCAGACTGGCTGATGGCTATGCAGCAGAATAAAGTCCACTTCATGTTTTTGCTTATCTCTAAAATAGCGTAGCTCCCATTTTTCACCTTCTACGTCTTCTTGCCAATGAACAAAACGCAGCAAATGGATAGCCACCAAATTTTCGAAGCGTGCCGCTTCATTTTCAACACGACGCCAATCCCAAAAATATAATTTTTGCTCTTTTTTAGCCGCTTTGATCCGAGGTGGACCATATGGGGCGACTCTCAAAATGGCATACAGCCGCTCAAAAATCATAAGCCAATTACGCACAGTCTCGAAGGCCACTTGCAGATCTTTGCGCAACGAATTGATCGACAAAACAGAACCAACCGTCACCGGCAATCTATCGAGCAAGAGTTCCATGCCATCCAAGTTTTTTACCTGTTCCAAGGAACGAATTTCATCGCGCACAACCCGCGAGCCATAAGCCAGTCGCCAGCGCGACGCCTCACGCTCTGATTGCGAGAAAAATGGCTCAGGAAAACCACCCAGTTTAAATAGTTCCATTAAAGTATTTTGAGCCGATGCGGGAGTTGATAACGAACACTGCATGGCTTCTTGCCAAGGCAAAACTTTTTTTGGATGAATAAGTTCTGCCAGCGTAAATGGATGCAGACGGTGCAAAAAATAACGCCCCTGAAGCGAATCACCACCACGACTGTATGTTTCTAATTTAGCACTACCTGTAATTAAAAAGGACTGCTCGGGATGATGTTGGTCAAATTGCCCTTTGAGCCAATTCCTCCATTTTCCAAATTTGTGCAGCTCATCGAGAACCCATAGCTGCGAAGCCGCATCTAGTTCGCTCTTCATAATGAGGCGTCTATCAGCGTCGATATCCCAATTATAATAAGCCCACGATAACTTGCTTTTATTAGCGATACTCTTGGCCAAAGTGGTTTTGCCGCACTGCCTAGGTCCGGCAAGCATAACCATTTTCTTTTTTAAATCCGTTAGAATGACAGATTCGAGTCGGCGCTCACTCATTGGCTTATTTTAGATAGGTACCTAATTAAAGCAAGCTATTATTAGATAGGTCTCTAATTTAGGAAAACCGAAGATCTGCGCATTCATAAAACCACCCCGCCCATCACGCTCATCCCTACTTGATAGCCTACGAGCGACAGGCGGGGCCCTTTTATCTTCGGTTCATCTATCGAAGTGGTTTGTAACAATTCGCCATAAAGCGAGCAAAGCCTGTAGGAAAAGTTCACAATGAAAGAGGTTATGAGACAAAATTGCTATTACGTAAAATCACTCAGGGCATTAACGGTCACATTTTTTGCGATTGGATATGACTCTTTGCCAGGATACAAAATAGAGAGATGATGCAAATGAAGATCATTTTGAGCCGAAAGCATTGACTTGGTTATTTTGGGTTGCAAGCTATACTTGAATTCAGCCCCGTAATTTTTACCCCCATTTTGCCAAAACAAATCTAATTCTGCACCCGAATGTGTCCCCCAAAAATAGAACCTCTCTGCCGAAAAACCTAGATGACGCATCAACGTATGCATAGCAAAGCCTTCCCAAGAGGCTCCGAGTTTTGGATGGGCCATCAAATCATCGAATCGATTGATCGTTTGCAATGAATGGAACAGGCCCGTATCACGAAAGTATATTTTTGGACTTTTGACTAACCGCTTTTTTAAATTTCCATGCCAAGGTGGCAATTGCCTGAGCATAAAAGTGCCACACAGGATATCCAGATATTTTTTAACAGTCACATCGCTGATTCCAAACGAACCGGCAATTTCAGAATAATTAATGACCTGCCCATGGTAATGACTGACCATTGTCCAAAAGCGGCGTAACGTAATGGCCGGAATTTGTATGCCAAGCTGCGGCACATCCCTTTCTAGAAAGGTACTCACATAATTTTCTCGCCATAAAACACTTTGCTCATTTGTTTTTGCTAAAAATGATCGTGGATACCCACCTCGCAGCCATAGATTATGGACAGAGGCTGCCCCCACTTCTGCCAACGAAAAACCTCCTAGTTCGTGATAATGAATGCGGCCGGCCAAACTCTCTGAGCTTTGACGTATCAAGTCACGAGAGGCACTTCCTAAGATAAGATATTTTTGTTTTTTGTTATCGACTAGATAACGCAACAGAGGAAATAAGTCCGGCATCCGTTGGACTTCATCGATAACTATAAGCCCTTGCAAGGATTCCAAAACCAGCTGAGGCTCGCTTAGCCGGTTCACATCAGCTGGATTTTCAAGATCAAAAAAATAATCAGCGCCAATTTGCTTAGCCAAAGTTGATTTTCCACATTGTCGTGGCCCGAGAATGGCCACAACAGGATACGCTTTAAGATTCTTTTTAATGGAAAATAAGGCTTTGTCGCGATTGATCACGGCTCTATTTTATCATTGAAAACTCAAAGTATCAATATGAAATTTCAATGATTAAAACACCCTTATTTGCTGAGCCTTACATCTTAATCATTCAGAATTTAAAACTGAAGAGTGATACATCGCTCAAACTTATTTAAAACCGTTCAATATTCAGGCGCTAAAAAGGCTGCCTTAAAAAATTTACATGAGTTTTTTATTTCGCAAAATGGTGCCTTCAGGAGCATTTCTAATCAGAATCAAAATGCCCACGTCCAAGGCAAACAGAGCGTGCCATTAACGGCTTGGATAGCATCGGCTCTTCGACACAGAACGAGCGTCTTTGTCAGTGGATGACTTTTCTTATACCAAGTCAGGCTTTTTAAGACTTTTTCACTTGGATAGTCTTCATCATCAATGCCGATCGCTAGCGTTTGACCTGTTTTAAATTTAATCAAAAATGGAATCTCCAATCCACCACGAGTCGTGTACCAAGTTGCCTCAGCGCCCGAGCCAAAATGCATTCGTAGCAAGACTCTGAATTCATGATAAAGCAGTTTTATCATATCATGACGGCTAATCGTTCCATTCCACGGCGAAAGGTGGTGACCCAAACCCACATCTTCCACAAAGTAAGTCGGCCCATAAGGCCGCAATAAAAACAGGCCTTCCATCGCTTGTAAAATCTGCTTAGTCCCTGGAACCGAAAGGCCCGCCAAACGCGCCAAGTGACTTATTGAGCAGGGTAGCCCCTGTAAACGGGCTAATTCCTTTAAGATAATGAGCATCTTGTTTGGCGAAACTCGCACTTGCCGAATGAGTTGTATGTCCCGAGTCAACAATGTGTCCAAGTGGGATTCCCACAAGCGCTGCTTGACGTCATCATCACGCCTAAAACAGATTCCAGGTAGCCCACCGCTCACAAGCGACTGTTTTAAGGCTGCCTCAGAACACCAAGTGTGCGCAGACAGTTTTTCCTGCCAATGTGGCTTTTGTTCAGAGACCAATCGCAAAAACAGAGAAGGCGGTTTTGAGTGGCATTCGGCTAGCGTCAGCGGATGCAATTCAATTGTCGTCATGCGGCCCGTGAGGGATTCACGAATCCCTTTTCGAGAGCCAAAACGCACAGAGCCACTGATGAGATAACGCCCTGGAATTTTGCGTGTATCAATAGCAAATTTGAGGGCATCAAAGGCTGGGGGATGTTTTTGAATTTCGTCGATGGCGAGTGGAAAATCACCATGCTTCAAAAAATCCCACCCACGACGAACAATGCTTTGCAGAGCTTCTTCCTGATCGAAGGATAGGTATCTTTTGCTGAATTTATTCAACAAAGTGGATTTGCCAACCTGACGCATCCCAATCAAGCCTACACAGGGAGAAAAACTCAGGTCTTTCCCAAGCATAGCCTCCACAAATCGAATTCTTGCATGCGTCACTAGGTCAGTTTAGCTTAATTTCTGTTTATGTCAAATTGAAACTACTAAGTTCAATTTGACATAAACAGAAATTCACGAAAAAATTTCACCCAGATAGAGTCCAGTTCAATCGACAAAAAAATGCGCCCGAAGGCGCATTTTTTAAATCATTTAATGATTCTGAAAATTCTAAAAAACCCCGCAGGCAAGGCGAACAAGGGAATAAATCAGGAGACGTACTCAAATGTACGTTGAGTTATTTATTCCTTTGTTCAACGCAGCATCCGGGGAATTTTTAGAATTTTTACTTATGCTTTTCCAAAAGTGGAATCCGCATACCGTAGAAGGAGCGCCAGACGAACACCACCGAGATGGCGAAGAAAACACCTGACAAGATCAGGCTCGTTTGACGACTCAACTCAATGGCCATCTCTACAGCCAAAAGACCAAACAGTGTGGTGAACTTAATGACAGGGTTCATGGCCACAGAGGATGTGTCTTTGAATGGATCGCCAACTGTATCGCCAACCACACAGGCCTCGTGTAGCGGTGTGCCCTTTTCTTTGAGTTCGACTTCGACCAGCTTCTTGGCATTATCCCAAGCGCCACCAGCGTTAGCCATGAAGATAGCCTGGTACAAACCAAAAATGGCAATCGAGATGAGGTAGCCAATGAAGAAGTAGGATTCCAAACAGGCAAAAGCCAACGTGGAGAAGAACACTGTTAAGAAGATGTTGAACATCCCCTTTTGGGCATACTGCGTACAAATTCCGACAACTTTTTTGCTGTCTTCGATGGACGCCTTATCGGTCCCTTCGAGCTTAATATTAGCCTTGATGAATTCCACAGCGCGGTAAGCGCCCGTGGCCACAGCTTGCATGGACGCGCCCGAGAACCAGTAAATCACGCCGCCACCCATGATGAGGCCCAAAAGGAACGGTGCATGCATGAGGGAGAGTTTATCCAAGTTCTGCGTCAAACCATGAGTGAGCAAAACGATGATCGAGAAGATCATGGTGGTGGCGCCCACAACAGCTGTGCCAATGAGCACCGGTTTAGCTGTTGCTTTGAAGGTGTTACCAGCACCATCGTTTTCTTCGAGGAACTGTTTGCCCTTTTCGAAGTTGGGTTCAAAACCGAATTGTTTTTTGACTTCGGCTTTGATGTTCGGAGTTGTTTCGATCAAGGACAATTCGAACACAGATTGAGCGTTGTCGGTAACTGGACCGTAGCTATCCACAGCAATCGTCACTGGGCCCATGCCCAAAAAGCCGAAGGCCACCAAGCCGAAGGCGAAAACGCCAGGAGCCATCATAAAGGCATCGGCTGCTGGGAAATCTGTCGTCATCCAGAAAGCCACACCCATTAAAGTGACGATAACCAGACCCATCCAGTAACAACTGAAGTTACCGGCAACCAAACCTGAGATCACGTTGAGCGAGGCGCCGCCTTCACGGGAGGCTGTCACAACTTCTCTGACGTGAGCCGATTCTGTTGACGTGAACACTTTGATAACTTCAGGAATGATGGCACCAGCCAAAGTTCCACAAGTGATGATGGTCGAGAGTTTCCACCACAATGTGCCGTCACCCAATTCTGGAATGAGGAAATAAGAAACAACGAAAGTGATGCCGACAGAGACAATGGACGTGAGCCACACCAAGAAAGTCAGTGGATGCTCAAAGTTCATCTTGTCCGCGTTGCCATGCTTGGCACGTTGAATGAAGCCGTTGATTTCGTAAGAAATGTAGCTAGCAATCACCATCATGAGGCGCATAACGAAAAGCCAAACGAGCAGTTTGACCTGCACAGTCGGATCTTTAACCGCGAGCAGAATGAAGGTAATGAGAGCCACGCCTGTCACACCGTAAGTTTCGAAACCATCGGCTGATGGGCCAACAGAATCACCAGCGTTGTCACCGACGCAATCGGCGATAACGCCTGGATTACGGGCATCATCTTCTTTAATGTTGAAGACGATTTTCATGAGATCCGAACCAATGTCAGCAATCTTGGTGAAAATACCGCCAGCGATACGCAGCGCCGAAGCCCCAAGAGATTCACCGATAGCAAAACCAATGAAACACGAACCGGCCAGATAATTAGGAATGAAAAGCAGAATCATTAACATCATTAACAATTCAACGCTGATCAAAACCATCCCGATGCTCATCCCAGCTGTCAGAGGAATATCGTAAGTTGGGTAAGGTTTGCCGCGCAGCGCCGCAAAAGCTGTGCGTGAGTTAGCAAATGTATTCACACGGATACCGAACCAAGCCACACCGTAGCTGCCGGCAATCCCGATGAAGGAGAACAATATAATGATAGCCACCTGGAACGCTGGCAGCCCGTGCCGAATCTCACCGGTTACGTGATCATGAGAAACAGCCAGCACACCAAAATAGTACACCATGATGGCGCCAATGAAGACTTCCAAAAGTAAAATGAATTTGCCCTGTTGAAACAAGTAGGCTTTACACGTGGCGTAAATCAGCTCGGAAACATCGAGCATTGTTTTATGCACGGCCAGATTTTTAAGTTTGGTGTATTGCACAGCACCAAAGATGAGCCCAAAAATGGTGATGATCGTGCCATACAGCAACAAGGAATGGCCATCGATGCCATTCAAGAAAGTCACCGAACTCAGATCGGGCAAGATCAAATCGGCTTCACTGGCAAACGCCGGGGCGGCGACCAGAGCTAGTACCAAGGCTAAAAGCCTTTGCATCCACACGGGGGCATACTTACGCATAAAGGGCTCCTCTTAAAAAACCTCACTTGAGGCAAATTCTTAATATTTTCCATTGGGTTATGCCACCAGACTAAATTCTGGCAGGCAAAAATGTGGGCTCTTATAAGAACAAAGACGCCCGTCTGTCAAAAGAAAACAACGGGCTCAAGCTCTCGCAAACGCCGACGTCTGGCTCTGGCCTTAAAGAAAAGTCCAGCAAGACCAAGAGAAAGCACAGCGAGCGGAATGCCGAGCGCATGGCCCCATTTGATAGCCGATTTGGCCGTTTCAGAAACCTCACTAAGCTCCCTGGCTGTTTTGCCGCGCGAGCGAATCCCGATAACGGCATCTCCCCAAGACGCGTACTCAACCAGGTTTTGTAAAAATACGGCATTCACGGGAGCCTGCTGCAGGAAATTATCCTGCATGAGATAGTGATCAGCCGTGACAAAAAGACGCCCGCCCTTGCCAGACTTTGGCGAGAGCATCACCGACAAAGGCTGCGGGCCCACATTTGGCAGCTCAGTCATTTTATTTATGAACTGCGGATCAGCATCAGGCTCGTTGCCAGGTTGCATAAAACTCATGCGGCCAGAACTCGCTAAAATATCAATCGTCCAAGGCGCTGCCTTATTTTCGTCAAGCAAAATGGAACTCGCCCACGGAAACACGATTTCTTCCAACCGCGAAGTGATGGGATGGCTCGCACTTAGCTGGTCGCTAAACACACGCATCCAAAATGGATAAGCCATGAACAATTGCCCAAACTCGCCTTTGAAGGCCGCTTGCACGCTTTGCGCGGGATCGAGCATCATGGCCTGAGAGATGCCAACACCCTTATTCTCTAACCAGGCATCGAGTCCGCCTGGCTGGCGAGTCGCAATCATCATGTTATTAACATTAATATGCCCGCTAAAGACGACCACATCGACACCGTCTTCCAAAAGGCCGTCCAGCTGAGCCGTAAAAGCTTCGGGCAGGTCTTTGGGTTCAATGATGACAAAAGCCTTCAGCCCCAGTTTGGTAATATTCTTTTCGTTAAACGAAACCACTTGAAACCCACCGAGCTGATCGAGCATTTGTTTAACAATGCGGTAGGCGTCGCTCTCTGGATTATCCGCCTGAGTTGGCGGCATCAGCAGCCCAATCTTGGGCTTGTCCTTGGCCGACATTTTGAGCAAAGCCATGGCAATTTCGTATTCTAGAGAATCTGTCTTGGCCAAAACTGGAATGACTTCCCGTTTGTCGCGGTAATACATTGCCAGACCCATATAAGCTTTTTTGACTTCCTGGCGATCTTTCTCAATCATGTTGATTTCGACAGGAATGATGCCAATTTGCTGAGTTTCCTGTTCTTTCATTTCGTTTGAATCAGGATCGGCATCTTCGATTAGAATTTCTTGTTTGGAGAGCGCCTGCAATTCTTTGAGTAAATCATCCGTCTCTTGACGAACATAATTAAGCCGAGGTGGCAGGTTTTTGGAAAAATAAAGTTTAACACTCAAGCGATCTTCCAGTTTTCCGAGCACAGCCTTCGTCGCCGGGGAAACGGAAAATTCTTTTTCGTCAGTCAGATCCAAGCGCAGGGCGGATTTGGCCGAAAGCAACAAAAGCAGGGCAAAAATTCCGAGTGCCAGTAAGGCGCCTGTGAGATTTTGCAGAACGGCTAGTAAAAATCGTTTCATGAGCTCACGCCCACTTGCGCCCTTGTAGCGACAAGTAGTTCAAATAAAGAAAAAACCCGCTCAGTCCCAAAAAGTAAATGACATCGCGACTGTCAATCACACCTCTGGCCATCGATTCAAAATGCGTAGCAAACGAGAGCGCTTGCGCCACGGGCACAAACCGATCCGGCAGAAAATCTGTCACCACCGGCTGAGCCAAAAGAT
>Ga0209824_10000675_pt1 | contig 20658 bp, 18 predicted proteins | sample VDWuncwatermetaG_FD_184124 | JGI IMG/M metagenome (GOLD analysis project Ga0209824, IMG submission 184124) | Wastewater microbial communities from Netherlands to study Microbial Dark Matter (Phase II) - VDW unchlorinated drinking water (SPAdes)... ... | reverse complement strand
CCTTCAGCGAGATTGCCGACAGCGCTCTGTTACATGAAGCGCAGAGGGAGCTGGGCATCAGGAGATAATAGCTTCCGCCCGGCAGAAAAGGGGAGAGGCTGGTTTTTTTGCGTCGATGATCATGGATACTCGCTCCTAAAATGGGGTAGAGATTTTTAAACCGGAGGGGACTACCACCTGCGACCTATGAGCACGAGCATGTATCCCGGCCCGAGCGATCGGGATACCCGACTGGAAATCAGGAAGGTGTCACAACCTGGGAGCCCTTGATTATGTAGAAAGGGGCTTTGACAAGGAAAGCTGTCTTACAAGGAGGCTTCGATGCCGAATGTCGTGCTGTTTTTCATCACAATCCTTATTGCTTTTTTAGCCGGCAACGAGAGCTACGCCCAGACTAAGGTCAAAATCGCCCATGCCATCATGAGCCCCAGGGTGGCTCCCGTGTGGATCGCCCAGGACCAACGGTTCTTTACCAAGTATGGAATCGATGCCGAGATCATCTTTGTCCGCACAGCTCCGATCCTGGTGGCCGCTATGGTACCGGGCGAGATCCAGATCGGCTATACGGGCGGCACAGCCGTCCTTGGCGCAGCAGCAGGGGGGTCGGACTTAAAGCTCCTGGCCACCTTCACAAACCGGGTTACTTATGACCTCGTAGCGCGCCCGCAGATTAAAAGTCCGGGAGACCTGAGGGGAAAGCGTTTTGGCGTTCAGAGCATTGGTGGGACGGTCTGGATGGGAGCTATTTTGGGTCTGGAACACCTGGGTCTCGAGCCGGTTCGGGATAAAATCGACATTCTGGTTGTCGGCGATCAAACCGTTCTCGCCCAGGCGCTTGCCGCAGGAACGATCGACGCAACGGTCCTCGATGGCTCCTTCAGTCTGAGGTTACAGGAGAAAGGGTTTTCTATCCTGGCGCAGTTTAGCAAAGTCGCCATTCCGTTTGCGAGCGTAGGGCCCTTGGCGCGAAAGACATACATCGACAAAAACCCGATTGTTATCGAGGGTGTCTTAAAGGCCATGCTGGAAGGAAGCGCCTACGCTTTATCACCTAAAAACAAACCCTCAACCCTGGCTAGCCTCAAGCGGTACCTTAGGATCGGCGATAGTGAGGCGGAGATAGCGTACGATGACATCCTGATCGGCCTTGAGCGGAAGCCTTATCCATCCTTGGCGGGGTTGCGCAACATACAGCGGCTCCTGAAGCTGCAAAACCCGAAGGTGGGAAAGATCGAGGTAGAAGACCTCATCGAGGATCGGTTTTTGCGCGCCCTGGATCAGAGCGGATTCATAGACAACGTCCTTGCCAGCTATGGGGTGAGGTAAGACAGAGCCGCGCCACGGATGCAGTGGCTGCGGGGCTCCCTTTGTGGAAAAGCCGGGCCGCACTATGCTTAGAAAGGAATTTAATGGGGTTATCTTATTCTCGGCAATTTTATTTCTTTTTTCCCCTGCGGGCTATGTTTATGCGCAAAAGCTTATTGTGTCCTACGCAGGAACAGGCGGAGCCTATTTCCCTCTTGCTGTAGCAGGTGAAGCTGGGCTTTTCAAAAAGTATGGGCTCGAAGTGGACCTAGTCTTTGTTGTGGGCAGTTTGGGGCTCAACACTCTCGTTTCAGGCCGCACTCCCATTGTGGCAGTTTCTCCCCTGATCGTAATTCTTGGGGCCGCACGTGCTGGCGACGTGGTCACGATCGCTACAATGACTAATACGCTACCATATCTTTTGGTGGCAAGGCCGGAAATTAAAACAAGAGAGGATCTTAAGGGTAAGCGGGTTGCGATTAGCAGGTTCGGCAGTGCTACGGACTTGGTCATGCAAATGGCCTTACAACAAGGTTTGGGATTAGTTCCTATGAAAGACGTCACGATCCTTCAGCTCGGAGATGCGCCGACCCGTCTTGCAGCTCTCGAGTCCAACGTGGTGCAGGCGTCAGTTTTCACTCCTCCTACACACCTCGTCGCCAAGAGGAAAGGATTCTCCATCCTGGTGGATATAGCTGCCTTAAGGCTTAGGATTCCGAACTCGACCTTAGCTACCACTCGGTTTTATTTGAATTCCTATCGCGAAAACGTCCGAAAGTTTCTGATGGCGTACATTGAGGGTATCAAACTAATGAAGTCAGACCCCGAATTCTCGATCAAGATACTGTCAAGGCAGTCCAGGGTGACCGATCGGGAATCTCTTGAGGAAGCCTATAGAATCTATGGTGAAGCAGTTCCTGAAAAGCCATACGTTGATGTTTCTTCCATTCAAAAGGTTATTGATTTCGTATCCAGTAGCAATCCCGAAGTTGGAAAGGTCAAGGTAGAAGACATTGTGGATATGAGTCTCCTTCAAGAGATTGATCGGTCAGGCTTCATAGACTCCCTCTATAAGAGATGAGTTCACGCATTGCACTGAAGATGAAGCGCTAAAAGGGGCAGCGAAAAAAAACAAGGAGGGATTGGATGAATCTAGGAAGACGAGAGATCAAAATCGCGCTGATACCGATGCTTGTGGGTGGGTAAAAATGACTCTTGTGTTTCGAGCGAAAAAAAATTGGCGCCGATTCCTGTTGGCGTTAGTAGCTACTTCTTTTGTCCTATCTCCAGGGCGTGCTTCTCGCTCCGTTTTGGCTGCCGAGCGGTTTACTGTCGCAAACAGCGCTCTCAATATCTTTGGAGCTCCTATATGGCTGGCTAAACAAAGAGGGTTCTTTCTCAAATATGGCTTAGATGTCGAAGATATCTACATTCCTAGTGGCACCCAAGCCATGCAAGCCCTCCTCAGCGGCGACGTCAAGGCAGCTGTCGCTGCTGGAACTGCCGCAGCTAGTTCACGTCTGCAAGGGGCACCGATAAAGATCATTGCCGGCGTCGCCAACTATTATACTAGCGCCTTCTTTAGTACGCCTGATATCAAGGAATCTCGTGATCTACATGGAAAGAAAGTCGCGGTTACTCGTTTTGGCTCGTCTTCGCATTTCGCAACAGTGATTCTACTCAAGAAATTCGGTCTTGAGGAGGGAAAGGACTACACCATTCTCCAGTTAGGGAGTACCCAAAACAGGTTGATAGCGCTAACAAAAGGAATGATTCAGGGAACAACGCTTTCCGGCGTTGAAGCTGTCATGGCTAGGAAGGCCGGGATGAACGTTCTGATCACGGTGAGCGATATGAGGAGACGGGGGATTGCTTTTCAGCATAACGGGCTCGTGGTTACCGACTTGGTGTTGCAAAAGTCTAAGCCGCTTCTAAAGGCTTTTCTCAAGGCCTACCTCGAGGGAGTGCGGGAGGTGTATCGGGACAAAGATGCTACCATGCGGGTGCTGGGCAAATACACTCGGGTTGCCGATCGCGAAGTTCTCTCGGCGACTTACGACGAAGGCTACGAGGGTATCGACCGAGAGGGAGCGCTTATTGAGGAGGGAATCCAGGTAATCCTAACCGAATTAGGAAAGGCGGGCCCCCGAGCTGCCAAGATACAACCTGGTCAGCTTTTAGATCCCAGTCTTATCGAGGAGCTTTCGAAAGAAGGTTTCATCAAGGCGCTGTGGTCAAGGTAGGTTAGAAGGGAGGAGTTCCTAATGGCTAAAGGATCAATTCGTCTAGGTGCGGGTCATTATCATTTGTTCCACTTGTTTGCTGCGATAATTGCTGAACACAAAGGTTGGTTTAGGGAAGAGGGTCTCGAGTCTGTTGAGTCCTTTTTTACCGGCGATGACGACAAAACCATTGAAGGGTTACAGACAGGCGAAGTAGATTTCGCCCTTGATCCGAAGACTGCCAATGTCCTTCGAGCCCGTGCTCGGGGTGACGATATTGCTATCATCGGAGGATGGCTCAATCGTTTTTTCTACGGCATGGTTGCGTCAAAGGAGATTAGGAAGGTAAAGGATCTTAAAGGCAAAAAGTTCGGGGTCCGGGTGGTCAATACTGGCATCGAATGGTTGCCGGCGCGAGAGATTATTCGTTTACAGGGGCTCGATCCAGATCGGGATGTGGAGTATGTCGTGGCGGGGATGGCCACTGCCGGAAACAGTAGGGAGCCCCTCCTTCGGGGAGAGTACCAGGCGCGTATGGTTCAGTGGACGGATGCAAAGCAACTGGAGTCTGAGGGATTTAACCTGCTCTATGATTATACTCAGGAGAAGCGGTGGGCGTATCAGGTGAGGGTTATCGCTACAACAGAGAGGATGCTCCGGGAACATCCGGACTGGACCACTAGCTTTCTTAAAGCAATGATTCGGGCGTTCCGGCTTATGAAAACTGACCATCAACAGACCATAGATATCGTGCGCAAGTCCGGTCGAGAATGGCAAGCAGGTGACCATCCTTCCTCTTTTGAAAAACCCTATGCGCTCTATTCGGTAATTCCGATGGATGGATGCGCTTCAGAGGAGGGAGTAGCACACGTGGCTGATGCGGAGAAGAGTCAAGGGAAGCTACCTGCCGATTTCGAAGTGGATTCGCTACTTCGACTTGAGTATGTGAAGCAGGCCGCTGAGGAGATTAATAGTCGATTTGGCCCTCAAGGTTTCGAATGAAAGTTATTGGTGTTTTTTAATGAGTTCCAGACAACACAGCGGGGTCGTTATGAAAAAACCGCGTGCAACACCAGTCGCTATATCGCTTTCTCTTTTGCTCGCCCTAGCGTCGAGCCTGTGGTCGATCCCTAACCTAGAGGCTCAAACCGACCCCTTTTATAAGGGCAAAATGATCAGGGTCATCGTGTGCTGTGCCTCTGGGGGCTTGTACGACCAGTGGGCCCGCCTTTTCGCTCGCTACATGGGGAGGTATATCCCTGGGAACCCTAACATCATTGTGCAGAACATGCCCGGGGCCGGCGGGATTATTGCAGCCAACTACGTCTATAACGTGGCGAGGCCGGACGGGCTAAGCATCGCTATCCCCATCGGGGCGATCTATCTGCCTCAGCTCGCAGGCGAAAAAGAGGTCCGTTTTGATGTGCGCAAATTCAACTGGATCGGTTCGCAGGAGAAAAGCGCCGAGCTATTTTATGTGCGCACCGATACTGGTTTTCGGACGGTGGAGGATATCGTGAAGGCCAAAGAGCCTCCCAAGGTTAGCTCCACAGGGGCTGGCAGTGCGGGCGACATCGTGCCCCAGATTCTAGAGGTGATAGCGGGAGCAAAGTTCAAGATCGTCAGGGGCTATCCTGGTGGCACCGTTGCCGACCTGGCCGTGGAGAGGGGTGAGGTAGTCGGTCGGGGTCTATCCATTGCCACATTCTTTGGCCGGGAGCCTTTCCTAAGCTGGGTAAAGAAGGGCTTTGTTGTCCGAATCGCTCAAACCGGGCAAAAGCGGGATCCCAGGTTTGCCGATGTGGTCAGTGTTCGTGAGGTTATCGAAGAGCTGAGAACATGGGCCGGGGTTGGAACCAAAGATCAGGGGGAAAAGTTGTGGAAAGTCTAAATATGAAAAGTGTAAAAAGGTTTGATGAGCCGCTACGCAAAGTAAAAGCCTTAAGTGGGCTCTGTATGTTAATGCTGGGACTATTGTTAGGGGTTCCAGGTCCACGACTTGTTCTCGCTCAGCCCGCCAGAGAGCGCGTAATTGTTGCTTACGCAGCGATGAATGCCACCGTGCTGCCTCTGTGGTTTGCTGTGGAGAAAGGGTTCTTTGATGGCGAAGGCCTGGACGTACAGTTGGTTTTTATCCGAAGCTCCCCTACCATGCTCTCCGCCATTGTTAGTGGCGACATTCAGGCAGCTTATACAGGTGGAACGGCTGTATTAAGTGCAGCAGCCCGAGGTCTAGACCTCCAAATTGTAGCTAATACCAGGAGCAAGCTGACCTACGATATCGTGGCCAGACCTGAAATTAAGAAGCCTGCTGATCTGCGCGGTAAGGTGTTCGGAGTGCAGGCACTGGGGGGAACTGTATGGATGGGCGCCGTTTTGGGCCTGGAATATCTCGGATTAGATCCGACTCGGGACAACATTAAACTGATTCCATTTGGAGATCAGACAATTCTCGCACAGGCTTTAGAAGCTCGTAGAATTGACGCTACTGTTTTAGACAAGCCTTCGTCCACCGAACTGCAGCGGAAAGGGTTTGTCTTCCTGGCTGAGCTCTCGAAAGCCGACATTCCCCTTGCGGGAACCGGTTTAACCTTCCGGCGATCCTTTATTCAAAAGCGGTCTGAAACGGTACGTCGCAGTATCCGGGCACTTGTCCGTGCGAATGGCTATCTCTTCTCGGCGGCTAATAAGGCCGATGTTATTGAAACAATGGTCAAAAAATTAGGCATTCAAAGCCGCACTGTTGCAGATGGCGCATATGATGCCTTCCTTCAGACGATAGATCAGAAGCCCTACCCTAGCATCCGTGGCTTGGAGAATATTCAGAGACTCTTGGGCCGCCTGAATCCTGATGTCGCGAGGGTTCCCCTCGCGGGAGTCGTCGATATGAGTTTTATGGAGGAGCTTGAGAAAAGCGGGTTCATAGACGAAGCCTTCAGAACAGGAGGCCGGGCACCTTAGCAATGTTACGATCAGCCTGTTGGAATCCAGATGCCTTATTAATTTCTTGGCAGTGTCAAGATGGTTAGCCTTCGCGAAAGGACGCTCATGCCGACTTACGATGCCGCAGCGGTGGCCCTCTCTGCGCAAATATCTCCTCTGCGGTGATCTTTCCCCGTCACTTGGTTCCGGGGATAGGCATTGGAGCCGATGCAAGAGCGGGAGAGAACGTCTCTTGAGTGATGAGTCCCAGTCTATATTTGTGGGTCTCTCTAGTAGGGCTTGAAGAGTTCCCTTCGACGTCATTGTTTTGTCCCGTGACACTTCCGACGCGTAGACCTAAACCAATATGCGTCGGCTTTTCCTTCGGCACACGGAACTGCTGTCTTCAGTTGGCAAGCTCATGCGGCCGAGATAGGATCTGGATAGCTTTGACTTTTTCCGAATTCGATTCAGCTTAAAAGGGTGATCCACACCCTGACCGTGATGACGTCAATTACCCCTGCATAAACATAGCGGAGAAAACGCGGCGAAACCCGACCATGGCCCCGCTCTCCGGCTAGGGCTCCCAGACCGGCACCGATCACCACCGAGACGGTCATGAGGAAGGGAATCTGCCCGGTGATAAGCTTCCCGAAAAAGCCCGAGAATGTGCTAAGCACGGCGATGGCCAGATTGCTGCCGATCGCGATCCGGGTTGGAACCTTTAACAGATAGATCTGCACGGGGACAAAGATGGAATTCCCGGCCCCGAGAAAGCCCACTACAATCCCAGTTGCCCCCGAAAGGATACTCAGGGGCACAAGAGGAACGACAACCCTCTGCACGGAAATATTCTCTCGATCCGCGGACGGAGCTGGAAGAAACATCATCCCCGCAGCCAAAAGGGTCACTACCCCGAAGAGGAGCAGCAGAAACCATTCTGAGACCCACTGGGAGGCGATTCCTCCCACGAGAGAGCCACTTGCTGCGTTCAAAGCGGACACCAGGGTCAGCCGAGCGTGGACTCGTCCGCTCCTCCAGTGCGCGGTTCCTCCGATCAGGGTGGCAAAGAAAACCTGACAGATGACAAGTGCCGCCACTGTTCTGACGTCTAGGCTCTCCAACCCCAGAAGGGGAGGAACGTAGAGAAGAAGAGGAAACAGCAACACGCCTCCCCCGAGGCCAAGGAAACCGGCCGCAAGCCCACTGATCCCGCCGAGGGCAGCCAAGGTCAGGAGGAGTGTCAAGCGCATTGCGCTAGGTTGTTTTGGTCCAGTGACATACGAACGAGGAGTGAGGGACAGTCTTGCATCACACGCCGAATAGTTTAGGACAGCTCCGACAGGGCTCCGGCGCCTCAGGCAACGTCTTCGGCCTGTTTGGGGCTGATCCGGCAACGGTGGCCACAGCCGAAATCATCGCCGCTAGTCGCCGCGACGCGAATTGCCGACGGAAGGCGCGATAGGCTGGGCTGTCCCAGATCTCTAGTAGCTCCCGTTCCATGATGTGGCCAAAGCGGGGCCGAGGAACTTGGATGGCATTCCCGTTAAAGATCCGCGGGATCTTCATCTGGCCAGCTAGCCCTAGATAGGTGCACGGCGAGACCCAGCCGTCAGAGGAAACGAAAAGAACTTTCAACGGGTTGGCCTCACAGATCGCTAGCTCCTCAGGCTCAAGCGGATACGCGCGGAAAGTCACGCCTGCTGCTTTCGTCCTCGCCCTGGCACCCTCCACAAGGCAAACACATGCGTCCTTAGAAGAAGGGTCAGCAAAGGCCTTGAGCACGTCCTGATCGCGGGTGGGAACATAGTCGAGATTGGTCGCTACCAATTCGTCAGCCCCTAGGGACGCAGCCAAGTCCGCTGCCGCAGGGAGTTCAGCCACGTTCATCTTCGTCATCAGAAAGCATATCTCAACCTTCGGCTTTAGACTCTGTCGCTCGGCCCTGAGGGCCAGAAACCCACGCAGGTTTTCCAGGATGCGTGAAAGGTCAGAGCCGACACGGATTGCTCCATGGGTTTGCTGCGTAACGCCGGCTATGGAGACGGCCAGGAGGTCGAGTCCCAAGTCAAGGAGGCGCTGAGCTGCGACCGAATCAAGCAAGGTGCCATTCGTGGTGAAGCCAACCTGACAACCAGCGTCCTTGCCTACCTTAATCATGTCAAAAAAACGGGGGTGTAGAAGCGGCTCACCCCATCCCTGGAGGTGTACGTACTTTATCTGTTCGAAGGCACGGGCAATCCGAAGAAATGCCTCCCAGGCGAGGTGCTGGGCGTTCCAGCCATCGGCCATGGCCGTGACGGGACACATCACACAGCGAAGATTGCAATGGGAGGTGACCTCGATCTGGATAGCCTCAAACATCCGCCCCGCAACCGGGTTGCCAAGACCCCTTAGAACCCGCTGCAGCATCGTAACCGGCCCTGAGCTGTGCGGTTCCTTCGGCCGGCCAGTAGCTCCCGCACACGGAGTAGGCTCCGGAAATTCGGCGATCACTGAAAATTCCATCGGCCCGAGACCTCAACCACCCGTCACGTTTTCATTCAACTACGTGGCGATGCCATGCTACTTGAGTAAAGCTAGGCTGCTCTCTCCTCTTTAACTGAGATAGTTATCTTGTACAAGATGGTAAGTAGTAGAAACCCCAGCGCCCAGACCCCGAGGGTCATCAAGACTTCAGGTAGCGTAGGCGAGTACTCAAGTATTTGACCGGTAGGTGAGGGAATAAATCCTGGAACCATTAGGGCAAGTCCCTTATCTATCCATGTGAAGACAAGCACTGCGCCACAAGCCGCTATTAAAGTGTTCTCCCTTCGCCGCGTGGCGGGATTGATTAATAGGGCGAGAGCCACGCAGGCAAGCAGGATAGAAGTCCACATCCAGGGAACAAGAGCTGCTTTCCCTTCTAAGCCGAAGAGGAGGTACTGGAAGTGAATCATATGCGCCGGGATCCCCGCGTAATAGACGGTAAAGAGTTCCAGGAGCAGGAAAAACACCGTAGCAATCGTGGCATAGGTAGCAATCTGCGCCAGCTTCTCCAGAGCTTCATTTCCGGGATTAAACTTAGTGAACCTTCTCATGATAAGGCAGATTAGTATGAGGAGGGCAGGTCCGGAGGCGAAGGCTGAGGCAAGAAAACGGGGTGCCATGATAGCTGTGAGCCAAAACGGTCTGGCAGCAAGACCGGAGTAAATGAAAGCAGTTACTGTGTGAATGCTGAAGGCCCAGGGGATAGAAAGCAAGACCAGAGGTCTTACCCACGCTGGCGGCGGTTCTGATTTCGATTCAGCATTTAACGTAGCCCAGCCAATTACCACATTAAGTAGCAGGTAACCGTTTAGAACAACCATATCCCAAAAAAGCATCGAGTTGGGAGAGGGGTAAACTATTACGTGGTAGAGGCGAGCTGGCTGACCCTGGTCTAGAACAATGAATAATATACACATTATGACCGCAGCCACGGCCAAGAATTCCCCCAAGGTGGTGAGCTTGCCAAATTGTTGATAGTTATGCAGGTAGTAAGGTAAGACCACCATAACTGCCGAGGCGGCGACCCCCACCAAGAAAGTAAAATTGGCTACGTAGAGACCCCAGGGCACATCCCGACTAAGGCCAGTTATGCCCAGGCCATAGCTCAATTGTCGAAGGTAGAAAATAAAACCGACACCCGCAATAACCACCAGGAGAATTATCAATCCCCAATATCTTCGACCGCCTATAAGGGCTTTTTCTAGCATTGTCGCTTTAGACTATGTAGTAAACCTTGGGCTTTGTCCCCAGTTCCGGCTTACGCCGAAGGGAATAATGTGAATCAAGAGTTCTTCTTACCTCCGAGCCAGCGTCTTCCAAATCTCCAAAAACCAGGGCTTTTTCTTTGCAGGCTTCGACACAGGCAGGGCGAAGATCTTTGGCCAGCCTCTCCTCGCAGAAGTTGCACCTCTCGACAACCCCTGGTTTCCGTATCGGGAAGTCTGAATTTCTCTTGCCGATAAAAGGGCGGGGGTCTCGCCAATTAAAGCTTACGGCTCCATAGGGACATGCCACCATACAGTATCGGCAGCCGATGCAGCGGTGGTAATCTTGCATAACGAGTCCATCTTCTCTCTTCCAGATTGCGCCCACGGGACAGACTTGCGCGCACGGGGGGTTGTCGCAGTGATTGCAGAGGACAGGAGTGGGTAGCCCCCGCAACTCCTTCTTGATCAGTTCATGATTCTGCTCTGGAAATGCCTCCTCATAGGGAATAGTCCAAATCCACTTGATTTCCTCCTTTGGATTGCCAAACGAGGGGACAGCGTGAGCACTATGGCAAGCATCTACGCAAGCAGCACATCCAGTACAGCTTTTCAGATTGACGACCATTCCCCATCTCTTACCTGCAAAATATGCCCCTGCCGGCGAAGCCCTTGCGGCTTTGAGCCTGGAGAGCGCCCCGAAAACCGGCCTGGCGAGAACTCCCAATACGGTAAGTCCGATGAGCTTTAGGAACCTTCTTTTACTGACTTCCATTGCCTAACCCCTTTTCGCGTGGGCTATGGCAGTCCCAGCAGTCGAGTTCTGCCTTCACATATTTTGTCCTTACATAACTGTGGCATTGATCACAGAACTCAGCCTTGTTCCGATGACACTCCATGCACGTGCGGATAAGACTCATCTCATACTCCTTGCCATCGGTGGCGACATACATTCTCTTGCCCTCGCGGACAACGGATTCTTTCCACACCTGGAGCAGGTCCATGTGCTTGGCTCTCATGTATTCCCTTGACTCCACACACTGCTTTTCCGCGGCAAAGACTTTTGGCTCAAGCTTGTAAGCTGCCTCCCCGGCGCCATGGCAGGTTAGACAAATGGAGAAGCTGGGGCTGACATAGCTACTGACGCTAATGATCGACACGGATATCGTCCCTAGGATAGCCAGAACGAGGACCAGCCACCCCCATGGCGGGCGCAAAGGAAAATTGCCTCCGCCAATTGCGTGCCAGAGGGAACGTCGCTTCGTTGGCTCCTCCGCAGGCGGCGTCATGGCACTCTTCCTATTCGCTTGGCATGGGTCATGGCTACGGCTCGGTAGAGGGGATGCACAAATTTAGAAAAGGGAAAAGATGCCAATAAAAGGAAAAGAAACACCAAATGAAAGAGATAAACTGAGTGAACCCAAGTTATTGCCCCAACAAGCCTCAGCAAAGGCAGGGCAAGCCCAGTTATGGTGACAATGTACAGCGACCATATGAAGAACCAGTCATAATAACCCGCCTTCCCCGCCTCGGCCTTTATAAACAGCCGTCTGTAGATAACAAGGGTCAAGCCAGAGAAAAGCGCCAATCCGCCAACCATTCCAAGAATCTTAAGCGGGTTAGTGAGAGGCAGGGGCAACCCCGCCCCCGTCAGCGAATAAAATTGAGCCCCAACGCAAGTAACGAAAAGGGCGCCGAAGCCATAGAATATGAGCAGATGGGCCAAATAATTGCCTTTATTTGCCGTGCACTTGGCGAAATTGCTGTGTTTCAAGATTTCAGTTACAGACAAATCCACGCTCGCCAGAAACCCACTTTTACTCCCGCTCACCGGCTCGACATTCCCTCCCGACCCTGTAGCTGCCGGAGTACGTGTGTTTTCAGATTGGTTGATCTTTTTCCAGAATCTTCTCAGCCCAGTTACCGTGACAAGAAATACCAGGCCAGCCACTATAAAAAAGGCGCTCTGGAAGCTACCCATGGGTAGCCAGCGGATCAGGACGAAGATGCCAATAACAAAAAAGAAGTAGGTCAGCGGGGAAAAGGATTTCCCCAAAAAGCGTGGAAGCGCAAAGTCCACCATTAAGTAGTTTCTTGTCGCAGCCATGACATCGCCTGGTTTAGCACCCCTCGGGCAGTACCTGGAGCAGTCATTACAATTATGGCACAGCCAGAGATCCAGATCAGAGTCAAATTTCTCCCTGAGCCCCCACTGCGCCCAGATCATTTCCTTCCGCGGAAACGGGCTGTCGGCCGTGGAGAGGGGACACACCACGGAGCATGTGCCGCACTGGTAGCATGCCGTGAGGTCGTGGGCGCCAAGGCCGAGGATCTTGCGCTTAAACTCAAGGTCCGGTTGAATCATGGAGTGTTGGCTAGAACCTGCACCTAGAAGCCCTTCATCGGGCTGAGACCGATCGCTTTGATAGAGTCAACGAACCCTTTGAGCCGCGTGGGAAGGCTGCCAAAATCGGATATCTCCACTGTCATGACCTGCGCCCGCTCAGGCTCCAGCATGAGACGAGACAGGGTTTCGCGGACATTTTCCATGCGCGTGGCGAGGAGTTCACTCCCTTTGATAAAGTGGCATTGGTAGTCATCGCCGGACTTGCATCCGAGAAGAAGGAGAGCGTCGAAGCCACGCGAGAAGGCGTCCGCCGCCATAATAGCGTTCACTGATCCGAGGCACCGGACCGGAATGATCCGGAGCGACGCGGGAAGCTCACGCCGATTGATCCCGGCCATGTCGAGGGCTGGGTATGCATCGTTCTCGCACGCGAAGACGAGGATCCTAGGTTTCTCGTCATCACCCTCAGGGATCTCCACCGCCTTGATCATGGAGGCAACCATATCTACTGAGTAATCGTCAAAGGAGATGATCTGGACCGGGCAAGCCCCCATACACGTCCCGCACCGTCGGCAGCGATTGGTCACGACAAACGGAGTATTCTTTTCCGGCGTCAACTCGATTGCCCCAAAGGGACACTCCTGGCTGCAACGCCCGCACATGGTGCACTTCTGGAGAAAGAAGCTAGGATAAGAGAGATCTCCTACCCTGGGGTGGACGGCCGCGCCAGCAGAAGACTTCTCGATGCACTGGATGGCCTTGAGCGCCGCGGCCGCACCATCCTGAGCAGCAGCGGCAAGGTCCATAGGCTTGCGCACACAACCAGCGGAGTAAATTCCCGTCCGGCGCGTCTCGTAAGGAAAACAAAGGAAGTTGGAGTCAGCAAAGCCGTACTTGGACAAGGGAAGACCCTTGCCTTGGAGATAATCGAGATTCAAACCTTCAGACTCCGAAGGGACAGGGACCATGCCCGTAGCAAGAACCAAGAGGTCAACCTGGAGCTGGGCCTCGGGTCCGAGAAGGGATTCCTGGAGATCAACCACAAGACCACCATTCTGATCGCAGGAGACCCGTCTTACCTTCCCTCGAGTAAACAGGATACCCGCATCTTCCTGCACCCTCTTGTAGAAGTATTCGTACTGGCCCGGGGTCTGCATGTCTCGGTAAATAATATAGACAGTTGAATCCGGACACCGCTCACGGATGTACATGGCCTGCTTAAGAGCGACCAGGTAGCTCACGTGCGCGCCGTGTTGAATATTGGCCTCGTCTTCCACTCCATCGCAAAGAAGGATAGCGGCGGACTTGATGCCCTTCCCGTCGGAAGGCCGGAGAATCTTTCCCGCCCGATTCATCTCCTCCAAGGCCACATTGGTAATCACATTCGGAGAGACACCAAACCCGTAACGCTCGAGCTGACCGGGATCGAATGGTCTCCATCCTGTGGCCAAAACCACTGCCCCAACTGCTACCTTTTTAACCTCGCCATTCGCCTTGATAGAGATCTCGAATTTGCCGGGTTGCCCGGAAATCGCTTCAGGCTGAGCGAAGGTCAGAACCTCGATGTTGGGGTGGGACCGGGTTTCGCGGACCAGCAGATCCACCCCCACCTCCTCAAGCTCTCTATACGGGAAATGTTTTGGGAACTGCCTTGCGATCTTTAGAGCGAAGCCGCCAAGTTCAGCCTCTTTTTCAACCAAGACTACCTTCGCACCTGCATCGGCCGCGCCCACGGCTGCCGTCATCCCCGCCACTCCACCACCGACCACAACGACCGCACGCTCGTTGGCCTCGGTAAACGGGCTTGGGATTTTTGTCTTCTGGGCCTTAACGATGGCCATCCTGAGAGAGTCATGGGCAAGGCCTTGCGTCTCTTCGTGCCCCGAGGGATGGCTCCAGGCTACAAGTTCCCTAAGATTAACCCGCTCCACCGAAGCTGCAGGAAAGCGGAAGATGTCGGTGTTGACCCTGGGCGAGCAAGCAGCCACCACGACATTATTCACCCCCTCCTTTTCGATGTCTTCCTCAATCAGCCGGACATCTTCAAGGCAGAAGGCGGCAGAAGTCCTGATGACGGGAATTTGGTACTCGCCTTGGGCGACCTGAGCGAGCTTCCCCTTGTCCACGCAATCCCCGATCCCGCAGCCGCTACAAATGTAAACACCAATCTTTTTATCCATCATTCCCATTTTCGATTGCCGATTTTCGATTTGAAACCCGAGTGTCATAAGTCCGTCCTCAATCCAAAATCTAAAATCGCAAATCTAAAATTGATTTGCGACACGCTGGATTGCCTGGATTGCCCTCAAAGCCGCCGCCGTTCCCCCCTGAGTTGCCGTTACCACATCCGTGGGACCCTGAGCGCACCCGGCGCCAAAGATTCCCCCGCTGCCATTCCCCAGGGCTGCAAAAGAGTCACTGTCAAGCTTCACACCGCCAATGGCTTTCGCTCCGTCCAGGCTTGAGGCCATGCCGGTTGCAAGGACGACCAGGTCCACGGTTATCCTACCCTTCTCGCAGGAAAGGATATCTTCCGCCTCTACAGTGAGATTGCGCGTGGCGGGATCCTCAATAATCTTGCCCACCTTACCTTTCATGATCGAGATGTTATTGTCGCTCAGCACTTTCTTAGAAAAGTATTCGTAGGTTCCGGGGGTCCGAAGGTCGATATAAAAGATATAGGCCTTGGCGTTGGGATTTTGCTCGCGCAGATATGTGGCCTCCTTCAAAGAGGCCAGGCAACATATAGTCGAACAATATCCCAGATGGTTGACGTCCCTTGACCCAGCACATTGGACAAAGGCCGCGCTCTCCACTGGCTTTCCATCCGAGGGACGAAGAATCTTTCCCTTCGTAGGTCCATTAGGAGCAGCAAGTCGCTCCATCATGACGTTTGTGATGACGTTTGCATAGGTTCCAAAACCCAGGTTGTCGATCCGGGAGGCGTCATAAGGCTTCCATCCCGTGGTCAAAACAACAGCCCCAACCTTCAGGGTCAGGCTGCGGGGCTGCATTTTAAGGTCAATGGCCTGGTACTGGCAGACGTCCACGCACTTGGCGCACTCGGCGAGTCGGCAGGTTTTGTCGTCAATGACGTACTTCATCGGGAAGGCCATCTCGTGAGGCAGGTAAATAGCCTTCGTGGTGCCCATGCCGAAGTTGAACTCGTTGGGTCGGTCCACGGGGCAGACCGCCACACAGGCGTTACACGCCGTGCACCGATCGTTCACGTAGCGCGGATGCAGAGTGACCGTGACGTCAAAGTTTCCCGGGCCGCCCGCTATTTTTTCCACCTCTGCGAGGGTAAAGAATCGGACCCGGGGTTCCTTTTTGATCCTCTGGAAGTTGATCTCAAGGCCGCAGTACGGAGGGCAGAGCTTAGGAAAGTACTTATAGAGCTGAGTGACCCTACCGCCTAGATACGGATTCCTTTCGACGATGTACACCTCGTATCCGGCCTCGGCGGCCTCCACCGCAGCCGTGATCCCGGCAATCCCTGCACCGATCACCAGGATGCTCCGGTGAACCGACTGGCCGGTCTCCACCTGAGCCGTTGGATTGTCCATAGAAAGTAACTCGTTTTGCCCCTTGTCACCCTGAGTCAAACGAAGGGTCTCATCTTTGTACGAGACCTGTCCCGAGCCTTGCCCTGAGCGGAGTCGAAGGGGCAGTCGAAAGATTCTTCGCCTGCGGCTCAGAATGACATCACCGGAAATTGTCCTCTGAATTCATTTCGCTATTACGGGACATTGCTAAGGAACGGGACTTTCTCAAGTTGCCACTCTCCAGTCGAAGCGTCGTACCGGGAGTTGACGAAGCACTTCCAGTTTTCATCGTCAAGCTTGGGATAGTCGGCTCGATAATAGTAACCTGGCCAGCGGGTTTCGGTTCTGAAAAGCAAGTGCCGGATGTGGGCCTCGGCGCACCAGGTACGGTCCCAAACCTCCCAGCAACGCAGGAGATCATGGAGGTCACGGGCGGCGAGCTTTTGCAAATCCTCTTTGAATACCGTGAGCCGGTCTAATCCTTTCAGGAGCATCGCCTCGGTGGTGATGTACTGCGAGCCTTGACCCGCAACATACTCGTCCATGATCTTCTGGAGCCGGTGCAGGGCCATCTTGGGATAGAGGTAGTTGGGATTAATGTCATCCTTAGTGGAAGCCGACTTGCCGGTCTCGTAGTTCTCGAACGGCTTGCAGAGCTCCGCTCGGATCCCCTCGACTCGATCATTATCGATGTTCGGCGTAGCCCCATCATCCAGGATATATGCCACCGCTGCCTTCCCGGCCAGCCGCCCCTCGGTGAACGATCCTGAAGAGAACTTGTGAGACGAGCCGCCCACTCCATCACCAGCGGCAAATAGCCCCTTAACGGTGGTCATCCTGTTGTAGCCCCAGAAATATTCCGGTGGGGCCACATCCTCGGGACCACTCACCCAGGCCCCGGTGGCCGAGGCGTGGGAACCCATGAGATAGGGCTCGGTCAGCACCACCTCTGTCGGCGCTTTGGCAGGATCGATATTATCGGCGGCCCATATCAACGCCTGGGACATCGTCATATCCAGGAAGTCTTCCCATGCGTCTGCTTCAATTTCACGGACCTTCTTGGGGTCGTTTTGCACCTCTTGAAACATTCGCTGCAGAGCTTCGTCGGTCGTGAGGTAGAACGGCGCGCCTCCAGCCCTAAAGTCGACTAGCATTTGGTGGTTTCGAAGAGGAGTTGGGATAGGGACAGTGGTTCCATACGGCGTCCATTCTTTGAGGAGGTCAGCCCACTTTTTCTCCACCAGCTCTCCCTTAGCGTTTTTCAGCACCGCCTTGAAGAGAAGGAACCACATCCCCACCGGTCCGTAGCCATCCTTGAAGCGGGCAACGACGAGCCTGTGTTCCATCTGGGTCATCTTGGCTCCGGCTTGGATCATCATGCTGTACGCGGAGCCGGTGTTCCACGGGGCATACCAGATGCGGCCAAGCCCTTCCCAATGGGAGTGGGGCCGGAAGACACCTGTGGCGCCTCCCGCCGAAACTATGACGGCCTTGGCTTTAAAGACATAGATCTTATGGTCGCGCACGCTGAATCCTACCGCGCCGGCAATCTTGCTCGGATCCTTTGCATCAAGGAGCAATCGGACGGCAAAAATCCGCTCCAAGACATTTCCTTCCCCCACTGCCGTCTTTGCCGCTTCCGCAACGATGGGCTTGTACGACTCACCATGGATCATAATCTGCCAGCGCCCTTCGCGCTTGTAAGTCCCGTCGGGGTTCTTGAAGATTGGCAACCCCCACTCTTCAAAAAGATGCACTGACGAGTCCACGTGCCGGCCGATATCATAGACCAGATCTTCCCGTGAAAGGCCCATCAGATCGTTACGGACGTAGTGGACGAAGTCCTCCGGCTTGTTCTGATTCCACCGCATGCCAAGGTAAAGGTTGATGGCGGAAAGCCCCATGGCCACGGCGCCGCTCCGTTCGATGGCTCCCTTCTCAACCATCACAACGCGCAACCCCTTCGCCTTAGCCCAGTAGGCGGCCTCGAATGCGGCCCCGCATCCAGCCATCCCTCCACCCAATATGAGTACATCGGTCTCGACGATTTCAACCTCTGGCTGTGCCATCTCGCTTACCTCCTTAACTTAATTCTTTGCCCCGGCGGGAAGTTGTTCCACCATTAGCCACTTCGGCTCTCCGTAAAGCAACTGGCTCTTAAGGGCATCTAGCGACGCCTCCGGGAAGTCCTTAAACGGATCGATGGATCCCCACGCGGTGGTACGGATGGGAAACTTAAATCGCTTCACCCGGCCGTCACGATACTTAGCTGTCCACATAATGGAATCGGTCCCACGCATAGGCGTGAGCGTTGCTCCCAGGGGAACCACGTCGGCGTACCCGCGCATGGAGATGGCGCCTTGAGGGCAGGCCTTGACGCAGGAGAAACATTCCCAGCAGAGATCGGGCTCCTGGTTAAAGGCCAATCCATGCTCCTTGTTGAACGCCTTTCCTAGATTCGCGTCGTATATCATCAGGTCGTTGGGACAAATGTACATACACGCGGTCCGGGCCAACCCCCGGCACCCGTCGCACTTGTTTGGATCCACATACGTCGGCATCTTGATTCCCTCCTTTGTTACTTCTTCAAATACGACCCTATAAATTCATCCATGACGTTCAGGCTCTTTTTTAGGATGACCAGATCAAATATTTTGTCTTTGACTTTCCTGGGAAGCAACTCGATGCTCTTGGTGGTAGCGGTATCAAATTTCGCCGTGGGAAACAATTTCAGAACCTCATCCTTCTGTTTCTCCGTGGTAGGCACAGGCAAAACCTTCATACCTGCCAGCACCTCTATGGCCATATCTGCCAGCCCAGCCTTCTGAAGCTTTTCGAACCTTTCTTCGTTAATCCAGATATTGATTGGGTAAGTAGCCATCTCCCCGACCTACAAAGGTTCAACTGTAAAGGCAGGTGGTGCCTTCTCTAAGTATTCGTTCGTCACAAACGGCGATCCGAAACCATACTTTTCGGCAGATTCGGCGACGATATCAAAAATCTCCGGCCTAAAGATGAGCAGTGTAGGTTTTATCCCATCCATAATGATGCTTCTAATCAGAGTGCCGCTGTATGGTTGATGCTTGTCTTTATGACCGCAAAGGCCGATACTCGTAACCTCTCCGCAAACCGGGCAGTAAAGCCATTCGAGAACAAAGATAGGTGTTATCCGTAAGCTGCCCTCTGGAATCTTCTTGAATATTCTGTGTGCCTCGTAGGGATGATAATAGGTCCCAACCCCAGCATGGTCGCGCCCAAACATGTGGTGGGTCAGGCCCAAGTTTGTCCTAATAATCGCGTGATGAATAGCCTCCTTCGGACCCGCGTAGCGCATATCCCAGAATGTGAGGGATACCATATGGATGTCATCCCTAAAGTATCCATATTTCCTTAACCCCTCTTGGGCCAGGACCATGGCCTCATCAATATAATCGCCAACCCTTTTCTCGCCCGTTATGCAATTGACCAGGATACCGGTGATTGCCTTTCCCCCTTCTGTCTCTTCCATGGATAGCTCTCCATGGGTGGCCATCCACGCGTGCTTCATAAGCCATTCGTGACCCGTATGGGGAACGTTTCTCGTCTGGTGGGCTACGATCCTCTCCCACCCCTTCTCTTTAAACCGTTCCCTGTGCTCTCTAGGCGTAAGAAAGTAAGGAGTGAAAGGCTCGCGGACCTTAGGGAGATTGACCAGCGTGATTTTACCTCCTAAAAACTTATCTTTGTATGTAAGGGTTCTCTTTGCCCCGGGGTGCTTCTCATCCTTAGTCCCATAAACGTCCTGAGCCATTTCAGCTTTATTGTAGGTGAAAACCTCTTCTATCTCAAAAATAGCGAGAGGATTACTGTTGAAGCTAAGAAGAACAGTGTCCCCCTCTTTGAGGTTGTAATCAGCTACCTCCTGATTCGATGCGTCAAACACGATAGGAATGCTCCAGACCGTGCCATCGGCCAGGATCATCCTCTTACAGGTGGAATCGACTTCGCCCCGTTTCATGAAGCCCTCAAGGGGCGAGAAAAAACCGTAAGCGATACTTATGGTCTCGGTGGCTAACTGCCGGTTGACAGGAAGCTCCTTAAGACCCCGAATCTTTTTCTTTGCTTCCTCTTTGTTAGAGACGATTCTCTCTACCAGATCTTTACCACCATGTCCTATGATACTAGCCACTTAAACCTCCGTCCTGAGAATCTCTCTGAAGGGCTAAGAGCGAACTTGCCTAACAGGCAGCCGGATGCTAGTAAATTGCGCAAGAATTGGCAAATAAGTAATTGATAGCGAACCCATAAGTAGAATCTTATGAGGGAGGCCTTGCGGCGGCGGTCGCTTACGAGATTGAATACTTCAGCGACCTCCGCCCGGATCTGCCACCGACGCGGAGAATGTCAGACGTTCTGTCGGTATGCCCTACCCCTACTTGATATCCGGCACCGGGAAAATAACGCCGCCAAACAGGAGATAGGCCAGGAGCAAAGTCCAGAGCACATTAAAAGCCTGGGCGCCAAGGAACGCCACCGCCGGCCTGCCCCCCTCCATCGCAACCATGTCCGTAAAGCGAGTATCCAGGCCAATGCACGTGAAGGCC
>Ga0209824_10000673_pt1 | contig 20699 bp, 23 predicted proteins | sample VDWuncwatermetaG_FD_184124 | JGI IMG/M metagenome (GOLD analysis project Ga0209824, IMG submission 184124) | Wastewater microbial communities from Netherlands to study Microbial Dark Matter (Phase II) - VDW unchlorinated drinking water (SPAdes)... ... | reverse complement strand
ATGAGACGCTGCCGACGACCAACGGCGCAGCCTCCATCCTTTGTACAGTAGGATTCCCACCGCGATCGCCGCGACCCCACCGAACAGCCACCACATGCTCATAGGTCCTCCAAGATCATCAGACTCAATGCACCCCTCGCACTCACAATGCCCCACGAGCACGTAGGATCACCGTCTAGAACTCGGCTTCACAATGTTCTATCGTTAACGACCGGACCTCAGCGTCAGCCAGTTACTGTCGGCAACCTTCACCATCTCTTTTACCATAGTCGTACGAGATAACATATCTTTTGATACAGCACTGCGCTGTATCATTCATGCAGACTTTCCTATAGCCCGTACCCTTCATGTGCTAGACCTAGCCCGGTACAATAGCTTATGTTTAAGGAAGGACGAGTATGACCTTCACCCCTGCCCCCTTCTATATTCTCTGCGGCTCCCTCGGCGCCGGCAAAACCACGCTCTTGATGCGATTACTCGAGTATTGGAAAGCGCAAGGCCGTCGGACAGGCGTGCTGATGAACGAGGCGGGGTCCGTCAGTATCGACGGACCTCGCGCAGGAACGCTCGCCGAGCAAGTCATGAATCTTGCCGGGGGCTGTGTCTGTTGCGATACGAAAGAAGATCTTTCCTGGGGCATCGCACAGCTGGTGCGTGATCACGGATCGGATGTCCTGATTCTGGAATGTTCAGGGCTGGCCGATCCCGCCGAAGTGGTCGATGCGGTCACTGATGCGTACACGGCACGGCTGGCTGTTCTCGAACGGGTCATCGCGCTCTTGCATCCGGTCTCGACAGAGGAAAGCCACTCCAGCGCCTATGTGACGACACAGGCAATCCGCTGCGCCGATGAGCTCATTTTGAATAAGCGAGATCTCTACGTCCCTGGCCACTGGGAACGGTTCCGCGCAGGCATCGTTGAACAAAACCCCTATGCCCGCCTATGGGAAACATCCCATGCCCGTCTCGATGCCGCTGCATTATTGGCTCCACATGCCTTAATAAAACCACCTGCCCCGACGAACGTGGTGTTCGGGACATCGCGATCGGCTTCCATTCAACGGGCAGCCTACCATCCCATCGCGACAACCGTCTTATTACCTGGTCCGCTGAATCGCCAGCGTTTCTTAGCATGGATGAAGACAATCCCGAAACAACTGGAGCGGGCGAAAGGATATTTCCGGTTTGGCAAGGAACCGGAGCTGCAGGAATTCCAATACGCGCTGCCGGGACAGTCCACGATCACACCAGTGACATTATTGGATGAGCCAACGTCTGCCCTGGTGCTGATTGGTCGGGGATACGATGTCGATCGACTGCGGGCTGGCTTGTTAGCCACGGTTGAGGAACCATCACCACCTGCGTAATCCTTAGGATCTGACTTCCACTTTTGCAACCGGCATGACGACCGACGCCAGCTTCTTCCGGAACCTCGGCCATTGCAGCAGTGCCCAAGCCGCTCCTCCGCCGATCACGCCTCCAAGCATCCACCCACCAAGCACATCCGTCACATAATGAGCGCCGATAAACACGCGGGAAAATCCGACGAATGCCACAATCGGCCAGGTGATCCAGCCTGACTTGGGGTACAAAACTTGGAGGAATGCCGCGATGGCGGCAGTGTTGGCCGCGTGGTTCGACGGGAAGCTGAACAATCCCCCGCAGCCACTCGGTTCGATCTTGACGGCTTCAGCCAACGCCCGACAGGGTCGAACTCGTTCAAAGACCCATTTGAGCTGTCCACCAACGAAATCGGTGAGTCCGACTGCTGCACCCAGAACCGGACCGCCCAACAGCGCCTCTCGCCTGTTGTTCCAGATCCAATAGGCGATCGCGCAGCCCCCTGGAAGATAAAGCGTGCTGCGGTGTCCCAGTTGCAGGAAAAAGTAATCGGCCTCCGCTGACTGGCCTGCCAATCCGTTGATCGCCAGGAAGAGGATCTCGTCCACGCTCATGCGTGCGACGATAAAGCCTTACTCATCAACCGTCAAGCTTCAACCGATCTCCTGCCCGATTTCTCAATCGGCGAATACCGGCCACGCATTGTCCGCGTCATCTGGTCCTGAAATGAATTCGGACGGTGAGCTCGCCATCCACCGGATCGTCCCCTTTCATCTGGGGATCGAATGTCCATTTACCGAGCGCAGTGACTCCAGAGGTCGTTAGTTCGCGATGCTTGCACGGTTCCAGCACCACGACGGTCACCTTCGCGTGCTTGGACACCAAGAGACGGGCTTTCATCCAATCATCGATTTCCTGACCATTGAGCGAAGTGGGAATACCTGGCCAGGGCGTGGACTTGGCCACGGGACCTAATTGCTGGTCCTTATTGAGCGTAAGTCCATGAACATGCACCTCAGGCAACTCAAGTACGTCCTCATGGTGATCACTCTCATGCGTGGCCTCATCACCGACCACCGCATAGAGCACAGCTGGCCACGCCAAGACAACAGCACAGAGTATTGTGAAAAAGTGTCGCATGCCCCACATTCTACGCTATTAACGATCGGAGGCTCAAACGGGACACTCAACAAGGCCGCAGGCGATGTGCGAACCGGAGGCGTACCCTCTGGGGTACGTTGAGGATTCGCACAAGCCGAGAACGCAGTTGATGGCCCGTTTCAGCCTCCGACTAGAAGAACCATTGCCCGCGGAAGAAAAATGACCGCGGCATCCCGGCATGAGACACACCGAGTCCGATACTGCCTTCGCCCTGATTGATGAAATACTTTTGATCCAACGCATTCACAATATCGAAACCCACCACAAACTTCTGCCCGTGCCAGGGCAACGGAATGACATGGCTAATCGAAAAGTTATAGATCGTGTAGGTCGGGCTATGACTCGAGTTGGTCTTGGCACCTTCTTCTGCCGTCCGCAGTCCTGACGCAAATAACACCTGCCCGGTAAGGGTGGTTCGCTCGAGCAACCGGTAACTCAGGATTCCTGACGCAGTCAGCGTCTGCTGGTGATCACAATGGACGCCGCTGCGCGAGTTGATATCGGCGATTTCTTCAAAATGCACGAGATTATGCCCGGACTGCAACCCATAGCCCTTACACTGTCCCCAGGCGATGTTGGCGCGGCCCGTCAGATTTTCCACGAACCACACCTTGAGCGCGGCATCGGCTCCCCTGGTCCATCCCCGTTCAAAGGCAATATAGTTCAGTAAGGGCGTCGTGCCTAACTGGTGTGCGTCCGACATATAATTGGCGAGCTTATAATACCCCGTAAGCTGGAGGGTCGCCCAATCCGTGAGGGCATGGACGCTACCGATTTGGAAGTAATGGGCCCGCTCAGCCCGCGGCAAATTATTGGTGGTATCCTCCGGATGCGCTTTCGTTCCCTCTGTATTCAAGCCGGCCAAGGCAAGCCGCTCAAGATTCGGCGGGGTAAAGAGCCGGCCATAGTACGCGTGAAAGGCGTTGGCCGAGTTGTATCGGTAGGTGACACCGACCCTGGGACTGATTTGTCCTTCATCCCGTTGATACTGCACCGTGTCTGCACGCAGACCAATGTTGAATGTCCAATGTTCATTCGGCGTCCACTGATCCTGAATCCAGAACTCCTGTCGCCATCCGATGAGCCGGTTGTCGCCACCAGCATTGATGACGCCTCCGGTTGGGTTTCCCGCTCCGTCATCAAGAAAGGTAAACAATCTCGTCTTATTGATCGCTTGAGTCCGATCGATCTGAAACCCTGCCTTGATCAAGTGTTCCTTGCTGTGGACGTACGTGTAATCCATGCGCACGCCACCTGAATAGCCGATACGGTCTTGGCTCCCGGCCGAAAATGGTTCTTCTACATCCGGCACATAGGCGAGCACATTCAACAGATCTGTCCTAAATATCGCCCTGGTGTGCCGAAAATACCCGGCCAAACTGAAAAAGTTTCTGGTGTTGATATCGTGCCGCCAAACCAAGTGGCCGTATTGGTTATTTTCCTTCTGATTTTCATCCACCCTTTCCGACGGCATCGGTGTAAATCCTCCAGGCAACAAGCCGAGAATAGTCGGGTTCACCCCTAATCCAGGGGACGTCGGAATCTGATATTTCGCGATGGAGTTCAAGAACAACAGGGTAATATTATTGTTATTGTCATACTGATAGTCGCCGCGAAACATCGTCTGATTCCGCTCGCTCTGACCATGGAAAATGGAGTGGCCAAGGGTCGGCGGCTCAATCCCTCGATTCGTCGCCGTATGGCTGTTCAAAAAGTAATAGCGGAACTTCTCACCGATCGTGCCTCCATACTCGAATGACGGGTTAATCGTCTTATTCGACCCGCCGAACATCTGGACTGACCCAAATCCCGGCTTCGTGCCGCTCTTCGTCGTAATATCGATGAGCGCGGCCGCTTTGTTTCCCACATTGGCTTCCATCCCGCCCAGCACAATGTCGGCCCGCTCCCAAGCTCTGGGCGAAATCACATCGGAAAACGTCGAGGAGACCGTATCGGGAATCGGCACACCGTCGATCCTCAACTGTAAGTTGGCATGGTCCTGTCTGATATGGACTTGCTTCAATGATCCATAGGCTGCGCCCGGGATCGTCATCAACACGTCGTGTAAGTCGTTGTTGTTGCCTCGCGGAAGAATATCGATTTCCTTCCGGCTGAGTGAGTAGGTCTCGCTGGACGCCTTAGTCTGGATGGGGGGTAATGGTGAAACCACCTCCAGCGACACTTCCTTGGTCTTGGAGAGCGTCAGGATGACGGGAGTTACTGGCTCCTCGCCAAGCGTCAACACCACATATTCGCTTCGATAGGTCTCTTGTACCGCACTGACGGAGTAGGTACCGCCCTCGGGAACGACAACTTTGAATTCGCCGGCATCATTCGAGACTCCGGATGTCACCATATCACCCGCTTGATTTTTGACTTCAATAATGGCCTGTGGCACACGCCGAAGGTCCTGTTGTTGCACAACTCCCTTGATCGTTTGGGTTTGCTCGCTATCGGCTGCCTGAAGGACCGAACACATCCCCCCAACGACCGCCACGACAATCGTCACAAACGTCGCATTCAACGCACGTTTCACACATGAGTACATCACGCTCCTCCTCACTCACACATCCACAAATAAGCAAGAGAACGGATGGACGAGGCGTGCCTGGATTGCACGGCCCATCAACCATCCTGACTGCTTGGCTTGGTGGCTCAGCTATACTTGAGGAGGAGCTCGGGAGGGACCGAGAAAAGAGAGTGCAGCCGATAACAAGACAGATTCAGACGGAAGTTCCTGCTGTCGGACAATATCGCAAACGGCAAACCGTGGAACATCGAGATCGACTGATCCTGCAATGTGGTGCTGGACCCACTGACAGATATCGGTGTCCGAATGTTCATGACCGTCGGAATCGGCTGCGGCCAGCTCGTGGTGAACATCCTGGGCCACAGCGAACGGAGCCAGCCCCAGGATGATACAGATCATCCCCAAGGCCACTCCTGAGCGGAGTAACGAGGAGAGGTATCTGAGTTTTCTCAAAAACATGGCCGTAGAATAGGCATCCAGTGATCAGAATTGCAAGAACCGTTGAAATCAGTTGCCAGATGACTCAATCCAGCCCCACCAGTAACCTGTATGGACTTTTCATGCGTAATTCGTTATATTAGCTACCCTTCAAAATCAAGGTAGTTGAGACCGCTCTAAAGGACGTGACTCTTGATGAATAGGCCGATCGACAATCAACACGTCATTGAAATCAAGGCGCTCCCCTCTCCTCGCGCCATCAAGACCAAGCTGCCCATTACTGATCACGCGGCGGCACTCGTCGTGGAAACGAGAGAAGCCATTCGCCGCATTCTTCATGGAGAAGACCGCGACCGGCTCCTGGTCATCGTCGGCCCGTGCTCCATCCATGACCCCGAGGCTGCCTATGAGTATGCCGGCAAGCTGAAGCCCATCGCCGATGCCTTGCGTGACCGCTTCCTCATTGTCATGCGAACCTACTTCGAAAAGCCGAGAACCACCGTGGGGTGGAAAGGGCTCATCAACGATCCGCGTCTCGACGGCACCTGCGACATCGCGGCAGGGATGGAACTGGCGAGAGCGATTCTCCTCAGGATCAATCAATTGGGCCTTCCCTGCGGAACGGAGCTCCTGGATCCGATCAGCCCGCAGTACGTCGCCGACCTCATCAGTTGGGCGGCCATCGGTGCGCGCACCACGGAAAGCCAAACCCATCGCGAAATGGCCAGCGGGGTCTCCATGCCGGTCGGATTCAAGAACGGAACGGAAGGCAGTTTGCAGGTCGCCATCAATGCCATGACGTCCGCCCGCACCCCGCACAATTTTGTCGGCATCAATGCTGACGGCCAGACTGCCATCATCAAGACCATGGGCAATCCCGATCGCCATCTCGTGCTCCGCGGGGGAGGTGGACGAACGAACTACGAAGCACAGGATGTCGCCAAAGCTGAGGTTGCGGTTGCCGGAGAAGGGATCGCCCGCCCGATCATGATCGATTGTTCGCATGATAATTCCCAAAAGGATCATACTCGCCAAGGATTCGTCGCCCAAGAGGTCCTGCGGCAATTCCGTGAAGGCCGTCAGTCCATCATGGGCCTTATGCTCGAAAGCAACCTGAATCCCGGCAAACAAGCGTGGAAAGAAGGTGTGGACCTTCTTCATGGCGTCTCCATTACCGATGCCTGCCTCGGCTGGGGAGAAACCGAACATTTATTGCATGAACTCGCCGCTGCCATCACTCCAAAACCCGTCTCCTGATCTCTCATCTCCGATCATCAGAAACTACGCAACAGAGCCTGAGAAAGAGAATATCGTCTGGCGAACCCCCTAACGTTTCTCTTTATGCACCGCATGCTTGCGGCAGAATGAACAATATTTCTTCACTTCGATCCGGTCCGGATCATTCTTCTTGTTGTTCGTCGTCGAATAGACCGACTTGCCCGGCGCTTCACAGCCGAAACAGGCAACAGCGATCACTTCACGCATGCCACTCCCTCCTTAAACCCGGCGGTTCCACACTTCACACTTCAGCGCCTGCTCGTCGAGTTTTCTTGGCTCCACACTGACCCACTTCCCCTGTTGAACCGTGAAACACTGAACACAGGTCTGGTCATAGAACGGCGATAGACCCATGATCCAATCTCGCGAAAACTCTCCCTGATACTCTTTGGGAAGGAATGCCAGAAAGCTGGATGTTGGATAGTTCGACGGCTTCGTCATTGAAGTCTCATCACAATTGAGCCTGCTTCCTGAATCTTGCAACCTTCGTGTCGCATACTGAGCTCCGACCTGCCCTTTCATCCTCGTTTGAAAACAGGCTTCCCGCGCAGGAGCGTGCGGACGACCTGACCTTTCAACCTCCACCCCGCAAACGGCGTATTCCGTCCTTTCGAGTAGAACTGATCGGGATCAACCACCCATTCACAGGCACGATCCACCACGGCAATGTCGGCCGACGCACCAGGCGCCAGCGTACCGCCAGGCAATCCCAACAACCTGGCCGGCTTGCTGGTTAAGCACTGCACGGCTTGCTGGAGAGACAAGGTCCTTTCCTCGACAAGCCGCAACGTCAGTGCCAGAGCCGTCTCCAGCCCGACAATTCCGAAGGGAGCGCGATCCATCCCCCATTGTTTTTCATACTCGGCATGCGGAGCATGGTCGGTCGCAATGGCATCGATAGTCCCGTCTGCAAGACCCATGAGTAACGCGGCACGATCCCGCTCGCTTCGCAGAGGAGGATTCATCTTGGCATTGACGCCCTGTTCGCAAACCGCTTCATCCGTCAGTGTGAAATGATGTGGGCACACCTCAGCCGTCACCGACAACCCCTTGGTTTTCGCCTGACGCACCATGTCCACCCCGGCCGCCGTGCTGAGATGGGCCACATGCAGGCGCGCACCTGTGGCTTCGGCCAATCTGATGTCGCGAGCGATCATCCGAAACTCCGAGCCTTTGGGAATACCCCGCATCCCCAACGCACGCGACACTGGCCCTTCATTGATACAGCCGCATCCGGACAGCAAGAGATCTTCGCAATGGTCGATCACGGGCAAGCCAAGGTCCGAGGCCTGCTGCATGGCCTGCCTCATCAGTCGATCATCCATCACAGGCCGGCCGTCATCTGAGACCGCCACGCAGCCGGCCTCCTTCAAGGCTCGGAAATCGGTCAATTCACGGCCGGCCGATCCCTTCGTAATGGCCCCGATGGGATACACATTGGCACGACCGGCTTCGCCGGACTTCATCTTGATCAACTGCGTCACGGGCGACTCGTCATTGATCGGCTTCGTATTCGGCATGCAGCACATCGAGGTGAATCCCCCCGCCGCTGCGGCAGCCGTCCCCGTCGCGATCGTTTCTTTGTATTCATACCCCGGCTCACGCAAATGCACATGAAGGTCCACGAGGCCCGGTACCACCAGTAACCCCGTCACATCCAGACACTCAGCCGCCTGCGGCGGAGGCACATCCGGCGAAACCACCGCGTCGATTACTCCATTTCTAATCCACACATCCGCTTCGCCATCCCACCGTCCTGGATCGAGCACCCAGCCGCCCGACAAGACCAAGAAGGGGAACTCACCCAGGGTTCGACCCTGAATGCCCCCTCGCTGTGCTCGGCCTACATCCATAAGAAGAGGTCTCAACCCGTTCCGACCAATGAAAGGCGCTCTGCTCAATTCGCTTTCTCAATGCGGCAGCATTGTCAACGTCGCGATGGTCACCATGCCGGCGATCATCATGGCAAACTGCCAGACCCCTTTTGCCGCGCCCATCCGCCCATGGAGACCAGGCACTAAGTCCGCCAGACCGATGTAGAGAAAACTCGCGGCCGCCACGCTGAGAGCATAGGGAACGATCGCCTCCGCATAGCCGAGCCCGCCATAGGCAGCGACGACACCAACCAACGTCCCCATCCCCGAGAGCGTATTCCAGAAAAACGCTTTCCAGCGCGAGAACCCGCTCGACAGGAGTATGGTGAAATCGCTCAACTCCTGCGGCACTTCATGCCCCAACACCGCGAGCGTCGTGACAAGACCGAGTCCTGGGGACGCCACACAAGCGGCACCGATGGCGATGCCGTCGGCCACGTTATGAACCGCATCGCCGATCAGGATCAACATTCCGGTCTTTTTCTGTATCCCGCTGGCATGGCCGTGTCCATGTCCATGATCGTCAACACCGCCTTCCGGCAGATCCTCGTGCGAATGTCTCCAGATGACTGTCCACTCCAGCACAAAGAACAGAACGAGTCCCGCTAAGATCGAGATTCCCACTTCGTAAATGGAGATATGTTCCAACGCTTCAGGGATCAGTCCGATGATTGCCGTAGCCAACATCGTACCCGTGGCATAACTCAGCAGATAGGGCATCACGCGTTGACGCCACCCGTCCGGGATGAACAGCACGACCGCAGCCGGCAGCAAAGCCCCGAGGCTTCCAAGTAGACCCATCAGAACGACGAATCCCCAGGATGATTCTCCCGGCAAGCTCACGATGCGTCACACTGGGCATGCTGCCCCTCATGAACACGGTTACAGTGTGGCATTGGTTCCTTCACGCTTCACAGTGGTTGCTATTCATCATCCAATCATCTCGTGTTCCCAGAGTTCGATCACCCGTGTTTTCACCAGGCCTCGCTCGCCAAATGAGACACGTCGACGAAGAGGGAGCCACATGCCCTTCACATCCGTATACTCATTGACATAACTTTCCATTCCGATCACAGCTTGCCCATCGAGCGAGAAATAGGTCATCACATAGTGGCTGGAATATTGTTTTCCGTCCGGCGCGTGATCGCAGCGCTCGATCGTATTGACTCGCCGTTCCGTCATCGGCGTGATCCGCCCGATCTGGGTGTATTGGCCATCCTTGATCCGGTACCAAGAATCGAGTCGCCCCCCAGTCAGCAGTACACGGCGGCCTCGTGGGTGCGGCACAGCAGAATCATCTTGAGGATCGAAGGACAGCACATACTTGCCGTCGCCTTCCTCGAACGCGGAATAGGCCAAGTGCATCCCCTGAGTCCACAACCGTTCTCGTACCCACTCTTGAAGGGCCGCGTCGGCTCCGTCCAACTCAACTGTGGTCTCTTTCCTGGGAACCAGGCTCATCCTCCCGCGATAGACTCGCCCCTCATCGTTCAACGAAAGCTTCGCTCGGTAGCCGGCGAAATGCGCCGGCCATCGATACATACGACCATGGGCTTCCTGGACTAACTGCCGTGCTGCCCGGTCGACTACTGGCTTCGTGCCTTGCTCTGTCATCGTCGTCACGGCTCCACTCCCTTGCATCATGCTGTCCTCCCTGTCGCACGATTCCATCGCTTGGTCTGGCGCTTCGTCCGGCTGGCTCGCCTCACGAGACAGGTCTCCAAGCCTTCGAGAAATCGTTGCCAGGGCACGCGCCGACCGATGACAACGACCATAGCCTGGGATGGCTTGGCCCCTGTGTAGAGAGTCAGTGCCAACGAGCCCATGACCCATTGAAGTTCTTGGAATCCTTCCCGCCCTTGAACGTTCACAAAGCCCTTCATGCGAATGACCGATCGCTGAAATCGCTTCAACCAGGCTTCGAGGCGAATGGGATCGAAAGGCTTCATGATCTTGAAGCTGCCGCTTTGATAGCCGGCTGCGGAATTCTTGAGTTGCCCATCCATCTTCATAGCCACAGAGACACTTCTCGACCGACGGAGTATCCGTTCGATCTGCACGTCCGCATGCACCGCTCTCACGGTGGCAGCCTTGGGGTTGGCCGCCTTGATGCGCCGCTCGATCAGTTCAACCTGCTCCTTGTCGATCTGATCCAACTTGTTCAACACAACCGTATCAGCCCTCTTGAGATGGTCCTTGGCTGCGGACCAGTACGCGCCGAGCTTCAAGAACCGAGGCGCATCGACCATCACGATAACGGAGGCCAACTTGCCTCTGGATGAGTGTTTCTGCTGATCAGCCAGCGCCTTCTCAACCCCCCGAACGACCTGTCCGGTGTCCGCCAGACCAGTTGTTTCAATGAAGAGCGGAGCGCCCTTGGACTTTCGCACCAAGTGTCCGACTTTTTTGCTGAACTCACCTGACAAATCACAGCAAATACAGCCGCTCAGTAGGGCCTCCAACTCAACATCCTTCGAGCGTGGATGCTCATGCAGCAACGACCCATCGACATCGACCTCCCCAAACTCATTCATCAACACCGCCGGTGTAATTCCCTGGTCTAACTGATGGGCCAATGCACGTTTGAGCAGGGTCGTCTTCCCGCTTCCCAAGAAACCGGCGATAACATAGACAGACGAAATCGACGACGTCCTCATCACGAGACTCCTTCTGCGTGGTGATGCGGTTCACCTTCGTTGGCCAGACGCTCCACATCATGCCGGCTCACCTCGTCGGTCGTCTTATGGAGCTTGTACTGTTTCGTCACTCCCGGGCCTTCCAGCACTGCAATGACCGTTTCAATCGGCGGACACCCGGGCTCTCGGCATTCCAGTTCGGTCACCATAATGGTGGTGTCGTCACTGAGGCTCCAGATTTCCCGAGTCCAAGACCTGATTCGATCGACCTGATCCTGTTGCAGCACGTGCTTTGGGCCGAACAGATTCATGCGTGATCCTCGACTCCATGAACGGAGAACAATGACACGCCCCCGTCACTTGCACCGGTCGCCAAATACTGCCCGTTGGAACCCCAGGCCGCGCACGATAGTCCACCGGCCTTGTTCACTTCCTGACTCAACAGCGGTTTGGTCGTCTGTGGCGACCAGAGACAGAGCAGGCCGTCTTCCCCTACCGTTGCCATGATGGATCGACTGGGATGGCAGGCGATTTCCTGAATCCATCCCAGATGTCCTTTAAAGAGACGCCCGCCTGTCCCCTCAAATTTCTTCATGTTCCAGGCGACCAGAGACGGACCGGAGGCAGTGAACAGATTGAGACCGTTATAATCAAATCGCACTGATGTCACCTTCACCGGATAGCCGGACATATGCCAATTCTGCTCGCTGTCCGTACGGAAGAGATGGACTGATCCGTCGAGGTTGCCTGATGCCAGGTATTCCCCGTTCGGACTCACCGCGATCGTAAGCAGGGCACCATCATAAGGAAAGGGCCGGACCGGTTTCTCTTGCCCGATCTTCCATAGCCAGGCCCCGCCATAGGCAGAGGCCACGACACCGTCACCACGCGGCATCCAGGTCAAGGCTGAAATCGTTGTCTTATAGGCTGGAACTTCTGCGGCGAGTTGAGGGGTTGATGCAGGATCGATATTCCAGATGCGAAGCATTTTCCCTGCCGAGGCAGCCAAAAACTGACCATCCGGCGACCAGGCCAGATGTTCCACCCATGAGCTTTTTGCTCCAAGAGGCAGCATGGCTCGCTCTTCACCCGTGTCCGTGTTCCATAGTCGGATGAGACCGTCCTGTCCCCCCGTCGCCAACTCTTTCCGCTTTGGATGCCAGGCCAGCACTAAGGCCGACTGCTGATGTCCCTTCAGTTCGCAGACCGGCTTGAGGGAAGCCGTCTCCCAGACAGCGACTTGGCCCGACACAGAGCACGCAGCCAATCTGGTTCCATCGGACACAAAGGCCACCCGATGGACATAATCACAGAGCATCGCTCGCCCAATTGGGCTCAACGTGACTGCTGTTTGGCGTTTGGCTAAACGAGGCATGACCGAAATCCCTTCGTCAGCGCGGCACGATCCAAATCTTTTCCAATGAATACCAACTGGTTATTACGAACCTCCCCGGGCTTCCACTGGCGATCGGCTTTTCCATCAAACAACATGTGCACCCCTTGGAACACAAACCGATGGTCACGATCTTCGACATTCAAAATCCCCTTCATCCGATAGATCTTTGTTCCCATGGTGCTGAGTACTTCCCGGAACCAGTCGTTCACCTTTTCCTCGTCGACCACTCCATCCTCGACCAGCGCCACGGAGAACACGCTCGGATCATGCTGATGCGCATCTTCGCCGAGAAAGTTGGGATCGATGTCCAACTTACGACCAAGATCGAACGCTCCGATGTTCAACAGCCGGTTGATCTCCACCTGTGCATCCTTCGTCCGATGAATCTTCGCCATGACATTGATAGCCCGAATCCTGGCTTCCAACCGGTCCACCTCGCCAGGCGGAACCAGGTCGATTTTGTTCAGGAGAATCACATCAGCGAATGCGATTTGCTCTTTGGCTTCCGGACTCGTATCAAGATGTTCCCAGATATGCTTCGAATCGACGACGGTGACGATTCCGTCGAGCAACAACCGCCGCTTCATCTCGTCATCGACGAAGAACGTCTGCGCAACCGGAGCCGGATCGGCCAGCCCGGTCGTTTCGATCACCATGTAGTCGAATCGATCCTTCCGCTTGAGCAGATTTCCGATGATGCGGATCAAATCACCCCGCACGGTGCAGCAGATGCAGCCGTTGTTCATCTCAAAGATCTCTTCATCCGCACCGATGACCAACTGATTGTCGATGCCGACCTCCCCAAACTCATTGACAATCACCGCCACTCGCTTCCCATGCTCCGTCGTCAGAATCCGATTGAGCAGGGTTGTCTTCCCCGCCCCCAGAAAGCCGGTCAACACCGTCACTGGCACTGGAGCCAGCATCTCAGTCGTCGTTGCCATCACACACCTCCTCCTAATGACAGACCGTAAAACCACTCTTCGTACACCCTCTGCAGGAGAAGATCGGATGCCGTTCTTCAGGACAAGTGAAGAACGCCCAACCCCTTGAGTGCTACCCTCCGGGAGGCGGCGAGCAGCAACTACCCGATCTTCTCCGCACAAGGTGCAGAGAGACATAATCGACAGAGCGATTGATCAAATTGACTAATTAGAAGGAGAAGAAAGGAGGACCGCGGACAGAATCAGATGAGCGGGGAACGAACTTGAAGATAAGATTCAGCAGAGAGGTTGTCGTGACTAGAACAGGAACAAGGACTGGCGGGGGCGTGACTGAATGCAATCCAGCGCTGGCAGCATGATCCAGCCAAGCGCAGACATCTTGATCCGAATGTTCGTGGGACGTACCGGCCGCGAAGGTATGTTCCAGCAACAACGGCTGGAGTGTCAGCACCAACAATACATAACCCAGGACAAGCGCCCAATGGCCGGCCTTTTTGATGAGTCGTGTCATCGGCATTGCGGGCACCAACCAAAAAACTCCAAGGCATGGCCATCCACGGAAAACTTGGTCTGCGCTTCAATGAGCTTCGTCAACTTCTTCAACGGGCACAGCATCAGATCGATGATTTTCCCACAGCCTCGGCATTGAATATGGTGATGATGGGCTCGTCCATGACGCACCTCGTAGCGCATGTGCCCTTCATGAAATCCGACGGCATTCACCAGACCGAGCTCTTGAAGCATCGCAAGGTTACGGTAGACCGTCACAAGATCGACATTCGTTCTGGCCTTGACCAAACCCGCATGCACCTCGGCCACGGTAATTGGGAGTGTGCTTTGTTCAAGAACGGCAAGAATGGCCTTTCTGGCCTTCGTTAACTTCTTCCCACCCGCCTTGAGGCTTTCAATGATTGAGAGCGCCATTCTCACCACGTTTGCAACTCACTTGCATTTACCACCATGAGAGAATCACTGTCAAGTACTCTTTATCAAATCCAGCCAGCCTCGTCATCTCTAGTTCAGCATGGTAAGATGTGCACCCATGCTGATCGATACCCACACTCATCTCGACGACGCACGCTACAACGACGATCGGGAGGCGGTCATCGCCCGTGCGCGGGAAGCCGGAGTCGAAGCGTTCGTCTCCATCGGCTGTGATCTGACGACCAGTCAAGCGGCCGTCGCACTCGCCGATCACTATCCCTTTGTGTACGCCTCCGTCGGAATCCATCCACACGAGGTCAAGCATATCCAGGACGACTGGTATGATGAGTTCCACCGTCTAGCGAAGAGCGAGAAGGTCGTGGCCTATGGCGAAATCGGGCTCGATTATCACTACAATCACTCGTCCCCGAAGGAACAGCGCGACCGATTCCGTGAGCAGATTCAAGTGGCCCGGGAGTTGAACCTCCCCGTGATTATTCACACGAGGGAAGCCCAAGAGGATACGATTGCGATTTTAAGGGAAGAGAAGGCGTCTGAAATCGGTGGGGTCTTTCACTGTTTTTCTGGGGATGCCTGGCTGGCGAAGGAAGCCCTTGATTTGGGATTTCATCTCTCGTTTTCAGGCATCCTGACATTTCAGAATGCGACCGCGCTACGCGAGATTGCCAAGAAAACCCCGCTGGATCGCCTACTCATTGAAACCGATTGCCCATACCTGACGCCTGTTCCCTATCGAGGCAAACGCAATGAGCCGGCGTATGTGTCACAGGTAGCAAAGCAACTCGCGGCCATTCATCCGGAATGCTCTTTGGAAGAGATGCAAAGACGAACGACCGAGAATGCAAAGCAGCTGTTCAAAATCGCTTGAGCTGGCGAGCTCGTTGTCGTTGAGATTTTGGCAGTTTGCGAGGGTTCCCCTTCTTCTCCGGTCCCCGGGTCGAGCGAACATCGACTCCTGTATCGAGTTCTTTATAGGGTATGGCACCGCCTGCGCTCGATGAGACCCGCAGCTTGTCCGCAAATTCGCGCGCTCCCATGACCATGGCCCCATGAGCTCTGGCCGTATTCACGATTTCGTGGTCAGAGCTGACGACCGCGCAGTCCGCCCCGTATTCCCGTGCCAAGCGTTGGATGACCTGATCCGCCCGTTCACCCCGTTTTGAATAGATTACCTGGACTCCTGCTCGATGCTCCCGCCGTTCGGATGGCTGGCCCTGTTGCCAGCCATCAAACACGACGGTGATAGCATAGTTTTTCCGATGCCGATAGGCGGCCAACTCAAGCAGCAACACCTCGCGGGCTGATTCAAGGCGTCCGGGAAGGGCTCTGGCTCCAGCCAGCACGTTATACCCATCGACGATCAGATGCGTCGGCATATCTCACGCTATCGCGGTCGTGAGCCCACAGTCAATCCGAATTCCGTCTCGCTAACTAGCGTAAATCTTGACAAGGCGGAGGACATCTGAGAATAGTTTCCCATTGCCTTCTACTGACAAAAGACCCATGCGTATACGAAAGCCTCGACTGCTTTCCGTTAAGCCCCTCACCCTCCTCTCGTCCACTGCCATCTTCTTCCTCTCCGCATACGGGATCCTGATCCCATCGGCCTGGGCGTGGTCCTCTGATGATCACCGTCCTTTATCGGTGCGGTCATCGGAACAGAGCCACATCAGAGGAACGACCGCTTCCCTGGCTCCCATTACCGTTCGCAATTTCCGTGTGATGACGAGCCCAGAGAGAAGCAGACTCGTGTTGGATCTCGATCATCACACGACGGTCATCGAGCAACGAGCGGCCAATCCAAGTCGCGTGGTTCTCGCCCTTCCCAACACATGGCTCAGCCAACCAGCGCAAGCGAAAGCTACGAACGGGACTATCCTGTCACCCTTCATGATCACTCAACTGCCCTCGCATGCTGTCGCGGTGTCTCTTCCAACCACAGCGTTCCGGACCTATAAGCACTTCACGCTTTCCCATCCGCCTCGCTTAGTTATTGACGTGACTCCACCCAACGCACCAGTCCCTCCTTCTGCGCTTGACCGAGGCGAAGTCTCTCAGCGGTCAGCCGCTCCCGCGTCCAGACCCGTCACGCCGCGCGTCAAGGGATACACAACCATCGTCATCGATCCAGGCCATGGGGGGAAAGATCCGGGCGCACGGGGGCTCCAAAGGACCGAGGAGAAGGATATTACCCTCAAGGTAGGGCTCCAGCTTCGTGAACTGCTAAATAAGCAGCCTGGGGTGCGTGTTTTGATGACCCGAGACCGTGATGTGTTTATTGAGTTGGAAGATCGGGCCAGGTTTGCGAACAGCAGCGAAGCCGATCTCTTCGTCTCCATCCATGTCAACTCGCATCCGTCACGCCAGGTCAAAGGGATTGAAATCTATCACTTCGGGGAGGCCAAGGATCAGCGGGCGCTTGAGATCGCAGCACGGGAAAACGGCACCCCGATCAGCAACACCGGGGTCGGATGGGAATATCTCGTGGCAGATCTCTTAACGGCGAAGAAAATCGAGGAGTCCCTAGAGCTTGCGTGGAACGCAAAAGAAGCCATGGTCTCCCAGATGAACGGGCAATATGTGGTCAACGACCATGGCGTCAAGACCGCACCCTTTTATGTATTGAGGTTTACGAGCATGCCCAGCATCCTGGCCGAGATCGCGTATATTTCTAACCCCGATGAGGAAGATCTCCTCAGGAAACCGGCGTTTGTCCGCGATGTCGCACAATCCCTCTATCATGGTATTGTTTCATTCCTGACTAATAATCGACCGGACATCCGCTGATCGTCTCGCTCATCGCCATCCACGTGTTGCATGCCTATCGTCAAACTGACTCTCGAATATGACGGCACAGCCTACGCAGGCTGGCAACGTCAGCCCGATCAGCCAACGGTTCAAGCAGCCGTCGAAGCGGCCATTGCAGGCGTCACTCAAATCAACACACCAGTCATCGGGGCCGGACGCACCGATGCAGGAGTGCACGCGATGGGACAGGTGGCAAGTTTCCATATCAACCGTGATATGACGCCCCGAGAATGGACCAGGGCGCTGAACGCACACCTCCCAAAGAGCATCGTAGTGCGATCAGTCGCGCTCATGCCGGACACCTTCCACGCGAGACATTCGGCCAAGGGCAAACTGTATGAATACCATATTCTGAATCGCCCGGAACGTCCGGCGGTCGAGCGTGCCTACTGCTGGCATATCCATCAGCCTCTTGACGACGCGGCAATGAATCAGGCAGGACTGGCCCTGATCGGCTCGCACGATTTTTCTTCGTTCCAGACCCAGCCCACCGACAACGACGATCCCATCTGTCATCTGCAACACTTCACGGTGTTCCGGGAAGGCGATCGGCTGCGAATCGAAGCCTATGCCAACCGTTTCCTGAAACAGATGATCCGTTCAATCGTCGGCACCCTTGTGGAGGTCGGCTTGCACAAACGCCCGCCGGACAGGCTCACGCACATTCTCAATGCACGAGATCGTTCAGCAGCTGGCAAAACAGCTCCCCCTCAGGGGCTATTTTTGGTGCGAGTGGATTATAAGTGAAGGCACGAAGAGTCAAAAACTGCCTGCCTGAACCACATCTTCAAGACTGTTGATATCAAGCCAGTGGCCGACCGTATAGAGCACACGAACAGAGAGTTGCCGCTTCAACAGTTCTTGCAATAGAACGGGAATACCGGCTTTGCGATTCGCTGGATCAGCTAACATCTCAGCGAGGATCGCCTGAAGGTGGACGGCCCCGGCAGGAGACACTTTGAGAAACCCCATCCAGACTCCATGAATGCTTTCTTGAGGTGCCAGATTCCCTAATTGTTTAAGATAGATCTTGGCATTGAAGGCTTTCCTTGAATTCGGCAACGTGCATTCGGTAAAGCCTCCCAGACGGGCGTAGCTACTCTGGTTCTGCCAATCGCTGTCTACAAAGACGACAAAGTCCTCTTTTTCCTGACAAAGGGCCTGAGGAATGTACTTATTGAACAGCACGTCGCCATACGAAATGATCAGATCCTTAGCCAACCCTTTCCGGGCACGCACTGCTTTGTCCAGCGAATCCAACTCACCGGTATCGGCAAAGTCATCGTTATCCAAATAGGTCAGGTTGGGCAACGTCACCGACTCCTTTTTGTAACCACGAACGACGGTGATGTCCTTGATCCCCACGGCGTTATAGGCATCTACAATGCGGGCAAGGATCGGCGTTCCCTGAATGTTCACCATCGTCTTGGGTTGGTGCTCGGTCAGCTCATGGAGCTCCTCCCCACGGGAAGCCGCCAACACGATGGCGCTGGTATTTTCTGCGCCTCGAGGAAGATAGCGGTCTTCGGCATCTTGTAACTCTGCGGCATTTTGCAGCCTGAAGATTTCTGAAACCGGCGCAACTTTGTCTTCAATGGAGAGCAGATGTTGCTGCTCTTTCAAGGTCCGCGCGGTTCTCTGCATAGCGGCCACGGCGGTTCGGAGCATATGATTGGCCCAAATGACCATTGAGAACCCATGCTGCCGAAACACATCGGTGGGCGTGGCGTAATATTTGGTCGGCACAATCACGACAGGACATCGATTGCTCCATTCCTGCTTGAACGCAAGGATCTCATCCGGCACCGACAAGGCACTATGAATGAGGATGCCGTCTGCGCCTGCCTGACGATAGGCCTCGGCTCGGCGAAGGGCTTCCGTCAACCCCCAACCACAGATGAAGGCTTCCACTCTCGCGATAATGCAAAAGTCCGAATCAGTCTGAGCGTCTTTGCCTGCCTTGATCTTGCCGCAGAACTCTTGCATGTCCGCCATCGGTTGAGCATCGCCCTTAATGAAACTGTTTGTCTTGGGAAAGAGCTTGTCTTCGATACAAACTGCGGCGATATGTCGCTGCTCCAGTTTGCGCACGAGCCGCTGCATGTTGTTGAAGTTGCCGTATCCCGTATCACCATCAAGGAGAATGGGAATCGTGACCGCATCGGACATGAATTCCAGATTATCCAGGACTTGGGTCCAGCTAGCCTCGTTGTTGTCACGAACGCCGAACTGGGCCGAGATCGAGAGGCCACTCGCCCAGATCCCTCGAAAGCCAGCCTCTTGCACGATCTTTGCGCTGAGGCCGTTGTGGGCTTCACAGATAAATTCCAGCTGGTCCGACAAAAGAAGCGTCCGAAACTGACACGCTGGCGTGATACCTGGGGTTGAGCTCATAGCTGTCCTTCCCTCTTCCCACCTACACAAGTCAAGATGAATGCCGCTACGGTGTATTGATTTCCTTCAGAGAATATCCTTTTCCTCCGAAGAAATCATCCTGTCTTGTTGAGCGCCAAGCCGTAATTTCATTCTCAGTGGCTACGTCCTACACAGGCTCTCTTCGCCCATGAATCGCTGATGCTCGACAAGCCCCAAGCCACTCCTAACAGACAAGTACGTATTTTCTTGCTAAGATGCCGCTCAGACGGGCATCTCACCTCTCACCATAAAGGAGAATTGGTATGTCGACAGCGCTACGTGTGATCACCGTTGCATTGTTCATGGTTAGCCTTGGAGCGACTCCATTCGCCGTCGCTGCACCTCAACCGCAGAACAAGATGAAGACCTGTAACGAACAGGCGAATGCGAAAGGGTTTGGCGAAGGAAAGGGAGACGAGCGGAAGGAGTTTATGAAGGACTGTCTCTCCGCCAAGTCGGAGAAAGGCGGAGGCGGGAAGGGTTCTCAGCAGAATAAGATGAAGACGTGCAATAAAGAGGCGGGCGACAAGAAGTTGAAGGGCGACGAGCGGAAGCAATTCATGAGCGATTGCCTCTCAGCCTAATCCTGTTATTCCGGCGCGGCACCACGCCGCGCCGGATTGATTTCGTCCGCGAGTCTGCCTGTATCGCTCACTGTCACGGATTGGACTTCTCATCAGGATTTTCGAGTCTTTTTCGGAGTTCGATCAATTCCTGCTCAAGCGCCAGGAAGCGATCGCTGATGGGGTCTGGCAAATCAACTTGGTCCATCGTCGCATCCGGCAGCCGTTCGCCCAGGGACTTGATTACGCGTCCCGGCACACCGATGACCGTCGAATTGGGGGGAACATTCTTCAATACAACAGAATTGGCCCCGATCTTCACATTGTCGCCAATCGTAATCCCCCCCAAGATCTTGGCCCCGGCCCCAAC
>Ga0209824_10000671_pt1 | contig 20718 bp, 19 predicted proteins | sample VDWuncwatermetaG_FD_184124 | JGI IMG/M metagenome (GOLD analysis project Ga0209824, IMG submission 184124) | Wastewater microbial communities from Netherlands to study Microbial Dark Matter (Phase II) - VDW unchlorinated drinking water (SPAdes)... ... | reverse complement strand
GACATCGCTGAAGTCTTTGGTCGTGGTTGCGCCGAACACGAAAAGACCAAAAATCGCTCCGAGGATCCAGATTTCACGATCCCAGATGTTCCGCACCGCCGCCCACCCGCTCACGATGAGGAGCGTTCCTCGCGGAATGGCGATCCAGAGGTTCGCAAGAAAAGGAAACCGCTTCACCCGAAGCGGTGGACTCGAATAAAAAAAGGTGATGCCTGCGGCCGCAAGAACAATTGCGAAAAACTGCTTGTTCGGAACACACCACGCGACGGCGAAGGAAAGGAGAAAAAGAAGGGCTGCGCCCCACGCCGCCGATGTGACGGAGAGTCTTCCCGACGGCAAAATACGATTGGGTTTATTCAGACGATCGATCTCGAGATCAAAAATCTGATTCATAATATTAGAGGCGCCATTCAAAAAAGCGGCGGAAGCGATCCCCAGAAGGGCATGAACCGGCGGCCCTCCCCGTGCCCCGATCGCCGCACCGGCGAAAAATCCGACGGAAGGGGCAAGAAGTGTAAAAGGTCGGATCAGTTCCCAAAAAAGAAAAAGCCTTGCCATGACTAGTAGAAGATCCTCCCAAGCATCATCGCCGCCGTCGCCCCGAACAACGTGTTCAAAAGGTTACGCACATCATGATCGACGCGAAAAGGGAGACCGGCGAGAAGACTTTCTGCCAAAAATCCGATTGCGGATCCCAAAATAACAACAAGAATATCCTGTTTTTGAATCAGATTCAGAAAAAAAGAAAAGAACGTCAAAAAACCCGCGGCGGCAATTCCGAAAAGTGTCCCCTCCAAAGAGACGGCACCCAGTGTCCCTGGAGCGACTCTTTTAAAGGAAGGAAACAAAAAGGGCCTCCGTCCGTAAAGAGAGCCGAGTTCCGTCGCTGTGGTATCCGCAAGCGCTGTTGCAAAGGAAGCCACAAAGGCAATGCTGTAAAGGAAGTTTCCTGTGAAAAAAACAAGCGTCGCAAAAAGTGCCCCGACAAGGCCGTTGGCAAAGGCCTCCCGATAGGTCCTGCGCCCTCCCATTCTTTGGGCAATCCCCCGCGCTTCCTTCGCCTGAAACCCCAAACGGGTAAAAAGCGAGCCGAGAATAAAGAAAGCGGCAACCACAAAAAAGCCGCGCGCGCCGAGAAAACTATAAATCCATGTGCCGAGCAGAAGACCGCTCAAGGCCCCCGAGAGGGTGACACTCCTTGCAATGAAAGCGAGGGCTGCGAAAAACACATTGACCAGGAGGCCGATCAAAACGCGAGAAGCCATTAGGACATCTCCTTGAGCCACTGAACCGTCTTTTCGAGCGCTTCCCGAAGAGGGGTCGTGGCATATCCCAATTCCTTTCTGGATTTCTCATCTTGAAAGGCCCAATCGTGGCGATAGATCGAAAGGACCCCTAATGTGAGCGACGGTTCTCTGGAAAATGTATTCGCCAAAAATTCTTGATAGAGTGCAACCATTCGAAGAAGGAAAAGAGAAAGTTCCCGCTTTGGAACAGGACATCCGGCAATTTGAGAGGCGAGTGTAAAGAAATGCCGTAAGGAAACAGTTTCTCCTCCAAGTAGATATTCTTCTCCCGTTTTTCCCATTTCGAAAGCGAGTCGATGCCCTTTTGCCACATCGTCCACATAGGCGAAATTCCACCGCCATTTTCCGCCGTCGATCCAACCTGGAAAACACCCTGCCAAAAGCGCCTTGACGAGCCGAGAGGTGTGATTGCCAGCTGTCAAGGGGCCTGGTCCGTAAAGGACGGTCGGGACGACGGTGATCAGAGGATAGCCTTTCCTCTGATAGTCGCGGGCCAAAGCAAGCGCCTTCGTCTTAGAGGATTCATAGGCATTATGAAAAATCCTTTCTCCGACGGTATCCGTAGGGCCGAGGGCGATGAAACTGGAGGTATACACCAGCTGTTTCACTCCCTCCTTCCATGCCGCCTCCGCCAGATTCTGAAATCCTTCCACATTCACTGCGTCGAAAAGGGACTTTGGCCGAACCGCACTTTTCACAAGCGCTGCGAGATGGAACACCCCTTCGCATCCCTTTACCGCCTCTTTGAGTGATGCGCGATCCCGCACATCTCCTTCGACAAAACTGACCTGAGGGAGCGTTTGAAGCCGCGCGGCACGTTTTTGATCTCGGATGAGAAGGCGCACCGCATACTTTTCCGAGAGGGCCCTGACAACGGCCTCTCCCAAATATCCTGTCCCCCCTGTCACAAGAAGCGGCATCACCATCTCGTGAAAAGGAAATAACCGGCCCAGGCACTTCCCAAAGGCACTGTGAGGTTATCGAGGCCTCGCGATGAAATAGATTCCATCAGGGTAGCGAAAGTGGCAAGGAGGGTACTCTGAATCAATATCTCTTTCAACGTCCCGCCCTGAAAGAGTAAAAAACTAACGCCACAGGCCGCGAAAGAACCCCCCAGCATGGCGAGGGATCCTTCAAAAGATTTTTGGGCTCCTCCCGTCGAATAACGGTGACGGCCCCATCGTTTTCCCACAAGGGCCGCCAAGGGGTCTCCCCACGCCATGGCCAACCCTCCGAGAGAGGCGTAAGCCCGGAGCGACCCCTCCCAAAAAAGAGTTAAGAGAAGAACAAAAGAAATCGGGAAATAGACGGCCCCATATCCCTTTTCCTTCCCTTCAAAGGAGAAAAAACGCTTCCGTTCGAGAGCGAGATTCGCCCAGATAAAACAGAAAGGGGGCACAATCGCCATAAACCAATGGTCAAAGAGAAAAAAGGTGGGCAGGATCCAGCTCCCGACGCAAAGATGGACCAGTTTTCTCGTGACAAACGGCGACGTCCATCCTTTACCCTCCGCCTTTTTCGCAAGCATGAGGATGAGAATCACGTAGGCAAAAGAGAAAAAGATTGCCCCTCCTTCTTTCACAGAAAGCCCCCGAAATGTGTGTTATTTCTTATTGGCGATCTTCTGAAGTAAAAGCGCCATGGAAAGAGCCAGGCATCCCATGGCGAACCGCCAATAGACCAAAGGATGGAAAAGAATTTCCTGTCCCAAAATTTTTAGAAGAACCCCTACTGCAAAGGCAAGACCCCCCATCAAAATAAGGACTTCACTCAATTGTTGCTTTGTCATGCGTTCCTCCTTCAATGAGCCCCGCACGCTTTGCTTCGCAAAGCGAAGCATGCGGGGCGAATTGACCCAGTACTTATTTTGTCGATGATGCTATTCCCAAAATAAGTGCTGGGCAAGTTCAGCCAACGAACTTATGTCGCTCTGCTCCATCAGTTCGGGCTTCACTTGACCAAAACGACTTGCCATCCATTTGTGAAGGGATCGGGATGCGAAAAATCTCAAGGATCGTCGGTGCGATATCCATAATATGAATGGGCCTTGGGGCAAGCCGACGATTACAGAAAAAGACCCCCGCTGTCACAGAGGGATCATACGAACAGTGATCGCCGCTCCACTTCTTACGGTTATCCTCAAAGATTTCTTTCGGAATGCCTCCGAGCGCCGTTTGCCAGGAGACACGGTACCCTTCTTTGAACCCGAGCAGAAGGTCTGGCGTCTCTTCGAGGTAAGGGCCAGAATAGGCCTCTTCCCGTCGGTACACTTTTAAAAGCGGTAACGTTCCCGTTTTGGGATCCGTGAGCTGAAGCAGGTCTTTGATGAGACGACCCCGGAGCACGTCATACTCCTTCTCAGAAACAATCCCCTGAGGTTCCCTGCCACGACGATTGATGTAAAGGCCCGCCAGTCCCAACGCATACGCCTGAGTTTTTGACCAATCCACGTTGGGCCAAAATTCTCCGTGACCGAAGAGATCTTCCAGATTCCTGTCCCTGGCCGTCTCCATTCCTTTCAGTGTCATGTACCCCTGTTTGACAAGCCACGTGTTCACATTGACGGCTCTTCGGAAACTGTGAAATCCATGATCCGAAAGGACGAAGAGAATTGTATCGGAATCCACATAACGGTCGATCACCTCTCCGACGGTGCGGTCCATGTCCTGATACGTCTTCAAAATCACGCCGCCATATTTTTCTGCATCGCTCGCATCGTAGGCGGGGTGTTGGGGGTCTATCGTCCTCCAGAACATATGCTGCGCCCGGTCGGTCCCCTCAAAGACACCGACAAAGAGTCTCCAATTCGATTGTGATAGTTCATGAAACATGATCTCTTTGATTTTTTTCTCTGTGAGAAAAAGGTCCTCAAGAAACGCCTTCTCATCCAGACGCTCTTCATTGAGAGCCCACGTGTCCTCGGCCCAGCCGAGCGTCTTATAAAGCCCCAAGGCCTCTGACAGCTCTTTTGAAAATTTCCTGGGCGAGGAAAGGGAAAAATTAAGAGGGACTTTTGCCGGATGAAAGTTAATCGGGGAAAGATATAATTTCAAGACGGGGGAAGCTTCGATCAGATAAAAACGCCCGATCCCGTAAAGATAAATGAGGGGATTGAGTGTAAACCGAAAGGGGACCCAGGGGCTCCACTCCCCTTCCCTTAATAGATAGGAGTGCCCCTGAAACTGAATGGTGCAGTGCTTTTTCTCCCGATCCAGAACGAGACGGAGTTCCGGAAGAAGATCGGGTTCTCCTCTCACGGTAAAATTCTTCGGCCCCCACACGAACGTATGGATCTCGTTTCCCTCGAGTACCACTGGAATAACCTTTCCCCCCATTTCGGTGTCTTCGGCTTTCACAGACTCCGTCGTGTAAAATGAAAAAGTGCCGAAGGTTTTGCGCACATCTGGAACCCCCAACCCTGAGAGCATCCTTCCTTGCGGGAGGTTCTCCGGAGGAAACGTGACGGGGACACGAATCAAAACGGTAGCAATGCCTCGATGGGAGGCGATCGTCCAGAAGGACTCTCCTTCCCGACGGGGAAGAGGCTTTGGAATTTCTCTCGGAATCCACTGGAAGACGAGATACGAGAGGCCGAAGAAAAAGAGAGCTGCCACAATCGGAAAGACGCTACGGCGAGCGCGTTTTCGAAAAAGAAACACCGCCCCGAACGCCGTGACACCGATCAGGAGTGAAGCGAGAAGACGATGGAGGAGATGGGGAAAAAGAAGCATCTTCCCTTTTCCAACCATTGCAAAGTCGGGATAATACGTTCCGGGAATTCGGGTCAGAAAATCGAAGATGCGCGTTTTCGCGGGATTCATGCCCGTCGCAAAGCTGGCCCACGATACAGGGGACTGGGGAGGAAGCGTTGTCCCCAAAGGAAGGTAAGTGCCTGAAGCGCTGAGCGATGCAAGGCGCGGGAGTTCTCCCTGTGCCATAAATTTTTCGAGAAGGGCCGGATCGACACCGTCAAAACCGAGTACAATGACGCGTCTTTCGCTTCCTTCGCAAAAGGAGCCGCCGACCCACAGGAGGGCCAAAAAAAGGAAAAAAATTTTCCTAACCATTTTATTTGAAATAGGTTCTAACCTTTTAGTATAGCATAAAAAAGGCCTTATTGTCAATGAGTCCATCTATCCGAAAATCCTGCAAAGTTGCCTCCGCTTGTGGTTCGACTGCGCTCACCATCCCTCGAACCATCCCGAGCGAAGTCGAGGGGCCGTTCGCTTCGATTACGCATCTTCGTCCCTCGATTTCACTCAGGACGAACCCTGAGCGAAGTCGAATGGGTTCGCTCACTGTGACGAAAATCGCCTGCGTCACTTTATCGCGTTCAAGGTTGCAGACGATTTTCAACAGTCGCTCCAGCAATCTTTGCAGGCTTTTTTAAAACTACTCCACGACTCTATACACCCCAAAACTACAAAAACCATAAGATAAGGTTCAATGACTAGACGGTATTTCGCCCGGCCGAAAAAAATGAGGGAGCAGAGGAGGTACTGAAGAATCAGTCCATACAAAAGAACGGGTTTTCGTTCCAGACAACCACTACGCCATAGACCTATCGGCAAAAGAACGCCATAAAGGAGGGCGAAGCCAAAAAGCGCTGCAGCCCCTTTTCCTGAATGGAGACTGAACGCGGCAAGGGCCTTCCGAAGAAAAAAATAACAGAATAAAAGAGGTCTTTCCTTTAAGAGATCTCTCAAGAAAAAAATCCCTTTCTTAAAGAGATAGCGGTCCCCCTGCACCTCTGACAAAAGAATTTCCTGGCCGTCCTCTTTTTTGATCACCTTTCCCGGCATCTCCCACCGGGAGGCGAGACCTATTTTGTCTGCCTCAAGACTCTCTGGATTATTGGCATCCCAAAACGTCGTTCCTCCGTTCGTGGTGAAAGGAACAACGTGGTGAAGAAGCCGGTCATTGCGGACAATCCAGGGAGAAAGGACCAAACTCATTGACATCACGAATCCAAAAAGCGCGGCTGAATTTTTCTTATCCCGCAACATGTGGAAGACGACGAAAGGAAGGAAAAAAATAAGAGAGGCACGGCAGAGAAGAAGAAGGCCGAAAAGGGCTCCTCCGCCCCAAGCAGCCACCGGACCTTTCCCCCGCAAAAAAACGGTTAAGAAAAGGGCGAGGAAAAATTGAGAAAGCGTCTCTGAGAGGATGTTTCCCGCATAAACGATGAGAAGCGGATGGCAGGCTGTCAAAAAGGCGGTTAGGACACTCACCTTTTTCGAAAAATAGACCCGAAGAATTCCATACACCAAAAAAATCACAAGGGCGCCGAGGAAGGATTGTATCAGCCGGACGGCAAGATAGGAATGTCCAACACAGCGGTAGATCCCTGCCAAAAAAAGAGGGTAGAGAGGGGGTCGGCTGGCCCACGCCGTGCCGTTGGTGAGTCCTTTTCCGGAGAGAAGGTTGAGGGCATGTCGATCATAATCGCGCGCATCAAAAAAGGTGAGACCCTGATCAAATCCGATACCCAGAACGACTACAAGAATCCGAAGCAGAAGTGCCAAAAGAAAAATTCCAAAAAGCGTCTTCCTCATTTTTTCCTCCAAACAAACACGCCCATTCCCAAAAGCGCCGCCAGTCCGATGACAGATAAGAAAAGATACCGCGGATATCGGATGAAGACCGTTATCTCTCCCTCTCGCGGGATTTGAAAAGCCACCTGCCCGTCGTGTGGGTAAAAAGGAAGGGATCCCCCATCGCAGAAAAGACGAAAACCGGGAAAATAGTTCATTCGCACAATGGCTTCTTCTCCCCGGCGGACATTTTTTAACCGGACAACCATTTGGGTATAAGACTCTTCCGCAATGCCCCCTTCTCCGCTTGGAACCACCACAGATCTTGAATCGGCTCCTTTGAAACGGAAAAGGCTCCAAGGATCATTCTTCCAGACCTCTTCATAAAAATCGGGATGGGCGGAGAAAAAACGTCTTGAGCGGTCACTCCAGACCGCGAGATACCGGACGCCCCATTTTTTAAGGAAGGCGTTGACTTCCTTCACGGAATATTCATTCAGAAATTTTCCGGCCCATATCCCCGACATCAGGCAGTTCTGCCGGTAGACGGAAAAAGGGTAGCCGTCTTTTCCGTGGGCAAGATATCGTTTTCCTGTTTCAAGGGCAAGAAGCATTTCCATATGAACATGGGGTCCCGGAAATCTCTCTCCCCTCTCGAGCCTATCCGTTTCAATCCAAAGGGCCTGGGTTTCCAGGAAAATCGTATGGCCGTCGAGTGAGGAAAGACGGCGATAAAGATCCGGGAAAAAGGAGGCAAGGGTCCGGACATGAGGAATGACGTTCAAAGCCGGGAGCCCCACGGTTCCCAAAAGGAGGGCCGGAACCACGACGCAGACAGCAACATGGCGACGCGCGAAGAACGTTTTGATCCCCTGTGCCAGCGAAAGCGAAAGAAGTATCGGAAGGAGAAAATAACTCCTTTTGAGGGCTAAGGCGAATCCTGTTTTAAGGGGAAGGGTGCAAAGGATCAGAAAGATTCCCAGGATCCCCACGCGCGAGCGTCTATGCATCCAAGACGTCAATAAAAGGAAAGGGAATAAAAGGACTGCCGCCGCTCCATAATTTCCTCCGTGACTTCCTTCATACCCTGCAGTCAACCACCGCCTTCCCCGGGTGAGCCACGAAATTTTCTGAAAGGATTGAGCCGATCCTTCCTGGAATGTCATGCGAGCAGCGTGATAATGTTTTGCATCAAGTTCAAAGGAATGGGGGTGGGCGAAGAAATGGATGGTATAGGGCAAGGTGGCCAGGAGGACAACCACTCCTACGAGACAAAAATAAAAAAGGTGCTTCCGACGCGAAGGCGTAACGAAGACGCAACCGACGACAACGAGGGCATAGCAAAAATAGGCGAGATGCGCGTAGGCAAGAGAGGTTAAAAGGAGACTCAGCCAGAAAAAAGCCTTTGGGGACTGTTCACTTTTCTTGAGCGCGGTCAGAACCAGTAAAAAAAGATCGATCCCCAGGAGGTTATCGAGGTTTCCCCAGAAAAGGATGTTTCTAAAAAAACTGATTGCAAAGAAACTCGAAATCCAAAAGGCAACTCCTGCAACTCCCTGATCGCCATCAAGAAGACGGGCCGCCTGATAGACGAGAAATGGAAAACCAAAAAAAAGCGTTGCAATGAAAAGATGATATCCTACCGGGGCGCCGAAAAGAAGATAAAACGGCCAGGTGAAAAGACCAAGGTTAAAGTTTAAGTCGGAAATGGTGTAGTATCCCCCAAGGAGGCGGTTGTCCCACCCAAACAGGGCCCCTTCTCGGAACATCCGGAGGGTTCGTAAGGAGGCCGCATAAAGAGAGGTAAAATCATCCTGAAAAATGAGGGAGCCGTATTCGGTGGGAGGAAACTTTTTTAGGAAAAAAACAAAAAGAATCAGAAGGGGGATAGGAAAGATGAAAAACGGATGATCCGAAAGACGGGGTCTTGTGGGCAAGAAAAGAAGAAATAACGCACTTCCCAAACAAACCAGGAGAATGGGTTTTAAAGGAAGAGAAGGGAGGATAAAGTAAAGGGTCTGTGGATCGAGAGTGGCGTAGAAGAGGATGCATCCCAAAACCCACAAAAAAAGGACCAGTTCAGGTATAATGGAATGGATGACGATTTTCATCGTGGTGCCGGTTTTTAACGAAGCACCCGTTCTTCGAGAAGTGATCGAGGAGCTCCTTTCCTTTTACCCCAATGTCATTGTTGTCGACGACGGTTCAACGGATCACTCTCTCCAGACTTTGAAAGGCCTCCCCGTGTTTTGCCTCAGACACCTGGTGAATCGGGGTCAGGGGGCAACTCTTCAAACGGGCATGACCTTTGCCCTCGAAAAAGGGGCTGAGATCCTGGTGACGTTTGACAGCGATGGCCAGCACGACCCGAGGGATATCGCCACCCTCATCGCTCCCCTCCAGCGTCGCGAGGCGGATGTCGTCCTCGGTTCCCGGTTCTTAACAAAAAAGACACCGCTTCCTTTTTCCCGCCACCTTCTCCTCAAGGGCGCTATTCTTTTTACATATCTCACGACGGGACTTCCGATGACAGATACCCATAATGGTCTCCGCGCTTTTTCCGCGCAGGCCGCTTCAAAAATCCAATTCACGATGGATCGGATGGCCCATGCGTCTGAACTTTTCGAACTCCTACAAAAAGAAAAGTTGCGTTATTTGGAAGTTCCCGTTACGATTCGCTATACCCCCTATAGCCTTCAGAAAGGCCAGAGCCCCTGGGGAGTCTTAAGGATCCTCCGGTCTCTTGCAGAAAGGAGTCTTTTGAAATGATCTTTCAAATCCTTGTCATCGCTTATGCCATCCTCACCCTCGCGAACGCCTGTTTCCGTCGGAAAAGATTCGAGATCACTTTTTGGTTTTTTGCTTCTCTCCTCCTCTCGCATCTCGGCATCATCGCGGTGACCCTCTTTCCCAACATCACCTACCCCATTGCCCATTTTTTCGGTATCGGAAGGGGGGCGGATTTTGTCCTTTATACGGCAGTGATTATTATGCTGCGCATCCTTTTTTACCTCTACAGCCAGAACCGTCGTCTTGAACAGCAACTGACCCAGATCGTACGCCATCTGGCGCTTACCGAAAAGGATGCGGGCCATTCCAAGCGTTCGTGACACCGATCAAAAAAAGTATTGGGAAATTCATGCCCACGGGCGCAAATGGGATCATCCGGTTGTCTCTTTTTTTGTCCGACAACGCCTTTCCTATTTAGAAAAATTCATAGAGTGGTCTTCCCTCCGAAGCGTCCTGGATGTAGGGTGCGGTTACGGAAATACGCTTTATTACCTTCAGGAAAAAATCCCATTCCGGGTGGGGGTGGACCGTTCTTTTGCAATGCTTTCCGGATGTCCCAAAAAGGTTGCGTTTTTCATCCAGGCCCCTGTAACCCAACTCCCCTTTCAAAAAGATGCGTTTGATTGCGTCCTGGGTTTGGAAATTCTCCACCATTTAGAGCACCCCCTTGAAGCCGTCAAGGAATTTGCAAGGGTCAGTCGTCGCTATGTGATTCTTTTCGAGCCGAATCGCTATAACCCGGCCCAATTTCTTTTCGGATGCCTTGACCGCTCTGAGAGGGGCACGCTCCGTTTTTCGGAAGGAAGACTCCGCGAGATTGCCCGCTCTGCGGGGCTTACTCTCCTTCATACCGCAACCGTGGGGGCCACCTTTCCCAACCGGATGCCGAGTCTCCTCCTTCCCCTCGTCCGAGTCCTTCCCTTCCATCTTCCCTGGATCGGAATCTCATCGCTTGCGATCGGCCTCAAGAAGGGGGCCCCGTCCTCTTAATTTCTCTGCCACAAGGCGCTCGTAAAGCGCTTCTGTTTTCTGAATGTGGCGTTCGAGGGTAAATGCCTTCTCTATGATCCGACGCCCTGCTTCGCCCATCCTTTGGGCCAGATCTGGATGGGAAAGAAGGTATAAGATTCTCTCGGCCATCCCCTTTTCGTCACGAAGCCCGACGAGAAACCCTGTCACGCCATCCTGTACAAGGTCGCGGGTTCCCCGTGCCCTGGTCGCCACAACCGGCTTGCGAAGAGCCATCGCTTCAAGAACGGTATACGGCAGCCCCTCCCAGAGAGAAGAAAGGACGTAAATATCACAGGCGGCGAGAATTTCCCGGACATCCGAGCGCCAGTCAAAAATGAAAATCTTTCCCGTGAGGCCTTCCCTTTCTATCTGATGTTTTACTCCCAGAAAGAGAGGGCCGTCGCCGACCATGACAAAGGTCACTTCTTGGGTCTGGGCCAATACGGTGTTGGCCGCTTCGATAAAAACACCGGGTGCTTTTTGGGGGGCAAAACGTCCTACCGTAAGAACGAGGGGCCGCTCTTCGGGGATTCCGAGCGCCTTTTTCTTGACGCGAGGATCGACCTTCCCTTCGAGTTCCTCGAGATCGATGCCGTTACAGATTCGGACAATCTTTTGAGGGGAAACAACTCCTGTCTGACGTGCGAGTTGCTCTTCCGAAGGAGATACAACAATGAGGGCATCACAGAAATACCCTGCAACTCTTTCAAGCAGGATATAAAAAAAATTGAGGAAGGCTTGGGGGGGTCGGGCAAACGCAAAGGCATTCGGGGTGTGGATGATGACCGGGACACCGGCGAGTCGTCCGGCGATCCTTCCCAAAAAACCCGCCTTGGAACTATGGGTATGAACAATGCCCCACTTCTCCTTTTTGAGGATACGGCACAGTTTCAAAAACGCCAAAAAATCATGAAGAGGACGGATTTCCCGATACATGTCGAGGGGGATGGTCCTCAGCCCAAGTCGCTGGAAAACGTCAAAGAAACTCTCCTTCCTCGGATTGACCCCTTTCACATGGTCTTGCGGCGGAAAACATCCGACGACCTCGAAGCGGGCCGGATCCAGATGCGCCGCAAGGAAAGTGATGTGACGTTTGACGCCTCCCGTGGCCTGAGAGACATAGAGGATTTTAATCCGCCTCATGACCCCTCCGGAAGCTTCCGACGAGATATCCCAGAAGCTGCGAAATATCCTTTACCAGAAAAAGAACAGGCAGATAAAGGAAAACACGCAGGTCTTTCAACGCAACCCACCCTCTCAAGCTCAGAAAGCCGAGGTAACCGATGAGGAGAGATGCAGCCATACGGTCTTTCCCCCCGAATAAAAAAATGAGAAGGACGCCATAGAAAAGGGCCCTCAAAAAATACCGCCAGCGGACGAAAGATCCTTCTCCGTCTCCCCTGCCGTAAAGGAAATATTGTTTGAAAAAAGCGCCGAGGGTAGAACGGCTCTTCCAATAGACGACGGCGCGGTCGGAAAGAACGACGGGGATTCCTCTTCTCTTCACCCTCGCGAGAAACGCCTTGTCTTCGCAGGGATAAAGATGTTCCGGATATCCTTTCACCTTTTCCCAGAGACTCCTCCGGAATGCGATAGAGGCGCCTCCCAAAAAGATAAAGTGCTTCCGACGGGGGCTTTCAATCGTGACGTAGAAGGTGCAGCGCTCAAAAAAGCTTTCTGACCGGGGCCTGCAGTTTCCGATAACCATCTCGCAGGGGGGATCCGTCTTGAGAGGCGTCACCAGATCCTCCAACCAACAGGGATCCACAGTTCCTCCTGCATCGGTGCAGGCGATGAGAGGGCAGTTTGTCTTCCGGATTCCCTCATTACGGCCACGGCCCGGAAGGGCGTGGGAGAGAACCATCACCTGGACATCATAAGGAAACTTTTTCCCTTCCAAATAACGGGCAACGACTTCAACGGTACGGTCGGTGGAACCGCCGTCTACCAGAATAATTTCCTTCGGAAAGAGGGTCATTTTCTCAAAGGACTCCAGTAAGGGAGCGATGGTTTTTTCTTCGTTCAAGATGGGGACGATGACGGCGACATCGGGTGCGTTAGCCATGGAAAAAATAATCGAGCCTCCCTTTCCCGAAGCGGCCTTTCCAATAATCCAGAAGACCGTAAAAAACAGCCTGTGACATTTTACCCTTTCCTTTCAGAAGGAAAAAAGATGCGAGCAGTAGATCCTGAATGATCCGCACGAGAAAACTCCAGGGGCGACACCAGGAAGGACAATGCTTCGAGAGAAACAGGAGTCGATTGCGGGTATAGAGATAACGGAGTGCGGGGCTTTCCCGTCCGAAAGTGGAGCCGTCCTGATGCCGAATTTTGACCCGTGCGTCATAAAAGACGCGGAATCCCTTTTGCCAGACACGATAACAAAAATCGGTCTCTTCAAAATAGATGAAGAAACGTTCGTCCAAAAGACCCACTTTTTCAAGAGTTTCTTTTTGAATCAAAAAGCAGCTTCCGCTCACACACGGAACCGATTCCCCTTGCGGGGCGGGAGGAATCCGATGGACTCTTGCCGAGAGAAAATCAAACTTCATCCCGGCGAGAAAGGGACGCAAAGGATCCTCGGGGCGGTACACCACCGCTCCCACCACCCCCACTCGATCTACAAGGGCGGTGGTTTCAATCATCTTTTCCAAAAGGTCCGGTTCAATCACCGCGTCGTTATTGAGAAGGAGGACCGCCTCGGCGCCGCGGGAAAGGGCCCAGCGGATGCCTTCATTGCATCCGGCCGCGAAACCGACATTTTCATGAAGCGCCATCCAATGCACCGACGCAAAACGGCTTTTGAGTGGGCCTTCGGGATTTCTACGGGAACCGTTGTCCACGACCAACACTTCAAACGTCGGGTAAGACAATTTTTCGAGGCGTTCAAGGCAATGTGCCGTTTCCTCTTCTTGATTATAGTTCAAAACAATAATGACAACTTTCAGCCTTTTCATGAGGAAGCTTTTCTTCGTATTTCCCTCTCGATGACGGCGAGGGATCCCAGGAAAAATCCTGTCCAAATCGTTCGTGAGGGGTTACTCAGTTCGTTTCCGGCGATAGAGGAAAATATCTGAAACACGAGACATGCCGTCATCCCGAGCGCAAGCCCCTTGAGTTCAGAAACGGGAAGTTTCTGATAGACTCCGAGGCCGTATCGGACCGAACATAAACAGAACCAGAGGAATAACAAAAGACCCGCAGGGCCTGTATTCAAAAGGTAATAAATATAACTGGAGTGGATATACCTCTCTGTATCAAGGGGTAAGCTTGCATAGTCATATCGGACGTATTGAATCTGCGTCCCCAAGCCGTTCCCGAGGAAGGGATGCTGCAAGTATTGTTTGAGTGCGGCTTCCCATTCGGAATAACGTGTGCGCATCGTCGCACCCGTCCCGGTGGTATCGGTGAAGATGGACATGAAGCGGTCCATGAGATAAACCGGCATTTTCACAAACCGGTTTTCCATCGGTAACATCCAAGAAAGGCTGAACAGTAAAGAGACAACGACAAAAACCACACCTGTCCATCTTAGAAAACGCCGCTTTTCTGAAGCAGGCAAAACCATCAAAAGAAAGCCGGCTGTCCCGATCTGGGAAATCCAGGCCACACGCACAAAGGACAAAAATTGGTGAAGGCCGAAAAAAGAGCTGGCCCAAAAGAGCCCTCTCCGCTTCAAGCTTCCCTTCTCTGAGAATAAAAAGAGACAGAGAGAAAGGATAAAAAAGGAACTGCTGAAAGCCATGCCGCGGGGGAAACCGGGGGTGAATCCGGTGAAGAGGGCGCTTTCCATAAGCCGTTCGATCACGCCCCAGACCACGACGCCTGCCGTAATCCAGAGCGCCGGCCAGAGGACTCTATAAATATCCCGGCATTCCGTGAAACTGACGGAGACTGCAAAGTAGAGCCAAAAAAACAGAATAAAATTAAGGTCGCTCGCCCAGTGGGCAAACGGGTGGCCTCGAAAGATCGCGATGCAAGCTCCCCAGATTCCCACCAGTGCCATGAAGACAAGAGGTAAAACAATAGACCTCTCCCCTGATCGATAAGGAGTCTCTCCATGACGCAACAATATCCGTAAAAAGGAAAATCCCAAAAGCCACAAAAAGGTCATGCTGTACAAAAATTCCAAGGGTGCAATTCCTCCCTCGAGCCAAAGAATCCGAAAAGGGGTTATTCCCAAAAGAAAGAGAATGACGGCAAAAGGATAAAGAAACGTGAGAATCAGAAGGACCAATGCAAAGAGAATCACCCCATTCGTCGGAAAAGGCAAAAGGACCAGGCCGCATCCGATCGCCACGCCGACCAGCGCTAAAAGGAAAATACCCATCCGTCACCTTCTTTTGCTGACATAGACACAATCCTCCGAGGGAGTCAACAAATCCCTGTAAGGGACCCGGTGAATCACGTCATATCCTTCGAGGGGCTCGGTCGACACACGATACGCATTATCCGTTACCCACCACCCCTTTTCTCGCCACCCTCGGTCTGTCCCTTCAAATCCCTCTTTCTGCCGCCGTTCATAAAGATACCATCCGTTGAACACAAATCCTGCATCAATTGCGTCGAGAGGAACCCGCTCGCTGAGAAGCCAGTGCCCCCCCTCCCAAAACGCCCCGACCCGCTGAATCACACGGTCCGTACGCAAAAGAGAAAAAGCGAAGACGCAACAAACGAGGATCAAGGATACTATTTTCCGATAAGGCGTCCGTCGGGCTGCCCTCACGGCCAAAAGGATTGCCGACGGCAAAACAGGAAAAAGGTAGCGGTCCGTCGTGACCGGAAGAAAAAGGAGAAAAACAAGATACAGAAGACTTGCTTGATGGAGGGCCTTCTCTGCTAAGTCTATGGGGCCGGGCAGAAGAGGCACTTTCCATTTTCTCGTAAAAAACGGAATGATGAGAAAAAGAAGAGTCCCGACGCCAAAAACCGCTAAAAGGGCGATGAGGGTGCCGTGATATAAAAGAGGAAGTTGTGCTTGCCATGTGTCGAGCGTCTGATACAGATGAATTTTTCTCGAAAAAAACCGATAGACAAGTGGCAAAAGAGAAGAAGCTAAAGAGAGAAAGACGGAGCGGACAGGGGATAAGAGAAGTCCCAAAATCATCAGGAAAATTAAAAGAAAGATCCGCCAGACTCGCTTTGCTTCAATCCGCATCCCTACCGTCGGATAATAGACCGCCGTAAAAAAAGCGGCTCCCGCCAAGGCAGAGAGCGTGACGAGCGCATGGGGCAAACCATCAGCTCCTTTCAGGGTAAATCCTCCCGGCAAATAGTCCGGCATCCAAACGCCCTTCGCAAGACCCAAAAAGAGCATTCCGATTCCGAAGAGTACTCCGCTCAAAAGAAAAAGGTTCCATCGCGCGGAATCGGTTTTTCTTTTGGCAAAAAGACCCAGGACACAAGGAACCAGCAGAGGACTTAAGTAATAGCCAAAATAGAGGAGCATGAAAAAAGGGACCCTGAGAATATCTTCGAAAACTTTATCGAGTCGAAGGGCATACGTCATCAAAAGGAGATTCGCCGGCGGAATGCCACGAAAATACTCATGCTGCCAAATTGTAAAGAGCCCTAGGACGAGAAACGGAACCCAGAGAATGAGCCTCTGATAAAGAGGCCGCCGGTTCCTCTCTTTCTGCAACAGGAAAAGAAGAACAACGGGCAAGACAATCCCGACCTGCCGTATCAGGACCGATAGTCCCAGAAAGAGACTTCCGACCAAAAGCCATGGCCCGGAACGCGAAGAAAATCCTTTGGCATAGGCCCAGGCGGCCGCCAGATAAAGTGTCAAAAACGGAAGATCCGTTAAAAAAGTTCTGCTGAGGAGAATAAAAGGGGGACTGATGGTCAAAAGGAGCATTCCCCAAAATCGCTCTTTTTCCTGAAACCCGAGACGCCCCATGAGAAGATAGAAAAAAAGGATCGCCCAGAATCCCATCACGGCAGAAGAAAGATGAAGGGCAGAAAATGAAAAGCCATAAGGGAGGAGAAAAAGAAAAGCCCACCAGATTTGGGCGATCAGGCTCTGGCCGTACCAAGGAAGGGTCTGGAATTGCCCTTTCTCATAAAAATGTTTCGCGACTTTTGCGTAAGTCCAACCGTCCCCAATGGGGTACTCATAAAAAGGCGAGACAAAAAAGAAACTCACAAGATAGACAAACAACACGGAAATAAGAGCAACCGGCAATTTCTTCATTAGGACATCCTCACCAGCAGAGAAGCCCGTACCGCAGCGAACCTGCCAGACGGCCCACCTCCATCGCCAAGCGCGCCGACGCCCATCCGGACGGAATCAGCACACAATCCGAAAAAGTGACAGGCACCCTCAGTCGGAGGAGCCGGTAGACCATTCTGAATTCCCATACGAGTGCAAGTATCAAAAAAAGGCCGAGCGCCTGAGGGGGATAGAAACAACCCAGCAGAATCATCGCCCCCAAGACCTTTGTGAGAGAAACCCCTTCGATGGCGATGACGCAGGGAAAAGGCAATTGCCAGGATTTTTCGAAAGTGGAAAGGATCAGACGGCGTCGGAAGTCTCTTTTCGCAATTTTCGACTGTAACATGCCGTGTAAAAAAGCGCGATGCACCCTCTTCAGGGTCGAAGAAGTGGTTTGATGCGTGACGGCCAAATGGGGAATATATTTGAGAGGAACTTCCGCTTTCTTCAAGCGGAAAGAAAGATCAAGGTCTTCGCCTACGTGAAGGGTTTCATCGAACCCATTGACCTTTTCCAAGTCTCGTCGCCAAAGAGCCATATTCCCTCCCAAAAGGAAGCGGGAGATGAAAGGGCTTGAAAAGGAAAAGGGTTGTTCCCCTTTGAAAAACCAACTCATGGCGGCATATTTTTCGACAGCCGGTAAAGATCCCTGATAGGGCCCTCCAACCGCACCGCTCCCTTCATCCATCGCTTCCGAAATCCTCTCAATCCAATCGGAGGCAACAACACAGTCCGCGTCCAGAAAAACAAGTATTTCCCCTTTTGCAACTTTGGCGCCCCGGTTGCGTGCCGCCGAGGGGCCTCTTTTCATTTCGGTCACAATCCGAGGATGACAGTCGCTATGGACGAGTGCCCACTGCTTCACAAGGAAAACAGTTTGGTCAGCCGAGCCATTGTCCACAATGATGATTTCATCCGGATGCAGGCTCTGCGAAACCAAGCTATTCAGACAGGCCATCATCGTCGCCTCTCCGTTACGGACAGGAATAATCACACTGATCCCTTTTTTCTCGGTGTGATCCTTCACTGGAGATACCCGAGACTCTTCAACTTTTCCCGTGTCAGTCCCTCTACCCATGTTTGCCCAGAGCCTTCTTTTCTTTCGCCTGCCCACCGAACAAGGATTTCCTTCATCTTGTTCACCCGTTCCGGATCTTTAGAGGAAAGATTGTTTATTTCAGAGGGGTCCTCCAGGAGGTTGTACAGTTCGGAGGGACGGCCCTCTGGCGAATAGATCAGTTTCCACGGCCCCTGCCGAAGCGACCAGAGATCTCCGAAAGTGGGATATCCCGGCCGCCTCGAAAGTTCCGCGTAGACAGGACTCGACGGCGTCTCTGAAAGGAGCCAAACTTTTTCAAACAGACTCTTTCCTTCACACGACCTTTTCGGAACTCCGAGAAGAGAAAGGAGCGTGGGAAAAAGATCGATACTTTGAATCGCCTTTTCAGACACCACATGCTGCGGGACCACGCCGGGATACGAGAAGGCTACCGGAACCCGGAGTGACGATTCATAAAGACGATCGCCGTGATCGAAATAATAGTTATGGTCGAAACTTTCCCCATGATCAGAGACGAAAAGAATGATAGTTCTTTCCCTGAGTCCTCTATCTTCCAAAAAGGTGAGAATGCGGCCGATGTCTTCATCGACAAATGCAACCTCACCATCATAGAGCGCCGTCATCGCCTGAAGCGTGCCAGACGGAACTACCTCTTTCCCTTTTCCCCAAAACTGCCGCTGGTGGCGCCTGAGATGACGTAAGGTTGCATTCTCCGCAGAAGAAAGCGGCGGACGGTAAGGGACATGGGCGTCGTAATAATGGATCCAAGCGAAAAAGGGACGTTTTGCCTGACGTTCCATCCAGGGAATCGCGAGGCGACTGACCCCATCCGCCCTCCGTTCTAACTGAAGTTCCACGACTCCGAATCTTTCCAGAAATCGTAACAGCTTAAATCCATCCTGAAAAGAGAAACGGTCCTGATAAAGTTCAAAGCCCTTTGAGAGCCCACACAGTTCCCGCTTCAGAGGATATCCGCTTACAAAAGCGGCTGTCCGGTAGCCGGATTCTGCGAGCACTTCAGCCAATGTCGTTACAGAGGGATCAAGGCGAGCCAAATTTGCGCGGCATCCATGCGTCTTAGGATAAAGTCCCGTCAAAATCGAGGAAAAAGAGGGGGCGGTCAGGGGAATCTGAGCATAGGCGTGGCGAAAGAAGACCCCCTGAGAAAGGAGGCGGTCTATATGAGGAGTCCTCGCCTTCTCATACCCCAGAAACCCCAAATGATCGGGACGGAGGGTGTCTACCGAAAGGAGAATGACATTTGGCAGAGACCGATTTTCCGATGGGCTGCGTCCAGAGAGTCGCAACACAAAAGGTGCCGCCAATGTCACAAGAATCAGAATCGCTGCACCTTTCCCTTTGAACTGGGGAGAGAGACGTCTCTGGAAAACCCAAGCCAAGAGTCCCGCAAGAAACACTACAACCCCTGTCCCAAGGGCGAGTCCGAAAAGGTTCAGAATCCCGCGGAGGTAAAGGAATTTCCGGAGCGCCCAAAAGCCATAGATCATGAAAACAAGAGTTCCAAACACGGCGACGGTATTCCGTGTGAAAAAAGTTTCCTCTTTCCTCCCCTTGATCCATGAAAAAATCCATAACACACACCAGCTCACTCCACCCGCCAGGGCGTAGACCATTGTGACATAGAGGAAATTCCCATACAGCCAAAAAATGGAGATATCTCTGAGATATTGGCGAAATGCGTTACTGGTGAGCGTCGCGGCGTTGGTTTCGACGAAAGCGACAAGGGTTGATAAAAATATCCAGACGATCAAGGAACGGACCGGTTTCTTAAACTTAGGAGCGGGTCGATTCGGCATACACAACAACCTCATCCTGTCGCTTGAGAAGATGGGATAAAAGAATGGCTGTCAAAGCCCCAAAACGCACAAAAAAATGTTTCGCCCACTCTTTATGGGAAAGCGCGCCGTAATCAATATAATCCTCCCGGTAGGCCTCGACGACCCGGAATCCGCACTGCGCCATCAGTTGCCGTAACCCCTTCTCGCTGAAATGAAAGAGATGTTCTTTGAAAAGTTTCTCAAATCCGAAGCGGATTCTGCCGAAGCTCACCCTATACATCCCCCTCAAGAGCCACGGGATCAGACTGTCACAGACGGGGGTCCGGATCACCACCATCCCTCCCGGCACGAGAAGTTCGCGAATCCGGAGAAGGGAGTTCTTCGGATTTGGAAAATGCTCAAGGACATCCCACAGCGTCAGGACGTCATACCGGCCCGTTTGAAGAGAAACGCTTTCCAGCGTTCCGACATGAACAGGAAGTTGTAACGTGCGCCGCGCATACTGCGCCACCTTGTCAGAAAACTCAAGCCCCTCTGTCTCCCACCCTTCCTCCCGGGCCTGGGCTAAAAAAAAGCCGAGGCCTGTTCCCACATCCAGAAGCCGCCCATGATGGCCCCATCGTTTCAGAACTTCAATCCCCCTTGTAAAACTTCTCGAACGGAGATCTTGGAAGCTTTCAAAATAATTCTTTTGAAACTCTGAGGCAGCCCCCTCATAAGAAGTTCGAAGCGCCTCCTCATCCGGAAACGGATCGATGAAAAAGAGACGGCAGCGCCGACACCAAAAAACTTTTTTCGCCCGCAACCCATAGCGCAAAGAGGTGTCCCTTTCCTTGCAAATAGGACAAGGGTGCTCTGTGAATGACAAAGTCCGACTCCCTTAAAATGCCTGGGTGGAGGGTCTTATTCCTTCCTGAAATTCTTTCCAAAGGATTTTGACCGCACAAAGTTCTTTGGATAACTGCCGATGGAAAAGAGCCACAAAAAGCACATACACCCC
>Ga0209824_10000669_pt1 | contig 20750 bp, 23 predicted proteins | sample VDWuncwatermetaG_FD_184124 | JGI IMG/M metagenome (GOLD analysis project Ga0209824, IMG submission 184124) | Wastewater microbial communities from Netherlands to study Microbial Dark Matter (Phase II) - VDW unchlorinated drinking water (SPAdes)... ... | reverse complement strand
CTCCCTACGCCGCCGCAGTGGTTGAGGAATCGACCACGCTGATATAGACTTACGCCTTAGGAGGTCTTCGATGACGCAAGCGAAAAAAACCGAAAGCCCCAAGGTCACCATCATCGCCAGCAAAGGGGCAAACCAGGCGATCAATTACCTTCTGGAAGACCGGGATGAGCTCGAATGGTTAGTCGCCATCGGCCGCAACCACAAAGGAGATATCTTCTTCTACGATACCGGCGGCGATATCATCCAGGACCTTGGCACCCTCGAATACATCAAGGAAAGAATTCTCAGGGACTATTTCGGTGAGACCGATGAATAGGGCGGATCAGTCTGTTGAAAAACGCGGAATTCCAGACCGGTCAAAAAGGTTCCAGATGCAAGGCGCGCGAGTAACCGACGAGCGGAGGCGTACTTAGGAAGTACGTTGGAGCGAGGCGGTCGAGTGCAACGAAGCAGATGGGCCTTTTTCAGCGGGCTGGGATGATGAAGCAAACCGGCATCGCTTACCTCCCTCTCCACGGAGGCAAAGCGCCGGCCTGGCTGTTTCAGAGGATGGTCCGGCTGGGAAGAGAGATCGCCCGCCTCATCATTGAAGACCACGGCCCGGAAGAGCTGCTGACCCGGATCTCCGACCCCTATTGGTTCCAGTCTCTCGGCTGCGTTCTGGGCTTCGATTGGCATTCGTCCGGCGTCACCACGACCGTATGCGGCGCCCTGAAAGAGGGGCTCAGGGGAACGGAGCGAGAGTTAGGCCTCGTCATAGCTGGGGGAAAGGGAGCGGCCTCGCGCAAGACCCCGGCTGAGATTCTCGCTGCGGGTGAAAAGTTCAACTTAGAACGGGACCCTAACGAGCTCGTCTACCTAAGCCGCCTGACGGCCAAGATAGACAACAATGCCATTCAGGACGGCTTTCAGCTTTACCACCACAATTTTTTCTTCACGCTCAAGGGATCCTGGGCGGTGGTGCAGCAAGGGATGAGCGACCGTTTTGCCCGCCGCTATCACTGGTACTCGGAAAATATCCAGTCCCTAACCGTTGAACCCCACGCCGCTATCTGCAGCAACTTACAAAGAGAAAAAACGCTGAATCTGGTTGCCGCGGAAAGCATCCAGGCACAAACAGTCATTACCGACCTCTCCAGAGAGCGGCCCGAGAAGATCACGCAGGAACTGAAGAAGCTGCAAACCTTATCCTTGCCGGCACACCATGAAGTCTCTCTTCAGGATCTCCACCCCGAGTCTATCGAGAAGATCCTGCTGAAAGCTTACGAGGCTAGAGCAAAAGATTTCGAGGCGCTGCTGGGAATGGCCGGCGTCGGGGCCAAAACGCTCCGGGCACTGGCCCTTATCTCGGAAATCACCTACGGCACGCCGGCGTCGTGGAAAGACCCCGTCAAGTTTAGCTTTGCCCACGGCGGCAAAGACGGCCATCCCTATCCGGTCAACCGGAAGGTTTACGACCAATCCATCGAGATCCTGAGAAAATCACTGGAGCGGGCGAGGATCGAGCGCAGCGAAAGGGAAAATGCCTTACGGCGGCTCTTGAGGCTCTTCCCGTAACCGGTTCGGGAGTGGCACACCGTCTGTCAGTAAAGTCCTAGGCTTGGCTACACCATGTAGCTGACGTTGTCCGAACTGCTCGGATAGGCATAGCGCATCTTCTTTAACTCTTCCGTGCGAATCCCCAACCGTATCGCCATGGCGAAGAGGTTGATGACTTCCTCCGCGTGGAGGCCCAGCAGGTGCGCCCCCAGAATATGATCGCTCTCTTGGTCGACCAGCACCTTGAAACCGGAGTATTTCATGCCGACCCGACGGGAGGAATACCACCCTGAGGTATCTTGGTGGTGAGTCGTGAACTTCAACCCTTTGGCTCTTGCGCGCTCTTCCTGCAATCCTACCGCAGCAAGAGGCGGAACGGTGAATACGACGGTCGGCACCCCCTTGTGGTCCGGCTTTTGATGATTCCCTTCTAGCAGATTGGCAGCCACTACCCTTCCCTCCATGCTCGCCACAGGCGTCAGGGGCAAACCTCCGCTGGCTGCGGCGTCTCCGGCCGCATAGACCGCGGGGTTCGATACGCTTTGCAGGTACTCATTGACTGCAACGCCTTTCTGACCGTACTCGACACCCGCCTTTTCCAGATCCAGATCCTCGATCTCTGGGACGCGGCCCGCCCCATGCACCACCAGATCTACCTGGAATGTCAGTTTCTTCCCATCCTGCGAAGCGTGCACGGTCAAATGCTTGCCTTTTTTCTCAACAGCCTCAACAGCGGCATTCAACCGAATACCTACACCGATGGCTTTTGTGGCTTGCAACAATTGATCGACCAGATCCGGGTCGAACCCCACGAGAGGCCGGGGACCTCTATGGAGAATCCGGACCTGCGCCCCAGCGCGCGCAGCGACGTGCGCGAATTCAAACGATATGTATCCCCCGCCGACGAATATGATCCGCTTTGGAAGCTTCTTCAGCTCCAGAAACTGATCGCTGGTTGTGAGATACTCTTCGCCGGGGATAGCGAGTTTTGCCGGGTGGGCGCCGGTGGCAATGAGCACGTGCCGCGCGGACAGTGTGTCCTTGCCCACCTGGATGGTGGTCCGATCCATAAAGCGGGCGTGGCCGTGGAACGTAGCGATTCCTACCTTGGCAAACGATTCCTCCCGGCGCTTCGGAACAGACTCCGTGAAAGTTTTCTTAAAATGCATTAAAGCCGGCCAGTCGATCTTTATGCCCTTCGAGGTAACTCCCTTTCCTTTCATGCGATGATTCCAATCAACGATTTCGGCAGCACCAACCAAGACTTTTTTCGGGTCACAACCTCGCAGGGCACAGGTCCCGCCGAAAGGGCGCGAATCGATAATCGCGACCTGCCAGCCTGCAGCTCGGCATCTTGAGGCAACCGAGGAGGCTGCCGAGCCGGTCCCAATCACGATGAGATCGAATTTTTTTGTCATGGTAGGTCCCTCCTTAATTACTCGAGTGCATAGGAACCAAATTTATAAGTAACCTTATAGTCACGATTGCAGCAACGAATAATGTCTCCTGCCTTGGCACCATCAGGAAGGATGATGATCCTCTCGCAGTTAGGGCAGCTTACCTTTTTTAACGGGATTGCAACAAGACGAGTTCCCTCTTCCCTCAGCCTGAGGGAAAGGCTCGCTCAGAAAGGGCAGTCGATAATGTCGCCAGGCTTAGCAGTCTCAGGAATTTCTAACTCTCGCTGGCATTCAGGACAGACGACCGTCTTCATCTCACAATCCCAAGAGTCGTTCCAGCCTTCCCCGGTCAAAACCTACTATGACTTCCCCGTCCACAACGATCACAGGAGTAGCCCGTCGCCCTATCTTCTCTACTAATTCATCCATCGCCCTTGGATCCTCGACGACGTTGCGATCCGCAAACGGGACTTTATGATGCGAAAGAAACTCTTTCGCCGCATGACAGGCCGCTCAACCGGGAGCTGAATAAACTATAATTTTTCTTTCCATGTTGTCCCTCCTTCTGACCTCAATTGCCCTCTCTAGCTTATTCCCTTGAGCGCTCCAGACTCTCTGAGGATTTACCGCGCAGACCTGATAAGAAATAGACGACAACTCCGAAGAAATAGATTGTAGCCACGGCGATGAGAAGGCCAGTGTTCTCGGCAATAAATGCGCCTATTGCCGTCCCTGCCAAAAGTGCGGCTAAGGCGGGAAGCAAGAATGGAAGGTGGCAGGGACAGGTAAGGAACCCGGTAAAAAGGAGAAAAGCAGTCTTGATTCCTTTCATCTTTTTGCAATGGGAAAAGTTTCGCCTCAGCTACCTTAAGTGCTATTTCGCTGTTAGGTACTCAATCTCCGCCATATCACCCCCACTCATCATATGCGCGTGATCCGAATCGAGACTGGCCTTAGCTGCCTCGGCGAGGGCTTTGATGTTGGTCTTTGAGGGGTCAAAACTCACCGCGATTGTTGCCGCTGGACCATTAAGCTCCGCATCGATCACTCCGCTTACCTTTTTAATATCCGAGACGCCCCGCGTCCCGCAGCTAATTCAATAAAACCTTTCGGAGGTAAGCTGAACTTGGTTACCAGAGAGGGACTTAACAAGGATCTTGCTACTGGCCTGATGCGAAGGAAGGTTCTGAACTTCTATCTTTCTCCCTTTTAATCTCTCTTCTAAGATTTTCCTTGCCGCATTGGCGACTTGCTCCCCTGTAGTCTTTTTAGTGTCAAATCTAGCCTCCACCATCCCCGACAGCGGAAGAGATCTGGTTCCGGTAACGCCGTCTAGTTTCTGAAGCGAAGCAGCTACTTCCTTACCGAAAACATCATTCTTGAGAACAACATGGTTAAGGGTCACGGCAGCGCTCCTGATGTGCACAACCAATTTCTCCTCTCCTTCCTGCGCCCTAGCTGTACTCGGGAGTAAAGATAAAAACAACAAAACTAATAAGACAAGACAGTTTTCTTCGTAAAAATGCTGGGGATCCATTTTAACCCCTCTTTAAAATCAGTTCCTCAGTAATCAATTGCCTTATGCTCCTGTCCTTTTCTTTTGCGACCATCCATAAATCGCCAAAAGCAAGAAGAGACCAAGAAGAGGAAAAAGAACATAATCTAAATAGGGAGTTATAGCTGCGAGGCCAACGAAGCCCAGAGTAATGATCAGTACTGGCGTAAAACAGCAGATAGCCGCCACGATCAAACCCCAAAGCCCAGCTTGAAAACATTTTTCCCCTCTCCGGGATGACTCCTCTAACATGGAGGTTTCCTCCTACCGGATTCAAATTACAATCGACCTAAGCGTTCTATGCGATGAGTCGACCTTCACTTTCTTTCTTTTATGGCGGCTTGAAATCCTATTGCGTTAATAGCCCTGATCATCTCTTCTACGCTTACCTGTTTAGGATCGTAAGTGACGATAGCTTGTTTTTCATCAAAACTGACTTCTGCCTTCTTAACTCCTTTGAGCCCCTCCAGGGCTCTCCTCACTGCGATGGGTCAAGCCCCTCAGGTCATCCCCTCAATGCGCAGAGTCGCTGTCTTGAGGCTGGTTGGTCCACTCGCGTGGGTGTGGGAAGCATAGGCCAACACCGACCAAGCACTTAGCAATATAGAAAGACCCACAAAAATCATGAGTTTATTTTTCATACGGATCCTCGATAGGTTTACATGACACCTTGAAAAATTTCCGACGTGAGCCCCGGAAAAATATCTAGAATAATAGCCACGACCACGACGACGGTGGCGAAAATTAAGAGTGCGAGATTAGCTTTCCGACCCACAAAAGTGCAGCCAAGACTGTTACACCGACGCTTTTCACGAAAATAGAGCACGTATCCCAGGCTCACTCCAATAACTCCCGTGGGCAGAAAGATAGTTCGGTACTGCATGGTCACCATCATAAATGCCCCACTACCCAAGCCCAAAAGTACGACCGTGAGAGGCAAAAGACAGCAAAGGGACGCCACTACAGCCGCCAAAAAGCTCACCATGCCAGCTTTAATGCTGCTTAGACTCACGTTCACCCCTTTATCCGCGTGCAGGCATACAAGTTCTCAGCATGGTCAGCGATAATCTCCCTTGCTAATCCTACTATTTTTCTCACTCGCTCATCCGTAATCTGATAGTAGACGCTGGTCCCTTCCTTCCGGGAGGTGATATATCCGCACCATTTAAGGCATGCTAAGTGGTTGGAGATGTTGCTCTGAGGCACCCCTACAAGTTTGATCAGCTCCGACACGTTTCGTTCTTTTTCCAAAAGAGCCTCGACAATCCGGAGTCTGGTCGGATCTCCCAGCCCTTTGAAAAACTTCATTAAAATCTCGTCTGACTCCGCAAGCACAACCGGTTTTTGTCTTGGTCTAGGCAAATCTCTCTCCTTCCATTAAGTTCATTCTTATATTAAAATCCTTTAATATAACAATTATTGGATGTCAAGGGGTACCGCCCACCTGCCCCAGGTTTAGGACCGGCCCGGGAACTTTTCATCGCCCTCTTGAGTTATACCCCTAGGGGGTATAGGGATAAGGCCAGCCGGAGGTGATTCATGGCTAATGGAAAAGAGTTGATTATGCCTGCTGCAAGGAAAGACGCTGCACAGAGGCTGAGCCGGATCGAAGGGCAAATAAAGGGGATAAAGAAGATGGTGGAAGAGGGACGCTATTGTGTTGAGGTGCTGGGGCAGATTTCGGCAGTCCATGAGGCGCTGCGAGGAGTAGGAAAACTCATCATGCGCAATTATCTTGAGAACTGCGTTACTAGCTCTCTCAGATCGGGAAGCAACAAAAAAGCAAAAGAGATTTACGCAGAGCTGATGGATGTCGTTTATAAGTTCGCTAAGTAGATATCGGGAGAAGCTGTGGAAAGAGCCCAGTTCAAGATAGGCGGGATGTCTTGCTCCTTTTGTGCTGAGACGATCCGGAAGGCGCTTACCCGAATGGAAGGAGTGAACGAGGTCCATGTCAGCCTCGCTCATGAAGAAACCCTCATCGAGTATGACCCTGCCAAAGTAGCTCCCGAAGCTCTCAAGGATACTCTTATCGCCGTAGGGTACACGGTGCGGGACCCGAAGAAGGTGCGGAGCTTTGAGGAAGAAGAAGAGGAGATGGGCCGGGAAAGGGATCGTCTGATCATTGCTGGCTCCCTAACCGGCATAACCTTTATCCTCATGCTTCTTATGTGGTCCAAGCGCATGTTCGCCTATGCCCACTGGATCTCTCCTGTTTTGGCTTTGATCACCGTTTTTATCGTTGGCTGGCCGATCCTGAAGATGGCCTGGGGCTCACTGAGGCGGAGGATCTTCAATCAACATGTGCTACTTGAGTTCGCAGCTTTCGCAGGCCTGATTGGGGGAGTGCTCGGCCTATTTTTTCCGCAGTATTTCCCGTCTCATGACTTTTTCGCCGTCGCGGTCTTCGTAACCACGTATCATATTTTGAGTCAGTACACCTCACTGCTCGTCCGCACCCGTAGCTCTCAGGCGGTGCGCAAGCTTCTGAGTCTTCAACCTGCCACGGCACGTGTCATCCGGGATGGCAGTGAAAAAGAAGTCCCGATTGAACAGGTCCGCACGGGGGATTTGGTCAGGATCAGACCCGGAGGACAGATCCCCATCGATGGCGAGGTCGTGGAAGGGACTTCAGCGGTCAACGAGAGCCTGGTGACCGGAGAGCCTCTGCCGAAGGACAAGGCCAAGGGAGACGAGGTTATCGGAGGTTCAGTAAATCAAACCGGGACTTTGATAGTCAGGGTTACTAAGGTAGGAGAGGAGAGTTTTCTTCAGCAGGTAGCTAGGCATCTTCAAGAAGCTCGCGCCCTTAAACCAGGCATCATCCAGCTCGTAGACAAGATCCTCAAGTACTTCGTACCTGGCGTTCTGGCCTTTGCCGCGGCCGCTTTTTTGATTTGGACCGTCGGAGCATGGCTGGCTACAGGTAAAATGGACATTATCCGAGCTACCTATGCGACCCTTGCGGTCTTAGTCATGGGATATCCTTGTGCTTTGGGGATGGCAACGCCCTTGGCCATGATTAGAGGAGGAGGAGAAGCCGCACTGAAAGGCATTCTCATGCGGAGCGGCGAGGCCTTCCAGGTCTTCAAGGATATCAAAAAGGTCGTACTGGATAAAACCGGCACCATCACGATCGGTAAGCCAAAGGTATCCGATCTTGTTCCCTTAAATAGCTATAGTCCTAAGGAGCTGCTTCAAATCGCCGCAAGCGCGGAGCATCCTTCGGAACACCCAATGGCACAGGCCATTGTGGAACACAGCGAGCAGAAAGGTGTGCAGCTTAAGGAAGCCAAGGAATTTAACGCGGTAGCAGGCGGAGGAGTTCGTGCACGAATCGATGAAACAACAGTTCTTATTGGAAACCTCCGCTTTTTGGAGCAGCAAGGGATAAACGTTAATCCTGCAAGGGAAAGAGTCGCAGAGCTTGAAACCCAGGCCAAGACGGTCATTGGCATATCTCAAAATGAGAAGCTCATTGGCCTCGTAGCCATCACGGATGCCATCAAAGAAGATGCAGCCGATTCCATTAGGCAGATGAAAGAGGCCGGTCTCACGCCTGTTATGATCACGGGAGACAACGAACATACTGCAAAAGCTGTAGCTTCAGCGGTCGGGATTAAAGAGGTGCACGCCCAGGTATTGCCACAGGACAAGGCTGCAAAGGTGCGCGAACTACAGCGCCAAGGTTTCCGTGTAGCCATGGTCGGAGATGGAATCAATGATGCCCCTGCTCTCATGCAGGCCGATGTCGGAGTAGCCATAGGAGCAGGGACGGACATCGCCATCGAATCGTCTGATGTCATTCTCGTGGGCGAGCGGCTAAGCGGCTTTGTGGATGCCTATCACATTGCCAAACGGAGCTTTCGCAAGACAGTTCAAAACCTCTCCTTGGCTTTCACGTTTAACGGCATCGGTGTCCCCCTTGCCACTACCGGGCTGGTCCATCCGGTCTGGGCCATGATCGCCATGGTGGCTAGCGTGAGCACGGTGCTTGTCAACTCTTTCGCCGGGAGGCTTATCCCTAAACGCGCCCGCAAAGAGGTGACAGAGGTTGCCGAGCGGAAAGAGACAGTGGAAACTTTAGCTTTTAAAGTCCCTACCATTCACTGCGAGGGATGCGTGCAAGTTATCCGGGATGCGTTAAGCCAATTACCTCCCGTCGCGGGAGTAAAAGGAGACGCGAAAAAAAAGCGCATTGAGGTCGCGGTTCGGCAAGGGACGCTTTCCAGGGAGAAAATCGTCGAAGAGATTTCCCGGATCGGCCACGTTGTAGAACAGCGCTAGCTGATCCTTATAGGGAGGCTAAAATGAGAAAGTGGGCGATAGCGTCAGTTCTTTTGCTTGTAGCCTTTAGCGGCGTTGCAGTTGGTTACTTCTTGAACCCCTCAGGGGTCCCACCAGTCAAAGGCTATATGGAGGGAAAAGAGATCCGTTTTATCCATACTGAGGTGTCAGATCCAAAGGTCGCCGAACTTCTAACTAATATGATGGGCTCTCCAGTCCTCTTTGTCCCGTCGCTTAAGCAGGCTCCTGAATCCACGGTGGCGACCGTTTACGTCTTCAAAAACGGTGTCAAAGGGAAAGGCCCCTTTGGCTTCCAGCCCGACGTCTTCGATAATCCGCCGGGCACCAACGGTTATAGCCCGCTCCGTGCGATTCACCTGGTCATATGGAAGAACGAGCAAGCTGCGCAGGAGCTAAGGACAGCGGCCCAGGTAAAAGAAGCTTTGAGTAAAGGCGAGGTGAAAATCGACCGACCTGGTGTGGTCGCGAACATGCCCATGCTCACTTGGCCAGGCGGGAGAAGATAGAGAGGAACGATTTCGTGAATATGACAATCAAAAACTTGGCTCTGCTTCTTGCCGTACTTGGAATCCTCGGAGCCGGTTACGCGTGGCTGAGCCCCATCCAAGCCGGTCCAACGAATAGTTCAAAGAGCTATGTAAGCACCAGCGTCCCAGCTCCAGGGTCAGGTCAAAAGAAGGTAGTGCTCAGGAATCTCGGCATGACCTGAATCTTCTGCAAGGCCGCAGTTGCGGCCAAATTGAAGCAGGTACCTGGAGTGATTGCCTACGATGTGGATTTGAAGAGCGACAGCGCCACGGTTCTTTACGATCCTGCAAAGGCGAGCATCCAAGGGCTGAAACAGGCCATAGCGGACGCAGGATATCAAGTAAGAGGTGTAGACGAGGTGGATAAGTGATAGAGGCCGCTTTTCATTGGATGCAACAGCTCTATGACTTACTGGCATCCACCACACAAGTCTCACCCTGGGTATATCTCTTAGTCGTGGCTGGTGGCATCGCCAGCGCGATCAGCCCCTGCTATGTGCCTGTGCTCGCCATGTTCGGTGGTTATGTAGGCGGCTACGCCCAGAGCAAAAAGACCGGAGGACTTAGATTGGCAGTCCCGTTTATCTTGGGCAACGCTGCGACATTGGCGCTTGCCGGAGCAACGGCTTCCCTTGTGGGGAAGTCCGCTTTGGCAGTTTTCAGCGGCTACCAGCTAGATCGCTGGATTCCAGGCATTGTGGGTCTTCTCATGGGGTTGCAACTACTTAGGATTCTAAAGCTAAAGATGCCTTCGCTGCCGAGATTCCGTTGGGCAAAGCAGCCGGGCACAGTTTGGGATTCATTTGCCATGGGAGTACCCTTTGGCCTTGTGGTCACTCCCTGCACGATGCCCATCTTTTTTTCCATCGTCGCCTTCGTGGCTTTTCAGAGTAGCATCCTGCACGGAAGCCTCCTGATGATAGCCTACGCATTGGGCCGCGGCACAATTCTTACAGCCGTCGCCGTCTCCGTAAGCCTGCTCAAAGCTCTCAATATCGGTCGCGCATCACTATACATAGAGCGCATTAGTGCGGTTCTTATCCTCGTTGTTAGCGCTGGCCTATTGCTCTTCTACGATGTGTATCTCCAGTCTATTAGACCATGGATACCTATGGCAATGTAGCCCAGAACCACGGCTCACAGCAGTAAGAAATCGCCCGCAAATACCGCGTCATGGCCACGCCTGCCATCGCGATCAACGGCAAATTAGAATTTATTGACTCACCAATGCCAGACCTGATCGTGCTGATCGAGCAGTTCCGGCACGCCCTTTCGTTTTATCTTTTTAATTCCGGCGATCAAATCTCCGTCTGCCAGGCCGCGATCCTTGGCATCTTCCTCGACCAGATAAACCGCAACTCCCTTCTCGATCATTTTCTGCACATCCTTATCGATCTCGGGAGCATGCGTCATCTTGCTCTCGCCGAAAGACAACCCTGAGGCGTCCTGTCCTTTGGCCGCATAGTTCACTGCGTTGGCCCTAAGGAGAATGGAGATATCGGCCCCGGCGTTTTTCAGCATGTGACTCAGCCAGAGCACGGTATCGTCCTGTTCTTCGATCGTCGCCCGATAAGCGGTCTCGACGATATTAAGAATCTTCGCCATACCAACCTCCCTATTCGCCTACTTTGTCGGGATCACCAGAGTGGCGTTACTTGCCGACGAGGCATCCAGTAAATCCTTCGGTCCGCCGCGCCTCGGCCCCTCGATCCAGTCTCCCGCGCCCCTCTCGTCTACGCAGAGGCCACAGTTGACCCAATCCAACTTGACGCCCTTCTTGCTTGCAAGCTTAAATAGTGATCCCACCCAGTCCTTGGTCGTGGGATGTTGTTCCTGTTCCACTGAGGTGCCCTTCACCGGATTGGGATGGGCCTGCTGGGCCTTCATCGTCAAGTTGACCGCGCCCTCATAGGCGAAGACATTCACATTATGGCCTTTCTCTAAGGCAGCATGGACAATACGCAACGCGGTGGTCGAGTTCGACGACTCATAAGGGGCGTCCATAATCGCAATGGTCAGAGTCTTTCCTAAAGCCATGGTTTATCTCCTTCTTCTTGTGAGTTAATGCCAGATAGCCTTGGTTCCGGGTTCTAGGAGCAAGTCGACAAGCCGATCCATATCGGCAACCTCCACTCCATTCACCAGCTTGCCGATGGCGCGCTCCTTAAGCGAGAAGCCGTCAGCCAGAACCTTGACCTTACTGCGGACGAGCTTGGCGATCATGTTACTGTGCTTCGATCCTTTGCGCGCGGGCAGGACTCCGTTCTGCACCAGGAAAAGGGTCGTCGCTTTTCCTCTCTTGGAGATCCCCTGAACCAGCTCCGAGAAATATTCTGAGTCCGAGCTGTCAAACGGATCTCGAGATTCAATAACAAGATACTTCGCCATGATTCCACCTCCATTGTTTGGCAAAAGCCCCGCTAATATTCCGGCCAAGAAGAGAAAAACAAAGGTAGTAGACAGCAGCGCCTTTCCTTTAATACAATAATGACAAGCTGTCAAGGAGCGTGGGTGACTTGACTAAACCCGTCCTCAGTACTACACAGACACCCCTCGGGAGCAGGAAAAATGCGACCCGGTCGTTCACGCCTGACAGAGGGTCATAGCCGTTGAAACCTATTTTTCGCACGTTGGTTTTTTCTGTTCTATTCCTGCGAGCCTCTATCGGCAATTCTCTCGAACCTTACACCACCTCCTATGTCTTGGTGGCCGAGCGAGCAACCCGGAGCTCTCTTTCCACCGCCCCCTGTCCCACCCTACCGGCTGCCGTAGTGCGGCTTGACCTTCCCGGCTACTACGAAAACTACGACGAATGGAACCGCCAGGTAAAACCCCTATACTCCTACCTCGATTCTCTCGCTCGCATCACCGACAGCTATGGGAGGCAGAATCAAAGATTTTTAGAAGCGGCCTCATGCGGGCTGGACTGGCTTCACACATGGGCCAAAGAGGATGCCTTGATGGGCACCATAAAGGGCCGACAAGGGCGCTACGCGCGCAAATGGGCCTCCGGCTCGATCGCGCTCTCCTATCTGAAAATTCGGGATCAATCAGGCTTGGATGGGGAAAAGAAAAAGGTCGTGGAGCAATGGATTGGCCGCCTGGCCGACGTCGTCGCAGATTCCTCCACGGGAGAGACGAGCAGAAGGAACAATCACGCCTATTGGAATGGCCTTACCAACATGGCCAACGGCACCATCTTGAGTCGAAAGGACCTCTTCGAATCCGGCATCGCAGCGTACAGACTCGCCCTCAGCGAGATGCGGAGCGACGGGGTTCTGCCGCTGGAGCTGGAGAGAAAAGAACACGCGCTCCACTATCACAACTTCGCTCTAAGCCCGCTCGTCTTCATTGCCGAGCTTGCCGCCAGGCAGGGAACCGATCTGTACCGAGAGAAGAAGCGCCATGACCTCGGTCCCACTAGTGACAGTGAGACTGACATTCACAAACTCGTTGACTTGGTCATTCGATCCCTGCAAGATCCCCAATACTTCAAGAAGTTTTCCTCCATTCCCCAAGCAACCCGAAAAGGTAAAATCTCTGACCACATCAGCGACTCGGAATTGACTTGGATGGAACCCTACTACGCCCGCTTCAAAGAGCCGAGGCTGGTCCGCTTCATCTGCCGGCTCCGGCCCCTTTATAACTGGCGGACCGGTGGCGATGCCACGTTAGCCTGGGGTGTGAAGGATATTGCCTGCTAATCCGTATCCCCTGCAGAAAATTGCTCTCTCGCGCAGCAACGTAGTCCAGGTATTTGCAGCTTTCTCCATGCCTCTCCTATCCGGTTAACTCGAACATTCTGCGCAGGGCCTTCTCGGCACCCCGCCGTACCTCCTCGTCAAGGGTGATCTCGTGGCGCATGAGCTGGAGGGATTGGAGTGTGTCCTCAAGCATGATCATCTTCATGTACTGGCAGAGCTTGCAGGCTTTATAAAACCTCTTCTCGGGCATCTCCAGCAGCAGACGGTCCGACAAACCGCACTCAGTAACAATCAGGAACTCCGAGGCCGGACTCTCCTTCGCGTATTGAACCATCCCGCTGGTGCTCAGGATCGCGTCGGCCAGCTCTAAGACATCCTCCCGACATTCCGGATGGGCGAGGATTTTGACGTGGGGCAGCTTTTCCTTCACCGCCTTGATCTGTTCCGGAGTGATCTGATGATGAACATAGCAGTTTCCATCCCAGGCGATAATCGTCTTATCCGTGTTCTGCTGCACGTACCTGGCCAGGTTCTCGTCGGGGACAAAGAGGATGTGGCGGTTGGGCAGCCCATTAACGATTTTGACGGCGTTGGCAGAGGTGCAGGACACATCGGATGCTGCCTTGACGTCGGCTGTAGTGTTCACATAGCTCACAACGACTAGGTCGGGATAAAGCTCAAGTAATTCCGCCTTGCGGTCGGCCAGGGCCTCCGCGGTCACGCTGTCGGCAAGAGAGCATCCGGCACGCAAATCGGGCAGCAGCACCGCCTTCTCCGGGTTGAGAATTTTCGCGCTCTCCGCCATGAAGTGCACGCCGCAAAAGACGATCACATCGGCCGTCACCCGCGTAGCCTGCCGCGCCAGCTCCAGGGAATCCCCGATGAAATCCGCCACCTCAAAGATCTCCGGCCTCTGATAATTGTGGGCCAGGATCACCGCGTTGCGCTCCTTTTTCAGCCGCCGGATGTCCCGGATCTGCTCGGCGAATCTTTCACAGCTCTCCGGCGTATAGGTGCGCGGATCTTCCAGACGCGAGAGATGCCCGTAAAGCTGTCTCGGATCTTTTTCCCCCGGCATGTAGCCTTGCTCCATGATCCCCTCCCTCTGAATAGTTAGCGTATGTTTTACACTAAATTAGCGTATTCTTTACGCAAAGCAGGCGGTTTGTCAAGAGAGATTCACTCTCGCCTCAAAAAGACCGCCGCCCTGCTGATCGGAGACTATCAGTCTAAAAGTGCGATCTTTCCGAGGGGAGCGAGAATGAGGCCGCGGACAGGCCCTTCGGGATCTCAAATCGCAGATCTCAAATTGCAAATATGAGATCTGAAATCTGCAATCTGAGATTCCGAGCGCAGCGAGGACTTGGTCTATCGGCCGCGGCCGAAGGCGCGCTCCCCTCGGAATACCTGGGGGTGTCTTGAGGGACTGAAGTAGATCGGATTGACTATAAATCCAAGCCGATCTACTTTGCCGGCCATGCGTGCGCTGTCCATCCCCGTTCTCTTTGGCCTAGGCGAGCTGGCGCCGGCGAAGCGCAGAGCCCTTACGCTGGTTTTCGCTTCGAGCTTGGCGCTGATGATGGGGGTCAACTTCATTCAGCCGGCGCTCCCGGCAATGGTGGAGCCGTTCGGGATCAGCGACTCCGCCTTGGCGATGGTCATGACGGTCTATACGGCGCCCGCGATTATCCTCGCGCCGCTGTTCGGCATCGTCGCCGACCTCTACGGACGGCGCCTTCTGCTCGCGGGCGGACTGCTCCTCTTTGGCCTCAGCGGAGCGGCGATAGCCTTCGCGCCGACGTTCGGCTGGGTTCTCGCGCTCCGAGCTATCCAAGGGATCGGCTTCAGCGCCGTCATCCCACTTACCATTGTCCTGATCGGTGATCTCCTTGAAGGAGACAGCGAGATAGGTGGCCAGGGGCTCAAGGTTTTTCTCGACCGGATCGGATATCTGGTGTTTCCCCCGCTCGGAGGTCTGTTGGCCGCAGTCGCCTGGTTCTGGCCCTTCCTCCTCTATCTCCTTGTGGTTCCCCTTGCGCTACTCGTCTTCTCTTGGATGCCCGAGACAAAAGCCAAGGGAGAAGCCAAGGCCTTAATCTACCTTAGAGATATGCTGCGCCTCACACGCCACCCGCGCCTGCTGGTCGCGTTCTCCGCCGGGTTTCTGCGCTTTTTTCTCGACTATGGCTTCCTCACCTACTTTCCCCTCTTCCTGGTGCGCAGTCACGGGATCTCCACCGCGACGGCAGGATTTCTCTATGTCTTCTTCTCGGCCGGGGCCATGTTGACCTCCAGTCAGGCAGGCCGTCTGGCAGCGGGCCACGACAAGGCGCGCTTGCTTTTCTTCGCCTTCGTGGTGAGCGGGATCGCTTTAGTGGTAGTCCCGTTCGTGCCGGGCGTGTGGCTGGTGGGAATCTCTCTCTTCTTTTACGGGCTGGCCAACGGCGTCATCTCGCCCATGCAGAAAAGTCTCTTGACGCAGAACGCGCCGACCGAGCTGCGCGGAGGAATTGTCTCCTTCGACCGATTGATTCAACAGGTATCCAAGACCGTTTCCACTACGGTCGTCGGCCTGCTCCTCGTCGCCACGAATCTCTCCACCATCTTCTGGATGCTCGGCATCCTGTCCTTTATTAGCGTCGCCCTTATGGCCGCCCTTTTGCCGAAAAGAAACGGCTAGAGATCTGTGCCTTTGAGATTGCTTGTAGGCCAACGGCGCCTCTCTTTTCTCTTGCAACTCCCGATTCCGGCGCTATTCTACGCTTGCAATGGCCGAACGTGATTACTACCAGATCCTCGGCGTCGACCGCAGCGCCTCCCATGAAGAAATCCGCACGGCGTACCGCAAACTGGCCCGAAAATATCACCCCGACATCAACCCGGGAAACAAGGAGGCCGAAAGCAGGTTCAAAGAGATCTCGGGTGCCCACGATGTCCTGAGTGATCCGGAGAAACGCAAACTCTACGACGAGTTCGGCGAGGCAGGGCTCGCCGCCGGGTTTGACGCCAAGAAGGCACGGAGCTACCGCCAGTGGCAGGAGCAGTCGGCCCGCGCGGGCGGCACCCAGGAATTCGATGTGGGCGATCTCGGCGACCTCTTCGGTGATCTAGGAGGTATCTTCGGGGCGGACCGCAGAACGCGACCTGGTCCAATGCGAGGCCAGGACATCGAGGCGGCCATGGAAATCGACTTCCTTGACGCCGTGCGCGGCTTTCAGACATCGCTGACGCTCCAGCGGCCCGTCTCGTGTGACAGCTGCCATGGCACTGGAACCAGACCAGGCTCCACCCCCACTACGTGTCCCGAGTGCCGGGGCACTGGCAGTAAGTCAATGGTCGACGGACCACTTCAGTTCCGCCGGACCTGTCCACGATGCAGGGGAAGCGGACAACTACCAGGCGATCCCTGCGCTGCCTGTAGCGGCACGGGCCAGCTGCTGCGGCCAGAGACGATTCGGGTCAATATCCCGCCCGGAGCCGAGCCCGGAAAGCGGATTCGCCTGCGCGGCAAGGGGGAGACGGGTGTTCGGGGCGGACCAGCAGGGGACCTTTACATTGTGCCGCGAATCCGGCCACATCCTTTGCTCACGCGCTCAGGTAGAGACCTAACGATGGATCTGCCGATCACCGTGGGAGAGGCTGTCCGGGGCGCGACCGTCGAAGTCCCAACGCCGGTCGGGAAGGTGAAGGTAAAGATCCCGGCCGGGGCGCAGAGCGGCCAGCGCCTTCGCGTCAAGGGCAAGGGAGTTCCGGCTCACGGGCAATCGCCGGCCGGAGACTTGTATCTGCGGCTCATGGTTCGCGTGCCAAAGGAAAAGGTCGCGCACGAAGTCATCGAGAAAATCGACCAGGCCTACACCGAAGACGTGCGCAAGGACGTGCGCCTGTAGCAGGAGAGCGGAGCAATGGCACGAAAGTATCTTCGAATTATAGAGGTCATTAAAATCTGCGGTGTTGACGAGGAGTTCATCCTGCGCTTGGAACAGGAGAACGTTATCTACCCGATCATCCGCCGTAGGCAGAAGCTCTATCCCATAGATCAGGTCGATCGTGTGCGCGTGGCGCGCCTCCTCATCGAAGAGATGGGAGTGAACCTAGAGGGGGCCGAGGTGGCCCTCCACATGCGCGAGCAGATGATCGCCATGCAGCGTCAGTTCAACGAACTGTTGCGCCTGCTCGGTCAAGAGTTGAAGAGATAAACTCTGCACGGGGGAAATGCGCCGATGGAATCGACAGTAGCCGAGAGACTGAAGCGGGTGGCGGACAGGCTAACCCTAAAACTCACGCACTACGGGCGCAAGTCAGGCAAGCCCTATGAAGTCATGATCTGGTTCGTCGCCGCCAGCGACAAGATCTATCTTTCGACCGGGAACGTAAACCGCCAATGGGTGCGCAACGTAAAGACCATACCACGTGTCAGGTTATCCGTCGACGGCGAAACGTTTGACGGCGCCGCGCGGTTCCTCACCAACCCAAGCGAGCAGGACCGCGTGCTGTCGATGGTGCGACGGAAATACTGGATGTTCCTGCCGATGATCGCGGTGTGGCGGCTTCTCGCGGCGCTCGGTGCTGCGGAGTTTGCTACTGGTAGCTTCGAAGTGACGCTGTCGCAGTCCTGAAGTGCTTAGAGGTCGCCCACACACAGAGCAGGTGATCCCGATAAGCGCGAACTACTGCGGCTGGTAGAGCACGCGTTGCAGAGTAGTTTCTGGGCGACAGATGCATGAACATGGCGTACCATCATTCATTCATGTATCGTATCACGCAACACAAGACATGAAGTTCAAGGAGATACCGGCATGACCAGGACGACCTGGGTCGAGGAGCAGGTGACCAAATTCTGCGCGGCTCCGCTGACCCTGGAAACGACTTTCCTTCGGTCAATGTATTGGAGAGGGACGCTTCAGCGAGAGCTTTGTGATTTGCTTCTCGCTCTACGCGGAGAGGGCATCGTCTTGTCCTTGAAGAGCCAGGAAGACCCAACCGTCCGCCGGGGCACAGAGCTTGCTGCCTGGTGTGGGAAGGCGGCAAAGAAAGCGGCTGCACAGCTCGGCGGTGCTATGCGAACCGTCCGTCAGGAGACGTTCTTCTGCCAGCACCCCAGGCGGGGGCTGATGCAGTTTGCGCCGGCGCAGATTACTGTTAGACACGGGATCGCAGTCCTGGAAGCTCAGACCGACGTTGTGAAGCTTCCTGACGGCTTACCGGATGCTGCCTACGGCGCGCCCTTCACGTACTTTTCCCTCAATGATGCCCTAAACGTGGTCACGGAGTTGCGCGCGTTCCCTGATCTAACGGCATACCTCGACGCGCGGTTAAAGCTGCCGCTGGCGGTGCGTCGGATTATTGGGAAGGAGCGGCTTCTGTATCAGTACTATCTTCTAAACGACGAGACTTTTGATGGATGTCAGAGCCTGGAGTATGCTGCTTCGTTTGTAAAGGCTAGGGAGAACGAATTCAAAGAGCGGCTCAAGGCCAAAATGACCCTTGACCAATATACACGGATGGTCGAGCATGTGTCAGACGCGCTCGCGACACGTGCGCCAGACTATGCCGTGGGGCTGGACCCCGCCACTCTGGCAGGCTTCGACTCAGACACGAACCGAAAAAACTACCTGCGGCTTCAGGAGGAGTTGTGTGGTCTCCGTCTGGTCGCGCGCCGGAATTTAGGCGAGGCCTTTGACAGAGTGCATCGGAAGGTGGCGGAGTCCAGAAAACTGCAGGACATGGTTTACTGCGCTATCTTGTTCGACGAGAAGCCTGACTTCCTTTATGTGCTTGCCGCGAGTTGTGGCATCGAGCGTCAGAAATTACTTTCCCGTACGCGGTTCACACTGAACGGAGCACTGGCGTGGTATAGAGTGCGGCAAGGGATGGCACTTGTGGACCGTGATGGTGCAGGCTACGAAGTGTGCCTAACAGAATTCAAGCACCCCACCGACACGGACATAAAGGCAGGCCAGGAGCTTTTCGGCACATTACGCATGATGACTATCGCTGCACGCACGCTCCCTGCCCATGGCAACTGACTTCGTTGAGCGATTTCAAGAGTCGGCTCCAAAATCAATTTATTTCGCCAGCGATAGTGCAACTCTCGCACCCATTGCTCTCTAAGGAGAATCTATGCGACGAAGACTCTTTGCGATTCTGATGTTCAGCTTTCTTTGCGCCAGCGACACCTCCCTCTGGGCGCAAGCCAAACCAGCCCTCGAAAAGATGCGCTTTGTCTACAGCGCCATTGGTGGCTCTCAAAGCTCGGTCTGGATCCCCTACGAGGCGGGAATTTTTCGCAAACATGGTCTGGATATAGAGCTCCTCTACGTGGGGGGAGGCGGACGCGCGGCGCAAGTCGTGCAGTCGGGCGAAGTCCCCCTTGGAATCTTCAACGGCGGGGCGGTGATCAACGCCAATCTGGCCGGCGGAGATTTGGTCGTCGTCGCCAGCGGGATGAATGCCATGCCCTTCTTTCTCATGGCCCGTCCAGAGATCCGACAGATCGAAGACCTGAAAGGCAAAAAGGTGGGAATCACCCGTTTCGCTTCAGCAACTGATTTTGCCCTCATGTACTCGGAGGAGAAGTGGCCCCTGAAGCGGGGAAGGGATTTCGCGGTGATTCAGATGAGCGGCCAGCCCGATATGCTGGCAGCCCTTAAGAGCCGCGCTCTGGAGGCAGCGGTCCTGAACGCAGAATTTGCCATCCTGGCGCGGCGAGAAGGCTTCAAGGAACTCGTCGACATGTCCGCCCTGGGACTCAACTTCCCCACTTCGGCCCTCGGCACGACGCGCTCCTTCATCAGGCGAAACGAGAATGCGGTGCGGAAATTTGTCCGCGCTTTCGTGGAAGGGAGCCATTTTGCCAAGACCCAACGCGCTTTCGGCGTCGAGGTATTCAAAAAATATCTCAAGAACGATGACCTCAACTACCTCAACGGCATCTACGATCTATACGTCCTGCGCTATCTCCCCAAGGTCCCTTATCCGTCCCCGGAGGCTATGAAGACGGTGCTGGCCCAGATATCTGAGAAAGACCCGAGGGCTGCCGCAGCTCAACCCGATCAATTTATCGACAACCGCTTCTTTCAGGAACTCGCGCGCGAGGGATTCATCCAGCGCCTGTGGCAGTGAGCCGATCCGCAACCTAGCCGAGACGCTTTTTGAAGCGCCAGGCGCTCAGAATCATAAAGAGAATTCCGAAACTCAGGAGGACAAGCGCCTCGTCCCACAGCGCCGCCCATCCTGCTCCCCTCAAAATGATCCCTCGGAGGATCTCAAGGTAATAGGTGGCCGGAATCAGAAAGGTCAGCAGGTATATGGCGTAGGGCATCGACTCGCGCGGAAAGACAAAACCGGAGAGAAGGATGGATGGCAACATAACCATCATCGCCATCTGCATCGCCTCGCCCTGGTTGCGGGCGAAGGTGGATATGACGATGCCCATTCCCAGGGCGGGGATGAGAAAAAGCCCGGACAGCAAGAGAAGCAGGGCGAGGGAGCCGTGGATCGGCACCCCAAAGAGAACAACCATCACCAGGAGCACCAAACCGGTTTGCATAAACCCGATCGCGCAGTAAGGGAGGAGCTTGCCGAGGATCAACCCCTCCTTGGAAACCGGGGTGACCAGGAGTTGCTCCATAGTGCCGCGCTCCCTCTCACGGACAATCGAGAAAGCGGTGAGAAAGACCGTCACGAGCTGGAGGATGACCCCGATCAGTCCGGG
>Ga0209824_10000668_pt1 | contig 20752 bp, 17 predicted proteins | sample VDWuncwatermetaG_FD_184124 | JGI IMG/M metagenome (GOLD analysis project Ga0209824, IMG submission 184124) | Wastewater microbial communities from Netherlands to study Microbial Dark Matter (Phase II) - VDW unchlorinated drinking water (SPAdes)... ... | reverse complement strand
GTCCACCACAGAGCCATCCGGTACCGGGACGCGCGCCGCAATTCCGTCCAGCCTGCCTTGCAATTCAGGCAAAACCTTACCCACCGCCTTGGCAGCGCCAGTCGATGTCGGAATGATATTCTCCGCCGCAGCGCGGCTCCGCCGCCAGTCCGAGTGCGGCACATCTGCAAGGCGCTGGTCATTCGTATAGGCGTGCACCGTGTTGATCATGCCCTCCACGATACCAAAAGCGTCATGGAGCACCTTCGCCAACGGCGCCAGACAGTTAGTGGTGCAGCTTGCGTTTGAAATAACCCGGTGTTGCGGGTTCAGCCCCTCATCGTTGACGCCAAGCACGACGGTGTAATCAATTTCGTCCTTCGCTGGAACGGTAAGCAGCACCCGCTTCGCACCAGCACGAAGATGATTATTGAGCTGTTCCTTAGCAGTGAATATACCCGTCGCTTCTACGACGACGTCAATACCAAGCTCCGCCCACGGTAGTTTGAGCGGCTCCTTCTCACAAAGCATCCGGGTTCGGCCGTGAGAGGTCACCAGATCATCCCCTTCCAGCCGCAGAGTACCCTCGAAGGGACCCATTACGGTGTCGTAATTCAGTAAGTAGCGCAGCGCTTCATTGTCAAAGAGGTCGTTAATGGCGACCACTTCAGCGTCTCTACGCTTATCCAGAATACGAAATACCGTACGGCCGATTCGGCCAAATCCGTTGATTGCAACTCTCATTTCACGCCTCCGACGCCGTCGAGCCTGCTGTAGTGCCGGACCACATCGAGCACGCGGCACGCATGGCCCAGGCTCTCGTACCAGGCCAACACTTTGACGATTCTCTTTCCTGCCTTGAGGGTCGCCTGCAAATCAAAGAGCAATGATTGCCTGCAACCGATGACATCAGAGGAAACAATCGGATCATCAGTCACCCCAATCAGCATCGGGTGTTCGCTGGCGGCCGCACGCATGGCCTCATTCACTTGCTTGACATTCACCCCGATATCTCGCATCACGCAGTTCAGATCCAGCAACGATCCATGTTGCACGGGCACGTTGAGGGCGTAACCGCTCAATTTTCCCGAAAATTTTGGCAGGATGCGCTCCACCCAGCGAGCCGACTCGTTATTGTTGGGGATGATGTTCTTCGCCGCGGATCGACTGCGACGAAAATCCTCATGCGCATAATCCTGAAGGGACTGATCGCTGGTATAGGCATGGACCGTCGTCATCGACGCGCAGTCGACTCCCAATGCCTTGTCGAGAGATTGCAACAAAAGCGCAAGAGCGTTGGTGGTCGCCGATCCTGCCGATATCAGTCTGTCCCCACTGACGGCGCTCGTTTCATTGATGCCCGGGATGACAACACGATCGATTGGCTCCGCAGGCAACGAGGCCAGAATGACCCGTCCCGCACCAGCCCGCAAATGGGCTTCCATATCCTCGCGGCGCCGATATCGCCCTGTGGCATCTACGACGCAGTCGACGCCCAGAAGATCCCACGGGACATCGCCCGGCCTCGCAAGTTGTAGCATTCTTGTCCGGAACTTCTCATTGACCAGGTAATTGTCCCGGAGCTCGCAGGACGGCTCATCCAGGCCGTCGCTTTTTAGCAGGTAGTGGATGATTTCCGGCTTGCCGATATCCGCGACCGCGGCGATTTCGATATCCTCATTTTCCAGCGCAAGATGATAGAGGTGTCGGCCAATTTGGCCCAACCCCATAATGCCGATTCGGATTTTCTCGGTAGGCATCATCGCAACTCCGTCTCCATCAAAGATTAACACCAATCCTTCTGCAGTTCATATTACACCCACGAGCCGGAAAAGGCGAAGGTGGAAAATCTTTTCTGTCGGAATGATCTTCTCTGTCACAGATCGTACATCAAGATCCAAGAACTCAGCCTCGAAGCAAAATGACAATAACGCTTGCCTGGCGCCGTCCTAGGCTACGAACTGATTAGCCGATAATTGGGAAAGTTCGGCGCGAAGAGTCATCATGAAGCGACAATGCGCGACGCAAGCCAACAAAGATTGTCCCGGCCTCGCTTCATGATCGTTTGGCGGATGTGCGTTTGGCGCGGTACGGCGAGGCGGATTCGGCTATGCGCATCCCGGTCGGGGTTTTCGCCGGTTCGAATACGATGCGCACCCGGGCATGCAAAATGCCGGCGACGCGGCGCAGAGTACTGAGGGAATGGCCTTCGTAGCCGGGGGACTCAAGCCGGCTGATCTGCTGCTGGGAGGTCTTGAGGAGCTTCGCGAGGTCCTTCTGGGAAAGTCCTGCCTGTTGGCGGAGGGCGGCAATTTGCAGCGCCACATCCCACGCCTCGCCCGCGTTCTTAAAGCGGGCGGCAAACGCCGGATCCTGCAACTGCTCTTCGAGATAACGGTCGAAATTGGTTTTTTTCATTGTTCTGTTCTTTTCCGCCAGTCACGCATCCGTTCCCGCGCAGTCTGGATGTCGCGAGCCGGGATCGCCTGGCCTTTGTTGCGGATGCCGTGCACCACAACGATTCGACGATTCTTCATGAAAAACCACAACACGCGGGTATTGAGCTTGCCTACGTGGCGCAGTTCGAACAGTCCGTCGCCAAGCGCCTTGGATAAAGGCTCTCGGTGATACTGCCGGCTCCGCAGTTTTGCCAGACCGGCGACCACCGCCGCGAAGTCGTCTGGATCACTGGCTTTCAACTCGTCCAGAAACTCCCGCACGGGGCATGCCCCCGCTTCGGTCTCATAAAACTCTACTATGAAATTCATGGCGATGCAACATCATTATTGATGTATGGCGGAGGGTCCAGCCCTCATTCTTGTTTACCACCTAAGTCGGTGGCGATTTCGCGGAATCGTTCGAGGGCGGCTTCGAGGTCATCGACCCCTCGACGCGGTCCACGGGCTGGCCGTGGGTCCTGGCTCGAAGGCGTCCCGAGCGAAGCGAGTCGAGGGACGACGATTTCCTGGGCGAGGATGTCGAAATATCAAATATCACGCCTGAACCCCTACCCTGCCCTACGACGACGGAAAGCTTCACCCGGTTGAAGTCATAAAAACGCAGCCCTAGACAGGCCCTTCGACGTTTCGGGAATTCTCGAAACGTGGAAGCGAAGAGAGCCACGGACGGGCGAATACAAGATCCAAGACCTGACCCTATTCCTGCTCCTCCGCCGCAAACCCGTAGCGCGCCGCCAGCACCCGGTCGATCTCGTCGCGGATGGGATTGGCCGAAACTCTTAGCCTGAAAAAAGACTCCCGACCCCTTTAACTTCATGCGACCGTCTGCTTCGTGATAGTCATTTGCCCGCCGCCAACTCCGCCTCAAAAGGTCGTTCCCTACGAAAACGGCTAACGCCAAGAATACTGAAGCCGATGATATGCCCATGCTCGTCCACCCGCTCCATGAGAGCGTCATGTGCGGTCTCCCGCATGTACCCGGGCACGTCGCTGAACTGCACCTCTAGGAAATCTCCCTCAGGATCGAACCAAACTTTTACTTTTTCGGCCATACGGTTTCTCCACCTTTCATCGTGTCGGTCAAATACGCAGTGATCACGAAGGAGTCATCCGGCAAATACTTTACCACGATACACAACCATTTCCCACCTACATGTGTTCGTGCATAGAACTCATAGAATAGCTTTACGTTATCATCGGATCGCGATACCCGCACCTCCACAGGTGCTTGTACGACTCGCTCGATTTCGTTCTCCATCCCGGCCATCTCCGCGTGCTCTAAAATGTGAGTTAGCCGTTCGTCGGTGAGCCTCACGTCATGACCGAAACAGTCGCGGATAATCTTCATGGTTGTGTATTACTTTCAGGAAAAAACCCCCGACACATTAGTCGCACCCCTCACAAGATCCAAGACCCGACCCCGTCACACCACTGGCCGGCGCGAAAGCCAAACCTGGAGAAAAACCCCGCTTTGCTGCTCCCGTCAGGATGGGATGACGACAGCAAATACTCGACAATCTTCTTTCGCTCGACGCGAGCCTTAGCAGCGGAAGGCAACTTCATAAGCGGTTTTCGGGGTTGTAGCAGTTCACAAACTCATCCAGGTCTTCGCGCTTCAAACACAGAAAAGGTTCGCGTCCCCTTTTCTTTTCCAAGGCTCAGAAAACTCCCGTCTTCTTTGTGTCCTTAGTGGTTATCTTCCTCGTCGCCCCAAATCTCATCCAGCTTCGCCTTGATTTTCGCCTTGAAAATCTCAACCAGCCTCCAGGTCGACAACGACTCCGATTCGTTCATTCGCTCCCATTCATCTATACAACCCAGGCTCGCAATTTTCCTCCCGCCATCACCGCAAATCTCTATTACCCCACTGCGCGCTTCCTCACGTTGTCCAAGATCGAAACCAGTTCATCCACCTCTTTAGACGCGAACACCCCATCGACACCACGCGGACTGAAATCAGTATAGGGTGAATTGTAAAGCAAACGTGCATCCATCGAACCATGTTGAGTTAAATGGTCGACGATCAGGTTTACGAATTCGATTTGATTTGCTCGCAACGTTTTTCCACCCACGAACGCTCCAAAAGCTTTCTTGGCAGCTTCACGGTCGAGCCCAATCAACGAACGCACAAACAATCCCAAACCGTGATTTTCTTCTTTCGCCTTCTTTACGTCTTCGGCACTGCCGATCGCGCTTTCACAAAGGATGCGCTCCAACTCGGTGAGATCCGTTGGCGTCAAAGGCTCGTTCATGCGCAGCTTATATATCGCAATGTGGTTCTCGTGTGTCTTGAGGAACTGACGCGCCTTAGCGCGGAAGCGCTCAAAACTATCAGGCGTAGTGAAGCCCGGCAGAATTACGTCACTCTCTTTTCCCATCTGGTCTTCAAAATCCGTGTAGATTGGTTTCCGTTGTTGCTTTTCGATGAGCTTTATAAGAGAACGCAGTCGCCTTCGGACAGTCTCCAACATCGGCACGGTCACGTACTGCCACCATTCGTCGGTTTGGAGTTCCAGAATCAGCGGGAGTTCGGCCTGGATCATGGGAATGCTCGCTTTGTCCTGTAGAAGGCCCACAATGCCTTTTACCTGATCACGCAGGTGAGCGAACGCAGGCTCCTGCCGTAATATTGCGAGTTGTAGATTGAGAATGAGCAGGTCAAATCGCTTCGCCTCTTCATCTTCGGCTTCAAGCTCCGTCGGCAAGCCCGCGACCTCATGGGTGAGCTCTGCATACGCGTCAACACTCAAAACGTTCCATGCGCCCGTAGAAGCGTACTTATCCACGAGCCGACGTCTCGGTCGCACGACAAAGTTGTTTACGTTCATCGCGGCCACTTCGTTACGGAGCAACTCCGCTGTTGCTCGCCTCAGCTCAGCATCAGTCAAGCGTAGTTCGTAAGCGGTAGCTTCGTCGCCAGTTTGGCCGCTACCATCTTGCCCCTTCTCAATCGCCGGCTTCTTATCCAACTCGCCAACCAGCTCGAGGCGTGCCTTGAATAAACGTTTGGCGAGAGGCTCGCCCAAGTTTCCTTCCGTGGTCGGTAAATCTTGGGTGAAGAATTCCAGATTCTGACAGTAATCGAAAACGTAGAAGAATTCCTTGTCCTTGTCCGGCCCGAAGAGATCACGGCACAGCCGCGTTCCTCGCCCAAGCATTTGCCAGAACTTTGTTTTTGACCGCACGAGTTTGAAAAAGACGAGGTTCACGACCTCCACGATATCGATACCTGTATCGAGCATGTCTACGGAAATGGCGATGTGCGGGTTCTTGGCTGCAATGGTGAAGTCATCGATCAATGATTGAGCATACTCTGTCTGAAAGTCGATAACCCGCGCGAACTCCCCTTTGTAGTGCGGGTAATTGATATCGAAGCGCTCGCTGATGAACTGCGCATGGTCATGATTTTTGGCGAAGATAATCGTCTTGCCCAGCCGGTCATTACCCGCCACTTTGAGCCCGCGCGTCATCAGGTGCTCCAGCACTTTATCCACCGTGTCCTTATTGAAGAACCAACGATTGACGGCCTCGGCCTCTATGCGAGTCGGCACGGTCCCGTCGTCGTTCCAATCCAGCGCATCCCATTCCTCCTTCTCCTCCTCAGACAGGTCGTTGTACGAAATTCCTTCCCGCTGGAATCTGAGCGGCACCGAAACCGCTTTCGGCGGAACGAGAAAGCCGTCTCTTACCGCTTCATCAAGCGTGTAATTATCCGTTGGCACTCCGTTTTCAAGGTCAAACAACCTGTAGGTATTGCGATCGATTTCGTCCTTTGGTGTGGCAGTGAGCCCAATCAGCAGGGAATCAAAATAGTCAAAGATCGCGCCATACTTTTGATAAACTGAACGGTGCGCTTCATCGATAATGACCAGGTCAAAGTGCCCTACGCCGAATCGTCTCTGGCCATCGCGCGACTCTTCGATGAGTCCCATCATTGTCGGATATGTCGATACAAATACACGGCCCTCCTTGTCCTTCTCAGTGACCAGATTGACGGGCGACGCGTCGGGCAAAAACTGCTTGAAAGCATTCACTGTCTGTCGAACCAGCGCCACGCGGTCAGCGAGAAAAAGCACCCGTTTCCCCCAATTGCAGCGCATCAGTAAGTCGCAGAGTGCGATCACTGTCCGTGTTTTCCCCGCGCCCGTCGCCATAATCAGCAGCGCCTTACGGTCCAAGTCTCGCTCAAATGCTTCGCCGATTCGACGTATGGCCCGAGATTGGTAGTAGCGTTCAACGATAGCCTCGTCGATTTTCGCGTCGGCAAGCGGCTTTCGCGTTACGCGTCTTTGGATCAGAAGTTCCAGCTCAGTTTTTTTGTAGAAGCCCTGCACCGGCCGTGGCGGATAACTGGCATCATCCCAGATCCAGTGCTCGTACCCGTTGGAGTAGAAAATCACCGGACGCTGACCAAACTGCTTCTCCAGGCAATCGGCATAAAGCTTCGCCTGCTGTTGTCCAACGCGCGAGTCTCGCTTCGTGCGTTTTGCCTCTACCACTCCCAGCGGTTTGCCGTCGTCTCCCCATAGCACGTAATCTACGAAGCCTTCTCCCGTGTTGTTGGGCATGCCCGTAACCGGAAACTCCCGGTCTTGCGCATTGGCGAGCGCCCACCCGGCTTCCTTCAGCAACAAATCGATGAAGTAGTCGCGAGTCTCGGCTTCCGAGTAATTGTGATCGTCTGGTCGGGCGGAGTTCTGCTTCTTCGCCTCAGCAACTTCGATCCGCAACCGTTCCAGTTCGGCATTAAGCGCTTTCCTGCCGGACAACAAGCCGGCGAGCTTTTCATCGCGCTCCCGAAGCTGGCTCTCTAACTTCCGCAGTTGCTCCAGTGTCTGCGGCGAGACAGAACTGCTCTTAGGAAGCAAATCTGGGTTGAATGAAAGACCGTCCGCTGGCTTCGCGTCACGGGCGTAGGTGCGCGCGAGCCAGAAACAAAGATGGAACAGCTCCCGCGTGGCCGTGATGGCGTCGAGCTGGCGTACCGGCTTGTGGCTGTGAACCGCCAGATTGCCCAGATCCTTGAGCACCCGCGCCTTCGCAAACACTGCCGGGCCGACCGCGTCGCGAAACGTCGGCTCGTGAATCAGCGCGCTCAAATGTTCCTGGTAAGGCAGCTTGAGCGTCGGGTCGTGCTTGTAGAGCCAATGCACCGCCAGTTCGAGCGTGCGCCGCGCGTAGAAGCACGCCGTTCGCGCATCGGGATACGCCGACGATTCCGCCTTGCTCGCCGCGTCGTACAAGTCGGGCCATTCAGCTTTGAGGAAGGCGAAGTTGCTCATGCGATTTGATTGATGCGGTTTTCCAGACCGTGCACGGACTCCACTAAGCTTTCAAACGGCGGCGGCTCGACCAGAAACATGTCCCGCATCGCACGGTAGTCCTTCTCCAGTTCAGCCAACCGAAATTCCGGAGGCACAAGACGGAATGTTCCGGGCTTGGCCAGGTCATAACGCGCCCAACTTGCCGCAAAGAAGCGGCTCTTCCAATCCGCAACGCGTTGCCGCAAGTCTTCGCGAGCCAGGGCGCGTTCAGCGATGGCGTGCTGGGCCAGCGCTGCCATATCGGAGTAATGCCGCGAGAAACGGTCGCGGATTGGCTTCGCCGGATCGCGATGATGCTCCGCGTGCAGAATGGTGGCCTTTTCCCAGAAGGTCCGCTCCAGTTCCAACGCCACCAACTCACACCGTAAATCTCCAAACAGTTTGGGGAACACCTCAGCCACCCACGGCTGCACTGCGTGAGTTCCCACCGGCCTTTGGTCCGTCAGAGATCCAAACTCCATCTTCACGAAGCGCCCCAGATAATCTAAGCCGGACGGTTCGTTGGAAGGATAATGGAAGAGCACCACCGGCGAATGGGCCATGGCATCCACCTGAAATTCCATCCACGCCGCACCGCCAGGGGGTTTGCCGAGAACTTCGACGGCGATTCGTTCAAGCTCTGGCAAGAACCGGTCACGCACGCGCTCGATGCACGCCTCTTCCAGTTCTTTCATTCGCTGCGTTCGCTTGTTTCGGCTGTCAGCCTCTTCGACCGATTCCTCGCTGATGCCGAGAAACGCCGGACTCACAGACAAGTCAATGTCCTCTGAAAACCGTTTGATCACATCGAAGACTTTCGACAAGGACGTGCCGCCCTTGAACACCAGTTGCCTGCCGAACTCCGGATGCGCGAACAACACCGCCAACGTCCACGAAACCCAGAAATCCTTCTCCACCATCACCGGCTTGATTTGCAGCCGCTCCGCCGCTTCCGCGAAAACTACGCGGCGCTCCGTCACCGACATGGATGCCAGGCGGTTCATGCCGGCTTGTCCTCGCCGGCAATGAACCGCAGATGGGGATGCATCCAGGCCGGCGCGAATCGCAGGTCTTGCAGCAACCGGCGTCGGTCCGCCGGTTTCAACAATTTCCGCAAATGCGCCAGCCGCTCCGGCGTCACATGATGCCGCCCCAGCGAGCGCAGCCCCGCCATCACCAGTCCGCTCGTCCGCCCCGCCGCCATCTTGCGCCGCGAACGCTCGCGAAACTCAATTGTGCGCTGCCCCACTTTCACTGAGCGCCGCCGCCGGTCGGCGTCATACACAATGCGCCCCGGCACTTGCTCCGAGAGATTCAGCAGATTGGCCGCTGCCGCTTCCGTGGTCTGAAGGCGAATCCCGTCCCGCCGCGCAATCGCCGCTGCGATGGCATCTGACGTGGCGGAGAGTTCACCCAGCAACGGATGCGTGCGGGGAATATCATAAAGGCCGCGCGCCACCCGCCGCAGCTTTCCCGCCTTCAACAGCCGCTGGATCGCCATCCCAATGGCGTCCGTCGAGCCGAGATCGAGGAAATCCGACCGCGTGAACACCCGGTCAGGCCCGGCCCGTTTCAGCCGTTGTAGAATTTTGTCATTCAGTCTCATGACGCGGATAGTGTGCGTTCAGTATGTTATAAATACAACGCCATATTTATAACACAATTCCCCGACCAAAGCTACAACTCCCCGCGGAAGGCGCGGTGCTGGAGGGTGGCGAAGAGCGCGTTCAGCTCCGCCAGCGACGCGCGCTGCGTCGTCTTCAGCGTCTCCACCGCAAGAACTCGACGGGCGAATTCGCGCTGCAACTCAATGGGGGGAACGGTTATGTTAACGTCTTCTACTTGGCGTGTGCTCATGTTTGGTTGCAGAGATTCCGAGCAGAAGCGCTGGACAGCGTTGAAAAAGGTTTTCGTTCGGCAGTATTCCAAAAGGTATGCAGGTGAGAGTCGAGAATTTGACCGGAATCTAAATCTTCCAACTCGTTGGTTGAGCAAGCATGGAACATCAGAGGGCTGAACGACAGCTATCTTGACGGAATTTAACGATTTGATGATCGGACGGGTTAACGCGAGGACTACATCTCCCGGGCAAAGGCTGAAGTCACTGAACTCTTGGAGATGACGAGTTGGGAGATGGTCAGTGTCGCTCCACTCAAGATTATTTTTGTGGACATTTGAAATCTTCACAAGCCGAACACCGACTGTGGTGTAATCCGAACTCTTGAATGCGTAGCCGCCTTGAAGGGTTAATTCTTCTCCGATTCTTCGGAATTCCCATCCCTTTGAATTTGTTACGGGGTCGCCGAAGAGGTCGAGGAAGAGGGATTGGGTGAGGGAGTCGAGTTGGGCGAGGGCGGCGCGGCGCTTGGCCCGCAACGCCTCCGCCCGGTCCAGTACCTCCGCAATCCGCTGCTGCTCCGCCAGCGGCGGCAGGGGAATTTCAAGCTGCGATAAGAAATGTTCCGGAACGCGCCTCTGACCTGCACTCCCAGTCATTCTGCGTTCGCCCGCGCGTAGAACGCGCTTCTGCCGGAGGAAGTGAAGAACGTAGCGGCCATCGAGCTTGCCGCTGCGAGGCCGCACGACGTGGAACTCAGTCGAACCAAATCCTGCTCGGTGTGAAAGCCTCGCCTGAGCAATCTTCCCGTTCTCGAAGCAGGGCGTGATTTTCGCGAGGAGCACATCACCCGAGATGAAAGGCGTGTAGCCTTTGGCTACGTCCGAATAGGAGCGCGTTTCTTCATTTGTGATGTCTGCCGTCTCGGCTGAGACTGCGGACATTGGCACAAACGAAACTGTCTCGTCAGCGCCGAGAGTTTCCCCAAGACGGGGGTTCAACTCCGCGACGTCTGCCAGCGCGACTTTCGGGCACCCTGGGTTCACTTGAGCATCCCCTCCAGTTCCTTCATGCCCTGCTGAATCTCCGCCTCCAGCTTGCCGAGGCTGGCAAGGATTTCGCCCGGCGGACGGTGCGCGACTTCTTCATGGATGATTTCCTTGTAGCGGTTGAGCGAGAGGTCGTAGCCCTGCGCGGCAATGTCGGCCTTGAGCACGCAGAAGCTTTGCGCGGTGCGCGGGCGGTCGAGTTCGCTGACGTAGGTCTTGCCCTCACCCCTTCCCTCTCCCGCAAGCGGGCGAGGGAGTGAATGCAAAGTGCGCCAGCGCGCGAGGATATCGGGCAGGTTGTTCTTCGCGTGTTCATCGGCGGAGAGCGCGACCTTGGGAACAGGGCCAAGTTTTTCCGGCGGCAACAGTTCCGTGCGCTTGTCGTCGAGCGACATGCCGTCGGCGTCCACGTCGTAGAACCACACCCGGTCCGTCCCACCGGAGTTAGTCTTGGTGAAGAACAGGATGGCGGTGGAGACGCCGGCGTAGGGCTTGAACACGCCGCCGGGCAGCGAGATCACGGCGTCGAGCTTCTGCTCTTCCACCAGCAGCCGGCGCAGTTCCTTGTGCGCCCTGCTGGAGCCGAACAGCACGCCGTCGGGCACGATGACGGCGGCGCGTCCGCCGGGCTTGAGCAGTCGCAGGAAGAGCGCGAGGAAGAGCAGCTCGGTCTTCTTAGTCTTAACGATCTGGAGCAGATCCTTGGCAGTGTTTTCGTAATCGAGAGAACCGGCAAACGGCGGATTGGCCAAGACCAGCGTGTACTTTTCTTCTTCTCCAGCATGGTCTTGCGAGAGCGAGTCGCGATAGCGGATGTCGGGATTCTCTACGCCGTGCAGCAGCATGTTCATGCTGCCAATACGAAGCATGGTGTTGTCGAAGTCGAAGCCGTGGAAAAACTCATGATGGAAGTGACGCGAAAGTTTCGGGTCGCGAAAGATTTCCTGATGGCGCTCGCGCAGATATTCGCCCGCAGCGACGAGAAATCCCGAAGTGCCGGAGGCGGGATCGCATAAAATGTCTGTCGGTTTCGGTGCCACCATCTCGACCATAAGCCGGATGATGTGACGCGGCGTCCGGAACTGGCCGTTTTGGCCGGCTGTAGCGATCTTGGCGAGCATGTATTCGTACAGGTCGCCCTTCGTGTCTCGCTCCTCCATCGGCACCTGATCGATCATATCGACGACTTTCGCGAGCAGCCCTGGCGTGGGAATGGTGAACCGGGCGTCTTTCATGTGATGCGCGTAGGTGGACTCGTCTCCGCCAAGAGTCCGAAGGAATGGAAAGACATGCTCAGCTACAACCGTGTACATTTCAGCAGGCGCGAAATTTTTAAAGCGTGACCAGCGGAAATCTTCGTACGCGCGCCCGCGGGTATCGTTGCCTCCGGGAAACAAGCGACGCTCGATCGGCCCCTTGAGACGGGTGGCTTTCAACTCTTCGAGGGTTTGCAGCTCGTCGAGCCGCTTGATGAAAAGCAGATAGGTGATCTGCTCGATCACTTCCAGCGGATTGGAGATCCCTCCGGACCAGAAGGCATCCCAGATTCGGTCGATTTGGTTACGAATTTCGTTGGTCAGCATAATTGTTCACTAAGGTTTTGTCGGTACGCGCTAACTTGCCAAGAATCTTACGCGATTTGATTGCTCCTCTCAGGTTTTGGACCTTGAATCGTCTCGATCGATCCTTCCCTTGGTCCGGATAACGAAATAGGGTCAATCCCAAGACAGGGAAGAAAGGCTCTAACAACTTGAACTTCAAATTTGCCCTCAGCTCATCCCGCGCGTCCCGCAAGCGCTTTCCTGCCTCCGTATAGTTTCCCAGTATAATCTCTGCAAGAACCCAAATTTCTAAGGATTTTAAGCGATTTGGCGGCACTAATACAAGGATGAAGTAGGCGGATGTGATAGCGAGGTATTCGTCAGGGCCTGTGTACTTTGCGAGACTCTTCGTCTAATATTCCGGCAAGTAGAGGCTGGCAGACCGTACCCGGACACGTGACCTGAAAGTCTGACGGGCGAAAAATGGCAAATCTGGATGACGCAATCAAGCTACTGAAGTCCGGCAGGCTCCGCGAGGGGACGGAGCTCCTGGAAAACCTCATAGGGAATGACCCTGAGAATGTCGGTGTCCTGTACAATCTCGGGATGTGCCACAGCGAGCTCGGGATCATCGACAAGTCAATTGAGACCCTTGAAAAATGTGTAAGACTTGCGCCAGAGCATTCGAATGCTCTAACGGCTTTGGCTTTTTCATATAGCTGCAAAGGCGAATATGAGAAAGCTTTGGGGAAATTAAAGATCGCGTTAGAGATCGACCCCGATAATTTCTTCGCCTTAAAAAACTACGGCGCTCTATTTGCTAAACTTGGCCGCCATGGGGAGGCGATCAGCTACCTGGAGAAGGCAAGCCGCCTGGTTCCTGACAGCCCGGAGGTCCTGTACGGGCTTGGCCTTGCCTATCAGGAAAAGGGGGACCTAATGACGGCGGATGACCTATATAAGAAAGTGGTCCAGGCGGACAAGGATGCCAAAATAAGCGAGCTTGCGAGGACCGCGCGCAGAGAGATCGCCATGCAGACACTGAAGTCTAAAGGGCTGCGGGTGGACGCGGTTATGTATTGCCTCGGCGCCCTGGAGCTTCTTTCTTCAAAGCCAAGGAATGAGATTCAGCTTATCACGTCCGAAATTGCATTCCTCGGAAGGCGCGGCCTGGACATAAACAGCCCTGAGAAAAAATACCACCTTAACTCCTTGACAGGCGATTTCACCGGTCTCCACCTGGTCTGCTATATGTACGTGGGGTTTAGAATTTTGGACGAAGAGCTAGACATAGGGGCGGATCTCTCCTCGGAGTACAAAGCGGCCCTGAGGCTCTTTTCGAAACAGATCGATGAATGACGACTTGAATCTCCTGCCCCCAGTCCTTGAGATCATTCAGCGGGTAAAGGAGGTTTCCGGCAAAGAGATAACCTTTCGCCCTGCCCCTGATCAGCTCGTACCCGCCACCAGCAAGATCGCCCGGGCCAGGATGCCCACCCACATCATCAAGTATCAGCCGGGCATGGCACATAGGATCAACCATCTGGCGGTGCACGAATGCGGCCACATACTCCGCACTATGGAAGCCGACCCCTCTATCAGGGTCGTTCCGGTTTCCAACCCCGAAACGAGAGCGATCGCCGTAAGGGAACTGGAAAAGGAGCTTTCTCACCTGCCGGATGCCATGAGGGGCCAGATGGTGGAGGTGTGGCTTGGCGGCTTAATCACTCAGCTCACCAGCCTGCCGGCCTGTGTTCGTATCGAAAGGTGGATACGGCGGGAGTATCCATTGCTAAGGAATGAGCAGCTCTTGTATCTGGAAGAAGACGTGAGGAAGACGCTGAATGGGCTGACGAAAAGGGTGGAACGGATGACTCCTAAGACAATCTTTCGAATCAGCAACTCAATAACCTACGCTTACCTTAGAGGAATTGAATCAGTCACCGGAAAAGACTGTAGAAAACATTTCTCGGGGCGCCCATCTATCATAAATACCGGAATCCAGCTCTATGAGGCCTTGGGAGAGGAAGACACGGGTTATGCCGGTGATATCCGGGTTACGAACGAGTGGGCAAGGGTCCTTAAAGTAACCGAATGGTTTGCCTGGACAGGTTTTGAAGATATGCCCGAATCCTATTTCAAAGATGTTTAACGCAATTCGCACTTCCTAGGGGGGCGACAATCTCAGCACCGAAAGACAAGGTGAGAGAGATCCGCAGAAAAGCGCGGAGATTAGGGTCTTGCAACATCACATTGCCTGACTTTGAATGTTCATCTCGTCACTCGATCTTATGCAAAGACGCAGTCGGACGAAGGTGCGAAACTGGCCAATTTATAATACAGGCGAGAGGTATCAAGCAATAGGCACGAAACGTGTTCGTGCTCGTGTTCGCGATCCTTAATCGTGCTTGAGAGAGCCACGCGTCTCGGAAATATGGCAGGGTCTTGCGCTGAGGGCACATTGCGAGTGCCGTCCTCGTTGTACTTGCCGGGCCAAACCAGCTCAGTTTTAGTGATGTCAATCTTGGACATTTATTTCTCTCCCTTGCGTTTCCTCAACACTTTGCGCCCAAGAGCGGTTGTCTTGTAGCGCTGCTTGGAGCTGCGTGGCTTGCCTGGGATAGTCATCTCCAGCCTCCCGAGCGCAAGAAGGCGCGTAAGCGCCTTCTTGAAGTTGCCCGTGCGCGTGGAATAGCCCATCAGCCGCAAGAGATCAGGGGTTTTTTGAGGCTCGCCGGCGCATGCAGCCAGAATTTCTCTTTCGACTTTCGTCAAGGGCTCATGGGCCTCATCATGGGCCTCATCATGGGCCTGGACTTGGCGCTGACTTGGTGCCAACTTGGTGCCCGCTTGTTCGGTGACCTGGTCCCTCACCTGCGCTTCCGCCTGCGCTCGCACTGCCGGGTTCGGCAAGAACGTGGTCGTGAAAAAGCCTGTGGCCTCAAAGGTCGGCTCGGGGCAACCCTGGGCACGGGCTTCGTCGCGCATGCGCTTTATGCCAGTACCCGCCTTCTCGATAAACTCGATCCGGTGCAGCAGGTCTGCGATCAGCGGATTGCGACGCACGCTCTTGTGACCCAGATCGGAAGGCAGCATCCCTTTAGGCAGACCGCCGGGGTTCGAGACCTCGATGCGGTCCGTGTAAATCTCCACGAAGACGTTGGCACCCTCGTTGAACCAGTCGCGGTGCATGACGGCATTGGTGATCGCCTCGCGCAGGGCGGCCAGGGGGTACTCGGGGATCTCCTCGCGGCGCAGCCGCTCGATGCGATAGGCCATGCGGGTGTTGCGCTCGATGAAGCGCAGGGCCTCTTCGATGTCGGCCACGATCCCGCCGTCAAAGTCCTTGCGGTCGAGGATGTGCACCTTGTCCGCGCCGCGAGCGAGCAGGCAAGTGATATAGGCCTGCTGGAAGAAATGCCGCACGTTCTTTGCGAAGAAGAGGACTCCGGCATTGCGGAAGATGAGCTTGCCGCCCGAGCGCTCGGCCGCCTCGATGTTCACCAGCACATCCTCGGTGCGCGGCCGGCCGCTGATACCGCTCATCTTCATCCACGCCGCATACTTTTGCCGGTCGAAGTCCTCCGGATAGCGGAAGCGCGCACAGGGCGAGAAATCGAAGCGGACAGTACCCTCGCTGCGAAAGAAGTCCCGTAATTCGTCACGCGAAAGCTTTTGCGTGCTTGCTCCCTGACGCCAGAAAAAGCCCTCGCGGCACTGGACGGGTTTGCTTTCGCTCTCTCTTACGGTAACGGCCAGTACCTTACCGACCAGTTCGACGATGACGTTAATGGGCGGATCGCAGTTCCGCGCTATGTCTTGGATTCGTGCCCGTAAGTCATTGCTATCCCGTACCCCGATAACCGTGCCGTCATTACGAACGCCGAGCAGGATTTTTCCACCAGCAGCATTGGCAAAGGCAACCAACTCGCGAGCAAACGACGAAGAAAGGGACTCTTTATACTCGAGCATGGAACCTTCGCCTTCGTGAAGGAGAATATCAAGATCTTTCTGGCTTACGTTCCCCACCTCACAGCTCCTCTTCCCTCAGCTTTATCACTCCCTCGTGGTAGCAGTAATTCCGGAAGTCGCATTCCTTGCAGACTTTGGCTTCCGGCGGTCTCTTGATGACAAAGTCTTTATCCAAGATCTTGGCGACTACCTGGTCAAAGTGGGCGCCGGCTCCATCTACCTAGACTTTAGGGTCAGGTCTTGCAACATTTACATTGCCTGACTTTGAATGTTCATCTCGTCACTCGATCTTATGCAAAGACGCAGTCGGACGAAGGTGCGAAATGGGTCGATTGTACAATGAAATTTGGAATTGGCAACAGAAAAAATAACAGGACAAGACATCAGGCAAGAGACGTGTTCGTGCTCGTGTTCGCGATCCTTAATCGTGCTTGAGAGAGCTGCACGTCTCGGAAATATGGCAGGGTCTTGCGCTGAGGGCACCTTCTGGTGTCAAATCCTGAGCCGTAGGGAGAGTCTATGAGAACAAACCTTCTGGCCGCTTTGTTTGGCTTCTTTGTGGCTCTTAGCAGCACTTCCGTGTGGGCGCAGGCCAAGCCGCCGCTTGAAAAGCTCCGTTTTGTCTACAGCGCCATCGGCGGCTCGCAAAGCTCTGTCTGGATCCCCTACGAGGCGGGGATCTTTCGCAAACACGGCCTCGACATCGAGATGCTCTACGTCGGCGGGGGCGGGCGGGCCGCGCAGGTGGTGCAATCAGGTGAAGTGCCCATCGGAATCTTCACCGGCGGAGCGGTAATTAACTCGAATCTGGCTGGAGGGGACCTGGTAGTCGTCGCCAGCGGGATGAACGTGATCCCGTTTTCTCTCATGGTCCGCCCTGAGATCCGCCAGATCGAAGAGCTGAAGGGCAAAAAAATAGGCATAAGCCGTTTTGGCTCCGCGACCGACTTCGCTCTCTCTTACTCGGAGGAGAAATGGCGCATAAAGCGCGGGCGGGATTTCGCCGTAATTCAGATGGGGGGCATGCCCGAGATGATGGCGGCCCTGAAGAGCCGCGTACTTGACGCGGCAACACTTAATCCCGAATTTACCATCCTGGCCCGGCGAGAAGGCCTCAAGGAGCTCGTTGACATGTCCGCCCTCGGACTCAACTTTCCCACCTCCGCCATCGGCACGACCCGCGCCTTCATCCGTAAAAACGAAAGCGCGGTCAGAAAGTTTGTCCGCGGCTTCGTCGAGGGCATTCACTACGCCAAGACCCAGCGGGCCTTTAGTGTCGAGGTTTTTAAGAAATACTTCAAGAATGACGACCTCGGCCACCTCAACGACATATACGATCTCTATGTTCTGCGCTACCTTCCCAACGTCCCCTACCCGTCCCCTGAGGCGATGAAGACAGTGCTTGTCCAGATGGCGGAGAAAGACCCGAGGGCCAAAGCCTTTCAGCCCGAGCAGTTCATCGAGAACCGATTCTTTCAGGAGCTCGACAGAGAGGGGTTCATCCAGCGTCTGTGGCAGTAAGAACAGCTGCGTGCCGAGCCAAGGAGCGAGCATAACGAGGCGCGAGCCCCGAGCCGACTGAGGCGTACTTACTAATCAGTCTCATATTTAGGCTACACTTCTCGAATGAACTACCCCGCAGCAAGCTGACGGGGTATCAGACCAATCGAGAATCACTTACTCAGTTGTCACCCCCGCATGTCTCTAGCTGGATATACCGATCAATTCGGCCACCCACTCCAGAAGCATTGCGGCCACTCATTCCGGAGCATTCCGGCCGGGGGGCCATCGGAGCGAAGCGACGCTGGGATTTTTGTCTTAACCTAAAGCATCAGTATCTTACAAGTCTCCTTGTTCGGCAGTCTGCTTTTCAGCTTAATTCTGTTTGAGTTGGTTCTTGGTTTTCCGAATCGATTCTCCCTTAAGCTCGATCTTGTAGGAGTGGTGAAGTAATCGATCGCAGATGGCATCAGCGATAGTGGGCTCACCGATCAAGTGATGCCAGTCCTTGGTTGGATACTGACTGGTGATCACGGTAGAGGCCTGTGCGCTGCGATCCTCGATGATCTCCAGAAGGTCTCTGCGTTCTGGGTCCGATAAGGGGGAGATGAGCAGGTCATCGAGAATCAAGAGCTGGACTTTAGCCAGCCGGGTGAGCGTTTTCAAGTGAGAGCCATCGCCTTGAGATTGCAGCAGGGTTTCAAACAATCTTGGGGCACGCAGATAAAGCACGGTGTAGCCCGAGCGAGCGGCGAGATTACCCAAAGCGCAGGCGAGGTAGCTTTTGCCGACACCGGTGGGGCCGGTCAGAAGCACGTTGCGGTGTTCGGAGATCCACTGGGTGGTGCAAAGCTCCAGGACAAGTTGCTTGTTTAAACCTCGGGGATGTCGATAGTCGATATCTTCGATGGCGGCCTGATGCTTGAGCTTGGCATTGTGCAGGAGCCGTTTTAGCCGGAGATTTTCCCGGTAGGTCTTTTCATCCTGGACAAGCAGCCCCAAGAATTCCTCGTGGCTGAGATCGGCGGATTTAAGCTGGGAGAGTCTTTCGCTAAAGCCGCGGGCCATGCCGAAGAGTTTTAGCGCGTTAAGGGTCGAGACGGTCTGTTCGGTGAGCATAGGATTTTCCTCCTGAGTGTTTTTTTCTTTTTGTCCTTTTTTGTTTTTTCCTAAATTAGGGGGATACCTTTCCCTTGGGTCGCTTGGAGATCGTTGTTTATAGAGGCACCTGGAGCATTGTTTTTTTCTTTCTCTATTCCTTTCAGTGGTAGTAGTGGGGACCGCGGATGTTTTCGTGATCAGGCAGAGCCGGCTCAGAGCTTTTGTCGTTTTTCTCCAAGCGATCGAGTCCCGAACTCAAGATGTTTCTCAGCGACTTAAACGACAGGGCGCCAAACTTCAGTGCCCGCACAGCCGCGGTTTCCAGGCGCTCTTTGGGATAATGCTTTTCTAGCCGCAGGATGCCTAAGCAGGAGCGGTAGGCCTGTTCGGGATGAGTACGGCTTAAGATGATCTTTTGGACCAACTCGGCGGTGGCGGGACCGATCTTAGCGGCCCAGTCAATGATGCGGGACGGAGTCCACTCCAGGTAGTGCTGGTGGGAAGGCGGCATGTGCTCTTTGAGCGTGGTGTGGCTATAGGGGGTGAAGTTTCTTACATGGGCGGCCACCCGCTCCCCCTTAAGGAAGGCTTCCACCGTGTGGGCGGTCAGTCTGACATCGAGTTTCTCTCGCAACAGCTTGTAGGAAACACTGTAGTAATGTCTTTCTACCTCGATGTGGTAGTCGATATTGACCGTAGCCACTTTCCACTCGGCATACTCGTAGGATCGGTCGGGAAGCAATTGAGCATGGGGGCGATCGAACAGCTCGAAGAGCTCGCGGCGGGTTTTCTTTAACTTACGAAGGGCTCGGCTGTTTAAGCGCTCGAGCAGTTCCCCGATGGCGCCATTGAGCTCGGCCAGGCTATAGAACGTGCGGTGGCGCAGGGCTGAGAGAATCCAGCGTTTGACAATCAGTACTCCGGTTTCGACTTTCGCTTTGTCCCTGGGACGAACCGGGCGGGCGGGAAGCACACAGAGGCCGTAATGCTCGGCCATATCGGCATAGGTAGGGTTTAACTCGGGCTCATAGCGGCAGGCTCGACTGACGGCGCCTTTAAGGCAATCGGGCACCACGATCTTGGGCAGACAGCCAAAGTAGGCAAAGGCTCTGACGTGGGAGCCGATCCAATCGGGGAGTTGTTGAGTCAGAGTGGCTTCGCAATAAGTGTAATTGGAAGCGCCCCACACGGCCACGAAGAGCTGGGTGGTAATCGGCTCGCTCGTTTTAGGATCGACCAGACTCAAGCCCTCGCCGTAATCGACGAAGAGCTTTTCTCCCCCTCGGTGATCCTGGCGCATGCAGTAGTCGAGGTTTTTTTTGAAGTCCCGATACAGGTCACAGAATCGGGAGTACTGGTAACCCTCGGGATATTGTTCTTTGTACTCCCGCCACAACAGGTCCAGCGTCAGATTGAATTTTTTGTGGGCCTTGAGCTCGCGGTAGATATACTCAAAGTCCGGTAGCGCTTTTGTCTGTAACGGGAGACCGGCTTGAGGCGGGAAGAGTCTTTGCTCCAGCTCCTGATCGGTTAGATCCTCTGGTAGCGGCCAACCGACTCCGGCTTGCTTGGCCCGCCACAGATAATCGGCCGCGGTGCTGCGGCCTATCTGGCAGCTCTGAGCAATCTCACGCTTGCTCAGGCCGCAGTGATATTTAAGACGTAGGACTTCTTTGATCTTGCGCATGGATAACCTCGGTTTGGCCATCGAATCCCTCCTTGGTGTAAAGGAGCGGATTCTAACAGGCCGGTTATCCAGCGTCGCTTAATGGCTCCGGCTCAGCCTCCTAATCAGGGGGCGGCCGGAATGCTCCGGAATGGGTGGCCGGATTGCTTCGGAATGGGTGGCCGAAATCCCGTCGGAATCAGTGGCCGGAATGGATCGGCGCACCCAGCTCCAGCGGTAGCGCCCGATGTCGGAGACGATCCCGGCCTTGGAGGGATTGTGATGGATGTATCTCACCACAGCCAAGAAGTACTCCTCAGCGTCGATCAATATCGCCTTGTACCG
>Ga0209824_10000667_pt1 | contig 20757 bp, 22 predicted proteins | sample VDWuncwatermetaG_FD_184124 | JGI IMG/M metagenome (GOLD analysis project Ga0209824, IMG submission 184124) | Wastewater microbial communities from Netherlands to study Microbial Dark Matter (Phase II) - VDW unchlorinated drinking water (SPAdes)... ... | reverse complement strand
ACAGGGGGAAGTTGGAGAAGCTGGGGAAGTTGGGGAAGTTGGAGAAGCTGGGGAAGTTGGGGAGGATGGAGAAGCTGGGGAGGATGGAGAAGTTGATAGGTAATAGGCAGTAGCAGAGTAGCAAGTAGCAAAGGGGAAAGTCAAAATCAAACGCCGTCTTGTTGAGGACGGCGTTTTGACTAATTCACTTCGATTTTGATTCCTGGACCGATGGTTGAGGTAATCGTTGCGCTCTGGAGATAGATTCCTTTTGACGCGGCTGGCTTTAAGCGTTTGACGGCTTCGAGCAATGCCTTGAGATTTTCTTTGAGCTGAATTTCATTAAATGAAGCGCGGCCAAAAACTTGATGGATATTTCCGGTGTTGTCGTTTTTGAAACTTTGTTTTCCGGCCTTTTGTTCGGTGATCATTTTAGTCACGTTGGTTCCAACTGTATCTGTTTTTGGATTTGGCATGAGTCCGCGTGGTCCAAGAAGTCGCGCCAGTTTGGCTAGTTTCGGCATCATCGCTGGAGTGGCAATAGCGACATCGAAATCAATCTGACTTGTCTGGGCAATTTTTTCAATCAATTCTTCATTTCCAATCAAATCCGCTCCAGCCTGTTTTGCTTCTTCTTCCTTTGCGGCTTCCACAAACGCGGCGACACGTTTGCTTTTTCCAACACCATGAGGCATGGCAATGGTTCCACGCACTTGTTGGTCGGATTTTGACGCATCTATTCCGATATGAAGATGCAGTTCAATGGATTCGTCGTATTTGGCCGTCGCGGTTTTTTTTATCAGCGCAACAGCTTCGTCAATCGGATACAACTTTGTGCGATCCACTAATTTTTTTGCTTCTGTAAATCGTTTGCTTGGCATAGAAATTTGTGGTCCAATCGTCCAGTTTTAAGCCAGACTCCCACATCGTGATTATTTTATTATCCCACTTCCTGCTTTCTACTCACTCCTCTCTCCTTATTTCACCTCCACGCCCATTTGGCGGCAGGTTCCCGCGATGATTTTCATGGCGGCGTCAACGTTGTTGGTGTTGAGATCAGGCATTTTCTTTTCGGCGATTTCTTTCAATTGAGCTTTTGTGATGGACCCAACTTTTTCTGTCAGTGGTTTTCCTGAACCCTTTGGTATGCCGGCCGCTTTTTTGATCATGTCAGATGCGGGAGCTGTTTTTGTGACGAAGTCGAATGTGCGATCATCATAAACATTGATGATGATCGGGACGATTTCTCCACGACGATCTTGCGTTGCGTCGTTAAATTTCTTGACGAACTCTCCGATTGGCAGACCGTGCTGACCGAGCGCAGGACCAACAGGCGGCGCCGGAGTGGCGGCTCCTCCCGGAATTTGGAGTTTGACCTGAGTAACAAGTTTTTTTGCCATAGAATATTGGGACGTTGTCCAAGTGAAGTCGTCTGTAAATCCATAGGGTTCCTCCCGTGATTTACAGACGACTTCACTTGGACAACGTACGTATTGGATTCTCACTTGCGTGAGCAACCAGGCTATGAAATTAGTGAGCGAAGGTTAGCTTAAACCTTCTTAATTTGCAAGAAATCGAGTTCGACCGGAGTTTCACGACCGAACAGAGAGACGAGCACTTTAACCTTTCCACGCTCGGGATCCATATCCGCAACTTTTCCTTCGTGACCCTTAAACGGTCCGTCGGTAATGGTGACAGAGGATCCTTTTTCGATGTCCATTTTAAATTCAGGCTCGTCCACGCCCATGCGTTTTTGCAGAGCGTCCATTTCTTCTTTGGCAATTGGCGTTGGAGTTGTTCCTGTGCCGATAAATCCTGTGACGTTTGGTGTGTTGCGCGCAACATACCAAGAGTCATCAGTTACGACCATTTCAACCAGAACGTACCCCGGGAAAATTTTTTCTTCCATCGTACGACGTTTACCATTTTTGATTTTGATCTTTTTTTCTTTTGGCACGAGGACATTAAAAATTTTGTCCTCCATGTCCATCGTTTCGATACGCTGTCGCATATTTTGCGCGACGTTTTCTTCATACCCGGAATAGGTATGAATGGCGTACCAACGACGTCCAAGATTCGCAGTTTGTTTGGCCATAAAGTAAGTAGCAAGTAGTAAGTAGTAAGTGGCAAGGTATAAATTAAGCCGAAGTTATTTCAACGAGTTGTTCGAGCCCTTTTGTGAGGAGCCAATCGAGTCCACCGAAAAATCCGGCGATCACAAGGCTGAGCACAACAACGACGAGAGCGTATCTCGTTGTTTCTTGTTTGGAAGGCCAAGTAACTTTTGTCATTTCCGCGCGCGCTTCTTTGATGTATTGAATAAACCAAGTAATCGGGTTGAATTTTTTTGCCGTTGTTTCCATAAAATTTTGGGTTTTTTAAAAAGCCCTTTCGGGGCTTGTTGAGGATAGAATAGCGGATATTGTTTTTATTGGCAAGGGCAATCATCCACAGGAGACCTCTGCGAAAGTCCGGTGCGAGTTCAAATTGAGTCAGATTTGTGTCAGACACATGAACGATTTTGAAATGATATGGAGATATCATTGAAGAATCGTGAATGTGTTTGGCGCAAAGATGGCCGATTTGAAGCCGTGCTGGACTTTCGCAGAGGTCTCACAGGAAAGAAAAAACCGCCCGTAGCGTTGGAGCGGTCGTGTTGGGTCAGGGGCGGGTGGTTGGCGTATCCGTTTCGCGCAACCAATCGAAGAGACGACCGGCTTCGAAGGCGGAGCTCAAATCACTGACTTTTTGTTTGAGTGTGTCGCCGAGCGTTTGTTTGTGTGTTTCTACGTGATGCTGACTCGTCAACTTCCAGTAGGCCCACGAACTTTGGACACCTCCATTGTCGGTACTATTGAAGGCGCGCAAGCGATTTTCCGCGTGTCGCAGATATTCGATCGTATCCGCGATGAGTTCGGAGAGAAGCGGGAAGATTCCCGTTTGCGAGTAGCGTCCCAGAAGGAAGAAAAACGGCAGGCCTTTTTTGATCCCGATCACGTACGGATCGATGGCACGTTGCCAAGCGGGATCCTCCCACTCACGTCCCGCGACGTCGTGATAGGGCGTCATGATCACCACGTAGTCGAACACTTCGGCGGCCTTGGGCAAGAGATCCATGATCGCGGGCGGAATTTCTTCTCCTTGATAGAGAGAAATAGGTCGCAGTCTTCGGTTGAATAGGAGGAACAGATCCGCCCAATTCTGAGAGTCGGGAACCAGTTTGCAGAAGAAATCGACGTCAACACTCACTTGAGGATCAGGTTCCGTCCAGAGTCCATCTGGATTTGAATCGAATCCTCTTTTGGTCGGCACGAAGTACCAGACAGGCGCGGCCATGAAGAGCTCGGGAAGAAGGGTTATCGGGATCACGGTGTTTGGGCGCAGAAGATCATGCGTACTCATGAACGCGAGTACGTGTTGGATGAGCGCGAGTTGTGCCGCTTTGTCCGCGGCCGAAACACCAGATTCAACGAGACGCACGAGCGCGGTGAGGATCGCTGGCGAGAGTTTGGTCCCCGGACGAAGGAGATCTTTTTCCAAGATCCATCCGAGCATCTGACGAGTGACGACAAATCTCTCGTACTCCTCATGCAGACGATCGGCTTGGGCCGTCATCTGCAGGGATTTGTAGCGCATCTCTTGTGCATTGACGGCGAGATCTTCTTGCTGTGCGTTGACGTTGGCGACGGTGAAGTTGATGCCGATCGTGGACAGACTCGGAAACAGGCGACGCAGATAGTCGCTCATGAACTGGTGTAAAGCCGCCACATCATCGCCGATCTGGATGTCTTCATCGTCACGCGGAAGACCACTAAGCGGTCTGTTTTGGTTGGCTTTTACGACCGTGACTGTTGGCACGGTTTTCATCGCCGCGTGGTATCCAGCCGCTCGCTGAAGCATCAGTCCGCCTTCTCGTCGCACGAGCTGGAATCCCGGCATGACGGGCATGTCGAGTTCTGCGTCGTCCACCTCATCGAGCGTGGAATCTCGTATCAATCCTCGCATCATCTTCTCCTTGCTAAGGAACGTTTGTAGCCTCTCCCAGAGAATGTTATCTGTGAATCCATAGGGTTCCTCCCGTGATGAACGGATAACATTCTCTGGGAGAGGCTACTTTATATCTCTTTTGTGAATGTACACATAAAAACAAAATAACGCCATACATTGGCGTTATTTTGTTAGATATCTAAGTTTTTTACTGTCTTGGCATGCGTTTGAATGAATCGTTTTCGTGGAGCGACGTCTGCACCCATGAGGACATCAAAGACTTCATCCGCTCGCTCAGCATCTTCGATCATCACTTTTTTCATCATGCGTGTTTTTGGATCCATAGTGGTTTCCCACAGTTGATCCGCGTTCATTTCTCCCAAACCTTTGTAGCGTTGGATATTTACTTTCACGCCCTTCACATCCATTTCTTCTGTTTCCGATTCAGGTTCTGTTTCGTTATCTCCCTTTGTCTCCTTTTGTCCTCCTTTGTCTCCCCCTTTTTCACCGAGCAATTCCTCGATTGCTTTTTGTTTTTGCTCTTCGTTGTACGCGTAGCGAAAGTTTTTGCCGATGTTCACGCGATACAATGGTGGCTGTGCAATGTGTATGTGGCCTTTCAAAATGAGTTCAGGAAAATAACGGTAGAAGAGTGTGAGCAGAAGTGTGCGAATGTGCGCGCCGTCGACGTCGGCATCTGTCATGATCACGACACGATTGTAACGGAGTTCTTTGATGTCGAATCCTTCGCCGATGTTTGTGCCAAGCGCGATCACCAGCGATTTGATTTCGTTATTGGCCAACATTTTATCAAGCCGCGCACGCTCAACATTCAAAATTTTTCCTCTCAGCGGCAGAATCGCCTGATGCTCACGATCACGACCTTGCTTAGCCGAACCTCCCGCGGAATCTCCCTCGACGAGAAATAATTCTGAATCCATTGGGTCTTTGCAAGAACAATCAGATAGTTTTCCTGGAAGGGCAAAACCATCCAGTGCGCCTTTGCGCAGAACGGTGTCGCGTGCGGCTCGTGCGGCGCGGCGAGCTTGCGCGGCAAGTAAACATTTTCCGATGATCGCTTCACCGTCACGTGGATGTTCTTCCAGATAGACACGTAGAGCTTCGCCAAAAATAGACTCAACGGCCGTGCGTGCTTCGGGATTTCCCAGTTTGGCTTTTGTTTGACCTTCAAACTGTGGATCTTTAATTTTGACACTGATAACTGTCGTTAATCCTTCACGGACATCATCACCTGTGAGATTTTGATCTTTTTCTTTTAAGTAACCTTTTGTTCGCGCGTGATTGTTGAGTTCGCGCGTGAGAGCGGCTCGAAAACCGATGAGATGTGTTCCGCCTTCCGGGTTTGTGATGTTGTTGGCAAAACAATAAACGGATTCGTGATATTCTCCTGAGTATTGCAGAGCGACTTCGACATCCATGTCGCTTGCCTCATCGTGTTTGGAAACATAAAAAACCGTGTCGTGTTTCGGTTCTTTTCCACGATTGATGTGTCGAACGTAGGAGGCGACGCCTCCTTCAAAATAAAACGCATAGACACTTTTTTTGTCTTCTTCGCGTTCGTCTGAGATGACGAGCTTCACGGCTTTGGTGAGATACGCTTGTTGGCGTAAATGATCCAAAATCGTTTGAACATGAAATTCGGTTGTTTCAAAAATGCTTTTATCCGGTTGAAAAGTGATCGTTGTTCCTGTTCCTGATGCTTTGCCAACCGCTTTTACTTTTGCTTTCGGTTTTCCACAGGCATATTCCTGCATCCAGAGTTGGCCTTCCCGTTTCACTTCCGCTTTGACATACGTAGAAAGGGCATTTACCACCGAGACACCAACTCCATGAAGTCCTCCGGATACTTTATATCCACCTCCGCCGAATTTTCCTCCGGCGTGGAGTTTTGTCATGACAAGTTCGAGTGCCGAGACTTTGAATTGCGGATGAAGATCAACCGGAATGCCGCGACCGTGATCTTCCACGCTCACCATATTATCCGGAAGAAGTCGCAGGGTGATTTGATTGCCGTGTCCAGCCATCGCTTCATCAAAGGAGTTATCCATGACCTCCCAAATCAAATGATGCAATCCCGTTGGACCGGTTGAGCCGATGTACATTCCCGGACGTTTGCGTACAGGATCCAAACCTTCCAGGACAGTAATTTGTTTGGCTCCGTATTCATTCTCGTCTTTTTTCGTTTTTTTGTCGGGCATAGTGGGGAGGGATTAGGCAAGAGGCAATAGGCAATAGAAAACAGAAGTCAGTAGCAAGATTAACACAACAGGCGTCTTCGTGGAAGAGTTTTATCGTGGTACAATAGTTGTGTATGGAGGATCACAATCTCCTTCTGCAAGAAGAAAAAGAGTTCAAACGAACGTATCAATTCTCCTTGTGGTGGGTGGAACATCGCGCGATGTTGCGACGATTGGGTTATGGTCTGTTCGCGTTTTGTGACGTTGTTCTTCTTGTGTTTGTCATCTGGACCATGGTTGATTCGTTTGTCATTGCCTCAACAGATGAATCACGTGCAGTGGCGCAAATGGTGGCGTATGGTCAGACTGATTTACATGCGTACACACGCTCTCAAGCGGCCGCACCTATTGTGCCGGAAGAAGTTCGCGTATTCTCGCTTGGGAAAGGACGATATGATTTTTATGTTCCGATCCAGAATGAGAATGAAGAATGGTGGGCGGAATTTCATTACCGTTTTTCGTTTGATACTCAGGTGACAGAAACCCTGCGCGGGTTTATTTTACCGAATCAACAAAAGCCTCTTGCGGCTCTCGCGATTGAGTCTCAAATAGACGTTCAACGTGCAGAACTTGAACTGTTTGACATTTCTTGGCATCGCCTTGATCCTCGGGTCATTGCGGATTATCCCAAATGGCGGGACGAACACATCCATTTTGAAATCACAGACGCCATTTTCACCAGCGAAACAGGATTTGAAAATGAAACGTTTGGCCACACGTCATTTCGTGTTTTTAACAAGACGGCATACAGTTATATTAATCCTGTCTTTTTTGTGTTGCTCAAGCGTGGATCTGCCGTTGTTGGGGTAAGTCGCATCGTACCAGACACGCTTGCGGCAGGGTCTCACAGAGATATCTCGCTCAATTGGTTTGGTGTTGTTCCAACCGTGAATTCCGTGGAAGTTATTCCAGATATATTATTGTTTGATCCCGACGTTTATCGCGATCCAATTGGACAGCCGTCACTTGACACACGAACAAAATTTTAGAGAGGCCTCTAAAAAACTGTGATCTTTCGTCTCATGGGCACCCGTCACGTCGGTCGCGACCGACGTGACCCGTCGACCTCACTCAACGTAGGCGGCCTACGTTTCCTAAGGCTCGACAGCCCATTCAACGAAATCTCTCTATTTTTTAGAGGCCTCTTTTAGGATAAGATGACGGCATGCTTACTTCTGTGTTTAAAAAAATTCAGCGACGTTTCAACCAATTTCGCTCTGCGGATTGGTTGATTGTGCTTTCCTCATTTGTTCTTTTACTTTTTGGATTGGCGGCCATTTATTCTGTGGATTTGTCTCGAGGGGGTGAGCTCGTCAACATGAAGAAACAACTCTTAGCTTTGAGCATCGGTCTGACGGTTGTTTTTTTTATTGCCACGTCAAATTACAAACTGTTGCGAAATTATACCCTTGTCTTTTACACGACAGGCGTTGTGTTTTTAACATCCGTGTTATTTTTTGGAACGACTGTTCGTGGAGCACGCGGTTGGTTTGTGTTTACACACGTCAGTTTACAGCCTGTCGAATTCATGAAGTTTGCGCTTATCCTCACATTGGCAACCTATTTCAGCCAACGAGCTCGTTCACATTTTGGCTTTAAAGAATTATTGGAAAGTTTGGGTATTACATTCGTTCCCGTTATTCTCACTTTACTTCAACCGGACTTGGGGTCCGCGGCAATTTTGGTCGGCATTTGGGGATGTCTTGCGTTGTTTGCGGGAATGCACACGCGATTTGTTTTGTTACTCATCGGTGTCGGAACAGCTGTGTTTGGACTTGCATGGAGGTTCTTTTTTGCGGATTATCAAAAAGCTCGTATTCTGACGTTTCTTTCCCCACAAAACGATCCGCTCGGTCAAGGATATAACGTTGTGCAGGCAGTGATCGCGATTGGAGCGGGAGGATGGCTTGGTCGAGGTTTAGGATTTGGCTCTCAAAGTCAATTGAAATTTCTTCCGGAAAGTCATACGGATTTTATTTTTGCGGTGATCGCGGAGGAACTTGGCTTCGTCGGAGTGTGCTTGTTGTTCATCTCGTTTACGGTTCTTTTTTTACGACTTGCGACGCTCATGCGGCAATCTCGCGACAGTTTTACGGTGTTTCTTCTTGCGGGAATCGGGAGCGTCTTCTTTTTACAAATTTTGGTGAATGTGGGAATGAACCTCGGATTGTTTCCTGTGACGGGCATCGGTCTTCCACTTGTGAGCTACGGTGGAAGTTCCCTTATTTTATTTGTTGTATTACTTGGTGTTGTGCAGAGTGTCGCGATCCATGCTCGTCGTAGTGGCGAGTCTTGAGAAGTAAGGAGTAAAGTAGTAGAGTAGTAAGTAGTAAGTAGCAGAGGCGGGCAAGGAAATTTTGGTTTTTGCCTTTCTACTTTGCTACCACCCCCCCTATGCCATCAAAAAATTCTTCAGAACGTTGGAATGACGACCTCAGACTGATTTCTTATTGTCCTGTTTGTCAAACACGTTATAATCCGATGGAAGCAAAAATGCTTGGGGAAGATCGGGGAACTCGTCTTTTGCATGTGCAGTGTCGTAAATGTCAAAATTCTGTTCTTGCACTCGTGCTTGTGAATAACGTCGGAGCAAGTTCAGTCGGACTTCTCACAGATTTGAGTTATGAAGACGTTCTTCGATTTCGCACAAATAAACAAGTGACCGTGAACGATGTGATCGAAGTGCATGCTGTTTTTGAGAGTGTGTCATGGCAAGGTTCTTTTCGTGTGCGCACAAAAAGGACCGTCCTCAGAAAGGAAAAACGATCTCAGATACAGACTTGACGTATTTCCTGGAATTCGGCACACTAGCGTCCATCTAACCCCATCTTTTTATGGCTGAATTTATTATCAATGCACAGACACGGACACTTAAAGGAAAAAAAACTCGTCAACTGAGGGAAGGCGGAAAAGTTCCTGCGATTGTCTATGGATCCGCGACAATCCCACAGAACATCACGATTGATCGTAATGCCTTTATTAAGATGTACGGCCGTGCGGGAGAAAGTACGATTGTCGAACTCATGATAGATGAGGCTTCATCTCTTCATGTGCTCATTCAGGATTATCAAATTGATCCCGTGACAGACGATATTACGCATGTCGATTTTCGTTCGATCGACATGACCAAAGAAATCGAGGCAACAGTTGATCTTGAATTCGTGGGTGAATCTCCCGCGGTCAAAGCGCTTGGCGGAACATTGGTCGTTTCTCGTGAGTATGTAGAAGTTCGTTGTTTGCCAACCAAACTTGTCCGTCGTCTTCAAGTGGATTTATCCAAGCTCGTTACGTTTGAAGATGGAATTCGCGTAGAAAATCTGGAACTTCCAGAAGGAATGGTTGTCATTGATGAAGCTCGATTGTCTATTGCGGTGGTAATGCCACCTCGTTCTGAGGCAGAAATGGCCGCGCTTGATAGCGCGATTGAGACGGATGTTTCCGCGGTGGAAGTGGTTGGAAAGAAAGAAGAAGTTGTTGAAGGGGAAGCAGGAGCCGACAAAAAGGATGAAAAGAAGGACGACAAGAAAGCCGGTTCAAAGTAACATGTCAAAAAAGAAAAAAGAGGAACACAAAAAACGCAAGCAGATGATCGGTTTTTTACTCATCACGCTTGCGTTTGTGTTTGTACTTGTTTTAATCGTTCCACATCTCAAAAAAACGCAACCTATAAATTCTCCGCCCCACCTTGATTCTTTGGTGGTGCCACTGCTAACGATTCGTCATCCTCTTAACGGAACTCTCGTTGAACAGACGATTGATTTGCCTCAGGTGTATGGCGTGATGATTGATAACCATCCGGATGCGCGTTCACAATCAGGATTGGATCAAGCGTTTTTAGTGATTGAGGCTCCCGTTGAAGGCGGTATTTCTCGTTTTCTCGCATTTTTTTCAGCCGATCAGGTTTTGGAGGAGATTGGTCCCGTTCGCTCAGCTCGCCCGTATTTTTTGGATTGGAATAACGAGTTAGATGCCCTGTATGTGCATGTTGGTGGCTCAGAGGAGGCCCTTGATGATATTTCCACGGGAGGAACATTTGATTTGAATCAATATTGGTTTGGCGATTCTTTTTGGCGCTCTCTCAATAATAATGCTCCGCACAACGTTTTTACTTCCACTGAGCGATTGAGAATCGCTGTTGAAAAACGACAAAACGTTCCTACACGGCTTTATGAAACTTGGACGTTTAAAGACAGAGATACAACCGGACCGGTGTCTGTCTATGGATTTTCTCTTTCCTCGTTTTCTTCGAGTGGTGTGGTGAAATGGGTGATTGATGAGACATCTCGTGAGTATAGGCGTCTCCAGGATGGAAGCGCGCATGTCGCCAGAGGACAGATTCAGGCAGATAATGTGGCGGTTATGATGACTGATGTGAAGGTCTTGGATTCCGTTGGTCGTCGCAAGATTGTCACGATTGGGGAAGGGGAAGCAATGGTATTTCAAGATGGAAAAATGATTGAGGCGACTTGGCGGAAAGATTCCCAAAGTGAGCGTTTGAGATTTTTTGATTTGCTGGGAAAAGAAATTATTTGGAACGCGGGAACTACGTGGATTGAAGTGATCCCGAATCGTTCTGACGTTTCAATTCTGTCACAATAACTCGATGAAGACCTTGCAGGTCTTTTTTTATTTCGGGATTCGCGTGAGGAAAACAATGTTGAATGAGTTTTGTTGCGGAGTTGATTTGATCTGGGTCTACTTCAATCAGTGTCACCACGCGGCGTGGAAATTGATGACGCCATTTACTGAGCTGTCGAAATAGTTGCCAATAGACAGAGAGACCGTCCGGTCCCGCCTCAAGGGCTTCTTTTGGTTCAAAATTCCGCACATCTTTTTGAAGTGTTTCCATGCGATCAGTCCGTATGTACGGGAGATTTGCGCAGATGATGAGCGTCGAAAATGGATAGATTGAAGAGACTGGTTTTTTAGATGTCTTCTGCATGGTTTGGAATAATTCGACGAGCGGTTGCAGAAGATCGCCCTGACGGAAATCGATCAGTGATTCCACGTCTATTTTTTTCGCGTTTTGTGCTGCCACAGAAAGTGCATGCGTACTTGTTTCAATGGCAATGACGGGAGTGTGCAGTTCAGCGGCGAGTGTGATCGCGATGATACCTGAACCGGTTCCGACATCAACGAAGATTGTGTGTTCGAGAGTAGACTCGCTTTGCCCAATGAGGATGGCTTCTTGAACGAGCGTTTCGGTGGCAGGTCGTGGAATGAGAACAAATGGATTGACGAGGAATTCTCTTCCATAAAATGATTTCGTTCCCGTGAGATAAGCCACCGGTTCAGAAGTGGCGCGACGATCAATGAGGCTTGCGAATTGCTCCTGTTGATATGCTTTGAGCGGATCGTTAAAATGCGAAAATAAACGAGCCTTTGGAATTTGAAGAATATGTGCGAGAAGCATTTCTGCATCGAGCATCGGAGAATCGATCTCCGTTCGTTTCAGTTTGTTATTGCCCCATTGAAGGGCTTCGAGGATGGTCATGTGGGCGGTGGAAGTTGGGGAGGATAGAGAAGCTGATAGACAAGAGGCAAGAGGGAAAAAAGAAGTTGGAGAAGCTGGGGAGGAGCAGGGGGAGAGAAAGGGGGATAGAGGGGGCAGAGGTCAGAATGGTAAAGGGAAGCGTAGCATGGGTGTCTGTGAGACGAAAGATCGCCGTTTCGCACAGACGGAGACTTTTCAAAAATGGTGAGATTTCGTTGAATGGGGTGACGGCGCCGGAAATGTATGCAACATACATTGACTAGCTGTCGGGGCCCCATGAGACGAAAGATCGCCGTTTTTTAAAAGTCTCGCATGGGAAAAAAATATACCATGCGCAAAGCGTATGGTATGAGAAAGGGTGGCCGAAGCCGAGTGCTGAGCCGAAGCTCGAAGCGAGAGAAAAGAACAGAACGTCCAGTGCCACGGGAGTGGCGCTTAGCAAGGACGCGAACGTCCTTATCTCGCGCCGGTCTCCCGTTGCACCTCATCTTGACTGAGCGCCTTTGACTGCACTCACTGGGAGATCGCTGTTTTTTTGACATTACTGCCAAAGTCGCCGGGAGGTTAATCCCTGAGACCAGCTATCTGCCAGTCGTCTTGATGCCAGCCACCGAAGTGGATGGGACCGAGTCGCCGAAGCGGCTCGTTTTGGGCTCCGAGAAGCCCAACCGGTTAGACCAGGTTTTTCCAACAGGAACGATTCGTCCTTCAAGACTTAGTGGCACGTGCCATATCTTTGTGTCCAAGGTTACCCCTGATCACTTGGATTCGGTACAGCCTCGTTTGTCAATTAGTTCGACTCGTATGTCGGTATCCACCGTAGTTTGCTTATCTGGACCCTTGTCCGACTCCTCAAGGGAGGCGGAACCTTCCAGCGTAGTATCAGGCAGAATTCCAGGCCTTTCCGGCTCCTCGGGTCATTGGTCTTGGAAGACCCTATCCGAGGGCTGTCACCCGACGACTTTCGTCCTTGTTGGGTGGCAACTTCTACTAGGTTTGGTTGACTTGCGTCTACTTCCTCTAGCGGTATTAAGTACAATACTCTCTCAAAAAAGATGTGTCAATACAAAAAAGATGCCATTATTACAGCATCTTTTTACTTATCCACAGAGGTTCTTAGGCCGCGAGGCGTTGTGTAATTTCAGCTTCTTTGAGAGCATCTATCAGCTCATCTATGTATCCATCCATGAATTTTGGCATGTTGTGAATGTTGATATTGATACGATGATCGGTGATGCGATCTTGGGGAAAATTGTACGTGCGAATTTTTTCTGAGCGATCGCCACTGCCTATTTGATCACGACGCGCATCCGATCGTTCTTGATGCGCACGTTGTTTTTCCATGTCGTACACACGAGCTCGAATAATCGAAAGCGCACGTTCTTTGTTTTGTTTTTGTGAGCGTTCTTCCTGACAGTACACCATCACTCCTGTTGGAATGTGTGTAATGCGTACCGCAGAGTAGGTGGTGTTTACGCTTTGTCCTCCCGCACCCGTTGAAGTTGTGGCTTCAATTTTTAAATCTTTTGCTTCAATCTGAATATCGACCTCTTCCACTTCTGGAAGAATAGCAACGGTGATGGTTGATGTGTGCACGCGTCCTTGTTTTTCTGTGTCTGGAACACGTTGAACTCGATGAACGCCGCTTTCATATTTCAACCGACTATACACATTGCGTCCTTCAATTGAAAAGACGACTTCTTTAAATCCACCAACTTCCGTCCGGTTGGCAGATACGAGTTCTGTTTTCCATCCTTGTTGCCCGGCATACATCGAATACATTCGCATCAGTTGCGCGGCAAATAGAGATGATTCATCCCCACCGGCACCCGCGCGGATTTCGATGATGATGTTTTTTTTGTCCATCGGATCGGGTGGAACAAGCGCGAACGTGAGTTCTTTTTCCAGAGAGGGAAGTTGTGTTTCGAGTTCAGAAATTTCTGTCTGTGCGAGTTCGCGCATTTCCACATCATCCGTTTCTTCGAGAGTTTTTTTTGCACTGGCAATGTCCGCATTGGTTTTTTCAAATCGTGTGGCAATTGCCATCACGTCCTTCAACTCCGCATAGGCTTCGCTCACCTCGCGCATTTTTTTTTGATCCGAAAGCACGCTCGGATCTCCCAGTTGAGATTCAAGTTTTGCAAATTGTTCTTTAGTCGCCGTGAGTTTGTCGAGAAGAGACATAGGAGATAAAGGGACGAGAGATAAGTAGCGAGTAGCGAGGGAAGTTGGAGAAGTTGGAGAAGCTGGGGAGGATAGAGAAGTAGGCAGGAGGCAGGGAAATAAGTGTAACATAAAAGCGTCTTTCGCAAATGGAAAGACGCTTTTGATCCGCTTACGCTTCTTTGGCGCGTTTTTCTGTTTTTTGAGCGGCGCGTTTGGTCCGTTTTGTCTTTTTTCCCGTTGTGGCCGTTGCTTTTTTGGTCATGCGTGTTTGGAACTTCTCCACACGTCGTGCGGTGTCGAGGATCTTTTGTTCGCCTGTGTAGAATGGATGACATTTGGCACACAGTTCAACATCAATGGCTTCCACGGTGGAACCCACTTCATAAATCGCTCCACACGCACAGCTTATCTTGGCTTTTTCGTAGAAATTTGGATGGACATCTTTTTTCATAGTTCGCGGGCACGCTTGGATACGTGTCACATTTAATATCCGCAAAACTGTAACAGGATGTTCGTTTTATGTCAAAGAGGTGCTCTGTACTCGTGCTTGACATTCAGAGCCAAACAAACTATTTTGTTTTTTCTAAGATATGTGTCTTGGAAACCGAAGTATATCTCTGAAAACTGAAAAGGAGGTGTCAAACGGTCAAAATCGGTCAACCGCAACATCTGTCTACAGGTCAGGAGGTCAGTCATGAATAAACAGCAGATTTTGGAGCAAGTCCAAACGCTCCGCCGTGCACTCGAGCAGGCAAAAGGCAAGCTCATCGAACAGAAAGAGATGCTCGATCAGCTCACGAGTCCGCCGTTGGCATGCGCAATAGTGGTTTCGGTGAACGACAATCAAGTTTCCAGAATGATGAAGCTCATGGAAACGGGTACGCGTGTGCGAATTCGTCGCGACAGCAAATTCGCGTATCAAAACACGAATCCAGGCACCGTTCTGGAAGATTATTCTACAGGCTGGGTTATCGTCCGTTTCGACAATGGCACAACCAACCAGTACAGAATCGGATTGAAGGATGTCGAAGGTGGCGCGTGCGATCTGGAGCTCGCAGAACTCAAAAGCGGTGGCGTTGCAACGATTGTCCTCGAGGGAAAATTCTTCGAGGTACTGCTCCCGAAGGATATAGAGATCAATCCAGGCGACAGTGTTCTCGTTGTTGTGGAAACGATGCAGATCGTCAATCGCGCGGCAATACAACTCGTCGGTGACATCGGTTACCTGCGTCGCATGATCGATGAGACATTATCGGAAGTGGACTATCAGTCGTCCGTTCGTGTCGTTTTCAATGGCAAGTTCGAAAACCTCGAGAAGGGTGATCGTGTGGTGCTCGATAGCTCTGCTACTGTCATTGTCCGTAATCTCGGAATAGACGATGAGCGTTTCAGCTTCACGGCCGACACGAACATTACATGGAATGAGATTGGCGGTCTGACGGAAGCAAAGAAGCAGATGATCGAATCCGTCGAGCTTCCTCATAAGAATCCGGAGATCTTTCGGTTCTATGGGAAGAAATCGGTCAAGGGCATCCTGCTTTACGGACCTCCCGGGTGTGGCAAAACTATGCTCGGAAAGGCCACGGCGACTGCTCTGGCCCGCATCTACAACAGTGGAACGAAGGCATCTTCAGGGTTTATGTACGTGAAGGGTCCGGAGATCCTCGATCGCTATGTAGGTGTCGCTGAAGCTACTATTCGGCAGATTTTCGCGAAAGCGCGTAAGCACAAGGAGGTGCACGGCTTTCCGGCGGTGATATTCATCGACGAGGCCGACGCCATTTTGGCAAAACGCGGTTCGGGCATCAGCTCGGACATCGAACGTACAATCGTCCCTATGTTCCTCACGGAGATGGACGGACTCGATGATTCGGGTGCTCTGGTCATTCTGGCCACGAACCGCTCGGATATTCTCGATCCTGCAGTTGTTCGCGACGGTCGCATCGATCGCAAGATCAAAATCGATCGTCCGACGGTTGAGAGCGCATCAGCAATTTTTCTGCTCAGTCTCAAACAGGTGCCTCTCAACAACGGATACTCGCACGAGGAGTTGGCAAAGCTCGGTAGCGACGAGGTGTTCGCATCACGGCGTGTACTCTATCAGATCCGTACCCGTAGCACCGGCGTTCTCAACTTCACGTTGGGCGATGTCGTTAATGGCGGTATGATCGTCAACATTGTCGATCAGGCGACGTCCATTGCTCTGCAACGTGATCTCATGAAGAAGAGACCGGAAGGTCTCTGCAAAGATGATCTTGTGGCGGCAGTGAGTGTTGTCGAGAAGCACAGCCGCGATCTCAATCACACCGACGAGCTGGCAGAGTTCGTTCATGATTTCCGCGAGGATGTCGTGGGTATCCAGAAACTCCGTCAAGCGACGGTTTAAGGAGGCGCGCTATGTTGCAAGATCGATTTCGAAGAAAAACAAATCGGCCTACCGGCGGTGGCAATTCGTCTCTTGAGACGATCGACATCGCGGAACAGGTTCCGCAAATTGACGATGTACTCGCCGAAGTGGATAATGCCTTGAAAATGGCAGAACAACTCAAAGAGCAACTGCGGCTGCAAGGCCGCTGTGGTTGCTAGAAAGGAGGACAAGATGAACTTCGAAGGCTTGTATCAGGTTGCTGTCCTCGCTCTGGCTACAGCGGCAATCTCGGTAACAACATCGAAAGCGCGGGTATTCGCTTCCACAAGGAGGTGGATCGCTTCGCGCAGTGACTGGTTTGGCGATCTGGTGACGTGCACCTATTGCACGAGTCATTGGATGGCTATCGCCTTCATTGCAATTTACCGTCCAGTGATCTTCCATCAGTGGATGGTCATCGATCTCATTGTTTCGATGTTCACTACGGTGGCTCTCTCCGCGATCATAAGCGGAGTGATCATCAAATTGAACCCGTTTCATGAGGATGTTTTTGGGGAGGTTGGAAACAACTTCGAAAAGAGCAACGCAAGCAAGGTTTGGAACGGCACAAAACGCTAACAGTTCTTTCAACAACTGCCTCTGGTCAACTTCTTCGGAAGCTGATCGGGGGCTTTTTCTTTTAGAAAATATCAATTAAGACTGTTATTGCCTGAGTCCATCGAACAAACGCTTATCCTTGGAACAAGTCAAAGAATGAAAAAACAGGCCAAAGCCTGTTACGCGTAGCTGTCCATGAGTTTTCTGCCGAGAGTTTTCAGAAAGTCGACACCGTAGTCATTTCGGTGTGGCTCGAGCGTATCGAACATCACTTGCGGAATGTCGTTTCGCATCCGTGCGGAAGCGATGCCAAGCGCGATTGCCGCGACCGTATCGGTGTCACCCCCCATCGAGATAGCTCCTCGCAGAACCTGTGCGAGTGTTTGTTGGTTGGTGAGAAGATCGAAGACAGCATGGACTGTTTGGGTGGCGGGTTGCAGAACGGGACCACGTTTTCGTGAGCGCAGATTTGGACAGAGTTCTCTAAACTCCATGTCCATATAGTCCATGAGATAGGCATAGAGTCGATCGAATCCGGCCGTCTCGTACAGAGCAAAGTGGCTCATGAGGGCCACGGCGCGTGAACCGAATCTTCCTATGCGCGTGTCGTGGGTTGTCGAGGCCTGAATAGATGCCGTGATGAGCACGTCTCCCGGTGTGCGCATGACTCCGATGGGAACGGCCCGCATGGCCGCGCCGTTTTTTTCGGAAATTTTGGATTGGATTCTATGCAAGAAGTCGTCCGTCCCGCGTACAGAATCGAGAAAGGTTTGAAAAGAACGACTGTAGCCATTTCGTCGATCACGCATGTATGCTTGGATAAACGCGTGGGCGAAATCAAGTTTGAGCAGTGACCGCGGATTGGTGACAACATGTGGCAAGATCAGCACTTCTGCCACAGCGATACTCATTTGTGTGTCGTCGGAGTAATATCCCGTTTGCATCTCGTGATGTCTTGGATGCTGTTTGTATCCATCGAGCAAGAGCACATTGCGGATGAGTTCGGGAAACTCATCCTTACGGACATACTCGGTTGCCACGCCAGTCGCGTCGCCGAGCGCAATGAAAAGCAACATCTGGTCATTTCGCTGTTTCACGTTTTCCTCCCACGGTTCATTTAAACCGACGTCACTTATTACCATTTCTGTATGTCCGTGTCAACCAATCTTTTTGATTATCTTTTGCCACTGGAACGCATCGCGCAACACTCTATTGAACCACGGGATCATTCTCGTTTGATGGTGTTGGATCGTGCAACAGGCGCTTGGAAGCACAAGCGATTTTTTGATGTGGTCGAGGAACTTTGCGCAGGAGATGTGCTTGTGTTTAATGATACAAAAGTCTTTCGCGCGCGGTTGAGAGGGAAGGGACTGGAAGTTTTTTTATTGCGTGCGACGGGAGAAAAACGTTGGGAAGTGATGGTTCGACCGGGGCGAAAAGTTGTAGAAGGACAGGAAATCGATCTTGGTGGATTAAAGGGAAACATTTTGGAAAAAAGAGCGGATGGGATTGTGCTCATGCAATTTGATCGTTCATCTGACGAAGTGATTGCGTTTGCGAATATCCACGGAGAAATTCCTGTTCCTCCGTATGTGAAAGAACAACCTGCTGATTTGGCCAACTATCAAACCGTTTATGCTCAAACAACAGGCTCGGTCGCGGCTCCAACGGCCGGATTTCATTTTACCGAGCGACTCATGAACGAGCTGAAAGTGAAGGGGATTCAGTTTGAGTTCGTCACTTTGCATGTTGGGATCGGGACATTTCGGCCGATGAAAACGGCGACGCTTGAGGAACATGAGATGCACAGTGAATTTGTGTCATTGTCTGAAGAGGTTGCGACACGAATTAATCAAGCCAAACAAGAGGGTAGACGAGTGGTCGCTGTTGGAACAACAACAGTCAGGACGCTCGAAGGGATTGCTTTTGTTCAAAAGAGACTTTGCGGTTATACGGGCGATATCAATCTTTTTATCAAACCAGGTTTCGCATTCAAAATCATTGATGGACTCATGACAAATTTTCATCTTCCAAAATCAACCCTGCTTGTTTTAGTGAGTGCGTTTGCGGGAAGAGAAAATATTTTACGAGCGTATCAAGAAGCGATCGCTCAACAGTATCGGTTTTTTTCGTTTGGTGATGCGATGTTTATTTCTTGACTTTTTGTTGTGTTCTGACTAGGCTCATTGCACGCTCAAATATGAGTGAAAGAGGAGAATGTCATGCAGATAGAGATCGGTAATTTCTGGGTAGGTCAAATTCTGACTCAACTCATGGACTACATACAAATCGAAGCGGTGAGTCCGCATTTCGATCCGCAGTGGGAGGCACGCGGAAACATTCATCAGGTCGTCCTGCTTGCGCGGGAGTGGTGCAATCAGTTTGTGCCGTATCTCCACGCAACGGTAGAAGTACACCAGATCGATGGACGTACCCCCGTGCTGTTGATCGACATTCCCGGCGAAGAGGGCACGGACAACAAGACAACGCTTCTGTATGGCCATCTTGACAAACAGCCTCCGATGGACGGCTGGGATGAAGGTCTTGGGCCTTGGACGCCGGTTTTGCGCACGCACGAAGATGGCTCCATGCGCCTGTACGGTCGAGGTGGCGCGGACGATGGCTATGCTGTGTTTGCGGCCATGTGCGCTGTGGTGAACGCTCGCCAGCAAGGTCACAAGACCGGCCGTTGCGTGATCCTGATCGAAACGGCTGAGGAGTCTGGAAGCCCGGATCTGCCGATTTATCTGGGTGCGCTCAAGGACAAGATCGGGAGTCCCGGTCTTATCATCGCGCTCGACTCGGGTTGCGGGACGTACGATCGTCTGTGGCTTACGACCTCGCTTCGTGGAGTTGTTGTGGGAACGCTCCGTGTGGACGTGCTCACTCAAGCCGTCCATTCCGGTGATGCGGGAGGCATTGTGCCGGACAGTTTCCGCATTGCGCGTGCTCTTTTGGATCGCATCGAAGATCCGGATACGGGACTGATCACACTGAACGAATTGCGGAATCAAGTGGTTTCAGAAGATGAGATTGCGTATTACACAAGTAACGCGGCTCTCGCACTCGGAGAGGATGCTCTTCTGCATTTTCCCTGGATCAGTGACGAGCTTCGTGAAGACGTCCGTCAACAAGGTGGACGCTTCGAACACGAAGGAACAGGAAGTGATTTTATCCGTGCGCGTACATGGGGGCCGGCACTTGCGATCACGGCGGCTGAAGGTCTGCCACCGATCAGCGGAGAAGGATCGGGAGGAAATGTTCTGCGTCCGTTTACGGCACTCAAACTCGTGATGCGGATCCCTCCAACTGTCAACGCTGATTACGCCTATGTCGCGGTAAAGCAGGTGCTTGAACGTGCGGCACCTCAGCATGCCAAAGTCTCATTCATTGGCGAAGGCCATCCGGGATGGATGGCGCCGACGCTTGCGCCGTGGCTCGAAGTTTCACTCAATCGTGCCTCTCAAGAAGTATTCGGCAAGGACATGGTTTCCATGGGTGAAGGCGGAACCATTCCATTCATGAAGATGCTTGGAGACACGTATCCGGACGCACAGTTTGTGATCACGGGAGTGCTCGGGCCCGGTTCCAACGCGCATGGACCTAACGAATTTCTTCATGTTGATTACGCGATCAAGCTTTCTACCTGCATCGCCAACATCCTCATTGACTATGTCGCCGCCGACACGGCCACGAACTAGACTTTCAATCAAAAACCGCCGAGAATCTTCTCGACGGTTATTTTATTCTTACCGATGGGTTCAATACCCCGCCGCTTTGCGGCGTCAGTCTGTCATTCCGACCGAGGAGTTGGACGACGAGCGGAGGAATCTCACGTTCACGAGATCTCTCCGCTACGGCCTATCCAATAGGCCTTCGGTCGAGATGACAGACGATGTGTCGATACC
>Ga0209824_10000666_pt1 | contig 20761 bp, 16 predicted proteins | sample VDWuncwatermetaG_FD_184124 | JGI IMG/M metagenome (GOLD analysis project Ga0209824, IMG submission 184124) | Wastewater microbial communities from Netherlands to study Microbial Dark Matter (Phase II) - VDW unchlorinated drinking water (SPAdes)... ... | reverse complement strand
GTCTGAACCCAATAGCGGATTTGATCCAGCGTGTAGGAGGAAACGTCCACCTTGCGCCCGAAAGGATCTACCTCGGTCGAGGCGTTCCCATCGTCCGTAGCGAGACAATTTTTGAAGCCCTCGGTGATCTTATCCCGGCCCAACTCTCGGCCGATGAACACGAGGCGATTGAGGCGCTCCTCACCGGGGGCCCATTGGCGTCCCGGACGCCCATCGAACAGGAGATGCACGCCCTGGAAAACAAACTGGTCCGGGTCGTTACGCAGGTTAAGGATCCCCTTCATGCGCAGGATCTTCGGACCGAACTCGGTAAGCAGATCACGAAACCACCGGCTCACCTTGAGGCCATCGAGGTCGCCCGGTATCACAATGGAGACTGTGGAAATGTCCTCGGTGTGGCGGTGATCGTCGGAGTGGTTTTGTGCCTTGGCTTCGATGGCTAGGCTCCGAAGATCCAAGACGGTGGGGATATCGACGTCGGCATTGCTCGTTTGATAGATGCGCGCCGCACCGTTCAATACCCTGATTTTGTATTCGAGCTCGGACAAGTCCTCCGGGGAGATCAGGTCCATCTTGTTCAGAAGCACGAGGTCAGCGAAGGCTATTTGTTCCCGCGCCTCGGTGGAATAGTCGATTTGTTGCCAGACGTGTTTGGAGTCCACTACGGTGACGACCCCGTTAAGCTGAAATTCGTTGCGGATGCGTTCATCGATGAAAAAAGTCTGAACCACCGGGGCCGGATCGGCAAGCCCGGTGGTTTCGATCATGAGAGTATCGAACTTCGATCTCTGCTCAAGGAGCTGAAACAAGCTGCGCAGCAGGTCGCCCCGCACCGTACAGCAGATGCAGCCGTTGTTCATCTGAACGATTTCTTGCTCCGATGAGATCAGGAGGTGATGGTCGATGCCGACTTCGCCGAACTCATTGATAATGACGGCGACACGCCGGCCGTGTTCGGTGGTAAGGATGCGGTTTAGTAGAGTGGTCTTTCCGGCCCCGAGAAAGCCGGTGAGGATAGTTACCGGTATCCTGAAATCGCTGGTTTCACCCATTTTCCCTTTTTACCTGCAGGCACTGCGCTCAAGACTAACAGCGAGCTCTGAGAGAGTCAACATCGCGCGGGGTTATAACGGATAAGGCTGGGTATTACAGACCCGGCCTATTTTTCGTATAGCGCCTTGATGAAGCCGCTGCTGTCGATCTCCTTGAGATAGCTGAGATCGACAAGGCTCGGAGGCGAGATCTCACGGGCCTTTGGGTTTCTGGAGGCGATCTCATCGAGGACCAGTTGAATACCCTTCAAGGTGGGGTAGGGGACTCTCGGCATCACTTTCACGGCGTAGTGCTGGTAGGTTTCCTCCAGCATCTCCCGTTCTGCGATGCGGGAATATTTGGCCAGGACCTTGAGGCTCAGATCCCTATCGGTCTTGTAGCGATGAAGGCCCTCCACATAGGCCTTGAGATAGCGGCGGACGATATCGGGATGCTCCCGAACGTAGCTCCTGGTCGTTACTACTCCGGCCCCCTGGTAGTCCACGCCGATAGCACTGAGATCGACCAGCATCTGAAATCCAAGCTTGAGCGCGCGGAGGTTAAGCGGGGATGAAATCACGCCGCCGTCTATCCCGCCCGAAGAAAGGCCTGCCAGGATCTCCTGAGATCCTCCCATCTGGACCAGTGCGACCTCTCGATCGGGCTGGATTCCCCATTGGTTCAGGATATAGCGTAGAAGAAAGTCGTCGGATGTGCCGAACCGTGTGACGCCCAGCTTCTTTCCTCTGAGATCCGTGCGGCTTTTAATCTCCGGCTTGACCATCAGTTTCTGGCCAGGTTTGTGATTCGGACCGGCGAGCATTACCAGGTCGGCGCCGGCCATATTTGCCTGGATTACGGCAGGGATGGCGATCTCAGCGATAGGAATCTCTTTGGCGAGCATGGCCTGAACGACCTTGGAGCTGCCGCCGATATAGATAAGTTCTACGTTCAATCCCTGCTTGTCAAAATATCCTGCATCCTTCGCCACCCATAAAACTCCCATAGACCCGACTGTGGTGGGGTAACCGACCTTGAGTTTGGTCAACTGTGCAGGAGCAATCGAGGGCCAGAGGAGGAGGGCGAAGGCTGGGAGTGCGGCCGCGGCCGTCAAGACAAAGCCTGTTTTTCTATAAGCCTTCATAATATTCTCCTGGTGGAAGCGCGCCCTTTTTGCGACCCGTTCACGGACTGTAAAGAGTCGCTACCTGTTAGTATCAAAATCGGGACCTTTCTTCTAGATCTGCTCCTGGACGCCGAACCGCCTGCCGATTATCCCGGAAATCGACACCAGGGCGATCAGCAGCGTGAACATGATCACGCCAAAAGGGGACCTCGAAGGTCTCGGTTGAGGCAAGCGCGTTGTTGACCCGCTACGTGGTGGTTGTGGATGAGGAAGTACGTGGCCTATTTTACTTCTCGTAAAGCTTCTTGAGAAAACCGCTCCTCTCCAACTCCTCCACAAAACTGGAATCTGCGAATTCTTCGGGCTTGTGATTCCACACCTCCGGGCGACCCATGGCCACGTACTCGAAGCTCGTTTTCATCCCCTTTATGTTGGGGTAGGGTACAGCAAGTCTGGTCTTGGAAAAGAGCTCGTAGGACTCGGTAACAAGCTCATCATCGTCCAGGCGCAGCATTTTCTTAATCACCTTTTTGCCGAGCTCCCGGTCCCGCTTGAAAAGAGCGATGCCTTCAAGATGGGCTCTCATATAGCTCATCACCAGCTCGCGGTCTTTCTGGATGATGGAGCGCCGCGTTACAATCTCGCTCCACGGATAGTCGATTTCCTTTGTGAAGTCCCAAAGCAAGCTGAATCCGAGCCTCTTGGCCAATACGAAGGCGGGGTGAGACAGCGCCGCCGCGTCGACGCCTCCCTGCTTCAGCGCTACGAGGCGATCGGCGTCGCCGCCGATCTGAAGGAGCGCGATGTCCTTATCGGGGTTGAGCCCCTTTCTCTTGGCGATATGACGCACTAAAAAATCGGTTAGGGAGCCGTAGGTGGTAACCGCAACTTTCTTGCCTTTGAGGTCCTCCGCCCTTTTGATCTCCGGCTTGACCATGAGCGCCTGAATGACCCCGGGCATTGTGTGGGAGAGGATCGCCAGATCCGCCCCGGCCAGGTCTGCGTTTATGACCGTAGGCGTTGCAATAGGAGAGATCTGGAGACTGCCGCCAATCAGGGCCTTTGAGGCCATACCTGAGCCCTGGACTACAATGATCTCCGCGTCCAGACCGTGCTTTTCAAATAGCCTGGCCTCTTTAGTGGCGAAGATAATGATGTTGCCCATACTGATGGCAGGGACCCCGACATAAATCTTCTTAAAAGTTTTTCCCTGGGAGAAGAGCGGGGCCGGCAGAGTCAAAAGAAGGGCGGATAGGAAAAGGGTCCAAGACTTCCGAGGAAAAGACATCGCCTCAACTCCTTTTGCAATCGTAGTATAAAGAATATATTCGCCTTTTGCGCAGCTTGTCAACGAGAGGGATAGCTTCCCCGCGAGGGGATCTGCCCGGCTATCGCTGGGAGAGGAGCTCGTGGATCCGTTCACTGGTCATAGGGAGCCGGGTTACGCGGACACCTATGGCGTTGCTTACGGCGTTGGCGATGGTCGCTCCCACTGGGTCTAATGAGCCCTCTGCGAAGCCCTTGGCGCCATAGGGGCCGGTGGGCTCCGGGTCTTCAACAACACCAATCAGCAGCTCCTGAGGGACGTCGAAGGTCGTGGGGATCAGATACGTGGCAAAAGAAGTGTTGGTCACACCGTTTTCTACCTTTACCTCTTCCATCAGGGCTGACCCCAAGCCCATCATCATGCCTCCATGCACTTGGCCCTCCACGATCAATGGGTTGATCATGTGACCCACGTCGGTGAGGGCCAGATAGCGGAGAATTCGAATTTGTCCGGTCCCTTCGTCCACCTCCACCAGAGCCACGTGAACGTTAAAGTTATAAGTTCCCGCAGGTCTACCCTGTCCTGTCTCCGGATCCGGAGGAACGGTATCCGGCAAAAATTCCGCCACAGACGTTACGCTATGAAAAGTGTGCTTGCTGAACAGCCCCGCCAGGGTTACGCCCTGCTCCCGGTACACCACCGATCCGTTCATCAACCTCAGCTCCTCAGGCGCACAACCTAGGTCACCAGCCGCGATTTCCAGTACCCGCTGGCGCGCCTTTGCCGCCGCCAGACGCACGGCGTTTCCCGATAGATAGGTCACACGACTGGCAGAAGTGGACTCACAGTCGGGTGATATTGCGGTGTCGTTAGTCACCACGTTCACGCGATCCACATCCACGCCTAATTCCTCGGCGGCAACCTGAGCCATCATGGTATCGGACCCCTGGCCCAGGTCCACGTGGCCGCAGGCTACAGTGGCGCTACCGTCGGGATGCAGACTGACCACGGCGGTGCTCCGTGAGGGTTTGCGGATGCTGCCGATGCCGCGGCTGCTGCAACCCACCCCTACCGCGCGCAGTTTCCCTTTAGCAGGCGCCTGCTGCAGCAGGAGTTTGAACGACTGCACTGTAAGCTTAGCCTTGCCCAGCATCTCCTTTATCGGAACGCTTGCACCCATGACCTGGCCCGTGGCGTTAGGTAGCGTCGTGTCGAGAGCATTACGCATCCTGAGTTCTATAGGGTCCAGGCCGAGGCGACCGGTGAGTTCGTCCATCAGCGACTCCAAAGCAAAGGTCACCTGGGGAACCCCGTACCCTCGCATGGCGCCGCAAGGGACACAGTTGGTAAAAACGGCATACGCGTCGGCCTTGATGTTTGGAATATAATAGGGGCCGGAGACGTGGGTAGCGGACTTCGTGATCACTGCTTTTCCCTGAAGGAGGTATGCTCCCGTGTTTCCCACAAGAGTCGCCTCCAGGGCCAAGAGCTTGCCTTCTCGGTTGGCCCCAAGCTTCATATCCATCACAAATGGATGGCACTTGTAGCTGGAAATCAGGGACTCCTCACGGGAATAGCGGAGCTTGGCGGGGCGACCCGCCTTCCAGGCGATGAGAGCGGCTAAGCACTGAGCATGTGGGTTAATCTTCCCACCGAAGCCGCCGCCGGTCATCATCTGGTGCACCCGCACGCGGCTCTGGGGCAACCCCAACACCCGAGAGACCTCCTCGCGGTCGAGGTGTGCGTACTGAGTGGAAGACCAAACCGTGAACCCCCCTCCTGGATCCGGCGCAACCACCGCGACCTCCGGCTCCATATAAGCGTGCTCAACGCGCGGATAGAAAAACCTCTTTTCCACTACTACCGTCGCATCTCGAAACGCCGCCTCCATGTCACCGCGGCGAACCTTAGAGTGGGTGCCAATGTTTCCTCCGGAATGTACTTGAGGTGCCCCGGGCTCCATCGCCTTAAGCGGATCCAAAACAGGAGCCAGGATCTCATAGTCCACCTTGATTAGCTCAAGGGCTTCTTCTGCTGCCTGCTCCGTCTCCGCCCCAACCAGGGCTACGGCATCACCTACATACCCCACCACTTCACCGCACAGGACAGGCTGATCCTTGATGATGGGTCCCATCAGCTTCTCCCCGGGGATGTCCCGAGCAGTAAGGACAGAGATCACCCCCGGGTAATTGCGAGCACGAGAGGTGTCGATGGAGCGAATTCGGGCGTTGGGGTGCGGGCTTCGCACCACTTTAACGTAAAGCATTCCCGGGAGGGAAAGGTCGTCGGCGTACCTCGCCTCGCCCAGCACCTTACTCCGGGCATCCAGGCGCGGGATGGACTTGCCAATAACTTTGTGGTCGTTGCTCACGCTCTACTTCCCTCCCCGAAGAGTTTTCCCGGCGGCGGCGACGGCCTTCAGGATGCTTACGTACCCGGTGCAGCGACATAGATTTCCGGCAAGAGCGAGCCGTATGTCCTTCTCGTTGGCATTAGGATCCTCATCGAGAAGAGACTTTGCCGCGAGGATCATGCCCGGAGTACAAAAACCGCATTGAACGGCCCCGTGGTCGATGAAGGCCTGCTGTAAAGGATGCAACTCGCCGTTGGAACTTATCCCTTCGATTGTGGTAACGCTGCTCTCGTTGCTCTCCACAGCCAGGACAAGGCAGGAATTAACGGCCTTGCCGTCCACGATCACCGTGCAGGCGCCACAGTCTCCGGTCTCACACCCGCTCTTGGTTCCCACCAGTCCCAGGCGATACCTCAGCAGATCCTGAAGAGTCTCGTTAGGAGCAACGGAGATCTCGCGAGTTTGACCATTAATAATTACACGGATGTTGTGGGTTATATTCATAGGACGGCCTCTGTTATCTCTCGCTCAATTGCTCAAGGGCGCGCGCCACCAGGATCTTAACCATGGCGCGACGGTAACTCGCCGAGCCCCGTATGTCGCTGATAGGTCGGGCGTCTTTTTCCGCAGCCAATCGGGCCGCATCTTCCACAGCTCTTCCTTCAATGAGCTGGCCAAGGAGGGCCTTTTCTGCATTGCGGGCCCGAATAGGAGTGGGGGCAACTGCTCCCAGGGCGATGCGCACGTCCGTCCAGATCCTCTTTGAGGCGTCGGGAACGGCGAAGACTGCCACACTTACAATACAGATATCCTCGGGGGCCCCGCGCGGACCCAGCTTGTAGAAAACACCCCGGCCTTGGTCTGGCGCGGATGGAACGTGTATCTCAGTTAGCAGTTCTCGCTCCAGCACTGTCTTCCCGGGGCCTGAAAAGAAATTCTCTAAGGGCACCAGCCGCTCTCCCTGGGGGCCCACAAGTTTAACTGACGCTTCCAAAGTGAGAAGGGCAGGGGCGCTGTCGGCCGCAGGTGAAGCATTAGCGAGGTTTCCACCTATCGTGGCACGATTCCCAATCTGCATCGAGCCAAGCACCGCAAGGGCCTGGGAGAGTAGGGGAAAGCGTTTCTTTACCAGAGGCGACCGGGCGATGGTTCGGGTGTTGACGGCAGCGCCAAGGCATAGCCCTGCGTCTTCAGGCCGGATGGCGCCGAGGTTCGAGATGTGCTTGATATCAACGAGAGTCCGATGGCGTAGCCTCCCATCCTTCATCGCTACCAGCAGGTCTGTTCCCCCCGCTAAGAGGCTGACGCTTCCGTCCAGTTTCTCCATAAGCGACAACGCTTCCTCTATTGTTGAGGGTTGATAGTAATCAAAGGATGGAAGCTTTCCCAGCATGCGTGTTGCCAAACGCAAAACGCGTACCAATCAGAGGCAGTACGGAAGAGATCCGAATATCTACTTATTTATGACGAAATTGACGGGACTTCCTGAGGAAATATTCCAGGAATTGGGAATTTCGTAGCTTTTTTTCCTGAAACCGAAAAAGGCTATATTAGTTCGCTCGATTCTTTCACCACAATCGCTTTAATGCTAAACTTGGCAACTCGTTCAACAGCGGGTGCAATTATTAGCTGGATGGAGGTTGCTATGAGAGTCAAGGGATTTTGGAAGGTATGGGTGGGTTGTGCTGCCGCTCTGGCGTTGTTCATGGCGGCAGCGGTCATCTCGCAGTCCGCTATGTCTGGCCCGACCATTACTGTTTACAAGAGCCCAACCTGAGGGTGCTGCTCTAAGTGGGTGGACCACCTGCAAGCAAAGGGATTTAATGTCAAGACAAATAGTGTTACCGATACCCAACTCAATGAAATAAAGGCAAAGTATGGCGTGCCGAGGTCTCTGCGCACCTGTCACACTGCGCTTGTTGAAGGATATGTCATCGAGGGGCATGTGCCGGCGGATCTGATCTATCGCTTGCTGAAAGAGAAACCGCCGGTGATCGGGCTCGCGGTGCCCGGTATGCCGGATGGTTCGCCGGGGATGGATGGAGCTAACCCTGAGCCGTACGATGTCCTGGCCTTTGATCGAAAGGGTGCGGTGCGGCTATACGCGCGGAGATAATAGCGGTCTCCATTTTAAGTATCATTACAAGAAAGAAACCTGAGCTATGGCTGCTATCTTGAGAGTTGAAGGTCTCTTCAAGACCTACAAAGACGTCAAAGCCCTGAATGACGTTAGTTTTGAATTCAGCAAGGGAATTCTCTCGCTCTTGGGGCCTTCCGGATGCGGCAAGACCACGTTACTCAGATGCATCGCCGGTCTCGAGGTCCCCGATGACGGCTCCATCTACATCGACGACAAGGTCCAGACTTCGATCCGTGAAGCAATCCTGGTCCCGCCTTACTCGAGAGCAATCGGTTTTGTCTTCCAAAGCTATGCCCTCTGGCCGCACATGACCGTATATAAGAATGTCGCTTTCGGACTTAAGCTCACGAAAATTCCGGACGGCGAGATTAGAAAGAAAGTAATAGCCACATTGGACTTGGTCGGGCTGCATGGCTTGGATCAGAGGTATCCTTCCCAACTGAGCGGAGGACAGCAGCAAAGGGTTGCCCTGGCCAGGAGCATCGCCATGGAACCCCGCCTTATTCTCCTCGATGAGCCTCTGAGCAACCTGGATGCGAAGTTGCGAGAGGAGATGAGGGTTGAATTGAAGAAACTGATCAAGAAAGTTGGCATCAGCGCCGTCTATGTAACTCACGACCAGGAGGAGGCCTTTGTCATCTCGGACACCGTGATCGTGATGGACGGAGGCAAGATTCTCCAATATGCAACGCCTGACGAAATCTACAACCGGCCCGCAGACCAGTTCGTGGCGTCTTTCATCGGACGGTCTGTACTGGTAGACGGAAAGATGGTCAAAGTAGATAACGAAAACTGCCTGGTGGCGGTCCCGGAGTTCAATAATGCCGTGCTCGTGTGCCATCGGCCCCAGAGTGGAGGCGCTGGCGACCCTTGTAAACTGGTTATCAGGACCAGTGAGATAAAATTAAACAGCAAGAGGTTTGAGAATCAGGAAAATGTGCTGGAAGGTTCCATGAGCGGCCGCGATTATCGGGGAGGACTTACGGACCACCGGATCCAGGTAGGATCTAAAGAAATTGTCGTGACCTCCCACAAGCTATGCCCCATGATTAACGTTGACAATGACGGCGGGAAGATTTTCCTGCACATAGATCCGTCCGCCATCAGCGTGATTCTGCATAAGCCGCAGGCCGTTCCACGGCGCGCCGACGCCTGACGCATTCTTCAAAACCCTGGGAGTAATCGACCATTAACTGGAAAATAGTCAAACTGGCCTACCGGCAGGGGATTCTCATCCCCCTTTTCTCCAGCGTCATTGCCGGCTCTCTGATCGTTACGCCGATCTTGATCGTGTTGTTCCGCAGCGTTACTACGACCAGGCTGGGGGCGGCCGCCGGCTTCACGCTCCAAAACTACCTGAGGGTTTTTACCGATCCGCAAATCCTCCCAATGCTCTATTACTCCCTTCTCTATGCGGCCGGTTCTGCGGCTCTGGGAACAGGACTGGGCGCGATGCTGGCCTGGATCGTGGCGCGGACCAACACGCCCGGGAAAGCGCTGGTGGAGATGCTGCCGCTCTATCCGATACTCATGCCGCCGATTATGAAGAACATCGCCTGGATTCTTTTGCTGGCGCCGAGGTCGGGCATCTTGAACAGCTTTCTCCAGCAGAGCCTGGGGATCCAGGAGCAGGTCTTCAACGCCTTCACGCTCCCGGCCATGATCTGGGTATTCGGCCTCGCCTGCGTTCCGCTCGGATACTTGTTCCTGCTGCCCGTTTTCCTCTCCTTTGATCCTTCGCTCGAGGAGAGCGCTTACATCGCCGGCAGCAAGCCGATTTACACGACGCTCCGGATTACCTTCCCCCTCGCGATGCCCGCCTTTCTGTCCGCCTTCGTATTGAACTTTCTGAGAGGACTGCGTTCCTTCGAAACGCCGGTCCTCCAGGGCAGCCCCGGCGGAATCAATGTCTTCGTGGCCAAGGTTTATGACTCCATGTCCGTAGAGTATAACCCCGGGCTGGCCACGGCCTACAGCCTCGTGTTGATCGTGCTTTCGATTCTGGCGCTCCTGTTCTATGTCAGAGCCACCCGCTTTTCCGAGAGGTATGCCACCATTACGGGAAAGGGCTATAGGGTTAAAGTCATCGATATAGGGAAATGGAAATACGCCACTTTCGCGGCGGTTGTGGCCTACTTTCTTGTCGGCATAGTCATTCCTTTTGTGGTTCTGATAGTGGTCTCGCTGACTCCCTATTATGACTACGATACCTTCATCAAGTTCCCTGCCAATATCGTTCTGTCGAATTACCGTAGGGTGATACATCATCCTAGCTTCGTGAGCGGTCTTTACAACTCGCTTACTCTTTCCGTCATCATAGCCGTTGTCACCGTTCTGTCCGGGATCATCATGGCGTTCACCATTTACCGGACCAAGGTCTATGGGAGCAAGGTCTTTGAGTTCATCGGGACGATGCCCCTGGCGTTCCCTCCGCTGGTGCTCTCGCTTGGCCTGGTCATCGCGGTCATCGGCACCCCTTTATACAACACCTTGTGGGCTCTCGGCCTGGGCCTCTTTGTCGCCTACTTTCCCTATGCGCTGAGAAATGCCTCGGGCGCCATCGTGAACATTCATAAAGAACTGGACGAGGCCGCCTGGGTTCATGGGGCCAGGTGGAGGCACGTGTTCTTTCAAGTGACCCTTCCGCTCTTAAAGCCGACGGTAGCGGGGGCGCTCTTCTACATTTTCATCGAGGCGATCCGCAATATCGATGTCGCGGTTTTGCTCGTTGCCCCTGGAACCGAGTACGGGCCCGTAACGCTCTTTGAATATTTCCGGGTGGGTCAATGGGCGGAGGCCGCAGCCGGGGGAGTGATTTACCTCATCATTTTGATTCTGGCCGTTTCGATCGCAAAGTTCGTTTTCAAAATTAAGTTTAGTCTATGACGGGGGGCTTTTCAGCCCTTGATAAATAGCACGACTTACCGGTAATATGCATCGTCCAACAGTCTCTATAATAAAAGGGGGTATGAGCATGAAGAAAAGAACTTTGCTGGCTGTAGTGGTTTCGATTTTCTCGGTTACGGTCGCAGTAGGAAGCGTTGCCCTGGCGGCATCTGCAACCGATGATGTGTACACCAAAACTACTAGCGCCCTTTACGAAAAGGCCAAACAGGAGGGTGCGCTGGTCGTCTACTCGGTTTGGGATGTTGAGCATATCGTCGCCATCCTCGACGGATTCTCCAAGCGCTTTCCGGGAATCAAGACCTCGTATTGGCAGGGAAGGAACCCGGAGATCGTCACCAGGGTTGTGACGGAATTTCAGGCGGGCAGGGATAGCGTCGACGCGATCCTTTCCGATAACGCCCCGCCGGTGATCAGGGCTGCGGGCGCAATTATGCCCTACGAAACGGTTCAGAAGGATTTCCTGGTTTTGCATGACCCGACCATGCCTGTCGTCAGCCTGCAGATTCAGGCGTTGGTTTACAATACAAAGAAACTGAAGCCTGCGGATCTACCCAAGAGCTGGGAGGACGTTGCCAACCCGAAATACAAAGGGAACGTCGCCCTGGACGATCCGATGAGAGCGGGCCCGCTGAGCACTCAGCTTGCCGCTTTCAAGGATCTGTGGAAGGACGATGCGAGATTTGCCCGCTTCGTTAAGGGGCTTAAGGCCCTGGCCGTCCCTGTCCACAAAAGCACCAGCGCTATGTTCAGGCTGGTCGTTTCAGGGGAATACGCCATCGCGGAGCCTGCCCTGCTGCACGATGCCATGGAAGAAAAGCTTGAAAAAGGTACGCCCGTCGATATTGTCAAGACGGCCCCTCCCGTAGTTTTTCCCCGGTATGCGGCAATCTATGCCAAGGCCGCGCACCCAAACGCGGCGAAACTCCTTACGGAATGGCTCATCTCAGTAGAAGGACAGGCCACGTTAGATTCCGTGGGCAGGGAGGCGTCGCGCAAGGGCTTCCAGTCGAAGACTTCTGTCGAGCACGCTTACCCAAAGGGCACCAAGCCGATCCCGGTCAACGACAAGCTCTTCATGGAAGATCCGAAGAAGTGGCTCGATACGAACGTGAAGCCGCTTTGGGAAGGGTAAAAATCCACCCGAGGCAGAACGGCGGGCAGATCAGCCCGCCGCTGCCTGATAAGGTAGCTGTCTTTTCCAGCCTGTCACGCAGGCGAAGATAGAACCTGAGCGGGGTGTCTCGGTCATCGTGCTCGTTCACGAACACGGGCCACGCATCACGTTCCCCTTGTATTCTCCGTAAAGAGCTCATCCACCGTCAAGGGGCGGGCGAGCATTCCTTGCTCCTGGGCGAAGTCGATCATGGACTGGACGTCATGGCGGTTTTCGCGCACTCCCTGGTAAAATGGGTCTTTGCCGAAAAATTTTCTCTCCTCTTCGAGATAAGACCTGGCCCAGGCGAAGCTCAGACGATGCGGCTGCTCCATGAATTCGTTGTAAAGTCTCTTCGATCGGACGAAAGCCTCAAAGAGGCTTGTCGCAACCCAGGGGTCCCGGTCGAGAATATCTTTCTTGATGACGATCGGGTGCATGATGGGGAATATCCGGGTTTTTTGGTAATAGTCCCGCTCTTCTTTCTGGAAATTAGGGAAAAGCCTCTCGACTGTTCTTTTTCCCTGCAGCCACGCCTGAGGAAGGTCCGGTTCCACTTCGGCGTCGACCTCTCCGGCAGCGAGCAGATCCTCTAATCTCCTCTTGCCCTCGAAGCGCTCGATCTTGATGGTCGGCGGGAGCTTGCAGCCTACCGGCTCCTGGTTGACGATGACCCAGGTGACCTCCGTGACGGGAAGATCATAGTTGTGCATCAGCATCCCTTTAACCACCAGGGCCAGAGTGTTCTCGTAAGTCCTTAAACCGATTCGCCCACCCATGAGATCCGAGGGCTTCTTGATGCCCGAGCCCGCACGGATGAAGCAGAACTTGTGGCCAAACATGCGCCGGGGAAAAAAGGGGATGGCCTGGAAGCGGTCAATATCCTGCGCCCGCGCTACTAGATAAGAAGACATCGAGAACTCGCAGGCATCATATTCACCGTAGTGATACATGCGCTGGTGGCGGATGCCGCTTTCCACTGTGATAAGATTCAGATCGATGCCCTCCGCTTGAACCCTGCCTTCCCGCAAAGGCTGCAGATAATCGTAACTGTCACAGGCAACCGTCAATCTCAGCTTGGCCATAGACACCCCACTTCGCCCCGTTGCCCCCAAAGAGACAACATTTCTATCTCGTCGTCAACTGCCCCACTGCGATCTCTCCGTCCGCAGGCTAACACGCAGACCGGAAGCGCCTTTCGGCGCGATGCAATACACCTGTGGTACGCTCTTCAGGGGCGACTCTTCCGAGCCAGGCCACGGTATGCCTTCAGGACAGTATCTCTCCGAACATAGAGCGGATGGCGCGGGCAGTCGCTCTTCGTAACGCCTAGGGAATTGAGCGACTTACACATCTGCTCAGCAATTTTCGTGACCACTTGTGCGCGTGGGCGCGCCATCTCTAGTCTGCCCCAAGCCGCAACGACAATAGTCGCGCGCGCCAGGGCTTCGAGCACATATCTATCGTTGTCTGGTCCGACCGGATCTGCGACTCCCCTGAAGTCTCCCGGATAAGGCGTACGCCACGCGAATAGATTGACAACCTCAAGCTTGGAATATCCCCATCTCTGGGCGAATGAGACGCAGCGGCGGATCGTCGGGTCGTCCTTCTCGGCGTCCGCCGTGCTCGGATTCAGCATGATAAAGCAGACAAACTCCCGGCCGCCGCCCCATGTCCTGGAAAGCACATAGCGGTATTTCCCGCACTTGCTGATGATAGCGTCTCCCATATATGCGTTGTTCTTTTTCTTCATTGTCTGGCCCTCCTAATGGTATATAACGCTAATGAACTTGTACTTTGAGTGTCGCCGCCCCGTCCTCCCGTGGGGTGCTCACTTCATCGACCAGAGCCTGCAAGGAACTTTTCTACTCCTATGTCTGCGCTCTCCAGCCTTGCCTCCTCTATGGCGACGCGCCCCGGCACCGCTGGGGATAGAACTCTTCAGGGAGGTTATGCTAAGGATTGAGGCCGGAGAGCTGCCGAATGTAGAGCAGGAGCCCTGGACCGCCACCTGGGAGCCGGCGTTAAAAGATTAAGGTACGCCAGCACCCGCGGCGAGCTTGTGATCCGGAATTACTGAAAGAGGTGAAAATTATGGACTTTGGCTTATATGCCGGTGTCGCGATTGTTATTGTTTGCATTGTCTTCTTTTGTATTTTCCGCCGCCCCATTGCCGATCTAATCGGTCGTATCCGTTCTCTTAGCAAGGATGGATTCAGAATGGATGCATCTCAGAAGGGTGGCACACCAGCGCAAGACCCACGAGCAGAAGCGGAGAAGCTCATGCGCGAATTGGACAGCGCGCTGGGTCGAGAAGTCGAGGGTATGATTACTGATGCGCTGCGCCAGCGAGCTCTGCTTGGCGCTGAAGGCGTGCCTGTTCTTATCCGTTATCTAGCGGCGTTGTCTATCGCATTCAGTTTTGAACAAGTTTACCGTGTGATCTTCGGTAGTCAACTGAACCTTCTGACCTATTTGAACAGCGAGGTAAGCGGTCAACCCATAGAGGTACTCCGAGTTTTTTACACTTTGGCCGCCAGCCAATATCCAGATTTCTATAATAGCTACGCATTTGAACGATGGCTTGGATATCTAAAAGACAATACGTTGGTTCGAGAGGATGCTGGCCGATTGAGCATCACTGTTAGGGGGCGGGAATTTCTCGCCTACCTTACACGCACGGGCTATAGCCTTAACAAGGTTGGTTAGTTAGCTCCTAATCTGGAATTACTTAGGAAGAAGCATGAAGTACCGGTACAAGAGATTTGAAATCGGTGTAACTTCAAAAAAAGAGGCGAACCGCCGCTGGTCAACATCGGCCAGGGTTAAGCCTCCCGTAAGGAAGATTCACTCATTCACATTAGAAGCCGAGTCGCGAAGTCGTGCCGAAGAGAATGTTTTGACCTGGGTTAAGAATGAAATAGATGGGCGAATTAGGAGGCAGGGCCGGTAGCGTGATGGATAAGGAATCCCTTTACTGGGCGTTAAGCACCCTGGCCCAAGTTAGTGCAGCGCTGGTAGCCTTTATAGGCTTTTTCGTGCTCAATGCCATCAGTGAGGTCGCCAAGGCGGCGGCTCAGATCGCAGAGGACGCGAAAGAGTTTGTAAGTAACTTTCCTCGTACTGAGGGCGGCAAAAGCAAACTTAGCCAGCTTTCGGAATTAGAAATACGGGCTCTGTCGGATCGCAAGTTTATGGTCTACGCAGGGGAAACCGGAGGAGACATTGGGAACGTCAATATCGGCGCACAACTGAAGGCTTGGACACCTTTAGACGGAAAGATCCGGGAAGCACAGCGAGTTCTTATCGTTTTTATTGGCTGGAATTTAGCTATAATCTGTCTGTCAGTCTCAGGGGTCGCCTTAGTGCCAATCTTGGTGGATTGGCCCGGCCTTCTCCCCACCTTCTTTGTAGTTGTCGCTTCGATGGTTTTAACCGCCGGTGCCGTGCTTTATAAGGCTTATTCGTTTTGAGCTTCCCCACCCGGAGAATCCATGTGGATAGCCATTGTTTAAAACATCGGCGCACCTATTCAAAAATAATCGCCTCAAAAGTTCTCAGGTGTCTGGCCTCGGCCATGCACCTTTTGCAACACGGCTGCGCTCGGAAGAGTCGCCCCCGAATGGGACTTTCATGGGCGAGGCTTGACGCTGGGGGAATGACAATGTAGATTCCGCCCAGGTTTGTCTGGAGGTGTCTTATGGCTGAACGAGTATGGGATCGTTTTCTCACCGAGCAGGACCGCGCCCATGTGCAGATGAAACCGCCCAAAGCCATTGGCTTCGGAAAAAAACCCGGTTTGCTCCTGATCGATCTCTACCGATGGGTCTTCGGTGACAACCCCCAACCCATACTGGAATCGATCAGGAGCTGGCCCGGGAGTTGCGGGCTGGCGGGCTGGAACGCGATCCCCTCCATCCAGACACTTTTGAAGACGGCCCGTGAAGTCCGCATACCGATCGTGCATGTAACAGGCCTGGCGAATGCCGGTGTTGATGAATGGTCCTTCAGGCGGGACGTGGAGCGTAGCCAGTTGACTCCCGAGGCGCGGGAGCGCCGGAGCCGCAAGTATGACATTATCGAACAGGTGGAGCCCCTTCCCGGAGAAGCGGTTCTGCGTAAGCTATCTCCGAGCGCCTTCTGGGGCACCCCCCTGGTGGGTCACCTGAACCAGCTGGGCATCGATACCGTCATTACGTGCGGTGAGAGCACCAGCGGCTGTGTGCGCGCGAGCGTGGTCGATGGCTGCACCTATCGCTTCCGTATGATCGTGGTGGAGGAGTGCGTCTTTGATCGCCACGAGGCGGCCCATGCCATCAATCTTTTCGATATGCATCAAAAATACGCCGACGTGCTGCCGCTTGCGCAAGCGGTGCAGTACCTCCATTCGTGGCGCGCCGAGCAGCCCGTAGGGGTTTAGCGCTGGCAGGAGTAGAAGATCAGCGGGAAGCAGCAGGTAAGGATCTCGTTATCTCTTTCCCTTGTAGAGGCTGTCGATAAATCCGCTCTCGTCCAGTTCCCGCACGAAGCTCATGTCGGCGAAATCTTCGGGCCTGGCGTTTTTTGCCTTGGGCTCTCTTTCGCTTAATTCCACCAGGGCCTCTTTGATTCCGTCAAGAGGAGGGTAGGGTTTGGCCGGGACCAGCCGGGCAAAGAACTGGTAGCTCTCCTCGACGGCCTCCGGATCGTTGACTCTCATATACCTGGCGATAACCCGTTTGCTGAAATCGTTCTGGGTTTTGTAAACATGGATGCCCTCGACCAGGGCCTTGGTAAATTTTCGCATGGTCTCCTTCCGTTCCCTGAGAAAAGGGCCAAGGGCCGCAATCGGAGTATTGGGGTAGGCGCTGCCGAAGTCTTCGGGCTCTGCAAGCATGCCGAGGCCTAGTTTGCGCGCCAGATTCGTCACCGGGGGTTGAGCCACCAGTCCGGCTACCTGTCCGTTTTGCAGCGCAGCCAGCCTCGTCGGCTGGCCCCCGGGGATCTGAATAATGGCGACGTCTCGGTCCGGCCTAAGCCCCCACTTCGTAAGGATCTTCCGTGTCGCATAGTCTGAATTGGAGCCATAACGGCTTACTGCCAGCTTCTTGCCACGCAAATCCTCAGGCTTTTTAATCTCCGGGCCGACGATGAGGCTGTAAGCCAGAATATTAACGATGCCCGCGACAATGGAAACATCGGCGCCGTGCAATCGAGCGGCTATAGGTGAATTGCCGCCTATCTGGGCGATGGGCACATCTCCGGACATGAGGGCCTGCGTCGCCTTGGAGCCGCCGTCGAGGTAGATCAGCGTTACATCCAAACCATATTTCTCGAATAATTTGGCCTCTTTCGTGATCCAAGGGACTGCCTGAGCCCCAGCAATGGCGCTCCAGCCGACAATGAGCTTTTCTCCCGCGCCCCAGGCAGGGGAGAAAAGCGTCAAAAAAACGAATACGGTAAGAAGTGAGCGTTTAGTCACGGATATCCTGCAGGAACCATTCGAGGGGCAGGGGATGACCGAGCCCTTTTGCCTTAGCCAGCTCATAGGCTTTACCTCCGACAGCCGCGAACTGAAGGCCTTGGGTGCCTTGATTGTTGAGGAACGTGATCTGGCGGTCGTCCGCGCGACCGGCCCAGCGGCCTGCCATGATATCTGGAACCGTCCCGATCTTCGGGTTGTCGATTTGGCGCAGCGGCGCGCGCGGCACTATTTTCTTCTCCTCCTCTGTTCCGGCGAAGTAGCCGAACATACCGTCGCTCCCGCCGAAGGTGTTCGGCGGAGGATTGTCCATTACAAAGGTGGAACTTCCCAAGCGGGCGATGATATCCACCCGATCGAATATGTCCTGTCCGGCCTCGTTGTTGCGCACGTTCGTCACGTGCATGCCCGCCTCCAGCCAATCCGCTTTGATCACCGGCACAAGGGAGTCCGTGGTCATAGCCACGATGTCAGCGCCCTTGACTGCCTTTTCGGCCGAATCCATTGCCTCGACCTCTACACCGAGCTTTTGCTCAATCTCCTTGGCGTAAAGCTCCCGGTTCGCCTTTGTCGGGCTGAAAACTCGGATACGCTCGATTGGACGGACCTGGCAAATCGCCGTCGCATAACTACGGGCCATGCCGCCAGAGCCGAGCATCCCGATCACCTTGGAGTTTTTTCGCGAGAGATACTTGGCTCCCAGTCCGGCGCAGGCGCCGACGCGCATGTGTTGAAGATAACCGTCGTTCATCAAGGCCAGTGGCTCGCCGTTTTTCACACTGAGGAGAAATATCAGGCCGCAATAGGTTCCCGGCTTGATGCAGTATTTGTCCTCGGTCTGAAACTCGCCTTCACGGTTCCATACGAGCATATCCGACTTCATACGGATTGCAAAGACGCCCAGCTTCCTGGAGGCGCCCTCCATCGTGCCCCAGCGATAGTAGTGCGGCTGCTGGGGGACATAGAAGTCGATCCTCGGGCGGTAACCGGCGCGCTGTTCGTTTAGCTCATTATAGGCCTCTTCCATGGCCTCAAGGCAGCTCGGCATATCGAGCACGGCCTGGACATGCTGATTGGTAAGAAAAATCATTGACACCCCTTCCAGGCCGCTGATATAGCCTCTTCTGATTGAGATGTAAAGAAGCGTGCCGGATTGCCGCTGCCGCAGTCCCTATAGGGGCCTATCGTTAATTTGCTTAAGGCAAAGCTGGACAGGGGTTACCAAAAGCAGTAAGAATAGCCCCGTTTGTTCGGAGACATAGGCGAACCGCATTAAAGCCAAAAAAATTGGAGGGATGCCAATGAAGATAGGCTTGAGAGAAAAGGGTTGGTCCCTGGTCTCTGCTTTTCTTTTCTTTGTGTTGGTTATTTTTCCCTGCGCGGCTTCAGCTGGGGACAAGTTCATCACCATTCATTCCGCCCAGGTGATGTCTCAGTCCATGCCGTGGATCGCACAGGAGGCCGGGCTTTTCCAAAAATACAACCTGGATTTTCACCTGGTTTATATTGCTTCATCCGGAATTGTAACTGCGGCCATGCTGGGCGGTGACGCGGACATGTCGCTTACCGGCGGCGTGGGAAATGTCCGTGCCTATGTCCAGGGAGCGACCGATATTGTCTTTATCGCGGGAGTAAAAAATGTCATGACCCAGAGCATTGTCGCCAGGCCGCAGATCATGCGGCCCGAGGACATCAAGGGAAAAAAGATCGGCGTCAGCCGGATCGGCAGCAATAGCCATTACTTCACCATTCAGGCCTTGAGGCGCTCAGGGATGGAGCCGGGGCGTGATTTTTCTTTTATCCAGACCGGAGGGGACCCGGAGACCTTGGCGGCTCTTATTAGCGGCGGCATCGATGCCGGCAGCCTGACCCCCCCAATAGATTCGATGGCGATCGCCCGAGGTTACCGCTATGTGGTTTATGGGCCCGATCTTAGCATCCCCTACACAGCAACGGTTTTCGTGACCTTGCGCTCTGTAATCGCCAAGCGTCCCCAGGTTGTGGGGGGCTTCATGCGGGCGATGGCAGAGGCGGCCAAGATTTTACACACCGACAAGGAATTCACCTACAAGGTACTGGGAAAGAAGTTGCGGGTTAGTGACAGGAAGGTGCTGGATGGCGCCTATAATGCGGAGATCAAGGCCCTGGAGCCGAGATTGGCCCTCAGAGCGGAGGCGCTGCAGGCGATTCTGGAAGAGGTGGCTCAAGTGGATCCGCGGGCGAAGAAAGTGAAGCCGCAAGAGCTTATGGATCTGCGCTATGTGGAGGAGATGGAAAAGAGCGGCTTTTTCGACAATCTTTGGGCGAGCAAGAGATAGCGACCTGAGGAGATGAGATGCGCCTTGAGATGGCTGAGTTTCCGGTAACTGACATACGTCTTGGAAGAGCGTTTCATTACCACTCTGGGAAGTTGGAGGTGGACAGGGAGCAATTAAAGAGCCTTGTTCTGCAAGACAAGCGCATAGAGGAAGCGTGGCTGGAGGTGGTTGTCCCTGGTGAAAAGGTAAGGGTCACCGGTATACGGGACGTGGTGGAGCCGAGGGTTAAGGTGGACGGGAAGGGACAGGTGTTTCCGGGGATTCTTGGGCCCGTAGCGCCGGTGGGAGAGGGACGCACGCATCGTCTTTCCGGCATGGCAGTGGTGGTCGCGGCGGAATATGAGGGGACTATTCGGTCGGGAACCGGGGTAGAGCGTAGCGCGATTCTCGATATGTGGGGGCCAGGGGCTGAGGCATCGCGTTTTAGCAGTCTTGTTGGCTTGGTTTTAAGCCTGCGGTTGGTGAAGGGGCTTTTTGAGCTGGAGGCGCATGCTGTTATACAACGGGCTGAGCTCGAGGTGGCTAAAAGGCTGGCTGAGGTTACGCTCGGACTAAAACCTAAAAAGAAGGACGTCTACGATCTCAGTAAAGAGAAACGCGATTTGCCCCGGGTAGTACTCATTCAAGGTTGTATGACAGAAAGCCACAATCCTCACTCTGGTGTGAGCTACTATGGGATGCCTGTCCGGGAATCATTGGCTACTCTAGTCCATCCAAACGAACTGCTAGACGGAGCGGTGGGAGTCAATTGCACCCGAGGGGAATGTCATCATCCAACCACCTGGGACTGGCAGAACCATCCGTTGATCCTCGGTCTCTATCGTGAACACGGTAAGCGGCTGAACTTTGCAGGTGTCATCTTTGAGCGCATTCGCTTTGAAACTCATCACGGCAAGGAGGTGATCGCCCAAAACACGGCGCAACTGGGGGCTACGCTTCGGGCTGATGGCGCTCTGGTGACTTGGGTGGGTGGGGGAAATGCTTTTGTGGACGTGATGCTGACC
>Ga0209824_10000664_pt1 | contig 20770 bp, 14 predicted proteins | sample VDWuncwatermetaG_FD_184124 | JGI IMG/M metagenome (GOLD analysis project Ga0209824, IMG submission 184124) | Wastewater microbial communities from Netherlands to study Microbial Dark Matter (Phase II) - VDW unchlorinated drinking water (SPAdes)... ... | reverse complement strand
CGCCTCGAAGCTTTCCGGAACGGAAATTTTTTATGGAAGCTATCCGATTACGCCCGCGAGTGACATTCTTCACGAACTCTCCACCTATAAAAATTTCCGTATCAAAACATTTCAGGCGGAGGATGAGATTGCAGCCGTCACGGCCGCTCTGGGCGCTTCGTTCGCGGGGGATTTGGGCGTTACCGGCACAAGCGGTCCCGGTTTCGCCCTTAAGACCGAAGCGGTCAATCTCGGTGTGATGACAGAACTTCCTCTTCTCGTCCTCGATATTCAGCGGGGAGGACCGAGTACCGGGCTTCCCACCAAGACCGAACAGGCGGATCTCCTGCAGGCGTTCGGCGGGAGGAACTCGGAAAGTCCTGTGGCCATTGTGGCACCGGCCACTCCCGGCGACTGCTTCTATATGGTCCTCGAAGCGTTTCGGATCGCCACGACCTACATGACCCCTGTGGTTTTTCTCTCGGATGAATATCTTGCCAGCGGCTCCGAACCGTGGGAAATTCCAAAAGTTTCCGAACTCCCCAAACTCAGGGTTGTGCATCGGACAGACCCGCAGGGATTTTATCCGTACTTGCGTGATCCGAAAACGCTGGCGCGGCCTTGGGTTGTTCCCGGAACCCCGGGCCTGGAGCACCGCATCGGCGGAATTGAGAAAGCCGATATCACAGGGAATGTCAGTTATGATCCGGAGAACCATCAAAAGATGGTGGAACTCCGGGCGAATAAAATCGCAGGAATTGTGAATACGATCCCGGAACTTGAGGTCCTCGGCAAGGAAAAAGGGGATCTTCTCGTCGTCGGTTGGGGGAGTAGTTACGGTGCGATCACTTCGGCGGTTGAAACGGTTCAAAAACGAGGCCTTTCGGTCTCGAGCACTCATCTCCGTTATTTAAATCCTTTTCCGAAGAACTTAGGACAGATTCTTTCAAATTTCAAAAAAGTTCTTGTCCCCGAAATGAACCTCGGACAACTCCTTCTACTTCTCCGGGGACGTTACCTCGTGAATGCCGTCGGATTGCATAAAGTACAAGGGAGACCTTTCCAGATTAGGGAGATTGTTCGTAAAATCGAGGAGGTTCTTAAAAGCGTATGAGTCCAGATCTTGTAGAGAGTCCGAACAGCGGACCTAACAAATTGACTTCCAAGGATTTTGTTTCAGGGCAGGATGTCCGTTGGTGTCCCGGATGCGGCGATTATTCGATTCTTTCCCAGATGCAGAAGGTGCTTCCAGAACTGGGACTTCCCCGTGAGAAGTTTGTTTTTGTTTCCGGCATCGGATGCGCCGCGCGCTTTCCGTATTACATGAATACGTACGGATTCCATACCATTCATGGGCGTGCACCGGCCATCGCGACGGGGCTGAAATGCGCCAGACCCGATCTTTCCGTGTGGGTGGTGACCGGAGACGGCGATGGACTCAGCATCGGGGGAAATCACCTGATTCACTGTATCCGGCGAAACGTGGACCTTAATATTCTTCTTTTCAATAACCGAATCTACGGTCTGACCAAGGGGCAGTATTCCCCAACCTCGGAATTCGGCAAGAAAACAAAATCTTCCCCCGATGGGACCATTGAACAACCGCTCAACCCTCTCTGCATCGCCATTGCCGCGGAAGCCACTTTTGTGGCTCGATCGATCGACGTTTACACCCAACATCTTGCCGAGACCCTGAAAAAGGCCGCCGCCCATAAAGGAACCTCGTTTATCGAAATCTACCAGAACTGTATTGTCTTTAACGACAAGGCATTTGGAGATGTCACCGACCGGGCGGTCCGAGATGAGCGGATTCTTGTTCTGGAACATGGCAAACCGATGCGTTTCGGAAAAGACAGAAAATTTGGAATCCGTTTGAAAGACCTCAAGCCTGAAGTCGTGAGAGTGGATGAGGTCGGGGAGGAGGCGCTCCTTGTTCATGATGAAGTGAACCCCGAACCCACCCTTGCTTATCTTTTGACACGGATGAAGAACCCGGAATTTCCGGTTCCGATCGGCGTTTTCCGATCCGTTGAGAAGCCGACCTATGATGAGCTGATGATGGAGCAGATTGAAGCGGCGGTCGCTCGTCAGGGTGAAGGGGAACTGGAAGCGATTCTTCGGGGAACCGACAGCTGGACGGTGAAGTAAGGAGGGAAGATGCCTATCATTTGCCCCCATTGCAGACATGAAAATCTTGAAGGGATAGACACTTGTGAAAAATGCCATCAAGATTTGAGACATGAATCGCTTCCGAAACCGAAAGAGGGCCTTCAGAGACGGATTATGTCAGAATCGATGCGCCACCTGAATCCTTCGGGACCGATCTTGGTGCGGCCTGAAACGCCTATTCTTGAGGTCGTCCGGAAGATGCAAGAAGGTCAACTGGGAAGCGCTCTCGTCGTCAATGAAGAAGGAACTCTTGTAGGAATTTTGACGGATCGGGATGTGCTTCAGAAAATCGGATTTGAACAGTCAGACCTTACGGAACTTCCGGTCCATACCCTGATGACGCTCGACCCGGTGCCTCTCGAGGAAGACGATTCTATCGCTTTTGCGCTCAATAAAATGTCTGTGGGAGGATTCCGGCATATCCCGGTCGTCAGGGGCGGAAAACCCATAGGCATCATTACCGTGAAAGATCTTTTCCATCACCTCTGCCGTCCGGAATCTGACTTTGAGGGAGTAGAGTTTTGAAAGAAGCAATCAGGCATGATGAAGAGCAGCATCGCTTCGTCATCGCTTTGAGAGGGCAGGAAGCACTCCTGGCCTATTCCCAGAAAGGGAACGTCCTCGATTTTTACCGTACTTTTGTGCTGGAGGGTTTCCGCGGCCGGGGGCTGGCAGAAAAGATTGTGAAGACCGGGTTCGACTATGCAAAACAAAAGGGCCTTAAAGTCCTCCCCACCTGCCCTTATGTTTCAGGTCCGTTTCTGAAACGACACGAAGAGTATCGCGCGCTCGTCGTTGACCAAAACTAAAATCGGCGCTCTATTTTTTCTGGGAAAAAAGTTGATTGCCGTTCTCGGGGAGCGGGATGTCCACAGAGGTAACGGGGAATGTACCGAGATGAAGCGCCCCACCGACGGTCTGCCCTACCGTATTCCAAATGCCTTTTCCGAATCCCACCGCCGCATTTCCGCCTCCCTTGGCCTCATCATAGGGTTGTGTGAAAATTTCGGTCCAGCCGAGCGCCGCATTCTTGAGTCCGAAACCGAATTTTCCGTTTGCCCGGTTGACATAGCCCGACTCGTCCGTCCACGGGCTTCCGGCAAAGGCGAGCGTCGGTACAACCAACGCAAACAGAATCACTGCCACAAGCATCATTTTCCTCATGATCATCCTCCTTCAATGAGCCCCCTCTTCTTGCTTTCGCAAGAAAGCAGAGGGGGCGAATTGAACCCCGCCCGCTTTGCTTCGCAAAGCGAAGCAGGCGGGGTAAATTCAGCCAGAGACTTACATTCACTTCGTTCTGTAAGTCTCGGCTTCATTTATCCTATAAAATGATCGGGAGTTTTGCAACAAGAAAATGACAGACAAAAGACATGATGAAGTCACCGCTCCGCCGCCTCAGCCGCTCCTTGTTTACGATGGGGACTGCCATTTCTGCAGACACTGGATCGCCCGCTGGCAAGCGCGGACGGAAGACCGTGTCGCGTATAGGCCGTTTCAGGAAGTGGCCGATCGGTATCCCGAGATTCCCCGAGAGGTGTTCCAGAAGGCTGTGCAATTCATTACGCCGGGAGGAGAAGTGTATGGAGGAGCGGAGGCGGTTTTCCGTACGCTCGCGTATGACCCGAACCGGCGGTGGCTCCTATGGCTCTATGAAAAAATCCCCGGTGTGGCTTCCCTCACCGAATGGTTTTATGACGTTGTCGCAGATCACCGCGGCGCTTTTTCTTTCTGGACAAAGTTTTTATGGGGAAATCAGAGTGAACGTCCTTCCTATTTTCTGTCCCGAGACATATTTCTGAGACTGCTCGGTGCCATTTACTTCATTGCATTTATATCACTTTGGACACAGATCTTGGGTCTTGTCGGCTCCAACGGCATTCTCCCCGTCGGGAAATTTCTGGAATCGGTCGGAAGAGAAGCGGGGCTCGAACGGTACTGGGAACTTCCAACCCTTTGCTGGTTGGATTCAAGCGATCGCTTCCTGCAACTTTTGTGCGGGGGCGGAGCCATTTTGTCACTCCTCCTCCTCTTCAATATCGTCCCGGTGTTTGTGTTATTTTTTTTGTGGGTTTTCTATCTCTCCCTCACTGTCGCCTGCCGCGAATTCTTGAGTTTCCAATGGGATCTTCTCCTTTTGGAAACAGGGTTTCTGGCAATTTTTTTGGCGCCCCTTCACATTTTTCCGAAATCGTCCCGTCACTCCCCACCGTCGCCGCTTGTTTTGTGGTTTTTTCGTTTGCTTCTCTTCAAACTGATATTTTCATCGGGTGCGGTGAAACTTGCGAGTCACGATCCGACATGGCGGAATCTCACCGCACTCAATTACCACTACGAAACGCAGCCGCTTCCCACATGGATCGGATGGGTTGCGCATCAGTTACCCGTGGATTTTCAAAAGGTCTCTTGCGTTGGCATGTTTTTTATCGAACTGGGCGCCCCAATTCTCATTTTTGCACCGCGGAATTTACGGTATTTCGGGATTGTAGCAATCATTTTCCTGCAAGGCCTGATCGCCGCCACCGGAAACTACTGTTTTTTCAATCTGTTAACGGTCGCGCTCTGTGTTCTTCTTTTGGAAGATACGTTCTGGCCCAAGAGATGGCGAGAATCGTTACGTTCCGAGAAGCCGCTTCTCGGACGTCTCCGACGCTGGCCTCGATGGGTTATTGGGCCGATTGCTGCGGTCATTTTAGTGATCACAACAGTAGAGATGTCCGGTTTATTCCGGAGGTGGGTCCGTTGGCCCCGGCCTGTCGCCGTGCTTTATCAAATCTTCTTGCCGCTTCGAAGCGTGAACAGTTATGGCCTATTTGCGGTGATGACCACTTCCCGGCTTGAAATTATTGTGGAGGGATCGAATGACGGTATCACGTGGCTTCCGTACGAATTCAAATATAAACCGGGAGATCCGAAGAGGAGACCGAAATTTGTCGCACCCCACCAGCCGCGACTCGACTGGCAGATGTGGTTTGCCGCGCTTGGTGATGTCGAAGAGAACCCCTGGTTTCTCAATTTCTGCGTGAAACTTTTGCACGGCTCGCCCGATGTCCTCCGGCTCCTCTCCAAAAATCCATTCCCCGACACCCCTCCTCGTTACATCCGCGCAGTCCTCTTTGGCTACCACTTCACCGATTTTGCTACGCGGCATGAAGAGGGCTCATGGTGGCGGAGGAGAAAATTAGGTCCTTATAGCCCCATTCTTTCCCTGAAAACCCGCAAAAAATCAGTTGACGACTTCTCACCCAGTATAGTAGACTAAATCCCTCTGGATTTAGAGGGTTGAAGAGGGGGGTGTGTGATGTCGAAGTTTCTGATTGTCGAGAGCCGTGATCTCATGGAGTATAAGGAAAGCGATTTTGCTTTAAATTTGGCAAGTCAACTCAAAAAGAAAGGGCACGAAACGACGCTCTATCTTATTGAAAATGGTGCCTTAGCCGCCAGAAAAGGATCTGAAGCGGCCGCCAAACTGACCGCTATTTCCAAAGAAGGAGTCAAGGTACTGGTCGAGGATCTTTCGCTTAAACTGCGCGGGGTCAAAGAGAGGGCGGAAGGGGTTTCTGAATCCACTATGGATGCACTCGCCGATTTGATCTTGGACGGCGCCGACAAAATTATTTGGTATTAGGAGGAAATAATGGCTACTGACACCAAACCGAAAGTAGTGACGATCGGCATTGCAACCGCCTCTTATCAGAGAGAGGCGCCGACAACGATGTTGCGGCTTACCGAAAAGCTTCTTCAACGAGGCGCCCACGTCAATATCTGGACCTTTGAAGAGGCGGTGACATTAACCAATAAAGATCAAAAGGATCATCAGGAGCCGCCCGGACTCCATGAGGTCGCCGGAAAACAGCATACCTATGTCGGAAAATTTGTTGATGGCATCATGAAGGCCGCACTTCACAGCGGAGCACTCAAGTGGGTCGTTTGCATTCTCTGTGTTCAGGAGCGCGGTGTGGATGCCCATCAGATGAACGGCGCCATCATCGGGACTTTTGGGGACTTTTGGAAATTTGCGAACGCTTCAGACAGACTCATTATAATTCCGACGTACCGGTAGAATTGTCAACATGGGACGCTCCTGCAATGTCGCTGGAGCGTCTTAATTGAGTTTTAGTATAAGCGGATAGCGAGTGATGGTGTGAGACGCATGTAGTTCGGCCGAGCGGGCATGGCGTCCCGAGCGAATGCGAGGGACGAGCGAGGTCGAACTCCAAGCACAGCGACGCACGCTGGGCGTCGCAAGCGGTGCGGCGAGCACATCACGAGCTAACAGCTTGGCGCATGAGGAGGAAGCGATGATTGAAAAAGTGTTAGCGATTTTTGAAAAGCCGATTTATCTTTCGTTTGAACCAAATGATCCACACCTCTTGCATGTCGCATTCGGATCGGTCTCAAGCGGCGTCAAAGTGAATGTCCTTTTGCGGGGATCCGCCGTCAACTACGCCGTGAAAGAGCAGCACTTAACTGACGCAAAACTTTTGGGCCAACCTCTCGCCGAGGTGGATACGTCGCCTGCAAAGGTGTTGGAACTGATCACAAAAAGTGGCGGAGAACTTTCTGTGGTGAAAGAAGACCTTGCCAAACGGGGACTGTCCCAGACAGAACTCATCCCTCAGGCAAAACTCATTTCTGAATCCCAAGTCGCCGATCTCGTTGCCGCCAACGACGCCACCTTTGTATGGTAGGCAGTGAAAGTTGATCGGACACTGGATGCCCGCGCCTTTTTCAACCCGATCGACTGCCGGAGTCTCGACGTGATCCGCGAGGAACTGAAGACGATGAAAGAAGGCCAAGTCCTCGAAATCTATGCCAATCTTTTTCAAAAAAGAGAAATCGAAGTTTGGGCTAAAAAATTCCAGCATCCGATCCTCTCCGCCACAAATAACGATGGACTTGTGACACTTCATCTTCAAAAGGGTCCACCACTTGCATGAAAAAGATCGCCATCCTCGTCTCCCGCGGAAGTTACAACAGCCTGGTCCAGGTCATGACACTCGTCATGGCCTGTGTGGTGTCAGAGATCAAGGTCCGACTTTTTTTCCGCGATGAATCGGTCTTTAAACTGACACCGAAAGAGGCGGGGAAAATCAATCTGTCAGATTTCTACAAAGGGCAGGAAGCCGCTGTCCTCGAGCGGCTGAAACAAAATAAACTGGAAAATCTCCAAGCACTCCTTAAGGAAATAAAATCGAAAGGGGATATTCGGGTTTCCGTCTGCAGTTCCTCACTCGCCATCTGCGGCTTAAAACATGAGGACCTTATCCCGGAAGTTGATGAGGTCCAGGGCCTCACCTCATTCCTCCTTGAAGAGATGTCCACCGCTGACCAAATCCTTACCTTCTAATTAGGGAATCATTCAGGATAAGCGAGGGGGATCTTTCGCTTGTCAAGAATCTTTCCGGTATCTAAATCGATAATAACGGTGTGGTCGTTTCCAACAAACGTTACTTCATAAATGCGATGCCACCCTTTTTCGCTTAAGTATCCCACGCATTTATCCTCGATTATTGGCTTGGATTGCTTATTCAACCTTAACGCTTCTCTGGCTTTCTTATGCAGAGTAGTAGACTTGTAGTTTTTCGGAGGGGATAGCAGTGTTGATAAATTCGGATAAAGCCGTGTGTTTACCTCTGTAATTATTATGTTAGACCCCTTTAGTCCCCTGAGGTAGAAAGTCGCAGAGGTATAAGCAACTTCTAAGTTTTCGCCAGGAATTTGTTGGACAAATTGGACGTAGTCTGTATCGGAATAAAGACTATTAGAATAAGGAAAACGATGCACATCGGGTGGTCTTAGGTCACGTTCAGGATTTAATCCCCCGATTAAATCTGGATGATTTGCAAGATAATTTTTAATTGCGACAATAATTTCCTCTTTACTCTGATAAGGACCTCCCAACTCAAGATTTAACTTCGAAAGTGTCTTACTCCATAAACCAGGAGGCTGCGGATCATTTATTGTCCAACAGGTGCATCCAAGTATCCCATCACCCTTTGTTTCGTCAGAAGCTTGTAACGCAAAAAGTTGTTTCAACGTTCCGGGCGACAAAATGAAAGAAATTGCCGTCAAAAGATACAATATGCTCCGAAGCATATTTTTCATTTCATCCTCCAGAGTTTCTTCAAAAGAAGTATATCATAAACCATGAGGAAATGTCTACTGCCGACCAGATTCTGACTTTCTAGAAACCCTCCTGAAATAGATTATAAGACTATTTTTTAGGTGCGAAATGGGTGAAATTCTGGTATACTCTATCATAGAAAGAAGTTACTTCCACCTTTCAAGGGGTGCCATTGAACAATCTGCTCATCGTTGAAGACCATGAACCGGCCCTCAATCCTCTCAGCCGTTTCCTGGAGGAAAAAGGGTATACCGTCCATACGGCCCGTAGCATTAAGGACGCCCTTCCTTATTGTCAGAATGGTCAAACGCAGATTGTTCTCGCCGATCTTCACCTCCCCGACGGCACCGCACTTGATCTTTTGCAAAAAGTACGTCAGATTTCCCGCGAAACCGTTTTTGTGCTGATCACAGAGATGGGAGAGGTCAACGTGGTCCTTGAAGCGCTTCGCCTTGGTGCAGATGACTATCTCTTCAAGCCGTTTACAAACCTTGAGAATGTTTCATCGGTCATTGAAAAGCAGGTCAAGAAACACCCCGTAGGAAAAAGGACGCTGACGGATGCGGATTTGGAGCAACTGGATAAACTTCAGCAGATGATTCAAACAAGCGACTTTCATATGGTCTTTCAACCGATTTTTAGACTGGATGATCGTTCGATCTTCGGATACGAAGCGCTTCTGCGGCCCGGCGCCAGTTCCCCTATGCCCAATCCCGGCTCATTGATGGAGCTTGCCGAGCAGCTCGGAGTGGCGCGGAAACTCGATGTGGCCTGCATTGAAAAAGCCCTTGCGACAACTCCTCAAAACGCCCCAAGACTCTTTGCGAATATTGAAACCGAAACAGTTGCAGATCCTGATTCCCTCCTCCAAGTGGTCACTCTCGCCGAACGAGCCAAACAACCTCTTGTCCTTGAAGTGACGGAGCGAGGAACGGTCGCCAACCTCAGCATTCTCTCCGATCCTTGTGAGGTGCTGAGAAAAAGAAAGATCGCCCTGGCAGTAGACGATGTAGGAAGCGGTTATGCCTCCATCGAACGTGTCCTGAGCATCAGACCCCAATTTCTGAAGATCGCCATGAGCATTACGCGGAGTGTCGATGCAGACGCGATCCGACGGGTCATGGCCGAATCCATTCTCTATATGAGCGAGCGGATCGGCGCCTCGGTGATTGCGGAAGGGATTGAGACAGAAAAGGAACTCGCAATCCTCAAACGGGTCGGGGTCAAACTCGGACAAGGCTACTATCTTTCCCCCAAACCGTGATACACCCTCATCAAAACTTTTAAAGGAAGAATTTTTTGAGACCGATTGCTTTAAAACGGGGCTGCCGCACTCCTTTTGTTAAAATGGGGAAGGAGTTTGCCTCCATCAATGCGGTGACCCTTTCCGCCGCGCTCATCGATGGGATGCTCAAAAGACAGGAAGTCTCTGAGAAATTCATTCAGCATGTCATCTTGGGGATGGTCGTCCCCGACCCGAACATCTATTCGATTGCCCGCGAGGCGGTATTGGCGTCGCAACTCGATAAAAGCGTAGAAGCGTACAGTGTGTCACGGGCCTGTGCCACATCGCTACAGGCCGCTGCGAATGCCGTATCCTATTACCAGAGTTTTCCGGATGAACCGTCCGTCACTCTTGTAGGAGGGGTTGAATCTTTTTCGTCCACACGACCCGTTCTGACCGATGAAGCTTCAACGTTTTTTAAGGTGTTAAGCAGCAGGGACTCGGTCGGAAAAAAGATCGGGCAGTTTTTCAAAACACCCCTTTCAAAATTTTTTCCTGTCCCTCCGTCGGCGAGAGAGTATTCCACGGGACTTACCATGGGAGAGCATTGTGAATTGATGGTAAAGGAGTTTAAAGTCACGCGGGAACGGCAAGATCGCCTCGCTCTTGCCTCCCATCGCAATGCGGTGCGTGCACGCGAAACCCTCCTACCCCATATAATCCCTATCCAGGGAATAAACCGCGATACCCTTGTTCGTGAAGACACTTCTCTTGAGGCGCTCGCTGCACTTTCTCCTGTTTTTGATCCTGAAAAGGGAACTATCACGGCAGGGAATGCGAGCCCTTACACCGACGGGGCCGCAGCACTCTATGTGATTTCACCCGCACTTGAAGCGCAGATTTCGCCTGATGCCTATCTTTTGGATTACGAGTTTGTTGCCGTCGAACCGAAAGAAGGACTCCTCATGGGCCCCGGCAAATCGCTTCTCAGGCTCCTTTCACGCCATCGCCTTGCATGGCGTGATTTTTCCTACATCGAACTCCATGAGGCTTTTGCTGGCGAGGTTCTTTGCAACATCGATGCCATGAACGATCCGTCTTACCGTGCCAAACAGTATGGTGTCGACTATGATCCTGGTCGATTGGATGAAAAAGACCTCAATCCATGGGGTTCTTCCATCGCTTATGGCCATCCTTTCGGCGCCACAGGGGCGCGCATGCTGAATCAGGCAATGACTTTTCTCAAAAAGGAGAATGGAAAACTGGCGCTTCTTGGGATCTGTACAGCAGGAGGTCTTGCGGGGGGATGCATTCTGAAGGCGGTGTGAAACGTGGAGAAGCAGAGAAGCAAAAAAACAAAGAAGCAGAGATTTTTGGGGGGGAATTCAAAATGCTAAACAAAAAATTGTTTTTTCTGATTCTGTGCCTTGGGTGGACTGCAACCGTTTTCGCCATGGGACAAACTCCTGAAAAACCGAAAACTTCCGGATCAGGAGCACCTCAACAGACTGCAACCGAAAAGGGACCTATGCATGGAAAAACGTTTGGCGAATATGTTTCCCAGAAAGAAGAAGAAACTCCGAAAAGAGAGGAAGGAGAAAATGAACTCCTTGCGCCTGTGGCCAAACCTGTTGCAGCGGTGATCGAAGGGGTGGGGTCCGCCGTGGAACCTCTCTTGGAAGAGAAAGAAATTAAGGATGAAAAGGGAGAGACTCAGGCAACGATCAAACCGAAGGAAGGGAAGGTGCAAGTCGATTTTTAAATGAAGACGCAAGTTACAGAACGTAGTGAATGTAAGTTGCTGTCTGAATTTACCCCGCCTGCTTCGCTTTGCGAAGCAAAGCGGGCGGGGTCAATTCGACCGATGACTTATGTCGTCCTTGTGGGACTCCATAAGTCATGGTCTCATTGATGTTTTCAAAGCGGACCCATTGGCACTTTCGCCTTAATCGGTTGACCCAGGCACTTCACAAGATTCGAGCGAGCGGGCATGAAGTGCTTGATCTCACTGAATCGAATCCGACCCGCTGCCTTTTTCAATATCCTTCCGAGATTGTTAGCGCTCTCAATAACTCTCAAAACCTGAATTATGCCCCTTCCCCAAAGGGAATACTTCGCGCGCGCGAAGCGGTTGTCGCGTACTATTCGGAAAAGGGGATTTCCCTCGATCCTGAACAGATCTTCCTTACCGCCAGCACGAGTGAAGCGTATTCATTTCTTTTTCGGCTTCTCCTGAATCCGAAAGAGCATCTTCTCATCCCACGGCCCAGCTATCCTCTCTTTGAGTATCTTTCCGGATTGAACGATGTTGTCTGCGATGCCTATCCTCTTGTGTATGACGAAGAATGGCGAATAGATCTTGAAGGGATCAAGGAAATTCATCCCAAAACTCGAGCCATCGTCTTGGTGCATCCGAACAATCCGACCGGCTCCTTTGTGAAAAGAGAAGAGAGAACATTCCTGGCGCAGTTGGCGGCGGAAAATCAACTTTCTTTCATTTGCGACGAAGTGTTTTTGGATTATGCGTATCAGAAGAAAGAGTCTCCGGTTTCGACTTTTGCGGGAGAGAACACTGTTCTTACGTTTACTTTGAGTGGCATTTCAAAGATGCTCGGCCTTCCGCAGATGAAACTTGCCTGGATCGTCGTGAACGGGCCGAAGGAATTGCGTGACCCGGCGATCGAACGTCTCGAAATCATTGCAGATACCTATCTTTCCGTCAATACGCCATCGCAAGAGGCCCTCAGTCGGTGGTTTTCGTTTCGCCCTGTCCTTCAAAAGCAAATCCAAAATCGGAGCAGATCAAATCGAAATTTCCTTGTTGAGCAATGTCACAAATCCCCCTGCGAACTCCTCCACGCAGAAGGGGGGTGGTATGCGATTCTCCGGCTTCCTGAAACCAAAAGTGAAGAAGAGTGGGTTTTGGAACTTCTCGCAAAAAAGTTGGTGCTTGTTCATCCCGGCTACTTTTACGACTTCAACGAGGGACCCCGTATCGTTATGAGTCTTTTACCGCCCACCGACCGTTTTAAGGAGGGAGTGGACAGTATATTTAACTTATTGAAATAAAAGTAGTTAGAGATTAAATAAACCGACACAAAATCTAGATATTTACCCTTGTTTTTTCGCCCTTTTTCGGGTACACTTATAGATAACCCAAAAAGGGGCTTTTTCTTTGTCTAGTTTTTCCCAACTTTTTAATAAGGCCATAAGTTATGGAGCTCGAAGAGCGACATAACTTATATGGCCGAATTAATCCCGAGCAACCCTTTATTCCAATAAGGTGCGAGGGAAACGAACTTATGAAACAAATTACATCAATTCCAAATTCCACACTCCGCATTCCACACTCCTCCATAACAAGGATCATCTCCCTCCTTGTGGCAGAGATCTTTCTTTTTTCCTCAGTTCTCCCTGCCTGGGCCCTCGAGACAGATCATTCTCATCTCAGACCTGTGACTGCAAAAGAGGGCGGAATTGGAAAAGCACTTTCTCGCGAACTCAAGACCGATGCGGCGCGGGATGGGGGAGGGATTCCTCTTTCTGCGAGACTTTCCTACATCCTTGAACATCCCGGAGAGACCATCGTGATTCAAGGGATCACTTTCCCTGCCGCATACGAATTTACACTGGGGTGGTTGGAGGAAAGAGATCGTGTCGCTGAATTTTTCAAAATTCATCCTCGTGCAAAAGATGTTTTTCTTTCAGAAGGAGCGAAGAAAACGGCCCTCAAGGACATCCGTTGGATGAGAAAACAGTTATTGAGGAAGGGTCAAACCCGACAAGGAAGATATTTTGTCGATCACGTCGCTCAGGTCGAGGGTAAAGAGCTCTTGCCGTTTCTACGTGTCCCTGACGATGCAACTGTCATTGTAGATCTCGGAGGTGGAACGGGAGGTCTCATGAGTGTCTTGGCTCGTTCTAACCCCATAGCCCGCAAAGGAAAATTGATCGTGGTCGACAATGATGAATATGAAATTGAATGGGGGAGAAGGTTAAGAAGTGAGGAAGACCTACCCATTGAATTTCTCCATCGAAGCGCATTAGACACAAGACTTCCAGCTGGCTCAGTGGATCTTCTCATTTCAAAACAGCTCATCAGCGTTTTCCAGGAAGAAAACCCAGAAGCTGCCATTGGCCATTTCGTCGAGGCGAATCGTATTCTTAAACGAGGAGGTCTCTATTACACCATCGATGACATTGGTGTCGTACCTTTTACCAAAGCACACGCCTCTCGTCACGGTTTTCAATTTGTGATGCAGATTCCCGCCGAAGGTCTTCTCAGTAATCCTCAGTATGCTGTTCTCCTTTGGAAAAAAGTTGCTGATCTTCCAGATAGCGGCGCGGTTTACCCTCCGAAGCCCATTAAAGATGGGCGTAGGAGGGCGCGGGATGGGGGGAGGCGCGGTGAACCAGACCGCTACCCAGGCGACACCCAGATGGAGGCCTTGATCAAAAAACATAAGGCCAATACCTATCGTATCGCTGAGGCCTTAGGAGTGGCCCAAACATCTGCCTCCAATTATATCCATCGCTGGATTGATGTTCATCCTGAGGCTTCTGAACGGGTTCGCCTCAGACGTTGGATCAGTGATCTGAGGGAGGAAGAACGAGAAGCGCGGGATGGGGGAGGTCTTTTGACCAAACGTCTTGTCAGCTTCTTCGCGGGTAGTTGGACGAACTATATCAAGGCGCTCAAAGACAATAAAGATGTGGCCGAAGCCAGTAGAACACTTGAACATGCCGCCGGCGACACTTCCCATGAGACGAGAGAACTCGTTGAACAACTGATCCGATATTCCAGCCAGCTAGACGAACCAGATATTCGAGAGAAACTGTTTCAGATGTGGGATTTCTATAATCAACACGTTCTTATACCCAACAACCTCTATGGGATATTGCCCATTGGCTACGATGACGAGAAAAATTGGTATTTTTATGGAAGTATTCTCTATAAAATCGAATATCAAGAGATCCATCGCATTAATGATAAGAAAAAAGTTGAAGTGCTCTTTGGTCGGAGGTTTTCCAATCCAACAGAGGCAAAAATCCCACAGGCGGGGCACAGTCTTGATGAAATACCGGTGGTATTCATTGATATAGACCAGACACAAGAAACCGTCTCAGCATTCAGAGACACTTTAGAGGGAAATTTGGTTCCCTATGGTATTCCCGAAGTCGCCGAGTGGATTCGTAATACTTATCGAGACTGGAATGATGAGCAAATTTTAGAAGAGGTTAAAAATAACACTGTTATCCATGAATTAGCTCACCAGGCCTTCAATGAGATGAAGTATCGCTATATCCGGGAAGATGGCTTCGGTATCTCACCAAAAGTGTGGAGGCAAATGCAACTATATGAGAGCGATCTCATTGAACAAGAAGTAGGAGCTTATCTGGTGGAAATGGCTCTGATACGTGACCCCGTATCTGTACTTGAGATTCTTATCCAGCCTTTTGTAGAAGGTCGTCCGGAAAAAGAATCTTACGTGGGACAATACCTCTTCAATCGTCTGAGTGGGAAGAAAGTAGGCGACCCATGGGTGGAGAGAGGAAAAAGGGATGACATCATTCGTCTTTTTACTGATTTGACCGCGTCCCCTCTTCTGGGCCAGCGTGCCGATCAAATTTTAAGGGAGGACTTCTCGAATTTTAACCTACCTACGTTCGTCAAGCTCGACGATCAAGACGACGCGGCGCAGGATGGTGCTGCACGACAAGAGGCGCTTGAAAGAGGAAGAACGTTTATTCGAGACTTTAGGGAAAAAACAAAAGCTCCTCAAGAGATCAAAGAGGGGGGCCGATGGGTTTATCCCGTTCCCGATGAGGTTTGGGATACACTTACAGAGGATGACATTATCCTCCTTCCGTATCTTTACGAGATTCAATTGGAATATGGACGGCTTTTTGTTACGCAGAATCAACCCAAAGGAGGGACACTTGATTTTCCCATCACGGCCGAATTCATTAAGAAGAACCAAGACCCACGGCACATCCATGATGAATATGCAACAGCCGAAGGGATTTATGAAGGACGGAAATATGAAATTCCATATAGCATTGTATACGCAGAAGGGTTGGGTAGAATCGCTGCACTTCTTGAGGAGGCGGAAAATCTTATAGAAGATCCAGATACGAAAGAGTATCTAAGAGCCAATCGAGATGCAGCGCTTTGGAATACCTGGGAAGCGCGGGATCATGTGTGGATGAAGACCTATACGCGGGCCAGAGAAGAAGGAAGACTTCCTTTAGGTGGCTCGAGACTTCGCTATTTCTTCGGCCCCTATGAGGCCCAGATAGGAAAACGGGGTGCGTTTAAAGCGGTGATAGGCATTATAGATCCTGTCCTTTCCGAGGAGGCCTCTCGAATTGATAGTTTGCTTCCGTGGTATCTGGAGAAGCATGGCTTTCCTCAGAAAGGAAGAGAAACAACCATGCATACATTTGCCATCTATGTTCCTTTTGTATCCGGAAACAAGGCTGCCGCATCAACGCTTCCGAATTATGCATCCGCGAAAGAGGCTTGGGGTCAGTCCGTTCATCACTCTATCTCAGTCATCCATGGGGCTCATGATGAGTTTGCTTTTCCAATGGCTCAGCAGATTTTGGACAGTTCGCAGCTAAAGTATGTCTCGATACCGGGCGCACTTCGATTTATTATGCTCCATGAGTTTAGCCATGGAGCAGTTCTTTTATCGGAACAGCGTCGTAAGGCATTACAAGATACCCTTGACGAAGAGAGAACAAGTTACTTTTATATTATCAATGAATTAAATGCGGACCTTTCGTTTTATAAAGGGATTGAAAATTTTCGGGAACTCTGGCCAAGCCCCAATGATAGGCGGGAAATTTTAACAAGGTTTTTCATAGGGTCTTTTATCGCTCTTTATACGACCCTTTCAGGAAAAAGTGAATTCAATAGACGTTATCTTTCAGAACGAACAACTACTCTTCAATATTTAATTCAGGAAGGGCTCATCCGTTTTGACGAAGAAAGGTTTCATCTGGTCTATGAGACAGATTCCGAGCTGGAGCGATTTGAAGAGGCGATCAGACGTTTCTCGAAAGAGATTTTTGCCGTCCTTTTGAAAGGGGATATTCAGGAAGTCGAAAAATACATCGGAGACCCGAAGCGTTATGAAATCTACCGTCCCATTTTGGACAAGATTTTTGACAGCCAAAACATTACGCCGGAAAATCGCCAAGAATACTGGAGGCGGTTTGAGCATCTCGTGAGGGAAGGTGATTTCAAAAATTACGTCGAAGGCCCCCAATCCGCCGCCGACGGCGCGGCGCGGGATGGGGGAGACAAACAGCCTGTGCAATGGGTCGATGTCAATAGTATTTTCAGCAGCAAGCCACGTTCTTTTCAACTTACTGTGACAACACAGGAAAGGGCGATGCTTGAGAAATCTCTTTTCCGTTCACTTCGTAGTGCTGGCCAATTAATCGAATTGGGCCCCGGAATCCAAAGGAAATTATATCGTTTGGTCAGGAAAGGGGGTTACCGAGGCCCTTACTTTGCGATTGATCTTCAATACCTCCCTCCTTTCGAAGAAGATGGCGGGTATTTTTCGCCCATTGAGGGTGACATTTTTGACCGTAACTTTATGAATAACCTTATTCTTCGTGGAGAAACCCCAACCGTCATCCTTTCTGATAGCGCATTATGGCTTCTCTCAGATCCGGGGCCCCATGGAACGCTTCGTGAGAAAGTGAGAAAGTGGGTGCTGTCTAAAAAGCCATACAAGGTGTTGATCCGTGAATTGGCAGATTTATTATCGCACTATCCAGCTGACCTTCAAATTCATAGAGGTCCTACAGGTGCAAAGGATGATCAACTTAAACAGATGATGGTCAACCGTGGTTGGACGACCATTGAATTAAAAGGTGAAAAAGGCCTTATGATATGGATTTTCTTACGGCCCAACGGAAAAGTCAGTTCGGATGTCGCAGAATTCCTAACGCATCTCAAGCAAGATCGACGCTTCACGGAAGACGACGCGGCGCGGGATGGGGGAGAGAAAAAATGGCCCACCTATTTAAGCCCTCATCCTACCGAAGAGGAATTAATGCGCGCCTCTGTGAGCTATGAACTTGAAGACGAACTCTATAGCGGAAAAACGCAGGAGATTCTCCGAGACAATGCTGCACGCTTTGGCGGTTTTAACCTTCTAGAAATTAAACCAGAATCTCTCCAACGTCTCCTGAGTACAAAACGGCCGATCGATCAGAGAAAAATTGACGCTCTCTCCATAGCGTATCAACAAGGGGTGAGGCTCCAACCTACCGTCATCGAAGGAGTGAGTTCTTCTGGAGAACTCATCTTCCTCGATGGAAATGTGAGGGCTTATCATGCGGTAGCCAATCGCCTCCCTCTTTATGCCTATGTGGGAAACTCTATCCTCAAAGAAGTTAAGAGAGCACTTCAAGGCCTCCCTCCAACAGGTCAAAAGCCGGGAGGGGCGAGCTTTAGGTGCAAAGAAGGAGAAGCATTCCGGATTGGGGACCTTCGCCTCCAAGTCAGCCGTCTGGGTAAGGAGGAGATTACTCTCCATGTTGAGCGTGAGGGCCAGCCGGTGACGGATCTCCATATCCCTTTAAGAAAATTATGGGACTCACGCTCCAAAGATCTCAAGGCAGAAGGGAGAGATGGACGAGCACATCCCTTCCGGATATGGGCGGAGTGGATTAGCGATAAACAAGCCTATCTACTCGTTCAGGCCCGGCGAAAAGTATCCGTCGATCGAGAAGAAATTTACCTCCGACAGCGAGACGACAGCGAGACGGCGCGGGATGGGGGAGAATTGGTTCTGCAGGCGGATGCGTTTGCTCGAAAGTGGCGATCGGTCGACCCGACATTGGAAAGAATCGTATCTATTTCACTGGGGGGCGCTATTTACGATGTGACCACTCACGGTTTTGATCTCTCGAATTTGACATTTCAGGGAGGTCCAAAAGGCGACCATTGGCCTTTGGAATACACAATAGATAGCGAAGCGTTAGAAAGTATTTTTGGAAATCTTATTTACAATGCTCTTCATGCCATGGCGGAGAGTCAAAATCGCATTCTTACAGTTGAAACTGGGAATGAGGGGGGTTATTTGTTTGTACGTATTTCCGATACAGGACACGGGATTTCACCTGAAGCCCTTTCCAGAATTTGGTCTTATGCATTTACGAAGAAGCCGACTGGGATTGAGGGAACGGGTCGCGGCTTACCGATTGTCAAACAATTTGTGGAGATAAATGGTGGAGAAATCACCGTAGAAAGCGAAGTAGGTAAAGGAACTACCTTTACCGTACGATTCCCATTTTCGGATCCTCTCTCTGATATTTTCTCCACCCCTGACAGCGGCGCGGCGCGGGATGGGAGTGCCAAAAGGGAAACCGAAGCATCAGCATTATTCATCAAACACTGGGAAACCTTACTGACAACTCCTTTGCCCGAAGAAAAAACAGCCCTTTTTGATTTGCGAGAGAGTATATACGCCATGGAAAGGGGCATCAGCGGATTCTTGGGGGGACAATTTATAGAACATTGGGATGATCCAAACCCGATTCAAGCCAGCAAAGATGCCGTTATGTTTGAAGCGTATGGAAGAAAACTTAAGTCAAGAATTCAAGAAATAGACCAGAGGCTCGGACTTGAAATAACACTGAGAGTGGATGAAACGTATGTCAAAGCTACTGTGAGGGGTCATGAACTGTTTTTAGAAGCACCTTTACCGGAGGATCCCTATGCGCTTGAAGCAATACCCATGCTGTTAATAGACGCGATGGCTGAACTGAATCAAATAGTCGGCGATGTCATAAGAAGTGAGTGGTCTACTGCTGACAATGCCCGCATCAAAGAAAGGCTTGCCGAACTCTCAGAGGGAGCTGATTTTAAAGGAATCAGTCATAGACTCAACGAAAAACTCACTCTCGTTGACAAAATGCTTGAGCAAAAGAAAGGCGCGCAGGATGGGGGAAGGAAGTTAGCAGCGTCTTGGGGCCCCATGCGTGTGAAGATCACACCAGAAACCCGGGCGCGTTTTGATCAGCTGTCAGCCGGGATTTATCCAGAGGAGATCTTAAAGCGTCTTCGAGAGGAGAGGTATGATCCTATTATGGTCGGTTATGAACATAAGGATCTTTCGAATCTCCCAGAGATTCAACGACTCTTCCAACGGATTCGCCGAGAAAATCCCGGTCGCACCCTAAAAGTTGCCCTTGAAATTGTTCCCCCAAGCCGGTTGCAAGACATTCGAGAACTTCTTTCCGACGGAGAGGTCGACGCGCGCAAGACATTTCGGTCGAAATTACATCACTCGGGGGCGCTTGCCCTCTGGTTACTTGCGGAAGGGTTTGAGGTCATCCCGATCGAACATCCAGATGTCAAAAGTTGGATTCGAGATGATAAAGCGCTTCGACTTTACGAAGACTGGAATGGGGAGAGCGCCAAGGCCGAAGCACATCAGGAATCTTTCACGGCCATTCGACGGGATATTCAGGGATTATCACTGATGGACAAGGAACGTCCAGATATCCTTTCGGTCGGTGTGATGCATGGTCTTAAGTATGATTTACTCCTCGGTCGAAGTGGTGAACGGAGCTTCTACTTATTGGAAAAACCGCTGGATGAAACGACCTGGAAGACAGTTTTGGATATTTGGGAGAGGGTTCATACGGACTATCGACGACCCTCTCAAAGCCCTCACGAAACAGGGGATCGCATAGAGGCCAAAGACGGCGGCGCGGCACGGGACCGAGAAGCCGAAAATCTTGCGAAAACCATCGAGTTTGAAGTGAGCGCGTTTCACGAAACGTTGAAGCTTGGACCGTTACTCGGCGGGAGGAAAGAAGCGTTAAGACATCGCGACCGTGCCCGAGAAGTCGGAGAAGATCTCCTTACTCTCAGACGGAGGGGATGGGTTCCTCACGAGTCGATTCAGGGGTTGGTGGCAGGGGCGTTCAGTAAGTTAGGAAACGCGTTCTCTGGGGGAGACCTCCGGAGACAAACCCACTTTAACGAAATGGAACGCGGCCGTTTGGAACAGGCCCAGGCTTTCTACGAAGCTGCGTTGAGCCTGAGACCGGCTTGGGATAACTACCATCGTCGGCGGGATGAAGAGAATCTTTTTTGGGTGGGAGAAGCGCTTCAAAGACCTCTGGAGTTTATTTCCCGTCGCTTTCCTTTTGACAACGAGAGCGCAGAGGATGGAGGAAAGAAGAGGGACGCTCAAACTTCTATTTCTGACAGTATTCTCGGGGGAATGGAGAGGGGC
>Ga0209824_10000662_pt1 | contig 20775 bp, 17 predicted proteins | sample VDWuncwatermetaG_FD_184124 | JGI IMG/M metagenome (GOLD analysis project Ga0209824, IMG submission 184124) | Wastewater microbial communities from Netherlands to study Microbial Dark Matter (Phase II) - VDW unchlorinated drinking water (SPAdes)... ... | reverse complement strand
TCTATGCGCGTTTTCTTTTCATTAAGATGCGCCGTCGCTGGTTTAAGAACAATATCCTTTCTGAACTTATGCCGCCGCTTTCAGATAGCGGTGAAAGTATTCTTTGGGAGGCGATAGGAAGAAAATTTACAAATTTGTCGTATGAAGAAGCTGATCTGCTCTCACGCAAGAATAAGGAGTTCGTCACCTCTTTATTTCCTCGGGGCGATATCTACGCAGTGCTGCTTTCGGGAGAAGCTCGAGATTCGATTGGAAAAGTCGGGCCTGGCGCCGAGCCCGTACGCCACATGCTGGAACGCATTGGTTTTAAGTGGAAAGAACATATCGACCCCTTTGATGGCGGGCCTCATTTTTGGGCCGAAACGGACAAATGCACGATTGTTCAGTCGACTAAAAAATACCACACGCACCGCGACAGCCTTAAGAAACGCGATGTTGATTCGGGCCTCTGTGGGGTTTTTCAAGATAGTGAATTTCTCTGCATCCAGTCGCCCTACTACATCCAACGCGGTAGCGCGCAACTTCCCAAGCCCGCCCTGGAACAGCTCGGTTTGACCCGATCCGAACCGGTGTATATCATGCCTCTATAAGCGAGGGATCACATGTACAAAGGTAGCTACATTCAAGGGCATTTCGTGAAGGTCACCCAAGTCAACGGGACCTTTCGTGCTTTTAATCCAGGAGATTTGGAAGATAAGCAAATTGAGATACCCTTTAGCTTCGAACACGCACAAGAAGCTGCCACTGCGGCAAAACGAAGTTTTCATACTTTCCGAAGACTTCCGTCTGCCGACCGTCTGAATGCGATTAAGGAATACCAGCGCATTCTCAAATCACAATCCCAAGTCACGGCCGAATTAATTTCCTGGGAGACTGGAAAGCCTTTATGGGAATCGACTTCGGAAGTTGAGACTTGCGTTAGGATTATCGATCAGTTTCTTGAGCAGGGTTGTCGTATTGTAGCCGAACAGAAAGTTCAGAATGTCGTGCCAGGTGCAGATGGTTGCTATCGCTTCCTGCCCAACGGCGCCATGGTTGTCATGAGCCCGCCCCATCTGCCCTTAGTTTCGCCGCATTTGCATTTCATTCCGGCGCTTATTTTTGGAAATACGATTATTTTAAAACCTGCCAAAGACACTCCCTTGGTGGGTCAGAAAATTGCCGAAATGTTTCATGACGCGGGAATGTTTGCCGGTGCGTTTAACCTAGTCCAAGGCAACGGTGAACTCGCACGACGACTTGTCATTCACCCAGATGTCGACGGACTTTTTTATTCGGGCTCTCATGAAACGGCGATCCAAGTGCGACGACAAGTGGTTTCCGATTATTGGAAAGTCGCGGTCTACGAAACCAGTGGCGTGAACGCGATGGTGATTTGGGAGGACGCAAATTACGAGCAGGCCCTCTATGACACATTCCTTGCGTCATTTATGACGGCCGGACAAAGGTTTAGTTCCACGAGCCGAGTGCTTGTTCATAAGAAATGGATCGATGCGTTTATTAAGGATTTCCATCAACTCGCCAAGAATTGCGCGATTGGCTACAACTTAAGTACAAAATCCCCAGTGCCGTTCATGGGCCCTTTGATGAACGAGCAAACCATGGAGCATTATGTCCGGGTCCAGGGTATCGCGATACGAGAGGGTTGCGAAGAAATCATGCGCGGCAAGGTTCTTGAGAGGGAGAAGAAGGGTTACTATGTGTCCCCTTCGATCCATATGGTTCCGGCACCAGACACCAAAAGTATTTATCAAAAAACACCTTTCTTAGGTCCCAATGTCGCGATCCATCAAATAGAAGATATCCAACAGGCCTCGGAGATTCTCAACTTACCTCAACATAACTGGGTCACGTCCATTTACTCGCAGTCGGAGAAGAACTTCACGGCGTTAGCGGACGAGGCGTTGTATGGCCAATTGCATTGGAATCGACCCACCACCGAAATCACAGCGATGCTCCCGATCGCAGGGATCCGTAAAAGTGGCAATCAACGGCCCATGGGTAGTTTTTCAGCGTACCAATGCAATTTCCCTGTGAGCTCGATCATTGGGCCTGCTCAATTAGATGAAGCCTCGCTGCCGAAATCCCTGCCTCGGCTGAACGCAGAGTGATGGAATCGATCCTATTACTCAGACCGGATAAGGCCGGTGACGCCGTAAAAACTCTGCCAATTCTTAGAGCCATTCGCAATCAGCACCCTCATCTTGATTGCCATATCGTCGTGTCGACTCATAATGCCTCGTTAGTAGCCTTTGAATCGGGATGGACAAGCCATCTTTTCGACTCAGAATCGCTTAAAGTGAAGGCGTTTGATGCTGCGATCAATTTACTTTCGGACCCTTCACCTGAGTCAATACAAATCCTCAATCACGTTCAAGCCGAGATAAAAGGCAGTATTCACTATCATGGATTTTCTGGAAAAAAGCTAAATCATCTTCCCGGCGGCCCTGGCGGCATTGACGAGACACTCAATATTGGCAATCTAGTTTCCCAGGTGATCGGACTAGACTTGGATGGCCTCAATGAAATTTCAACCGCCCCAACTCTGTCCCCACTTGATGACAAAGAGGCCATTCAGAATATGGGAGAGACGCCCAAGAACTCCGTCGGAATTTGCCCGATTGCTGGCTTAAGCCATCGAAGCCATTCTGTGACTCGATGGAAAGAGTTGCTTAGGTTCATCGAACGATCCCGAACCTTTGAAAATCTCTATCTCTTTGGTTCGACAAACGACCGAGCGGCTCTTTTAGATCTCGCCGGCGAGACGACATTCAGGGTCATTGCCCCGAGTAGTTTTCGCGCGTTAGCGGCTCATTTCATGAAATTAAGCGCCGTGGTAGCCATCGACTCAGGACCACTCCATCTGGCTCGCGCTTTAGCCATTCCCTCCTTGGGAATTCTAAGTGGGGGCGATGCCCAACGATGGTTTGGACTGAATGTGGCCCACAGTCTGATTTTAAAGCGTGGAGTTTTTAACCGACACCCGTCACTTTTTGAAATCAAACGCGTCTATGATAAGTGGGTCTCTATGTTGCGACGCGCAAAATGCGGCTCAGAAGTCCTGTGTTAGAATGATTAAAATCCAATTACCGATACCATGATGACTCTTACTAAAAAACTTTTCTTGACCCTTGGGTTTGGAGCCCTAATCAGCTTCGTGGGCCTAGCTGCCGTCTTTGTCGTCATGATCTACCAGGGGTCCAATGAAGGGCCTGAGGCGAATATCATGATTCAGTCGGGAATGAGCCTTCAGAAAGTATCGACCTATTTAGCGGACAATGAAATCATCCGCCACCCGACGCTCATGAAATGGCTGCTTCGCTTGAGCCAGGGTGAGAGGCGGGTTCGTGTCGGCGAGTTTAGGTTCCGCCGAGGGATGCGAGTGTCTGACGCAGTCCAAGTCCTTTACTATGCCGAACCGGTCTTACATCCCATTACCATCCCTGAAGGTTGGACCATTAAGCAGATTGGCTTTGCACTTTCTGAACTCAAACTGATTGACGCTGAAAAGTTTTATGAACTCACCTTGACCAAAGCCGCCGCAACTAAATATGGCATTCATAGCGAGAACCTCGAGGGGTATTTATTCCCAGACACCTACGCCTTTTCAAAACTCGATGGAGAGGCAAAAATCGTCGACATGATGGTAAAGAGATTCATGGCCGTGTGGGATGAAGCGATTAAGGCTAAAGCTGAGGTTTTCGGCTGGCCCATGGAAAAGGTAACAAATCTAGCATCGATCATTGAAAAGGAGACTGGCTTAGACGGTGAACGCAATCTCATTTCATCCGTTTTTCATAACCGAATCAAGAAAAAGATGCGCCTCGAAAGTGACCCAACGACGATCTACGGCATTGAAAACTTTGATGGCAATTTGAAAAGAGCGGATCTTAGACGCTACTCGCCCTTTAATACTTATGTGATCCGAGGTCTACCACTCACCCCGATCGCAAATCCGGGAAGGGCCTCTCTGCTTGCCGTCTTAGAACCTACTCCCTCCGAATACCTATTCTTTGTCGCAAATAATCAGGGCGGGCATATTTTTTCCAGAACTTACCAAGAACACACTCGTCATGTTAACTCGACCCAGAAGTCTGGAATCAGAAATAGAGCCAAGACAACTAAGAACGGGAGAAAGCCCTAATGCACAAATTTCTCGATCCGGTCGGCGAAGAAAGCTTTCATAGTGAGAGCTCGGTACTCATGACTGAGATTGTCCTTCCCTCGCATACCAATGCCCTCGGAACCATTTTTGGAGGCGTCGTGATGGGTTGGATGGACATTGCGGGTGCGATTGCCTCGGCCCGATATGCCCGAAGCCCTGTCGTCACCGTCTCCGTAGATCACTTGCACTTTATTGTGCCGATCAAGATCGGGTACACCGTGCGTATCCACGCAAGAGTTTCCTCCGTCGGAAAAACTTCCATGGAGGTTGAGTGCATTGCGGAATCCGAGAACGTCATCACCGGTGAAGTCCAGCGGGCCACGCAGGCTTACCTAACCTTCGTGTCACTCGACGACAAAGGCCGCCCCAAAGCCGTCCCCCCATTCACCTTCACCGGGCCCGACGCCGAAGCCAAATCACTCGCCGCCCAAAAACGCCGCAAAGCCCGCCTCATCTAAATCCTGAAAGGTACCCATCCCCTTTCCGGATTTCTAAAAATATCCTTGACAAAATATTCTAGGATTTCTCTGATACCGTCGATAGAACCTCATCCCACCTGTAATCGATCACGATAACGTTTGCGTTCTTCGCTACGGCACGGAAATGATACCCATGAAGCCAGCCACACCCCCAGGTTGAGTTATCGCAACTCGCCCAATCCTAAAGCGAACTGAAACACCGTGTTATGGTCGATTCATGGAGGATCTATGCATTACACTCAACTCGCCCGAAAACTCGATGATCAAAACTTAATTGCGTCTCTGAAAAAGACTCGCTCAGAAGAAAGAGCACTGCAATGTTATTGCCTTGCCTTGATCGCCGAAGTGGAGAGACGCATGCTCTACGCCGAAGCAGGTTACCCCTCTCTTTTTCAATATCTCGTATCAGCCCTGGGGTACTCAGAAGCCAGTAGTCTTAAGCGGATTCAGGTTTCAAGACTCCTCGGCCGCTTTCCACAGATCTTTAATCTGCTAACTGAAGGTAAAGTATCGATGACCGTTCTCATGAAACTCGCCCCGCACATCAGACAATCTAATGTTCGAGAACTCTTAGACCATGCCGTAGGCAAGTCGGTGCGAGAGGTTGAGAGAATAATCGCCGGGATCGCCCCCGAAACGCCCAAGCCTGATCAGATCAGGGCCCTAGACCAAGAGCTGATCAGCATTCACTTCACTGCGGACCGAGAGTTTGAAGAGCTTCTTAAAAAAGCCAAAGCGAAATTAAGCCACAAGTTTCCGGATGGCAAACTTCGAGATATCTTTAAAGAGGCCTTAAATAGGATTCTTGAAGAAAAGCCAAACTCAAAGCGATCGGTATTGCCCCAGAAATTAGAAAAGCATTCACGCTATATCCCTGTGGCCGTCAAAGAAGAAGTCTGGGAACGAGACGAAGCCCGATGCAGTTACGTCAGTCCCGATGGCATGGCCTGCAAATCAACCCATTTTCTGCAATGGGATCATCAATTGCCCTTTTGCCTCGGCGGCCGATCAGATGATGTAGAGAATATTCGATTACTGTGCCGCACGCATAATCGCCTCATGGCAACTCAAGACTTTGGATTGGATTATATTGAAAAGAAAATTCGGGCCAACACAATCGACCCGTGGGCGCTTGAATTGCGTATGAACCGGTTCCGGCTCGATATCTGGGCGGGCGGTGGATTGAGCCGCGTTAAGGAAAGGGAGAAGGCTCAAAATCAATAAAAGGTCGCTTTAAGAAGTTGGATTTTGAGCGTGGAAATCCGAAAAGGTACCTACTCACTTGCGGGCCCTAAAGGTATGCAGTGCGATTCGCACTGTATACCTTTAGGGCCCGCAAGTGAGTAGGTACCTTAGCGGTAGCCGAAGACTTCGTTGACGGTGCGGCTTCCAAAATTGGAATCTAGGATTTCAATATCATGGCCGGTAATCATGGACGGATGCGCATGACCGATCGCAAAGGTCACGCGACTAATCTCCTTTCGGAGAGTTGAAATGTAGTTGGCAAGACGGACTGATTTGAGATTGGGGTCCAACCCTCTGATCAACCAACGATTCTGAGTGGCAATCCCAGTCGGGCAATGGTTCGTATGGCAGCGCTGTGCTTGAATGCAACCAATCGCCATTAAGGCTTCCCTGGCGACATTCACCATATCGCATCCAAGAGAAAATCCTAGCGCCGCTCTTTCAGGAAAACCAAGTTTACCGGATCCGATAAAGACGATTCGTTGATCCATACTTTGTTCTTTAAACAACCGAAAGACCCGGCTAAACGCAATCGTAAACGGCAACGCCACATGGTCGGTAAACACGAGTGGCCCGGCGCCCGTGCCCCCCTCTCCGCCGTCTAGGGTAATAAAGTCAACGCCACGCTTTCCTTGCTGCATCAGAGATGCCAACTCTTCCCAAAATTTCATTTCGCCAACCGCTGATTTAATCCCTACAGGCAAGCCACTCTCCTGCGCCAAAAGTTCGACGAAGTCCAATAGTTCATCGGTTGAACGGAACGAACCATGTTTCGAAGGACTGAGACAATCCTTGCGACGAGCAACCCCTCTTGCTTCCGCGATCTCGCGGCTCACCTTGATTCCAGGTAACATGCCGCCCACGCCGGGCTTGGCACCTTGGCTCAACTTGATTTCAATCGCCTTAACCGGAAAGCGACTGACCGCCTCTTTAAAACGAGAAAGGCTGAACTTTCCATTTTCTTCACGACATCCGAAATATCCCGTCCCAATTTGCCAGACTAGATCCCCACCAGAATTATGAAACCTAGAGATGCCCCCCTCGCCGGTATTCTGCATCGCCCCGGCTAGCTTCACGCCTCGATTAATGGCCTCAACAGCTGCTCCACTCAGCGATCCAAAGCTCATCGCTGAAACATTGACGACGGAGCTAGGGCGAAATGCCTTCGGCCTCTGGCGATAACTTCCCATGACTTTTGCACAGGGGATGGGCCAGTTTTTCTTGGCTAGCTCATCCGTGTTCGCATCAAAAAAGGAAACGGCAGCCGGTTTGATAACGATGTAATTGGGCGTCAATTCCATGTCCATGTCGGACCCAAACCCGAAATAATCATTCTCCTTCTTCGCAGAAGCATAGACCCAGCGCCGTTGGTTGCGGCTGAATGGACGTTCATCATTATTATCCGTAACGATATACTGACGGAGTTCTGGCCCGACAGTTTCCAACCAATACCTTAAATGTCCCAGTAAGGGGAAATTTCTAAGAATCGCATGGCGACGCTGCGTGACGTCATAAATCGCAACGATTAAAAGGATGCCGGAGACACTGAGAAGCCAAACCATGGGCTTTATTCTACTCGATGGCCTTTCAGAAAGTCTATGGGCTTACTTTTTAGGCTTGGCCATAAGGGCCTGGATATAATCGACGATTTCCTTCAAGGAAGAGCCCGAGGTAAAAACCTCAAGCGCACCCATTGCTTTGAGCTTAGCGGTATCTCCTTCAGGAATGATGCCTCCCCCTAAGACTGGGATATCCGACGCTCCAAGTTTTTTCAGTGAATCGAATAGATCCTGAAAAACCTGCATATGGGCCCCAGAAAGGATGCTAATACAGACCACGTCCACATCTTCTTGAACCGCCGAGGACGCGATCATGGGTGCCGTCTGATGAAGGCCCGTGTAGATCACTTCCATCCCGGCATCCCTAAGCGCATGGGCGATTACCTTGGCACCTCGGTCGTGCCCATCGAGGCCTGGTTTCGCAACTAAGACGCGTGTGGGCCTCGAACTCAATGCGACCTCCCCCAGTTTTTGGGAAAGATGCAGACCGCCTTCTTCTTCATCACAAGAAATAATTTTAAATGGTCTTCCATTAGGCGCTTATTGTCTTCCGACGATGGTGAGAGGGCCAATTCCCAGAATCTCATTGCAAAGTCATAATTTTCACTGACGATTTTACGAATAAATTTCTTCCAAGGCAACGATGGATATCGATAGAAACGTTCATCAAAGCTGGCCATCATCCACTCTCTCACCCAGCGCATTTCAATTTTGGCTTCGGCCTCAAACGCTGCCTGTGACTCTGGGGGCAAATACCCACCACAGAGGACCAGAAAATTATCGAGAGACAGCTGATCCCAATCACGCAACATTGCAAAGAGTGAAGGCATCAGAGAATCATCAATCTCATCCTCGAATAGCTCAAGCACGACAATGGCTCCAATATTTGAAGCCCTTAGAGTGCAGAGCGCATGAGGGATCTTCTCCCAGTTGAGCACATTCACCGCAAGCTGGACAACGGAAACCGTCGTATCAAAGGACTCCGAAAGCGATAGGTTTGGAGACCTTTCGACTTCGGCTAATTGGACTTTGGGCAAAGCTTCAGTAGACATAAACCCCGCGACCTGTTTTTCTCCCTAACCAACCTGCCTCGACATACTTCCGAAGTAAAGGAGCGGGGCAGTACTTGGGATTGCCTAGATCACGGTACAAGATTTCACAGACAGAGAAGCAAATATCCAAACCCACAAAATCTGCTAACTCCAAAGGCCCCATCGGAAACCCACAACCCAATTTCATCGCCTGGTCAATGTCTTCAGGCGAAGCCAACCCTTCTTGAAGCGCAAAGAAGGCTTCGTTAATCATTGGCATCAAGATTCGATTCACCGCAAACCCCGGAAAATCCTTTGCTTCGATAAAGGTCTTACCCATCTTTTCAGCGACGGCTCGGACAACCTTAAAACACTCATCGGACGTCGCCATCCCTCGAATCCCCTCCACCAACTTCATGATGGGAACCGGATTCATGAAATGCATCCCAGCGACCTTATCGGGCCGCTTCGTCTGGGTGGCAATTTGGGTGATTGAGATAGAAGAAGTATTCGATGCTAAGATCGCCTCGGGTCGCAACAGCTTATCTAGGTCCATAAAGAGTTTGAATTTAATTTCGCGATTCTCTGTCGCCGCTTCGATGATCAGATCCACTGGGGCCATGTCACTGAGGTTCTGACTCAGTTTCAGCCGACTAAGCACCACATCGGGAGCGTCGGTAATCTTACCCTTTTCATGGAGTTTCTTAACGCTACCACTAATCGTCGTTTGGGCCAGCTGGAGCTGCTTGTCTGAGATATCAAATAGAATGACTTCGTAACCCGCCTGGGCGCCCACCTGAGCGATCCCCAGCCCCATATTGCCAGCACCCACAACACCAATTTTCGTGACGTTCATCATGATCCCCTTATGAAAAAGCCTAAAGGGAACCAATAGCAATCTGCCCGACCCCAGTCAATCGACCGAAAGTCGGGCAGCAAAATGGTGTTCGTTTCTGTTGTTCAAATCTGATCTAGCGACGAATCCCTTGAGTTAAAGGATTATGGATCCCGTTAACCGTTGACTGGGGCGCTCCGAAACTCTGCTGAGAATTGACTCCCGTCACAGTGCTGGAACCGAAAGTTCCCTGAGGAATCTGACCCTGTTGCTGCTGAGATGCATTGGCAAACTGCTGAGCAAACTTCTCAGCTTTTTTGCTCTCTTTGGCAGCCACTTCGCAAGCATCTAAAGCGCTCTGCAAAGGCTGAACCATCGCAATTTCGAGATTCTGCATCGTATCCATGGCGCGAACCGCCGCTTTGGCTAAAGTGGCTGGGCTTGTCGCTACCGCCATCTCGTCGATCGCAGAATTCAACTCGCTCGTTGACACGGCATTGATCTGAGGGGCAACATTTGCGCACTGCAATTTATTGCCGAGAGCTTGAAGTCCTGGCAACAGGACTGAGTTAGCATAAGTCGGGTCACCGAAGTGAAATCCAACCACCGCATCATAAGCCTTCTTGAAGACTGACCCAGGCTGAAGCGCGTTATCCATCCCACTCGTCTCACGAATCTTCTCGCAGTTAAGATGAATCTGTCCAGCCTGCTGAGTCGCTGAGTTGACAAATTTGGACTTTAAACTGTCCATGGAATCAACCTGCTCGCTCTTGATCCTAGCAAACTCTTCTTCGCTACCTTTGAACTCAGAGAAGGTCCCAACCATCTTTGTGATGGAATCAACCAATTTAAGATTCAGATCTGTAATCGTTTCTTTCTGAGCCTTACCAACTTTCTTCAAGTCTTCAATCCGCTGATCCTGGTTGGGGGCTTGAGCAATCCGGTCGATTTTATCTTGGCTGATCTCTTCGTCAGTTCCGCCAGAAATTTCGTTCTTTAAATCTGCAATCCGTTTCACTAAAGCGACTTTTTCAGCATCCTTGATCTGCTGTTTTTCATCAGCAACGATCTGGGATAAGTCCGCCCGTAACTCTGTCATTTTTGATCCTGAGAGCTTCTTAGCAAGCCCTACTGTCTCTTCGAGATTCAGCTTTCTGCGGCAAGATTTTTCGAGATCCTGTGTGTTTAAAGACTCTAACCCACCGCCCTCGTTACGTCGAATCGAGGAGACAAGCCCTTCAGTCGCTTTATTGACTGACTTTTTCGTTGCGAATAATTCGCTTTCGACTTGGCCTGGAACCTTAATTGCAGCTTTCTTCTTAGCAATCGTGCTCGACCATTTATCCACTTTGCCACGGACCGCAATTTCCTCTTCACTCCGAGCTTGTTTCAACGCATCTTCTTCAGCGATCTGTGCGAAGAAGGCCTCACGCTCTTCCGGAGTCATTTCATCAAAAGATTTTTCGCTAGCGACTGAACCACTTCCACCAAGTGACTTGGAGAAGCCTTCAAGCGTAGATAGATTACTAGGCGTGTACTGAGCCTTATATTCGCTCTCGTATTCAGCACGGACTGAACTGACCGCGATGACAAGAACGAAACCAACCGCCAACCACTGCTTATGGATCAAGCTACTTTTATTTTTCATTTCACACCTTCCAACAATTAAACGAACTACCACTACAAATTTTTGAGAAAAAGCCTGTGAACCCAAAGTCCACACGCCTTCTCAATAGATTTAAGTTTGCAAAGGCCGCGCCAAGATCTCTGCCCCTTCAGCAGGCACAAATACTCCCCCTATCAGAAGGGTCGTGCCGAAAAGCGCCTCCACGAGACGTTAAAACACCTGTAAAACCAATATGTTATAAATTGGTCGGTTTTCTGAGCGGGTGTTTAGTTCTTTGACATCCCTTGACGTACTGTTCATCCCGTGTTGAATTAGCTCTCGTTAACAACCACTTAAGCCCAATTTCGAAGATTTCTTCGGGTTGGGCTTTTTTGCGAAAGCGTCATTAATCTGAAGCCTAGAATCCTTATATCCATCCTCTTGATTAGCGTTATCGTTGGGGCAAGACAGCCTGAGCTTTTGCTGAGATCTGAACTCTGGGCAGAAGATGGCGCTGAGTTCTTTAAGGATTCTTATCGACTTGGTGTCTTAGCGCCGTTCTACCCCATGTGTGGTTATCTTTTTTTCCTGAGTCGATTCATTGCCTGGGTCGGCAGCCTATTGACCGTTTATTGGGTTCCGTTTGTCTACGCGTGGGGTTGCTTCATCTTCAATATCATTTCCGTGAGCTACCTTCTCAGAGATGGCTTCAATTGGTTAATCCCTTCTTTCTATTTACGTCTTTGGCTAGTAACCCTGCTCGCCATTGGACCGGGGACCTCAGAAGTCTTTTTTAACCTCTGTAACCTTCATTCGAGCCTGTGTTTTCTCGCAGTCTGCATGCTTCTTGAAAAACCATGGCCATCAAAACCCATCAAATTCGCAGGACTCACGATCCTGGCACTTTCGAGTGGGCCTCTGTTCCTATTCACCCCTCTCATGGTCTTGATTTACCGAATCACCAAAGCAAAACGCTACCTCTATTTGATCGGGCTCACCTTAAGCGTCATGGTGATTAATACCATTGGCACGATCCGCTTCAGTGACGCCCGAGGCACACTGAGCCTCGATGCCTTCACGCATATTCCCAAAGTTTTCATTGAAAACATCATCCTAAGATTCTTTCTTGCGCCACTCATTGGCCCCACTCAAACTGAGCGGTTTGGAAGTTTCCCGGACCTCTTATTCTGGGGCGGGTCGGCCGCGGTAATCACCCTTTTTTATCTAACCTTCTACAAATTGCAGGGCCTAAAGCGATGGGGATCGTATCTTGGACTTGCGTTACTAGGTGCCTACTCGACCTATGCGGTCATGGTTGTCGCTCGATCGCAGAGTCTTGTGGTGATTTCTCGAGGCTTTCATGACCTTCTATGGAATTACCGATATTCGTACTTTGCCGGCTCTTTTACGCTGTTGTTCTATGGATGCCTGATCGCAAGCTGCTTTGCCAGCAGTAGAAAATTCAAAATCCTCGGCGTAATCCTTCTGATTGCTCTGAGCTATCAAACACTACGATTCTACCGCCGGGAGATCCATATTCGCCCAGTCTTAAATTGGGCGGAAAAAGCCGCAGAAATTCAGCCCTATTTAGACCAACGCAGAGCGGGCAAGTTAAAGGTCCCTGTGACGATCCATAGGATTCCTATCCACCCTGAATTTCTTCCTTCACCCTCAATGACTCTAGAACCCATTTAAAAAAAAACACCGTGTCATCGACACGAAACCTTTTTCAGTCTAGATGGCGAATATACCGATAAGACACTAGAAAAGGAGATAAGTTTTGTCTTGGCGCGTCATTCAACTAAAATCGGTTCGCAGTTGGGTAAATGTTGCGACCCGATGGATCAGTCGCACGTACGAGGGACGGCCCAGCAATCCTCCGCTTACTGAAGCAAAATCAAGGCGGCGACGATTTCTCGCCCAAACCTTATTCAATGTCTTTGCCTCATCGATACTCGCGCTCTTTCTAGTTTTACCGTACCCGACCTTTCATCCGTGGCCATCGCTACGCCTAGGAGAGCTCGCGGAGAAGAATCTCATTTCACCCTTCAACCTTCTCGTCGACACCCCAGTCTTAAGACGGCAGGAGGAGCAGGCGGCAAAAAATGTTCCCCCGGTTTACGATTATGATGACCAGACCATCCACCAATGGGCAAAGCGTTGGCAGATGGCGATCCGAGAGATTCGACAGCAGTTGTACCGCGGCGCAGCCCCACCCAACTACAACCCAAAGCTCGTCAGTACGATCAATCAAATCCTCGAGGAAAAAATTTCGGCTCGCCTTGGTGAACATTACATTAAGTTACTCCATGAAGTTAGATTTTCTCTAGCGATTGAGAATGCAATCGGACAGGCGGCGGAAAGTCTTTCGGGCCGTCTCGTTAGCCACGAAGATCTGCTGCCTAAACACTATACGACGGGAATTCTCGTACGGCAGATCAACTACGATCTAAGAGAAATCCTTCTCCAAGATTTATCTCGGATTTGGAGCCTAGAGCAAACGCTCGATTTTCTATCAAACCGCCCGTCGCATTTGCGAGCTGGGAGCCGGCGACAACCCGCTTGGTTCGACAAGCTTGTGACTGAAATCCTGCCGCCCAATTTAACCTACAACGCCTCGCTCACGCAGAAACGGGTTCAGAGGTCCCTCAAGGCAACGCAAGATAACCAACTGAAATTTAAATCAGGTCAGACGATCATTAAGCTAGGGGAACGGATCACCGAGCATCATGTTACCATCAAGCAGGAAATCGAAAAGCAACTCTCGCCCTCAGTTTACCTCACGCGTTTCGGTCTTCACGTGGTTGTGTTGCTCCTTTTCATGACTGTGCTGTTCCGCCTTACCTTCTATGGAAAGGGCTTCTGGCAACTCACATTCAAAGACTCTCTATTTTTCATTTTTATTACGACACTGACCTTCGCGCTCTTTCGATCCACTGCCCCCTATGCGAGCCAGTTTTTTGCAGCCTTTGAAGTCTATCAAAACACCGAGTTTTTCTTCCCAATCATCACGGGCTCAATCATTGTCCAACTGATGCTGGGAAAAACAGCCTCATTTAATTATGCACTCATCGTCAGCCTACTCATCGGACACTGGCTAGATAGCGACTACGTCTACACCTTCTGGGCCCTAACCGTGATGGCCAGCAGCATTCAGACCATCGGGGCAGGAAAACGCAGGACCGATCTCTACAAATGCGGATTCTGGAGCGGCCTACTGGCAGCAACCTTATTAGGGGCCTTGGAAATCTTGGCGGGATTAGGTTTGGACCATTTTAGTTGGGGCCAGCTGGCGATGAAGAGTTCTCTGGCCTTTTTCTCCTCCTTTTTAAGTTCGGTCATCGCCACGACTTTAATCCCACTTCTCGAATCGCTGTGGTCCTACACCACAAGTTTGAAACTATTAGAACTTGCAAACTTTAACCACCCTCTGCTTCATAGCTTGATGATGAAAGCGCCTGGGACCTACCACCACTCCGTGATTGTAGGGAGTCTTGCCGAAATCGCGGCCGAACAAATTAAGGCCAATGGACTACTTGCCCGCGTTTCCGCCTATTACCACGACATCGGCAAGATGAATAAACCGATGTACTTCATTGAAAACCAATCGCCTAACCAAAACCCTCATGACCAACTTCAACCGGTGATGTCCGCCCGAATCCTAGTCGCCCACGTCAAAAGTGGCGTCAAACTCGCGATGGACTATAAATTGGGCAAACTCATTACGGATATTATCGAGCAACACCATGGGACGACGCTAATTTCGTATTTCTTTAACAAGGCAAAAAGCGCGGAGGACCCAAATACCGACGTCGTAACCGAGGAGCAATACCGATACCCAGGGCCTAAACCTCAGACTCGAGAAGCTGCGATCGTCATGCTGGCTGACGCCTGCGAAGCTGCCACGCGTAGCATCGGTGACCCCACCGCATCGAGAATCCAAGCAATGGTCCGAAGTATTATCAACAAGCGCTTTCTAGAAGGCCAGTTTCATGAATGCGATCTTACGGGCCATGAACTTCAAGTCATCGAAGAGCATTTCGTACGCACGCTGGTCTCGCTCTATCATAATCGGATCCAATACCCGGGGCAGAACGCGATGCTCGATAAGAATGAAGCCGAGCAACGAGGCGCCTCTTGAAAAAGCCCCACCATCAGATTCAGATTACGACAAGTTGCAAAGTGCCCAAGAAGATTCTTATTTCAACCCGCCATGCTGTCATGACTGCACTCAGAAGCCGTCCCCACTCCAGTTTTACTAAAGCCACTCAGAGCAAATTCGCCACTCATTTACAATTTGTGGGACTTCAGAGAATGACTTCATTGAACCACAAATTTCGGAATAAGATTCGACCCACCGACGTCCTTTCCTTTCCCACTGCGATGATTCCTCAACCAAAAACGCTACCCAGATTCCTTGGGGATATTATCATCTGCTGGCCCGTGTGCGAGCGCCAGGCCAAGCATTTGGGAACTCCATCTTTGGCAGAGGCTCAGCGCCTCGCCGTCCATGGAGCCCTCCATCTTTTGGGTTATGATCACGAACGTAGCGCCCAAGAAGATACGCTGATGATGAGCCTTCAGGAGAAAATCCTAAAACAGCTTATTCGCGAATCGCTTCGATAGGGTCCATATTCGCCGCTTTACGACTCGGAAACTGAGTCGATAGAAAGATGAAGACCATTGCCACAAAAAATACGATGAAGAAGGTCAACGGCCTCACTTCAATCGGAATGCTACGATCATAATAGATATCCGGCAGCTGAAAGGTCGAAAAATTTTTCACGAATATAATGAATCCTGTAATTAAAAGTGCCGCCAAACCTATGCCAGAGACCCCTAACCATATGCCCTGCCACATGAACATACTCTTGATCTGCTGCTTAGAAGCCCCCAGTGCCCGAAAGACTCCGATATGTTTGCGCTTCGCAGTGACTTGAGTGGTGAGTGTAATGACCATGTTCATCATGGCGATAAGTATCGCAAGCCCCAAGATGAAACCCATTGCGAACTGTTCTAATTTTAAAGACTGAAAGAGCGCGGCATTCTGCTCTGACCAATGGATCGCAACTAAATTTTCGGGAAGCATGGTCTGTAATTGATCGGCGATTTTTTGGCTATCGTCGAGATCCTTCGTCCAGACCTGCCAACCTGAAATGCTCTTCCCAACGCGAAGCAGGTCGGACGCGTCTTCAAGAAGCATGATGAGAAACTGATGATCAAACTCGTAGTGGCCCGATGTGTAGAGACCCGAGACCACGAAAGTAGCGCTCCTGGGCACCTGCCCACCAATCCCGCCCGATCTCTGAGTGGGTGACAAGAGACGGATCTCATCTCCCACGGAGACCTCAAGTTGATTTGCCAATTCTGACCCAACCACAACTCCCGGTAATTTTGATTCAAGCGAAGGAATTCCCCCCGCTTTTAGCCCAATCAGCCAATGCTTAAAATCAGACTCCCGAATGCCGCGTACCACGACGCCATAGCTGCGGTCCTCCGACATCGCGATCATTTCTCGTTCAACAAAGGCGACCACATGATCCACACCCTGCGCCGTCTCAAGAGCATGCGTTATCGAGTCGTCCATTAGGACAATCTGCCCGCCCTTTGGCTCGATTGAAATATGAGGGCTGGCGGTAAGAACTCTGGTTTTCAGTGCCGATTCAAACCCATACATCACGGACAAAAGGCAGCATACCGCCGCAACGCCAACCCCAATCGCAGCCCAGGCAAACAGAGTCATCGGACTCAAACGCCCACGGTCATTTCCCTTTTTCATTAACCGCCAGGCGATCCACGGAGTTCCCCAAGGCATCCGTTAATAATCTCCATCAGGATTACTATCCGGCGGAACATATTGCTCAGCAGGCGGCGGCTCATAATTAGGAGGAATGTATTCGCCCGGAGGCGGGTAGCTATCAACGGGCGGTTGATCCATGGGAGAATCATCCTGATAAGGGATGGGCTGAGGTTCATACGCGGGAGGTTGGTAATTATCCGGAGATTGTTCCGGAGCAAAATCTGGGTTAGCGGGCGGCGGGTTATTGGGAAATTGTTGTTCCAACGACGGTCGATTCCCGTAAGCGCCTCCGGGTGGAGGAGGATTAGGCTGAAACTGCGAGCCATTACCAGGGTTCTGGGGAGGACTCCCGCCATCGCCCAAAGGACCCGATGAAGTCTCTAGCGAATCCTTCTCAGACGGTTTATCGACGTCAGAAGGTGGTTGCACTTGAATTTTCTCATGAGTTTCTTTGGTAGCAACCGTCCCTGTTTGGTCCGTTCGAAAAAACCAATAAGCCAAGGCGGCGCACGCCACAAACATCACTAACCAGATCCATCCCTTACGCATAACGCTATTCTTATGGAACTAGCCTAGAATTACAAGTGATGCTATATGTCTATGAAAAATGAAGCCAATCAAACAAGTTGAGAGCGATCAAGAAGATATCCCCGCGGTCCATTGGGCCGATAAGGCTGCGGATGAATTAATCAAGAAACATGGCAACCGAAAAATCGTCTGCGCGTCAGGGATATCACCGAGTGGCATGGTTCATATTGGCAATTTCAGAGAAGTCATCACGGCGGAACTCGTAGTTCGCGCACTACGGGACAGAAAATCCGAGGTTCGGTTTCTTTATAGCTGGGATGATTTTGATGCCCTACGAAAAGTTCCTGCGAACTTACCCAATCCAGAACTCATTGAGCAGAACCTTCGCCGGCCACTTGCCAGGATCCCGGACCCTTACGGCAGAGATGAGAGCTATGCGAGACATTTTGAACGCCTTTTTGAGGAAGAAATCCAACAGCTGGGGATTCACCCTGAGTTCATTTACCAAAATATTCCCTACCGAAATGGGACATACGCTGACGGAATCCGCTTTGCCTTAAAAAATGAGAAGCAAATCCGAGAAATCCTAAATCGGTCACGAACCGAGCCATTGCCGGAAAACTGGACCTGCCTTACGGTGTTTTGTTCAAGTTGCGAAAAGGATACCACCAAGATCCTCCAGTATGACCCGCCCAATTCGGTTAAATATTTCTGCCGTGATTGTAAGAAAGAATCCACCCTCGACTTAGACAAAGACCCCGGGGCAAAGCTTTTATGGCGAGTTGATTGGCCGATGCGCTGGAACCAAGAAAACGTCGATTTTGAACCCGGAGGCAAAGACCATTCTTCGCAGGGCGGATCGTACGACACCGGTTCAGAGATTATTCGCGAAGTTTGGAAAAAAGAGCCCCCCTCGTACACCCAATATGACTTTGTGATCGCTAAAGGACTTGGCGCAAAACTATCCTCGTCGTCGGGCAATCTCATTACTGTCTCTGAGGCCTTGGAAGTGTACGAACCCACACTCATTCGTTGGATCTTTGCCAGCCGTAAACCTAATATCGATTTCTCCATCGCTTTTGACCTAGATGTCATGAAGGCCTATGACGATTTTGACCGCTGTGAAAGATTTGCGTATGGGATAGAGCCAGGCGAACCCAAAAAAGTGACTTATGAACGACGAATCTATGAGTTCTCGCTCATTCAAAGCCGATCGACCGGAGAGTATGGGCCTATTCCAGCCCAGTTTCCGTTTCGCCACCTCTGTAATCTACTACAGATCCATGGCGGTGATTTTGAAGCAACGAGACTGATGGTTTCGGATGAGATTAAGACTGAGCTCGATGCGGCGCGATTTATGAGCCGAGCTTCCCGCGCATGGCAGTGGATCACAAGGCACGCGCCCGATGCCTTTCGTTTTGCGGTCCGAAAGCCGACTGACGTCATCGCTAAAACTAAGTTTCCAGACGCGGTTCAAAGCCTTGTCACGGCACTTCAGGATTCCAAGGTATCAAGCTTTTCCGAGGAAGCATTGGCGCAACTGATTTACCAGGTCATGAAAGACCATGCGCTTTCAGCGAAGGATTTTTTTCCAGAAATCTACCAGATCCTAATCGCTAAGAATCAGGGTCCCAAGCTGGCATCCTTTCTTAAGGCCATCGGCCTGCCAAAAGCCGTTGAACTACTGGCAAAAGCCATCTAGGATACCTCAGTCGAGATCATGAAATAAATTAAGAAAGGTTCTAGAATCGCCATGCATGACAATCTAACAAGTCCCATTGAACCAACGACTCAGCGTAAAGGAGACATAATGACGGGCAAAGATTATAAAATCGCAGATATTAGTCTCGCTGAATTTGGGCGAAAAGAGATTAAGCTTGCTGAAAGAGAAATGCCAGCATTGATGGCCCTTCGCAAACGCTACGGGGTAGAAAAGCCGCTTAGGGACGCAAAAATCATCGGCTGCATTCACATGACCATCCAAACGGCTGTGCTCATTGAAACGCTCATGGAACTCGGGGCTGAAGTCCGCTGGTCTTCCTGCAATATTTTTTCGACTCAGGATCATGCCGCGGCAGCCATCGCAGCTCGAGGAGTCGCCGTTTATGCATGGAAAGGGCAGACGGTAGAAGAAGGGGATTGGTGTGTTGAACAAACGATTCTTAAAAATGGAAAGCCATGGGAAGCCAATTTGCTTCTCGATGACGGTGGCGATTTGACGGCCATGGTCCACCAGAAGTACCCGCAGATGCTCGATAAAATTCATGGTATCACCGAAGAAACGACTACCGGAGTGCACCGCCTCATTGAAATGTTAGCGCATGGAGAACTCAAGGTTCCTTGCATTAACGTGAATGATTCCGTCACTAAATCTAAGAATGACAATAAGTATGGTTGCCGCCATAGCTTAAATGACGCGATCAAACGCGGGACTGACACACTTCTTGCTGGAAAAAAAGGCCTTGTGATCGGTTACGGTGATGTGGGCAAAGGCTCAGCCCAGAGTTTAAGACAAGAAGGGATGATCGTTAAAATTTCTGAGATTGATCCCATCTGCGCGATGCAGGCATGCATGGATGGTTACGAGGTTGTCTCGCCTTACCGAAATGGCAGGAACTTAGAATCCGAAGCCTCCATCAATGTCGAACTCATGAAAACGATCGATATCCTAGTCACCACGACAGGCAACGTTAATGTCTGTGATCAGTATATGTTGAAAGCCATTAAATCAGGCGCCATCGTCTGTAATATTGGCCATTTTGATAGTGAAATTGATACGAAGTTTTTACGAGATCATTTTAAATGGGAAGAAGTGAAACCCCAAGTCCATAAGATTTACCGATCCAAAGATAGTCAGGACGATTTTATCCTCCTACTGTCTGAAGGCCGCCTTGTTAATCTTGGAAATGCGACCGGCCACCCGTCTCGAATCATGGACGGTTCCTTCACGAACCAAGTCCTCGCTCAAATGCATCTCTACGAAAAGAAATGGGCCAAGCAAAAGACTGAGCCGATTACCGTGACCGTACTTCCTAAGAAATTAGACGAAGAAGTGGCACTTCATATGGTTCAAGGGTTTGGCGGAGTTGTGACTCAACTCACTGAGCGTCAAGCAAAGTACATCAACGTTAAAGTCGATGGGCCGTATAAACCCAACGACTACAAGTACTAGCCTGATCCAGTAATTCTCGGTGAACGTAGTTTGAAGCTAACGCAACAGTTATGGGCAGGAGAATTGACATTCAGATTGCCTTCGATAAAGCAAATGCTCTCATGAGCGCGCAGAGCTATTGGTGCTTTGTCGAAACGGATTAGGCGCGCTCAGTCTGCCCATAACGCCTTCGTATCTCGGCTTCGGAGACCAGGAACAAAAGAGCAGGATCGTCGCTGCGAAGCATCAAGTTAATGACTCGTATTTGCTCCAGCGACGACGCTAAGATGAAGATCGAGTGGGCAATCTAGATTTACTGATTCCTGCTCTTTTGTCCTAAATTTCATACGAACTAATTTTAGAATTCAGCCAAATT
>Ga0209824_10000661_pt1 | contig 20778 bp, 22 predicted proteins | sample VDWuncwatermetaG_FD_184124 | JGI IMG/M metagenome (GOLD analysis project Ga0209824, IMG submission 184124) | Wastewater microbial communities from Netherlands to study Microbial Dark Matter (Phase II) - VDW unchlorinated drinking water (SPAdes)... ... | reverse complement strand
TAGCATTGCCAACCAACTCAATGCGTACCGAATATTCAGCACTGAGTTTAAGTTTGCTACCAACCTTGCTGATCTCGATGTCGGCAACATCAACAACGTTGATGTTATTCATCATAGCGCGTTTACTATACGCCTCGCGGATGTCCTTGGGCGAAGCATCCTGCAACTCCGGGTTGCGCGATATCGTGTCGAATATGCCTTTTATCGTTTGATCTTGCACATAGGCGGGTACAATTTTCATGCCGCCGATGGCTAAAAATATAAGTATGACCGACCATACTAAAAGGCCTGACAAAGTAATTCCACGTTGCCTGTTTTTTATTGCATTCATCACGCGCTCCTTAATTAATAGATAATCCTATTCGCTTCAGGTCATTAAAATTCATCCAAATCATAAAAGCCTTGCCGACCAACATTTCATCCGGCACAAAGCCCCAATATCGGCTATCGCGGCTGTTATCGCGATTGTCGCCCAACATAAAATAATGCCCAGCTGGCACGGTGCAACGCACCTCGTCCACGCTGTATGCGCAATTTTCGCGATACGGAAATTCGGCCACGCCACCCAAATGCATATTGGGCGCGTTTGGATTTTGTAACATTTTATAGCTGCGTCCACTGCTCAATATTTCGCTATAACGCTTGGTGTGTACAAAATTTAAGCCAGGTTCGAGGTAATTATAATCGTCTTCAAACTGCTGTTTTTGCACCACGCCATTCACAATTAATTGCTTGTTGCGATAAACAATATTATCACCTGGCACGCCCACTACGCGCTTTATATAATCAATGGAAGGGTTTTCAGGGTAATGGAAAACCATCACATCACCGCGTTCAGGTGTATTCATTTCCACCAATTTTTTCCCTACTATCGGTAAGCGTATGCCGTAAGTAAATTTATTCACCACGATAAAGTCACCTACTTGCAAAGTAGGAATCATCGAGCCAGAGGGGATTTTGAACGGCTCCATCAAAAACGAGCGCAACAAAAAAACAATCAAAATCACTGGAAAAAAGCTTTTGGAATATTCTACCCACCAAGGCTCTTTGACAGTTAACTCGGCAGCCTCTTTATCAAGATTAATACTGGCAGCCACGCGTTGCTGATTGAGTACAGCGTAATCCAACAACCACACACCGCCAGTAACCAGCAACAGCACCAACATGATTAAAGCAAAATCCATCCAATTCCCTTTCGATCGTCCACTCATAGTAAGTGGACAAGTGCTTAATTGATTATTTATCGCCGACTTGCAAAATAGCTAAAAATGCTTCTTGTGGAATCTCCACACTACCCACTTGCTTCATGCGTTTTTTGCCGGCCTTTTGTTTTTCTAGTAGCTTGCGTTTGCGCGAAATATCACCGCCGTAACATTTTGCAATCACGTTTTTACGCAGTGCTTTGACATTTTCACGTGAAATAATATTCGCGCCAATGGCCGCCTGGATGGCCACATCAAACATTTGTCGCGGAATCAGTTCACGCATTTTAGCCGCCACTTCGCGCCCGCGCGACTGGCTATTGCTGCGATGTAGGATGATAGACAAAGCATCCACGCGCTCGCTGTTAATCATCATGTCCACTTTAACTACATCCGCTGCGCGATATTCTTTGAATTCATAATCCATCGACGCATAACCACGTGAAATGGATTTCAGTCGATCAAAAAAATCCAGCACGATTTCCGCCATGGGAATTTCATACACCAACAGCACCTGCTTGCCGTGATAACTCATGTCCAATTGCACGCCGCGCTTGTGCGTGCACAGCGTAATCACCGCGCCGACATATTCTTGCGGCATATACAAGTTCACCGTAACGATGGGTTCGCGCACTTCTTCAATTTTTGATGGGTCAGGCATCTTCGATGGATTATCCACCGTCAGCACCGTGCCATCGCGCATCGCCACTTCATAAATAACGGTTGGCGCGGTGGTAATTAAATCCATATCAAATTCGCGTTCCAAACGCTCTTGCACAATTTCCATGTGCAACAATCCGAGAAACCCGCAACGGAATCCAAAACCCAAAGCCTGTGATACTTCGGGTGCATATTGCAAGGAAGCATCGTTCAATTTAAGTTTTTCAAGGGAATCGCGCAGCGCGTCATATTGGTTCGATTCCACCGGAAAAAGCCCCGCAAAAACTTGTGGTTGCACCTCTTTAAACCCAGGCAGGGCTGCCTTTGCAGGCTTATTGGCTAAGGTAATCGTGTCGCCAACTTTAGCGGCGGTGAGCTCTTTAATACCCGCGATAACGAAACCGACATTGCCCGCCGACAGCATGTCACGCGGCTGTGATTTGGGTGTAAACACACCGACGTGCTCAGTTAAATGTTGCGCGCCAGTAGCCATAAATAAAATTTTGTCTTTAGGCTTTAGCGTGCCATTAAAAATCCGCACCAGCATCACCACGCCAACATAGTTATCAAACCACGAGTCGATAATTAAGGCTTGCAACGGCGCGGTTGGGTCTCCTGTGGGTGCGGGGACTTTGGCAATCATCGCTTCCAACACGTCCTGCACGCCCTCGCCCGTTTTGGCGGAGCAGCGCACTGCGTCGTGGGCATCAATGCCGATCACATCTTCAATTTCGGCGATGGCATTTTCGGGGTTAGCGGAAGGCAAATCTATTTTGTTTAATACCGGCACGACCTCCACACCTAATTCCAACGCGGTATAGCAGTTGGCCACGGTTTGCGCTTCTACCCCTTGCGAGGCATCCACCACCAGCAACGCTCCTTCGCAGGCAGAAAGCGAACGCGATACTTCATAAGAAAAATCAACGTGCCCCGGTGTATCAATTAAGTTAAGGCTGTAAATTTGACCATCGCGTGCTTTGTATTGCAGTGCGGCGGTTTGTGCTTTGATGGTGATGCCGCGCTCGCGCTCTAAGTCCATCGAGTCGAGCACTTGCGCTTCCATTTCACGGTCAGACAAGCCGCCGCATAAATGAATAATACGGTCAGCCAAGGTGGATTTGCCGTGATCGATGTGGGCAATGATAGAAAAATTACGGATAAGCTGCATACTGATTTGTATTCCCCAAACGTATCTCGCCGAAATCGGCAAAAATCCCAAACGTTCGATAATCCATGAACGTTCAAAAAGCGTGGGATTCTAGCTGATTTCAGCGAGATATGCTGACCCTGTTGCTGCCCTGCTTTCAAATCTTCAAGCGATTTGTTGCGGCGCAGTCAGTCGCGTTATTTTTCGTCTAATTTAAGTGCCACGTATGAAATTTGCTCGCCTCTACGCACCAGCAAGGCAACATTTTTGCCTTTTGGAACTTGCTTTAATATTTCATTGAGGTGATCTAAGGAGCGAATTTCGACATTGCCTATTGCCAGAATAATGTCACCGCGCCGCAATTCATTCACCGCAGGGTTCAACACGTCCTCTACCAACAAGCCATTGTTCACGCCTAATTCTTTTTTCTGCGCGTCGTTCAGCATGCTCAAGGTCAAGCCCAGTCGAGCGATATTGGTGCTGGCATTGGGCTTCTCTTTTTCGTTTTCACTGCGCTGCGCGACCACATTGTCATCTGGCATTTCTCCAACGACGAGGCTCACCTCGCGGCTCTCATTTTTGCGCCACAGCTGCACAGTTACTTTGCTATTGGGCTTGGTTGCGGCCACGATGCGCGGCAGATCAAGCGAGGTGGTGACGGCCTTACCATCAAATTTCAAAATTACATCGCTAACTTGTATGCCCGCTTTATCCGCAGCACTGCCTTTTTCTACACTGCTAACCAACGCCCCCGCAGCGCGGCTGAGCCCGAATGATTCGGCCAAATCCCGCGTGACTTCTTGAATCACCACACCGATGCGCCCCCTCGTTACCTTGCCCGTGGTGCGTAACTGAGTCGCTACATCCATTGCCACATCAATTGGAATAGCAAAAGACAAGCCCATAAAGCCGCCCGTGCGCGTGTAAATTTGCGAATTAATACCGATCACTTCGCCCTTCATATTAAACAGCGGTCCACCCGAATTGCCGGGGTTAATGGCCGCGTCAGTTTGAATAAAGGGCACATAATTTTCTTGTGGGAGGGCGCGTCCCTTTGCACTGACGATACCTGCAGTCACGCTGCTATCAAAACCAAAAGGCGAACCAATGGCAATCACCCACTCCCCCACTTTCAATTCATCTGGATTGCCTTGTGTCACTTTTGGCAAACCAGATGCTTCAATTTTTAGCAATGCTAAATCCGTGCGCTTATCTACCCCTATAATTTTGGCGGCAAATTCGCGCTTGTCGTTGAGGCTCACGGTAATGCCATCTGCACCATTCACCACATGCGCGTTGGTCAACAAATAACCATCCGCGCTGATAATAAAGCCGGAGCCACGCGATTGCAGCTCAGGTTGCCCGCGTGGTACGGGCGGCGCAAAGCGGTGAAAAAATTCCGAGAACGGATCACCATCCTTCGGTCTGCCAGGCATTTGTCCGAGCGGAGGCAAAGTGTTCCGGGTGGATTGAACCGTGCTGATATTCACCACGGCTGCCCCCTGCTTTTGTACCAGCTCCGTGAAATCAGGTAATTCTTTAGCTGAAATTTGTATCGAAAAAAACCCAAGCAATATCACTGCTGCAAAATTTCTCAACATGCTTCCCTCTCTAAAATTGATTTAAACAGACTATGATTTGTTTGCCCACTTACCAATTTGGTATCTTCACTTGAGCTCAATTGGCGAATTTGAATTTTAAAAGCTCACCGCCACTGGTAATCCTTGGCTACTACGAAGAAAAATTCGTTTAGATACCAATAGCCCTGCCCCCAATCCTAATAATGCCCCCAGCGCGGCATAGCCATCGCGCTCAATTGTACTAGCTGCGTAGTATGAAGCAACTCCACCACAGGCCAAAGCCAGCAGCAAAGGCAGCAGGTAAAAAATAATTGTGCTGCGTAGCAACAAACCCTCAGCGACGATAACTTTTACCTCTTGACCAACCGCCGCTCCAATCATGTTACGCACACGAAAATGCCGTTTCGAGGAACAAAAAAAGCGCGTAGACCCCGCGCAATTTTTAGTGCTTTCGCACTGCCCACAACCCACTTGATTCGAGACAACTAAAGCCTCCTCACCTGCAAGGGCGACGATGGTAGCTCGTGTTTCCAACATCTTTATCCCCTGTTACGCACAGAATCGGCGACTTGCAGCACCGTGCTCGGCGGAACTTCTCCCACCACTGTCACCAAGTAATCACCGCTGAGTTTGCTATAAATATGGATCGCGCCCTCGCTGGACAAGCCGAGTGTGCTGTCAGGATTGTCCGCACGATTTTCTATAAAAACTGAAATGCCGACCAAGCCATCAGAAAATACAAGTTGTGTAGCAATTCCTTTTTTACCGCGCATGGGGCGACGCAATTCAGTCACTTTTTTGAAACCTAGTGGCAATGCATCCACCTTCCACACGCTCTCGCTTAGCACTGCGGGAGCTTGTGGTGGGGCAAGCGGCTTAGACGGCAGCCCTGCTTGTTTGTTGTTGCTGGTGATTTTTAATTGCACGAAAGTGTATTGCTCTACCACTTCTTGACGATCACTCAGCACGGCAGCCTTGAGCAATAAACCGGAGTCTTTATGCGCCCACATTTTATGCGAGTAACGCAAATTATCCTTAGGACGTAGCTCTACAACTTGGGTGTCAAAGCCTGCTACGTTTGCCGACTCGCCAATACGAATTAAATAATTTTCATTCAGCGTAGCGAGCTGCTCGGGCAACAACACTGGAAAAACTTTGCGGTCTGTTCCAAACCTTCTTTGCGCGTTTTTTTTGCCGGAGTAACACAAAATTTCACTGTTATTGTGTGTCACCTCACAATCCGAACTATTCTGTTTTTTTAATTTTACCTGCTCACCGCTTTGATCAAACACATGGGTGATATTAGAAGTTTCCAGCCGATTACCATATTGATGCACAAAGGTACCACTGTAATTGGTTTGATGTGCCGCTAACGCTATGGCATGCAACCATTCAAAATTAACCTGCCGACCTGGATCAGCCATCGCCAACACGGCTGTACCCAGCAAAGCTAAGGTGACGGTAATTTTGGATGTTGCAGCTTTGAATCCCATACTCTTCATCGTTTTTCTTGTCCCGTCGCAGAAGGGGTTGGCAACGCTGTACCTAGCGTATGGGTGCTGGGCGATAACTCTTGGTGCGCGCTGAGATAGTCATCTCGATCATGGGCAATCGCCAAACTGGCTGGGCGCACAGCACTTGGAACAGTGGCGACCTGTGCTGGCATCTCAGGCCCAGATTGCACCGACAACCACGCTACCAGCGTGATTGCCATCACTGAGGCAGCGGCTGAAACGGCATACCACATGGCTTTTTTCTGGGTAACTGGGGCAAATACAATGGGTTCATCTTGCAAGCGTTGACGCATAGCTGCGCTAATGTCGGGACGAATGTGTTCGGGTTGGCGCAACGCATCACTAATCAGGTGGAATACCTGCCAATCTGCGCGTGCTTCTGGATTTTGCTTAAGTTTACTCAGGACTGCTTCGGCATCTTCGTCAAACAATTCACCATCCATCAACGCTGAAATTTTCTGTTTCATCATCACCACCTATTATCTTTATTGGTGCCCAATAGTGGGCGTAAATTGGTAGAAATTGCTTCACGTGCTCGGAATATCCTAGAACGAACTGTCCCGATCGGACAATTCATAACCGAAGCAATCTCTTCATAACTGAGCCCTTCAATTTCTCGTAGTGTTAACGCCGTGCGTAAATCATCCGGTAATTCTTGCAAGGAGGCATTCACTACGTCAACCACTTGCTTACTCATCAACTCATTTTCTGGAGTGCTCACTTCATGCAACAGTCCTGCATCTTCAAAACCTTCGGCTTCGTCCGCATCAAATTGCGTACTGGTTGGGGCGCGCCGCTTAAGTGCCAATAGATAGTTCTTTGCTGTATTAATACCAATACGATACAACCATGTATAGAATGCACTTTCCCCACGAAATCCAGGCAGTGCCCTATACGCTTTGATAAAAGCTTCTTGCGTTACATCCTCGACCTCAGCCGCATCGCGCACAAAACGCGAAATCAAGCGCGCCAGCCGCCGCTGATATTTAACGATCAACAGTTCAAACGCGTATTTATCCCCTCGTTGCGCGCGTTCAACTAATTGCTGATCAACTTCACTGTCACCCATTTTAGGTTACCTAGCCCTTGTTATTGCCCGCAAACGCGGCTCGCTAGTATAACCACACAAAGCCCTAGAGTCAGCCTTGCTGAGCAAATTGACCGAGGACAGCAGGATTAGTTCACTTTTTATAAAAGATCGTTTGTCGGGAAACAACATATGCATAAGATTACAACCAAGTTCAACAAAAAATAAGCGCGCGCATCAAAGGTAGATTACTTTTTGATTGAACATATAGCAGCCCCCCGTGCAGCGATATTAAGGGTGGGGGGCGGCTAAATCAAGGCTAAGCGTAACAACGCAAGCGTTGAGAAAACTGTTGCACAGCAGCAATATTGCTACTCTCAGCACGATGACACCAGTCATTGAGTTGCTTGAGCAATTGCTCTTTGGTATCGGTGGAACGCTGCCAGATAGTCGCTAATTCTTGATGTAAATGGTAGGTCAAGTGTAATGTTGGGCTCGCCTCAATGGCCGAATTAAGCTTGGTTGACTGATGTGTGGTCAACTCATTTTTATCGAGGTGTAACCAATGCTTGATGTGCGCCATATCAAATTTACTCAAAGCATGAGATTTGCTGATAGCCATTTCTGCCGCATAAGTTTTTTTCAACAGCTTAGCGTAGCGCGCAGTGATTTCGTAACGATTCACAATCACCGCTTGCAGCGTCTCCAAATCGCATAAAGTTTTTTTAATTTTCACCAATCGCACTTTAGGAGCCAACTTTTTAACGTGTGCCAATTTAAATATAGACAAAGTGCGTATATACAACCAGCCTATATCAAACTCATACCACTTGTTAGACAGCTTGGCTGAAGAGGCATAAGCGTGATGATTATTATGCAACTCTTCCCCGCCGATAAAAATCCCCCAAGGAATAATATTGGTAGAAGCGTCCGCACAGGCAAAATTACGATAGCCCCAATGATGTCCCAAGCCATTAATGATGCCCGCCGCGTTCACCGGAATCCACGCCATTTGCACCGCCCAAATGGTCAAGCCTAACGGACCAAATAGCACAATATTAATAACCAACATCAACGCAATGCCCGGCACTTTGTGTGAGCCATAAACATTACGCTCTAACCAATCATCGGGCGTGCCGTGACCATATTTATCGAGCGTTTCTAAATTCTTTGCTTCTTTTTGATATAACTCAGCACCTTCGCGCAGCACCTTACCTATCCCCATCACAACAGGGCTGTGCGGGTCTTCTACGGTCTCACATTTAGCGTGATGTTTACGGTGAATTGCCGCCCATTCTTTAGTTACAATTCCGGTAGTTAACCATAACCAGAAGCGGAAAAAATGACTGGGGATGGGATGCAAATCTAAAGCGCGGTGCGCTTGATGACGATGTAAAAATATCGTGACTGAGGCAATAGTGATGTGAGTCAAGACCAGCGCAACAACAATATAACCCCACCACGGTAAATCAATCATTCCCAAAAACATACTCTGCTCCTGATTAGTTTTAAATAATTTCGACGGTCATTCTACTGGAAGAATAAAGTGAGTCAATTGATGACAAAGATAGGCAATAAAAAAGTATTGCTTGTTATAAAAACACCTGCTAGGACACCGTTTGACTCTGCATAGTTGCAACTGCCAAGCGCAAATCCTGCCAAGCTTTCGCTTTTTCCTGCGGGGCGCGCAATAAATACGCGGGGTGATAAGTGGCGATTAAAGGTATGCCGTGATAGTCGTGCACTTCGCCACGCAGGCTCGCCAATGGGCTATCTCGCCCCAGCAAAACAGTGCTGGCCACTTTAAGTGACTCCGAAATGTGCCTGAATGATTTGCTATCTCGCCCCAGCAAAACAGTGCTGGCCACTTTACCTAATGCCACAATAAGCTTGGGGCGAATCAAGGCAATCTGACGTTCGAGATAAGGTAAGCATTGTGAAATTTCATCTGCCCCAGGGGTTCGATTTTCCAATGGCCGACATTTCACCACATTGGTCAGGTAAACATTGGTACCGCGCTTAAGCTTAATAGCCGCCAACATGTTGTTTAGCAACACCCCTGCCTGCCCCACAAATGGCTCACCTTGCGCGTCTTCTTCCGCACCCGACGCTTCACCGACGAACAACCAATCGGCCTGCTCTGGCCCCACGCCCAACACAGTTTGTGTGCAGCCCGCACGCAAGGCGCAGGCCGTGCAATGTTTAACGGCTGATTTTAGTTGCGGCCAATCGAAGGAAGAAATATCAATTGAATTTTTATTTTCAGAAATTTTATTCGCTAGAATTTCATTCGCTGAAATTTCATTTTTTAAAATTATATTTTCTGGATTTTCATTTTGCGGCATTGCTATTTTTGCAGCGATCTCGCTCGCCACAGTAACGAACGCAACTTCAGGCACAGCCTGCTCGCGCCGCTTCCACAAGGGGTACAAATGTAATTCTCGCAGTATTAATTCTTCGCGGTTCATAGATATAAATAAAGTGGCTTCACAAGAAAAATTGATTCTCAAATAATTTTCAGCGTATTTCTAAAAACTCTAATTCTTAACCTGTATTCATAACAAACATTCCATCACCATGGCATCTTCCCTGCCCTGCGTGCCCGCATAATATCCGCGCCGCAAACCTATTTTCACAAACCCTGCCGCCTCATATAAACCCCGCGCAGCGGTGTTAGAAGGCCGCACTTCCAACAACATGCGTTGCATTTTTAAATCGCGCATCTGCGTTTGTAATTCACGCAAAAGCCGCATGCCTAAACCCTGCCGCTGGTACGGCGCATCAATGCTGATGTTGAGCAACTGCACTTCATCCACCACCAACATCAACACGGCATAGCCAATAATTTGGCCGCCATCTTCATACACTAAACAAATATTTTTACTTACCAGCGCATCATGGAAATTACCCAGCGTCCACGGATGGGCATGCACTCGGCGTTCAATGTTCCATATCACATCCAAATCGGCCTGCGTCATCTCACGCAAAGTTTTGTCCATCATAATTGTTAGGCGTGTTTCCACCCCAAAGTTCATTGCCGCTCAGCCGTTTTCAGCGCGACTTTATCACGCAAATAAAGCGGCATCGCCAAAGCTGCATCCATCCCCTGCCCTGCGGCAAACATGGGCGCAGCAAGCTGTGCCACCGCACTAGCCTGCGGGATAAGCGTGAAATGAACCCCGGCCAATTGCTCGCCATAACGCGCCGCCAACGCTGCACCATGTGCTGCAAATCCGCTGCCTACGCCATACCAATCAGAGCCAGTCAAAGTTGGCGCGTTTTGTGGCAAACACAAAACAGGCTCGCACACTGTTTTCCACATTCCGCCTTGCACCGTATAGGCGGCAAAATAAATTTCATCCATGCGCGCATCCAGTGCAGCAATGATTTTTTCATGCCCTGCATCATGTGCTAAAGCCTGCAAAGTACACACGCCCATCACGGGCAAGCCTGCCCCCAAAGCCAATCCCTGCGCCACGCCACAAGCAATACGCACCCCGGTAAATGAGCCGGGCCCGGCACCGAAAGCAATACCCTCAAGCTGCGTTAATTTCACCCCCGCTTCATGCATGAGCTGATCTATCATCGCCAATAATAATTCCGAATGACGCTGACCCGCCAAGGTGCTTTGGCTGATGATCTCACCCGCTTGCCACAGCGCGACCGAACAATATTCGGTGGAGGTTTCCAACGCTAAAATGCGTCTCATAAAACCAGCAGCAACACCACCGCTTGCGCCGCAATGCCCTCGCCGCGCCCACTAAAACCAAGCTGCTCAGTTGTGGTTGCTTTCACATTTACCACATTCATCGCCACCCCTAAATCCGACGAAATATTTTCTACCATGCGCGGAATATGCCGCGACATTTTCGGAGCCTGCGCGATAATCGTGGCATCGACATTGCCCACGCTAAAGCCCGCATTGCGTATTTTATTCCCCACCTCGCGCAGCAAAATTCGGCTATCAATATTTTTATATTGCGCGTCGGTATCGGCAAAGTGCCGACCAATATCTCCCAGTGCTGCCGCGCCCAGCAAGGCATCGCAGATAGCATGCAATAAAACATCCGCATCCGAATGGCCGAGCAAACCCTTATCGTGCGCGATCTCTACCCCGCCGATAATCAGCTTACGCCCCACCACCAGCTGATGTACATCAAACCCCTGCCCGACTCTCATTACGGCTGTCTCCTAGAAATTTAACGTGCTGCCTCAAATGAATTTCTTTATTTAACCCCTACAATCTGAACTTTTGACGCACATCCATTTTATTCTGGCTCAATTTGGTTCAACCAATTAAGCTTTCCTCCTGAGCCATCGGGTCAGCATCATTAAATTTCTAACACCTGTCAATATCAACGCCGTCTTACAAACTCCAAGAGATCAAAGTAGATAAATGAGTACATGTTTCATCTCACAATCTACTGAAATGACAATTCAGGCCGTAGCTACACAAGCACGTCCAGCCCGTGCTTTTCAACCACGCGCAACAGCCTGAGAGCCATGCCACTCGGCCTTTTTTGACCCGCTTCCCATTTTTGCACGGTGGATTCACTGGTGTTTAAGTAGCGGGCAAACACGGGCTGACTAACGTGTGCCTGTTCACGGATGCGCTTGATGTCTTTGGCATTGAATTCAGGAATGGCCTCTAGGCACAAGGCATCATATTCACGCATGGTTGTTTTGTTGATTGCCCCTGCGCGATGCAATCCTTTCGCAGCACTATGGATGGCCGCAAACGCATCACTTTTTGTTTTTGCTGTAATGGATTTAGTTGTCATGGCAAATCTCCAGTAATTCTTCAACATTTATAAGCGCGGCAATTTTAATATCACTCGCGTTGCCGTAATCTTTCGCAAGTTTTTTGAATGCAACCAATTCATCTGGTGCAATGTTCTCGCGATCCTTTTTTGCATAGAGGTAAACATATATCCAATGCCGACCAGCCTTAGCCAAGATGATCGAACGGTGCATGTTATCGTTCAACCGTTTTTTATACACCCCGCCGCCGAGATCATCCGCCTGCCCTTGCATGGCTTGTTTGATCGCATGACAAAGTATGTCATCTGCAATTTTTGCCTTGCGGGCTTCTTTCGCAAACCAAGCTGTTTTGAATATTCGATCTAACTTGGCTGGCTTCCTACTTTCAGACCTAGACAATTTTTTATCATTACTCATCGTAGCACCCGGTGCAACCAATATCAATCTATTGTCTTCCACCTATGCCCCTCCCTTGCAGAAGAGAATGAAAAATCACACTTTTGTCGCCCTAGATTTTATTTCGCAACAACCATTCCGCCAATTGAATATCTTGCGGATAAGTCACTTTGAAATTGCTTGATTCGCTGCATACTAATTTTGGTGCGTAGCCCAACGCTTCAATGGCAGAGGCATCGTCGGTCACATTAGGCGTTGTTTGCAAGGCCTGTACCAACAACCCCGCCCGGAACATTTGCGGGGTTTGTGCCTGCCATAAACCTGCGCGATTTTCAGTGTGGGCGACGCGCGGATCTGCATCAATTTCCACCTTGGCACGCTTCAAAGTATCGGCCACAGGCACGGCCAGCAAGCCACCCACTTTATCGTCCCGCACCTCGGCAATTAACCGTGCGAGTTGCGCGGCTGATAAACAAGGGCGCGCCGCATCATGCACCAACACCCAATCATCCGGCTCAACCTCGGCCACCAACAGCCCATTCAACACACTCTCAGCGCGAGTTGCGCCGCCACAAAATAGCGGCTGCAATTTGTCACCAAAATATGTCCAATCAAAATCTGACCAATGCGTGTCTTCCGGCGCAAGCACGACAAAAACTAATTTTATTTCTGGGTTAGCACACAGCGTAGCCAGCGCGTGATAAATCATCGGCTGGCCTGCCAAGGGCATATATTGCTTGGGGAGTTCGTTACCCATGCGCGAGCCAAAACCTGCGGCGGGGACGAGTGCGTAGAATTCAGACATAAGCGAATTGTAATAGAAAAACCACCTCACATAGACACGGCAATCATTCTTCCCGTTGCCAACTGCGTGTAAAATCCAGCCATTATTTTCCAGCCGCCTAACATGACTGCTCCCACCGCAAGGGTTCACCTGCCCTCCATTTACTTGGACTACGCCGCGACTACGCCTGTTGACCCGCGCGTGGCAGCGGTGATGATTCCGTATCTCACCGAAAAATTTGGTAACCAAGCCAGCCCGCATGGGTATGGAAAAATTGCGGAAGAGGCGGGTGAAAATGCGCGCGCGCAAGTAGCCGCATTGGTGAATGCCGACCCTAAAGAAATTGTGTGGACCTCTGGCGCGACTGAGTCGAATAATCTTGCACTAAAAGGCGCGGCGCATTTTTATCAAGACAAAGGTCGCCACATAGTCACGGTAAAAACCGAACACAAAGCGGTGTTAGATGTAGTGGGTGAACTAGAGCGGCAAGGTTTTACTGCCACATATTTAACGCCGCAAACGAACGGCTTGCTAGATGTCGATGCGTTCGCGGCAGCACTGCGTCCCGATACAATTTTAGCCTCTGTCATGCTGGTGAATAATGAGATTGGCGTGATTCAAGACATCGCCACGCTCGGTGAAATTTGTCGCGCGCACGGCATTTTGTTACATGTAGATGCGGCGCAGGCCACGGGTAAAGTGGACATTAATTTACGTCAATTGCCAGTGGATTTAATGTCTTTTTCTGCCCACAAAACTTATGGCCCAAAGGGCATCGGTGCGCTGTATGTGCGGCGTAAACCGCGCGTCCGGCTAGAGGCGCAAATACATGGCGGCGGGCAAGAACGCGGCTTTCGTTCGGGCACGTTGGCGACGCATCAAATTGTCGGCATGGGTGAGGCGTTTCACTTAGCGCAAGCAGAAATGGCTACCGAAATTGCGCGCATAAAAATACTGCGTGATAGCCTGTGGCAAGGGCTTGCAAGCCTACCCAACATTATTTTGAATGGCGATTTCACCCAGCGCGTGCCGCATAATTTGAATATCAGTTTTGCTGGGGTAAATGGCGAGCAGCTCATCAAAGCACTCACCGAAATCGCCGTCCCTAGTATTGCAATTTCTGGCGGCTCGGCCTGCACCGCCGCCAGCTTGGAACCTTCTTACGTTTTACGCACCCTAGGCAGGAGCGATGCGTTGGCGCGTAGCAGTGTGCGTTTCAGTTTAGGACGCACCACCACGCAAGAAGAAATAAATTACACAGTAGCCTTGCTACAAAATAAAATCGGCCAGTTGCGAAACTAGCTTGATGAAATATCTGGACAAATGAAATGTCTGGCCAAATGAAAATAAATTTAGGACACCCCCAATGACTTTTTTATCTCGCTGCTGCACGCTGTGGCACACCCTCTCTAACCGCTGGCTCTACCTCGTCGGCGCGCTGGTCATCGCTGCGCTATACGGCGCAGCACTTTATTTGCAACATATATTGCGGCAAGAGCCCTGCCCGCTATGCATGATTCAGCGATTTATTTTCATCGCCATGTTGATCGTTTTTTTCATCGCTGCGGTACACAATCCAGTGCGATTGGGCGCGAAAATTTATGGCACTATCCTCACGCTGTTAGCGATCAGCGGCGTGAGCGTGGCCGGGCGACATATCTGGATTCAACATCTGCCAAAAGACGAAGTGCCCGCCTGCGGCCCTGGCTTAGAATTTATGGTGAACAATTTTCCCATGGCCGAAGTGCTGCAAGAATTGCTGCACGGCTCCGGCGAATGCGCCGCCAAAGGCTGGACATTTCTCAGCCTCGGCATTCCAGAATGGTCGCTGGTTTGGTATGTTTTATTAGGCATGTGGGCAGTACTAATCGCCTTTCGAAAGTCTCCATAAAAATCTATGAGCCAAATAATTTTCTATGCAAACAGATAAGTTTTATGCGCGCAAATCAATTTATACGTCTTAGCCTCCTCAATACTGGCGCAATATTTTTAGGCATGTTGTCTTTAACTATTCACGCGCAGCAAATAGCATCTCCCGCACAAATCTTTAACACCGAACTACACAAAGTCCGCGCCGTCACTTTGATGAGTGACTTGGATCACCCGTGGGCATTGGCTTTCCTGCCTGATGGTCGCTGGCTTATTACCGAACGCAAAGGCACGATGCTGTTGATCGAAGCAGGGAAATCCCAAAAAATTAACGGCCTGCCCCGCGTGGCAGAACACGGCCAAGGCGGCTTGCTCGATGTCGCGTTACACCCCAAGTACACAGAGAACGGCTGGATTTATTGGACGTACAACGCGGGCACGTTCGGCCAATACGGCACAGAATTAGCGCGCGGAAAATTATCCAAAACATCGCCGCCCACCCTGCAAGACGTACAAGTATTATTTAAGATGAAACCTAAATATGCGGCGGACGTTCATTTCGGTTCGCGCATTGCATTTGATCCGCAAGGCTATCTCTATGTCACCTTTGGCGATCGTGGCGACAGCCCCTCACAAGGCACGCAGCAAAACGCGCAGCAACTCAACACCCATGCGGGCAAATCTATACGACTGCTAGATGATGGTCGCGTGCCGCCTGACAATCCTTTTGTCAAAACGCCCAACGCGCTGCCCGAAATATTCACGCTGGGTAATCGCAATATGCAGGGCGCGGTGCGGCATCCGGTCACGGGGAAAATCTGGACGCACGAGCATGGCCCACAAGGCGGTGATGAAATTAATATTCTTGAATCAGGCGTAAATTACGGCTGGCCGGTTATTACCTACGGTGCGAATTATGTCATCGGCACCAAGATAGGTGTGGGCACGGCACAGCCCGGCATGGCGCAACCGCTGTTGCATTGGACACCTTCTATCGCACCCTCGGGTATGGCGTTTTATACGGGTGATAAATTTCCTAAGTGGCGCGGCAATCTTTTTGTGGGCGCGTTGGTCAAACAAATGTTAGTGCGTGTTACCCTTGACGGCGACAAGGTGGTGGCGCAAGAGCGTTTGTTTGAAGGCGAGTTGGGTCGCATACGCGATGTGCGAGTCGGACCAGATGGGCTGATTTATTTACTGACTGACTCGGACAATGGCAAACTGATTCGGCTGGAACCCGTTAAGTGACTACAAATTTTAACGCTCGAAGTCCTCGTGTATTATTCAAATAATAGAATGAAAAATTCAATGAAAATATTTTATGTAACAATATTGTGTCTGATGTCCGCTGCCCACACGCAGGCCGTGGCGCAAATTTATCCACCTAAATCCACTGACGCATCGCCCGAGCAAATATACAAAAATAATTGCTCGGTGTGCCATGGTGATAACGGTGATGGCCGTAGCCGCGCCAGTTCTAGCTTGATCCCACCGCCGCGTAACTTCACCGCAGCGGGCGAGCTAACCCGCGAAAAAATGATTGCCACGGTTACACATGGCAAGCCCGGCACGGCCATGACTTCATGGAAAACGCGCTTCACGCCCACGCAAATTGAGAGCGTGGTGGACTACGTTCGCACCCGATTTATGCAGCCCGCCATTCAAACGCACTTAACTTTTGGGCGCATGGTGTACGGGCATAATTGCAAATCGTGTCATGGTGAACAAGGCCAAGGTGTACTCGCAGCGGGCTTGAGTATTGCACCGCGCAGCTTGGCTACGCCCCGTGCGGCACATGAATTAAATCACGATCATTTATTTGAAATCGTGGCGCGCGGCACGTCCAACCCTTCCATGCCCGCCTTTGCTGGCAAGCTGCCCGACGAACACATCCACGCAGTGGTGGATTTTGTGCGCGCAGAATTTATGGTCGCCGCAGCTACGTCTATTCCATCAGCCAACAACGCGGCTGTTGCCTCTCTCCCGGTTGATATGAACCTGCCCATGCCCAAAAAATTGATTGGCAACGCACAACTCGGTGGTGAATTTTTCATGGGCAACTGTGCCACTTGCCACGGTGCGCTGGGCAATGGGCAAGGGCCGCGCTCTACTTTTATGGCGGCTAAGCCACGCAATTTTTTGGATGATTTTTCTCGCGCTACGCTCAATCGCCCCGCTATTTTTTCAGCCGTGACGCTGGGTCGTGTGGGCACTGAAATGCCCGCCTGGGGACAAGTTTTATCCGAACAGGAAATTGCCAACGTCACTGAGTTTGTATTCCAAAATTTCATTCAGAAAAAATCTGCGCCCTAGCAAAGTTAACTGCGATGCCTTCTCTTGTTATTTTTATTTTACTGATATGCGGTCTGAGTGGAAATGTTTATGCGGCTGACAAACCGCCTACCTTATCCACAGGACAAAAAATTTACAATGAACGCTGCTACTTCTGCCACGGCTATGCAGGTGACGCGCAGACGGTGGCGGCCAGTTTTCTTGTTCCCCCGCCAGTTAATTTCACTCGTGCGGATGCGAAAATTTTTACTCCAGCATTTATTGTTTCTGTTTTGCGCAAAGGTGAGCCTAGCACGGCCATGCAATCTTTTGCGGGGATTTTGACTGAAGCAGAAATGGAACAAGTCGCGCAATTTGTGGTGGACGCATTTGTGCAACGCAATAATTTAATTCACACCTACTATCACACCACCGAAAATGGCTGGCCAGATCACCAGCGTTATGCGGACGCTTTTCCTTTTGCTACGGGCAAAATTTCGATGAATCAAGCCGTGGAAAAGCTAACTCCTGCACAGCTACGCGGCAGAGATTTATTTTTATCCGGCTGCGTAATTTGCCATAATCGAGGCGATGATCCCGATACAAAAAATCCTGTCATTTGGGAGGCGCGACCTTTATCTTATCCGCGCAATCATTATTTAACCGCCGCGCCAGAACCAAAATCAGAGGCTCCAAAACTGGACGCAATGACCAGTGCCAGTCCCTATTTATTACACGACATTCCCCCGTCCCTTAACAACCCCAGCCCGACTGTATTGCGCGGCCAAAAACTTTTTCAAGATAATTGCGCGTTCTGCCACGCTGCTGATGGCACGGGAAAAAATTGGATAGGCAGCTTTCTCGAACCGCATCCACGTAATCTGCGCGACCCTGCTTTTATGAAAAATATGAGCCGCGAAAAGTTAGCGACAACCATACGCGAAGGCGTGTTAGAAACCTCTATGCCCGCATGGAAATCCGTGTTGAGTGAAGCAGAAATTGCCGCGATTGTGACTTACATTGCAGAAGTTTTTTACCCGATAGCGGAGTGATATTCAAGACACCTCTAAAAATTCAATAACGTTGCCATACGCTACACATGCTGACCATGCATTGCTTTTTTGGTAGCTCTGCGGCAGTATGCCTAAACGTGCTTTTGCATCAAGAGGCAGAAACGGCAAGCCATCTACCGAGGTAGGTTGATTCAATATTTGGTTCTTTGCGCCAACTTCAATGAAGGCTGATCTCAAATAAAATCAGCCAAAAAACAAACCTGAAATGAAAGCTCATTTTAAATAAAAAGCAATCATGGATACGCCCGATATTCCGCCCACAGCCCCACCCATTTCTGAGCGCGAGCGTTCGCAGCATTTCGTTCATACGCTAGTGCTGGTGGCGATTACGGTGGTCGGGCTGTATATCTGTTACTTGTTATCCGCCCCTTTCTTATCCGCGCTGACCTTGGCTTTGACGCTATCGGCTTTATTTCTACCCTGGCATCGGCGGCTGGAATCAACCCTCAAGCACCCGAATATCTCCGCCACGCTTTCGGTTTTAATCGTGGCATTCATCTTGGTTGTGCCAACAACATTTGTAGTGGAAAAGATCATCATCGAAGCAGCCCACAGCGTGGAAATGATTAACACGATGGGCAAACCCGGCGCATGGCAACGCTTTTTAGAAACCAACCCGCGCATCGCGCCTATCGGCCACTGGGTTGAGCGGCAGTTTGATCTACCGGGCATCATGCAAGCTGCCTCTGCTTGGTTAACCCGCACCGCCACCAATTTTATTCAAGACTCGGTGCGACAAATCCTCACCCTCATGTTGGGCTTTTATATGCTGTTTTATTTTCTGCGCGACCGCGAGGTTATGCTCGCTTCGCTACGTAAATTATCACCGCTGGCCCCAATGGATATGACCCGTTTGTTTGATGAAGTGAACGACATTATTCACGCAACTTTCTACGGCACGTTGATCGTCGCAGCGGTGCAAGGCACGCTCGGTGGGCTGATGTTTTGGTGGCTGGGCTTGCCCGCGCCTTTGCTGTGGGGGCTGGCGATGGGGCTACTAGCGGTGATACCCGTGCTGGGCGCGTTTGTGATTTGGATACCGGCGGCGATTTTTTTATTACTAGATGGCAGTGGCGATAAAGCGTTAATCCTCACGCTGTGGGGCGTGATCGTGGTGGGCGGCATTGATAATTTACTTTACCCAATTTTGGTAGGAGAGCGATTGAAAATGCACACGCTGGTGGCCTTTATTGCGATGGTCGGCGGGCTGATTATTTTCGGTGCGCCTGGATTAATACTCGGCCCGATTATTTTTACTGTGACGCGCTTGCTACTGGAAATATGGCGCAATCAAAACAACGGGCATCCCTAGCGTCCACTCACCATAACAACGCGTCATTCATACAAACCCACCCGCACTTTGCCGCGAAATACGCGATAAGAAAACACCGTGTACGCCAATAAAAATGGCAGTACAAGCACCACGCCAAGCAGTACTATTCGAAGCGATGAAGGATGCGCGGCAGATTCCCAGATGGTGAGCTGGTTAATCACGATGTAGGGAAAAATACTGTAAGACAACCCCAGAAAAGAAATAAAAAAGATGCTGACCGCGCTGGCAAATGGTATCCAATCTCGCGCACTATTTCGACTACGCGCCCGTCTTTCGCCACCCAGCAACCGCCCTGTGCCCATTAACACGCGCCAAGCTGCATACATAATTGCCAAGGGGAAGATCATTAACGGCAGCGTGTTGGGAAAATCAAACCACTTGAGAAATACCGTGCGGCTTAAAAGAGGTGTGGCAAAACTAATCAGCGCGAAACCCACCACCACCCACAGCAATCCCCAGCGCGCCCATATCAATGCTTTTCTTTGTAACGCGCCTTCGGTACGCATCACCAGCCAAGTCGCGCCGAGCAACACATAGCCGCCACATAGGCCTATGCCCACCATGAAGGCAAACAGCCAATAGATGAAGCCGGACTCAAAGCCCGTGACATAACGACCGAGCATCAGCCCTTGGGCGAAGGCGGCGAAGAACGAGCCAAACCAAAATAGCCAGTTCCATAATTCGCGATGCCAACCTTCAGCCTTCATCCGAAATTCAAACGCTACGCCGCGTAGCATTAGGCCGATTAACATCGCCACCACGGGCAAATACAATGCCGCCAGCACGATGCCATGCGCTTTGGGAAACGCCACTAACAATATGCCGATGCCCAGCACCAACCAGGTTTCATTCGCGTCCCAAAACGGGCCGATTGAGGCCACCATCAATTCTTGCTCGTGCGCATCGGCTATCGGCATGAGCATCCCCACACCTAGATCATAACCATCCAGCACCACATACAGCAGGATCGCCATACCCATTAGCGTGCTGAAAATAAAAATAAGTTGATCCTGGCTCATTGCATTTTCTCCTGCACTGCTGCAACGGTTATGCCCTTACCTGCCATATGGGTTATCACCACCATGTAGGCGATTAACATACCAGAGTAGGTGATGATATATGCAGTCAAACTCGCGCCCATCGAGGCTTCTGACACCTTAC
>Ga0209824_10000660_pt1 | contig 20832 bp, 16 predicted proteins | sample VDWuncwatermetaG_FD_184124 | JGI IMG/M metagenome (GOLD analysis project Ga0209824, IMG submission 184124) | Wastewater microbial communities from Netherlands to study Microbial Dark Matter (Phase II) - VDW unchlorinated drinking water (SPAdes)... ... | reverse complement strand
CTTATATCTTATACTCTTATACAAGACTAACCCCTTTAGGAGCATCCCCATGAGCGACACCCCCCGCGACCGCGCTGTTGCCGCGCTGAACGAAAATTGGACCCAGCAGCCGCGCTGGAAAAATATCAAGCGCGGTTACGCGGCGGAGGACGTGGTGCGCCTGCGCGGCACGGTGCAGATCGAGCACACGCTGGCGCGGCGCGGCGCGGAGAGGCTCTGGGCCGACTTGCATCGGGAACCCTACATTAACGCGCTCGGCGCGATGACAGGCAACCAGGCAATGCAGCAGGTCAAAGCCGGCCTCAAAGCGATTTATCTTTCCGGGTGGCAAGTGGCCGCCGATGCCAACGATTCGCTGCAAATGTATCCCGACCAATCGCTCTACGCGGTCAGCAGCGTGCCCACCGTGGTCAAGCGCATCAACAATTCGCTGGCGCGCGCCGACCAGTTGTACCACGCCGAAGGCAAGGACAACATCGACTGGTTCGTGCCCATCGTCGCCGACGCGGAAGCAGGTTTCGGCGGGGTGCTCAACGCCTTTGAACTGATGAAAGCGATGATCGAAGCCGGTGCGGCGGGGGTGCATTTCGAAGACCAGCTCGCCTCGGCCAAAAAATGCGGGCACATGGGCGGCAAAGTGCTGGTGCCGACGCGCGAAGCGGTGCAGAAACTGGTGGCGGCGCGGCTCGCCGCCGATGTGATGGGCGTGCCCACGGTGCTGGTGGCGCGCACCGATGCCGAAGCCGCCAATCTCATCACCTCCAACGTCGACGAAAACGACCTGCCGTTTTGCACCGGCGAGCGCACGGCAGAAGGCTTTTACCGCGTCAACAACGGCCTCGATCAAGCCATCTCGCGGGGTCTTGCCTACGCACCCTACGCCGATTTGGTGTGGTGCGAAACCGGCAAACCCGATCTGGCGTTTGCCAAAAAATTCGCCGAGGCCATCCACCGCACATTCCCCGGCAAGCTGCTGGCCTACAACTGTTCGCCGTCGTTCAACTGGAAGAAACACCTCGACGATGCCACCATCGCCAAATTCCAGCGCGAACTCGGCGCGATGGGTTACAAGTTCCAATTCATCACGCTCGCGGGATTCCACGCACTCAATTACAGCATGTTCGATCTGGCGCGCGGCTATGCCGCCGAGGGCATGAGCGCTTACGTGAAATTGCAGGAAGCGGAATTCGGCTCAGAAAAAGATGGCTACACCGCCACCAAACATCAGCGCGAAGTCGGCACCGGCTATTTTGACGAGGTCACGCAAGTGATCGAGGGCGGCAACTCATCCACCACCGCGCTCACCGGCTCGACCGAGGAAGAACAGTTTCATTGAAGATTTATCTAGGGTGCGCTATACGCACCCTGATATGAGGTTATACCAATTCTCGATAGAAACGACCACAATTTCCGCGTAGGTCGGGCTTTAGCCCGACGTTGCGCCGCTGTCGGGCTAAAGCCCGACCTACGAATTCACGCTCTTTTTGGTGAAAAATGGAATTGTGCACCACTGGAGGTGCGAGGGATGAAAGAAACCTTAAAGCCCGGTATCCGATACGAACACAAGTTCGTCGTTCCCCAATCGAAAACCGTCCCGGCACTCTATCCGGAGTCGGAAGAATTTATGGCCATGCCAGAAGTCTTCGCTACCGGTTTTTTGGTCGGGTTCATCGAGTGGGCCTGCATCAAGGCGGTCAACCCCCATCTTGACTGGCCGCAAGAGCAAACCGTCGGAACACACGTCGATATAAGTCATGTGGCAGCAACACCGCCGGGCTTGGAAGTCACGGCTACCGTGGAGCTGATTGCAGTCGAGGGGAGGAAGCTCATCTTTTCCGTCGCGGCTCACGATGGCATAGACCTGATCTCTAATGGGCGGCATGAGCGATTCGTTATCAACAAAGAGAAATTCGATGCCAAACTTGGTGCCAAAAAGGGAAACGCATAACCCTGCGATGCGCGGGGGGAGCGGAGCACTCGGATGAACCCCAGCCTCTCAGCCGTGCTGATGTCAGCCGCCTTCATGGGCGGGCTGGGGGGGTTGCTTGCCTTGATGCTGGCGTTCGCCAGCCGCCGCTTTGCGGTGTGGGAAGACCCGCGCATCGACCAGGTGGAAGCGATGCTGCCCAAGTCCAACTGTGGCGCGTGCGGCATGGCGGGCTGCCGCAATTTTGCCGAACGCGCCACGCTCGGCGAAATTGCCCCCGGCCTGTGCACCGTCAGCACCCCCGCACAACGCGAGGCCATCGCCGCACTGCTGGGCGTGGAGGCGGGCATCGGCGAAGCGCGTGTCGCGCGCTTGGCGTGCGCGGGCGGTCGCCACGTCGCTTACCAGCGCGCCCGCTACGAAGGCGCGCAAAGTTGCCGTGCCGCCAACGTGCTGGCGGGCGGCGGCAAGGGCTGCGCCTGGGGTTGTCTGGGCTTGGGCGATTGCGTCAGCGCATGCACTTTCGATGCCATCGCGCTCGACGCGAACGGCTTGCCCGTAGTCGATGCGGCCAAGTGCGTCGCCTGCGACGATTGCGTGGCCATCTGCCCCAAAGGATTGTTTTCGCTCCACCCCGTCAGCCACCAACTGTGGGTCGCCTGCAACAATCGGGCGGAGCCGGACTTGGCCGAGCGCGACTGCGAAGTGGCGTGTACCGCCTGCGGCAAATGCGTGGCCGATGCCGCACCGGGCCTGATCCGTTTGCAAAACAATCTCGCGGTCGTCGGTTACGCCTCGAACAGCCTCGCCCGGCGCGATGCCATCGAGCGTTGCCCGACGGGAGCCATCGTCTGGTTCGATAACGTGCGCGCGGCACACGCGACCATTAAAGGTCATGCCGCCAAAAAAATCCTGCGCCGCACGCCGCTGCCGCTCAGGGCAGATTGAACTTAGAAAAAATATTTAGCCACGGATTTTCACGGATTGCCACGGATAAAAACAATATCTTTTTCGCGGTTTTTGGTTTTATCCGTGTTAATCCGTGTTAATCCGTGGCGAAGGGTTTTGACTTTTGGTTTTGATTTTTAACAGAAGTAGGGCGGAAAAGCGTAGCGCCTTCCGCCGTATGTGTGCGGCCATTCGGCGGATTATGGGCGTAGCCCGGTATCCCGTGGAAACGCCTTCGGCTCTCCACGGGATACCGGGCTGCGCCCATAATCCGCCCTACTTCCCGCCTTCGCGGGAATGACGAATTTTTAGAGGCGCGCACATTTTCGAAAAACTGATGGAGGATACGCCATGAAAAGCCCCGACAAAACCCGCCCCAAATATCCCGGCATACGCGATGCCCTCGACGGCAACACCGCCGTGATCCTGTGCGAGCGCGAGGCCTCGGACGCAGCCGGAGCCTACCCGATCACGCCTTCCACACAAATGGGCGAATACTGGTCGGAGGCGGTCAGCCAGGGACACCTGAATATTTCGAACAAGCCACTTGTTTTTGTCGAACCTGAATCCGAACACGCCGCCGCCGGGGTCACGGCGGGCATGGCGATGACCGGGTTGCGCGCCACCAACTTCTCCTCCGCGCAGGGCGTGGCCTTCATGCACGAATCGCTCTACGCCGCCACCGGCAAACGCCTGCCCTACGTGCTCAACATGGGATGCCGCGCCATCACCAAGGCCAGCCTCAACGTGCATTGCGGCCACGACGATTACCACTGCGTCGATGACACCGGCTTCATCCAAGTAATGGCGAAATCCGCGCAGGAAGCGGCGGATTTGAACTTGATCGCGCGCAAAATCGCGGAGCTCGCGCTCACCCCCGCCATCGTCGGTCAGGACGGTTTTCTCACCACCCACCTGATCGAATCGATGCACGTGCCCGAGCGCGAACTCATCCTGGAATATCTGGGTCGCCCAGACGACCTGATCGACACCCCCACGCCCGCGCAACGGCTGCTCTACGGCGAGCAGCGCCGCCGCATTCCGGCGATCTGGGATGTGGACAACCCCATGGTCTCCGGCGTGGTGCAAAACCAGGATGCCTACATGCAGACGGTGGCGGCGCAGCGCCCCTATTTTTTCGATCACGTCGAAGCGCTCGCGGACGGGGCGATGGAGGACTATTTCCGGCTCACCGGCCGCCGCTATCAGCGCGTCTCCGGCTACAAAACGGACGATGCCGACTATGTGATCCTCGGACAAGGCAGCATGATCGTGCAGGCCGAAGCCGTCGCCGATTATTTGCGCGAGACGCGCAAGCTCAAAGTCGGCGTGGTCAACCTCACCATGTTCCGCCCCTTCCCCGGCGACCTGTTGGGTGCGTTCTTGAAAGGCAAGCGCGGCGTGGTGGTGCTGGAGCGCACCGACCAGCCCATGGCCGAAGACCTGCCCATCATGCGCGAAGTGCGCGCCACGCTCTCCAAGTGCGCCGAAAACGCGGCGCATCAGAGGACAGAAGACAGAGGGCAGAGGACAGTAATGTCAGCGGCACTTCGTGCCGTTACTAAAAGCCACGAAGTAGCTCCAACAAATCTGTCTTCTGTCTTCAGTTCTCTGTCCTCTGATGCGCCCTTTGCCGGTTACGCCGCCATCGCTGCCTCACAAATGCCGCGCCTGTATTCCGGCTGCTTTGGCCTGGGTTCGCGCGACCTGCAACCGGAAGGGCTGATCGGCGCTATCGAAAACATGTTGCCGCAAGGCAAAGGCCACCGTTTTTTCTACCTCTCCGTGGATTTCCTGCGCGACAAACCGGTCTCGCCTAAAGACGAACTGCACCATCAGAAGCTGAAACAGGCCTACCCGAAAATCGCGCAGTTGGCGGTGCGCGGCAGCGAAAATCCCGACCTCATGCCGGCGGGCGCGATCACCGTGCGCATGCACTCGGTCGGCGGCTGGGGGGCGATGACCACCGGCAAAAATCTGGCGATGACGCTGTTTGACCTGCTGGGCTACGACATCAAAGCCAACCCCAAATACGGCTCGGAGAAAAAAGGCCAGCCCACCACTTATTACCTGTCCGCCGCGCCCGAACCGATCCGCGTGAATTCCGAATACGTGTATGTGGACGTGGTGCTCTCGCCCGACCCCAACGTCTTCGGCCACTCCAACCCGCTCGACGGGCTCAAAACCGGCGGCGTGTTCGTGATCCAGAGCAACCTGGAATCGCCGCAAGCGGTGTGGGCGAGCTTCCCCCTGTGGGCGCAGCGGCACATCGTCGAAAAAAAGCTGCGGGTGTTTTATCTCGACGCATTCACCATCGCCCGCGAGGAATCCTTCAACCTCGACCTGCAACTGCGGATGCAGGGTATCGCTTTTCAAGGCGCGTTTTTTAACGCCTCGCCGGTGATGCAAAACGCCAAGCTGGACGAAACAAATCTGTTTCGCGCCATCGAAGACCAGTTGAACGCAAAATTCGGTTCTAAAGGCAAGCGCGTGGTCGATGACAACCTGCGCGTGGTGCGCCGCGGTTTTGAAAGCACGCGCGAAATTACCGAAAAACCCGTGGGGACAGCCGCGGCGCTACCCGCAAGGCAGCAGGCGAGCTTGCCGATGCTGTTGAAACGCCTGCCCGAAAAAGACGGCGGCATCTCCGACATCCACCGCTTCTGGGAACAGACCGGCAGCTTCTACGCGAGCGGCATGGGGAACGACACCCTCGCGGACCCGTTCATCGGTCTGGCGCTGATGCCGGCGGCGACCGGCGCGTTCCGCGACATGACCCAAATCCGCTTCGAGCACCCGCAATGGATCGCGGAGAACTGCACCGCCTGCGGCAACTGCTACACCGTCTGCCCCGACAGCGCGCTGCCCGGCCTGGTGAGCACGATCCCCGACGTGTTCGAAACCGCCATCCGCCGCATCGAAACCGGCTACGCGGGCAAGGGTGCGCGCCCCACGTCGAAACTGCGCCGCGCGGTACGTGCCACCGAGAAAATTCTGCGCGGCCTCGTGGCCGAAGCGGGTGACAAGCCCAAGGTTCGCGAACACTTGGACGCGGCCATAGAGCGGACGATAGCGGAGTCGCCCGAGGCGGAACGCGACGCGCTCTCGCAGGAATTCGCGCTGTTGCGCGAGAGCTTGGGCGAGTTCCAGTTTTCGCTCACCAAACCCTACTGGGACAACCGCGAGAAGCGCGCCAAAGGCAGCGGCGGCCTCTTTTCGATCACCCTCAACCCTTATACCTGCAAAGCCTGCGACCTGTGTCTGGCGGTGTGCGACGACGACGCGCTCACCAAGACGGTGCAAACCCCGCAGAGCGTCGCGCGCCTGCGCCGCGATTGGGATCTGTGGCAAGACCTGCCCACCACGCCCGAAGCGTTCAGCAAGATAGACAACCTCGATGAAAAAATAGGCGCGCTCGAAACCCTGCTGCTCGACAAAAAAAATTACGGCGCGATGGGCTGCGGCGACGGCGCGTGCCTGGGCTGCGGCGAAAAAACCGCAATCCACTTGTTCGCCTCCACCGTCACCGCGCTGATGCAGCCGCGCGTCAAAGCGCAAATCGCCCGGCTGGATGAGCTCATCCACCGGCTCGACACCCACATCCGTTTGAAGCTCACCGCGTCGGTCGATTTCTCCGATACCGCTGCCATGCTCGATGCCGTGGAGGCTGTGAAAGCCTCGGCGGACGAAGACCTCACGCTCGCCAGCCTCTCCGCCCACGTGATGTTCGATCGCGCCACGCGCCCGCTCGATTCGATCTGGGTGAAGTGGGCGATGCAGTTGTTGGCCAAGCTGCGCGATTTGCGCTGGCGCTACGCCGAAGGCCCCAGCCGCCAGGGGCGCGCCGAAATGGGCATCATCAACTCCACCGGCTGCACCTCGGTGTGGGGCTCGACTTATCCGTTCAACCCCTACCCTTTCCCCTGGTCGTCGCACCTGTTCCAGGATTCGCCGTCGGTGGCGATGGGCGTGTTCGAGGGCCACATGGCGAAAATGGCGGAAGGCTTCCGCGCCGTCCGCCAGGCCGAAGTGGAGCTGGCGCGCGGCTACGACTTTGAGGCCGATGAGGACGGCTTCCGCCGTTTCGGCTGGCGCGATTTTTCTGACGAAGAATGGCTGCTGTGCCCGCCGGTGGTGTCGCTCGGCGGCGACGGCGCGATGTACGACATCGGCTTCCAGAATCTCTCGCGCGCGCTGATGTCGGGCGTGCCGATCAAAGTGCTGGTAGTCGATACCCAAGTGTATTCCAACACCGGCGGACAAGCTTGTACTTCTGGCTTCACCAGCCAAGTGTCCGACATGGCACCGTTCGGCAGCGCGCAGCACGGCAAGCAGGAGATACGCAAAGAAATCAGCCTGATCGGCATGGCGCACCGCACCGCTTTCGTGATGCAAAGCACCATCGGCCACGTGACGCATTTGCTCGAAGGCTTTATCGACGGGCTGAACAGCCGCCGCCCCGCGCTCTTCAACCTCTACGCCGTGTGCCCGCCGGAGCACGGCGTGCCCGACAACGTGAGCGTGATGCGCAGCAAGCTGGCGGTGGAGAGCCGCGCCTATCCGCTGTTCCGTTTCGACCCGGACGCGGGCGAGACTTTCGAAGAATGCGTGAGCCTGGAAGGCAATCCGTCGATGGACACCGACTGGCCTCGCTACCCGTTGCGTTATGTCGACGAGGACGGCACGGAAAAAACCATGGAACTGCCGATGACGTTTGCGGATTTCGCCGCCGGCGAAGGCCGCTTCGCCAAGCAATTTAAAAAAGCCCCCCCCGAAACCTGGAACGACGACATGCTGCCACTCGCCGAGTTTGTCGATTTGCCGGTCGCGCAGCGCGAAGGCAAGTTCCCTTACATCTGGGGCGTGGATGCCAAGAATAGACTGCTGCGCCTGCTGGTGACCATCGATCTGGTGCGCGCGACCGAAGAGCGGAGACAGTTCTGGCGGCAGTTGAAAGGGATAGCGGGCGCGGGTCTTCCGGCCAGTGACGCACAACAAATCGCCGACCGGGTACGCGATGAGCTGTTGCAAAAAATCGGCGCGACGCTGGGCTTGTCGGGTTCCGACACGACCGCAATCCTTCCTCAGCCCTCAGCCCTCAGCCCTCAGTCCTCTGTCTTCTGTCCTCTGTCCTCTGATGCGGAAGCCGTATGGGTAGAAACGCCCGAATGCAGCACCTGCGACGAGTGCATCAACCTCGCGCCCAAGGTCTTCGCTTACAACGACCAGGATCAGGCGACGGTGATCGACCCCAAGGGCGCGAGCTTTGCCGACATCGTCAGGGCAGCGGAAAAATGCACCGTCTCCTGCATACATCCGGGTACGCCGTTCAACCCCAACGAGCCCAACCTAGACAAGCTCAGGGTGCGCGCGGCCAAACTGAATTGAACCTATAAAACGCCGATGAACACAGCACACATACGGCGGAAGGCGCTACGCTTTTCCGCCCTACTTCTCATCCGCCCTACTTACCTCGAATAATTTCGCTTGAATGCAATTTTGAATAAGTCACTCATGCCCCTCTCAGCTCTCTGGTCATTCGGCCCCTTTCGTCGCGGGGTGCATCCCGCCGACCACAAAGCGGCGGGTGCATCCATCCGCCGCATGGCGTTTGCGCCGCGCCTAACGTTGCCGCTGTCGCAAAGCGTGGGTGCGCCATCGCTGCCCGTGGTGCGTGTCGGCCAGGAAGTGGTGCGCGGCGAGCTGATCGCCGAGGCCGCAGGCTGGGTGTCGGTGCCGCTGCACGCCCCGGCGAGCGGCGTGATCGAGGCCATCGCTTTGCGCCCCACCGCGCGCGGCGCGTGGATGCCGTCTATCGTGTTGCGCGTGTTCGAGGCCTCCACCCAGGCGGTGCTGTGGCGCGCACCAGCCGATCTGGACGCGCTCGATCAAAAGGGTCTGGTGGCTGCCGTGCAGGCCACCGGGCTGGTGGGTCTGGGCGGCGCGGCCTTCCCCACCCACGTCAAACTTTCGCCCCCCGCCGGGAGCAGCATACACACGCTCGTGGTCAACGGCTGCGAGTGCGAACCTTATCTCACCTGCGACCATCGCGTGATGCTCGAGCGCACCGAAGAATTGATCGCGGGCATCCGCCTGGCGATGCGCATCGTCGGCGCGCACCATGCCCGCATCGGCATCGAGGACAACAAACCCGACGCGATTGCCCGTCTGCGCGAGAAGCTCGTGGACGATGCCGCCATAGAGGTCTGCGCCGTGCCGGCTCGCTACCCGCAGGGTGCGGAAAAAATCCTCATCCAGTCATTGTTCGGCATCGAACTCGGTGCCGGACACCTGCCCGCAGAGGCCGGGATCGCGGTCAATAACGTCGGCACGCTGGCCGCGCTCGGTCGGCTCATGCCCGCGGGCGAAGGCCTGATAGAGCGCGTCATCACCTTTGCCGGGCCGGGCATCGCCCGCCCCGGCGATTACTGGGTGCCGCTGGGTACGCCGCTGCGCTTCGCGCTCGATCAGGTGGGCGCATTCAACCCAGATAATCCATCAGGCCGGATCAGACACAAAAACCCCGTTCGTGGTGAGCCTGTCGAACCACAAGCACCCTTCGACAAGCTCAGGGCGAACGGATTTTTGGCTAATGGATTATCTGGGTTCAAATCTCCTGGCATCGAAGAAATGGAAGTCATCCTCGGCGGGCCGATGATGGGTGCGCCGGTCGCTTCGCTCGACGTGCCCATCACCAAAGGCGTATCGGGCTTGCTGGTGTTTCCGCGCGCGCTCGTGGCCGAACACGACGCGCGCAAAACCAGCGCGTGTATCAAATGCGGCGAGTGCCTGCGCGTCTGCCCGATGCGGCTCAACCCATCGCAACTGGGGCTGCTCGCGGCCAAAGGCGAATACGAACAAATGGAAGCGCTGCACCTCTCCAACTGCTTCGAGTGCGGCTGCTGCGCTTACGTGTGCCCGGCCAACCTGCCGCTGGTGCAGCGTTTCCGCGCCGCCAAGGGCATCCTGCGCGAGCGCGCCACGGCGTGAAGTTATTCTAATTCGCAATAGATACAGAAATAACGTAGCCAAATGTCGGAAGGCGCTACGCTTTTCCGACCTACACATGCCGGATAATTAATTAAGTTTTTAACGAGAATTGGAATTAGAGGTATCCATGCCCCCGCCGAAAATAGCACTACGCGCCGGTCCCTACGTGAAAGCCCCGCGCGACGTGGCGACCATCATGCGCCACGTCGTTTATTCGCTGCTGCCGGTGTGCGTTTTTTTCATTTACCAGTACGGCGCGTCGGCGCTGCTGCTGCTCTTGACCGTCACGCTGAGTTGTCTGGCGACCGAGGTGGTGTTGCATCGTGCGGCGCGGCAGCAAAAGACAGAAGGGAAATGGGGGGAGGGAGAAGGGAGAAGGGAGAAGGGGAAAACCTCCGGTTGCTCAAACCACTGGCGCTTCGACCTTACCCTTCCCCCTTCCCCCTTCTCCCTCTTCCCCTCCGACTGGAGCGCGACCATCACCGGCTTGCTGCTGGCGTTGTCGCTGCCGCCCGGCTTTCCGCTGTGGATGGGGGCCCTCGCCGGCATCGCCGCCATCGGCTTGGGCAAGGCGCTGTTCGGCGGCTTGGGACAGAACGTGTTCAACCCCGCGCTCGTCGGGCGCGCTTTCGCGCAAGCGGCTTTTCCTGCGGCCATCGCGCTTTACACGCCGGCGTTTCTGCCCGGACGTTTTCTGGAATGCATCCCCGGCACCTTGACCCTACCGTTTTTGCTTGCGCCCGAAATCGCGCCCTGGTTGCACGCGCTGCACCTCGATACCTGGACCGGTGCCACGCCGCTGGGACGTTGGAAGTTCGAGGGGCTCACCGTCCCCGCTTCCGAACTGGTCACCGCCATGACCCTGCGCGCCACTGCCGGCGTGGCTCCCGGCATCGTGTTGCTGGGCGGGTTGTATCTGGCGCTGCGCCGCTTTTTGGACTGGCGCATTCCGGTCAGCATACTCGGCACCAGCCTCGCGCTCGCCGGATGTTTTTATCTCTATAACCCGGAACGCTTTCCCGATCCGCTGTTCGTGCTGTTTTCGGGCGGGCTGATCCTGGGCGCGCTCTATATGGCCACCGACATGGCGACCTCGCCGCTGACCGCGCGCGGGGTGTGGCTCTACGGCGCGCTCATCGGCGTGCTCACCATCGTCATCCGCTATTTCGGCGGCCTGCCCGAAGGCGTGATGTATGCCATCCTCATCGGCAACGCCGCCGTGCCGCTGATCGAGCGTGTGACCCAGCCCAAGCCTTTCGGGCATCGGAAGGCAGAAAGCAGAGGACTGAGGGTTGAGGTTCGAGGACTGAATGGTAAAACCGCCAGTGGAGTTTTACTCAGTCCTCAGCCCTCAGTCCTCGAACCTAAACCTTCAATTCTCGAACCTCAACCCTCCAACGCGCCCCACGCCATCTCGAGCATGACGCTGGTGCGCACGCTGGGGCTTACCGCGCTGCTCTGCGGCGTGATTATCGTCGCCGCTTACCAGCTCACGTTTGCCGCCGCGCAAGACAACCGGCGCATCGCGCTGGAGCGCACCATTTTCAAGTTGCTACCCGCAGCGCAGCGCATCAAAGCCTATTACGCCACCGAGACCGCGATACACCCCGTCGACTCGGCAGGATCCCACCCCAACAGCGTCAAGTTCTACGCGACCTTTGGCGGTGAAAACCAGTTCACCGGCATCGTGGTCGAAGCCGCGGCCAACGGCTATTCCGGCCCGGTGCGCCTGCTCTACAGCTACAGCCCCGAGTGCGCGTGCGTCACCGGTCTGGGGGTCATTTCTTTGAAGGAAACCCCCGGCATCGGCGACAAAATCATCACCGACCGCGTCTTCCTCGACAATTTTACGCGGCTCGACCTGCGGCTCGATGCCGCGCTGCAAACGCTCGCGCATCGCGTGGTCGCGGTGCGCCACGGCAGCAAATCGCAGCCCTGGGAAATCGACGCGATTGCCGGCGCGACCGTCACCTCGCGCGCCGTGGCGCGCGCCATCGACGACAGCGCGACGAAATTGCTGCCGCGCTTGCTGCCCATGATCGAGACGGTGAGGGCTCCATGACCGAGCGCACAGACAATTTTATTGAAGGAATCTGGCGACAGAACCCGGTGTTCGTGATGACGCTGGGCATGTGCCCGACGCTGGCGGTCACGGTCTCGGCGAACAACGCGCTGGCCATGGGGCTGGCGACGACTTTCGTGCTGGTGTTCTCGTGCCTGCTGGTGTCGCTGATGCGCGAAATCGTGCCCAAGGAAGTGCGCATCGCCACCTACATCCTCATCATCGCCACTTTCGTCACGGCGGTGGACTACGTGATCCAGGCGGTGAGCCTGGCGGTGTATGAAGCGCTGGGCGCGTTCATCCAGTTGATCGTGGTCAACTGCATCATCCTCGGTCGCGCCGAAGCGCATGCCTCGAAGTCGCCGCCCATCACCGCTGCGGTCAACGCCCTCGGCATGGGACTGGGATTCACCCTCGGCCTCATGGCGCTGGGCTGCGTGCGCGAAATACTCGGCGCGGGCACGCTGTTCGGCTTTTCGCTGTTCGGCGCACAGTTCCAGCCCTGGGTCATCATGGTGTTGCCGCCGGGCGGCTTTTTCGTGCTGGCCGGCTGGCTGCTGCTGTTCAACTGGCTCAGGCAACGCGGGGAACAAACCGCAAGCCCCGCGCCGCAGGACACGGGAGGGACGCATCATGGGCACTGAATCGCTCTCGCACATTTTTGTCAGCGCGGTGCTCGCGAACAATTTTGTGCTCTCGCTTTTTTTGGGCTTGTGCCCCTTTCTGGGGGTGTCAAACCGCCTGTCCACCGCCGCCTCGATGGGCGCGGCTACCACCTTCGTGATGTTCATCGCCTCGCTGTGCGCTTACGGCCTCAACGCGCTGTTGATCGCCGTCAACCTGGAATTTTTGCGGCTGATCTCCTACATCGTGGTGATCGCTTCCGCGGTGCAACTGGTAGAAATGTTCACCAAAAAAGTCAGCCCCGCGCTGTTCCGCGCGCTGGGAATTTATCTGCCGCTGATCACCACCAACTGCGCGGTGCTGGGCGTGGCGCTGTTCCAGACCACGCGCGAATATTCGCTGGCACAGTCGCTGGCTTTCAGCGTGGGCGGCGGTGCGGGATTCTCGCTCGCGCTCATCCTCATGGCAGGGCTGCGCGAGCGCTTGCAGTTGTCGGACGTGCCCGGCGTGGTGCAAGGCACCGCGCTCACCCTGATGCTGGCGGGGCTGCTGTCGCTGGCGTTCATGGGCTTTAGCGGGTTGGGGAGTTAAACGATGGACGCGCTACTGTGGCAATTCGTCAAAGCCGTGACCGCGCTGTTTGCGCTGGGCGGGATTTATATGTTGGTGCAACGGCTCTACCGCGCTTTTCAGCACCGCCATCCCGCGCTCGGCCCCTACCGCAAGGAGGGCTGCGGGCAATGCGGTGGCTGCGCGGAAGATCGCTGCAACAAAAATCCCGGTAAAGCGTAGGGGCGGGCTGCGCCCGCCCGCATGGTTCCCATCGCCAATCGGGCGGGCGCAGCCCGCCCCTACAAAATCTAGGGCACCTTTATCCTCTGATGAACCGCAGCGATTCGGGGTAGGGAAACACGTCGGTGACTTCGCCCGCCCGGATTTTTTCCTGTAAGGCTTTCCAATACTGCGGGTCGAACAAATCGCTGTGGTATTGCCGGAAATATTTTTCGACACGCGCGTTAGTCAGCAGAAAAGGCGGGAACTGTTCGGGAAAAATGTCGTTGGGGGAAACCGAATACCACGGCTCCGCGCTCAATTCATCTTCTTCGTGTAGCGCTGCCGGGATGCGGCGGAAATTGCACGCGGTCAGGTAGTCGATCTCGTCGTAATCGTAAAACACCACCCGCCCGAAGCGCGTCACGCCGAAATTCTTGAACAGCAAATCGCCGGGAAAAATATTCGCCGCCGCCATTTGTTTGATGGCGTTGCCGACTTCCTCGATCGCGTGGCGGCACGCCTCGTCGTCCGCCTTCTCCAGATAAAGGTTCAGCGGGGTGACGCGGCGCTCGATATAGAGGTGCTTGATAATCAGCGACTCGCCGTCGCGCTCCAGCATCTGTGGCGCAAAGCGTTTTAGCTCGTCGAGCAATTCTTCGCTGAAACGATCTGCCGGAAAAGCCGCGTTGGAATACTCCAGCGTATCCGCCATGCGCCCGACACGGTCGTGCAATTTGACCAGCAGATATTTGGCCTTGACGGTTTCGCGGTCGGTGTCTTTGGGCGGCGCGATCACGTCTTTGATGACCTTGAACACGTACGGATAAGACGGCAGCGTGAACACCAGCATCACCAGACCGCGGATACCGGGGGCGATGACAAAACGATCCTGCGAATGCAACAGGTGGTGGAGGAAATCGCGGTAAAAAAGATTTTTGCCGTGCTTCTGCAGGCCCAGTATGGTGTAAAGTTCCCATTTCGGTTTGCGCGGCAGCAGCGCTTGCAGGAATTCGACGTAGGCCGACGGCACCTCCATATCGACCATGAAATAGGCGCGGTTGGCACTGAATAAAATGTTCAGATGGCTGGCCTCCACCAACAGCGCGTCCAGATAGAGCTGGCCGGATGGGTCGTACAGTACCGGCACCGCGAACGGGTATTGCTGGCTGCCGTTGATAATCCTGCCGACGATATACGCGCCCTTGTTGCGATAAAACAGCGACGACAACACTTGCACCTGGTGGTTGGCCTCGAGCCGCAACAGGCGCGGCAAGGCGCGGCGCGCGGCGCGCAGCACCGCCCGCAGGTCGCGTCGCAGATCGGCGAAGGGCTGCGCCAGATTAAAATCCGCCAGCAGCGTCAGCAAGGTAGCGCGCAACCCCTGAGCCAGCGGGTAGTAGCAACGGTAGGCGGAAACCTCGCCTTCGATATATTCGGTGGAAACCGCAGGCCGCACAAAAATATAATCGTTTTGAAAATAACTGCGGTGGCGGATGCGGCAAAAAACCGAATTGAAAAAAGTTTCCGCCAGCTCCGGCTGTTTGTGGTGCGTCAGCAGCCCGATGTATTCGAGCTTGGCTTGTTGCCAGATGGCATCGCCCAACTGCGCGGCGCGATATTCGCGGGTGAGCTGCGTCACCGCCTCGAGCACGCGCTGGTCGTAAAACAAAATGCGCTCGCGCGTGGCGCGCTGCACGGTAACCCAGTCGCGCTTTTCAAAACACTGCTTGGCGCTGCGGCTGGTGTCGCGAAAAATCCGGTAATGCTTGTCGAACCCGGCGAGCATCGCCTGAGCCACCGCCAGCGCAGTAGGGTCTTTCAAAAGTTTGTGCGATGCCGACATGGGGGCTGATCCGACCGAGAGTGTGTAAGTTTGACATCGCTTGCGCTGGGCGGCAATGGGCATATGCTGTGACGGCTGCGATATCCTACAAGGGCTGATTTCACCGAAGCAATTACCATGATAGGATGCTGGTGACAATTGAAATCAAAAGAGTAGAAAACAATGAAGCAGGTCATACGACGGAATCCTCCAGCATATCCGGCAGTTTTATCGTCCATTTCTAAGTTAGAGCGCTAATAGCGCTAATGCCTACGCCAACTATGTCATCAAGATCTCCCAACTTTTTTGTTCGCTGCTGGAGCGGGTGCGCCCCTCTGTGGCAGGTTTTTTGGTTCTGTGGCATCGGTGGGGGAGTTGGAATGCTCACGGTCGTGCCATCGGCTATTTCGGCAGCCCCTCTCGCTGCTGTACCGGCTCGGCTGTTGTTTGCAACCTCGCTTATCGTGTACGCCAGTTTTGCCTCAGTATCCATCTGGCGCTGCGCAGGAACGGGAGTGGTTTCTCCGCTTCGGGCCTTAGCAAAGGTGTATGCGGTTGTCTCATTACCCCTATGGGTTGTGCTTACCTTCTTCGCGCTCATGTTCCAAGAATGAAACGCCAGCGCTCTAACCGATCATTCAACCCGGACCTACAACAGCGCCGCTTCGCGCCGCAGTTGCGGGTTGGTTAATTCAAACGTCAGTAATGCCCACAATGCCCCATCGGACAGTGCTACACTTGACTAATCGGAGGTGTTTATGGATACCCAATATATCAGCCGCGACCCTGATGTGATGAGCGGCGCGCTGTGTTTCAAAGGGACGCGCGTCCCCGTGCAAAATCTCTTTGACTACCTTGAAGGTAGCTCCTCGCTTGAGGAGTTTCTGCAAGACTTTCCCTCCGTGCATCGAGAGGCCGCCATCGCCGTTATTGAGGCTGCAAAAAACCGACTTTTCGATGATGCGGTTGCTCCTTGACGAGTCTGTTCCTGTCCGGCTGCGGCGGTCTTTGACTAACCATATTGTCAAAACCGTAGTTGAAATGGGCTGGGGAGGCGTGAAGAACGGGGCACTCTTGGCACTGGCGGCCAAGGATTTCGACGCATTGCTTACCGTTGACAAGAACCTTCCCTACCAACAAAATTCGACGAAACTTCCGCTAGCGGTCGTTATATTGGATGCTTATTCTAATGAGCTTGCCGCACTGTTACCACTCGTTGGCAAGTTGGAACGGGCGCTTGAAAATCTCCCGCATCGCGCCGTTGTGCGTATCGTTGCATAACCCATCATTTCAGTGGACCGCCAAATGAGGTAAGCAGCGTGTAGCCCGGATGAAGCGCAGCGTAATCCGGGAAGGCTGCGATTTTAATGCGTAATGCGCCACACTCCCGGATTACGCTGCGCTCCATCCGGGCTACGTTCACTGAACTGACTTCTTGCCATGAATAATCCAGAACATTTTTTCAACCGCGCCGAAAAACTGCTGGACAAGCTGGAAGGCTTGTTGCCAGGCGCGTCTGCGCCGTTCGATTGGGATGCGGCGATTGCGTTTCGTTGGCGCAAGCGCGGCAATCTCGGTTTCATTGCTGCGGTGTCGCACCCCCACAAAATATCGCTGAAGGATTTGCAAGGCATAGACGCGCAAAAAAAACGCATCGACCAGAACACGCGCCAGTTTGTCGCGGGGCATCCGGCCAACAACGTGTTGCTCACCGGCGCGCGCGGCACGGGCAAGTCGTCGCTGGTGAAAGCGGTGTTGAATAAATATGCGGGCAAAGGGTTGCGCTTGATCGAGGTCGACAAGCACGATCTCACCGATTTGCACGACATCGTCGATCTTGTCGGCAAACGCCCGGAGCGGTTTATCATCTATTGCGACGATTTGTCGTTCGAGGCCGACGAGCCGGGTTACAAGGCGTTGAAAGTGGTGCTGGATGGTTCTATCGCCACGGCGGGCGACAACGTGCTGGTCTATGCTACTTCCAACCGCCGCCATCTGATGCCGGAATATATGGCGGACAATCTCGATACGCGCCATCTTGAGGGCGAGATTCATCCGAGCGAATCGGTGGAAGAAAAAATTTCTTTATCGGAGCGATTCGGTTTGTGGGTGTCGTTTTACCCTTTCGATCAGGATCAGTACCTTAATATCGTCGCCACCTGGCTGGCGAATTTTGGTTATGCGGACATGACCCCAGATATCCGCGCGGCCGCACTGCAATGGGCGTTGTCGCGCGGTTCGCGCAGCGGTCGCGTGGCCTGGCAGTTTGCGCGGGATTATGCGGGGCAACATGCGGGCAGAAAATAATAGCGGTGCCGGGTGTGATGTAGAAAAATTAGCCACGGATTTACACGGATAAACACGGATGAACACGGATAAAACCTAAATGCAAAAATCTTTTGATTTTATCCGTGGCAATCCGTGTTTATCCGTGTTCATCCGTGGCTAAAAAATTGCGCTGAGTTTATTGCACATGCAACCCTCCCCCCTCGTCGAAGTCGTTGCCGCCGTGATCACGCGAGCGGATGGCGGTTTTCTGCTGGCGCAACGACCCGCAGGTAAAGTCTACGAAGGCTATTGGGAATTTCCCGGCGGCAAGATGGAAGCGGGCGAAGCTTTGCCCCACGCGCTTGCGCGAGAATTGCACGAAGAATTGGGCATCGTGGTGGAGACGGCCTATCCGTGGATTACCCGCGAATTTTTGTATCCCCATGCGCGGGTGCGGTTGAATTTTTTTCGGGTAGTCGCCTGGCACGGCGAGTTGATCGACGGCACCCAGAGTCGCGAGGGGCAAACACTGTCTTGGCAATTTTCCGAGCGCATTGATGTCGCGCCACTGTTGCCCGCCAACGCGCCGGTGCTGGCGGCGTTGAAGCTGCCGCCCGTTTATGCGATCAGCAATGCGGCGGAATGGGGTGAGGAAGTTGCGCTGGCGCGCCTGCAAATCGCGCTCGACAACGGGGCGCGGCTCTTGCAGGTGCGCGAGAAAACCCTGTCGGCAGAAGCGCTGCGCGCCTTCGCGGAAAAAGTCGTCGCGCTCGGGCGCACTTACGGTGCAAAGGTGTTAATCAACGGTGGTGCGGTGCTGACAACTGAGCTGACAACTGAGATGGTAAAAGCGGTGGGGGCGGACGGGGTGCATCTGTCCAGCGCACAACTGATGAATTTGCAGCAACGCCCCGAAGTCGCGCTGTGCGGCGCGTCGTGCCACAACGCCGAGGCGCTTTTTCAGGCGCAACAACTGGAGTTGGATTTTGTGGTGTTGGGCGCAGTCAATACAACGGCCAGCCACCCACATTCTGCCACGCTAGGCTGGCGCAAATTTTCGCATTTGATACAGCATTGCGCGATGCCGGTTTACGCGCTGGGAGGAATGCGCGCGGAAGATTTGGTGACCGCATGGGAACACGGTGCTCACGGTATTGCCTTTATCAGAGGACAGAAGACAGAGGACGGAGGACAGTAATGTTAGCGGCACTTCGTGCCGCTGTAAAAGCCACGAAGTGGCTCTAACTAATCTGTCCTCCGTCCTCTGTCTTCTGTCCTCTGATGTCACAAGCTGCAAAAAGTCAGGTCAAATTCCACGTTGCCTTCGAAGGTCTTGGGCTTTTGCGCGGTGCTGACCTGCACGAAGCGGATGTTGAGCGCGTATTTGTTGGCGCTGATTTCCGGAGTGCAGGGCAAATCCTCTGGCAGGTTCAAACGCACCAATTGCGCGGCGCGTCCCGCCAACATCTGCTGAAACGCCCCCTGGCTGGCATTGTGGTGCGTGGTTCTGCCGCTGTCGCGCAGCAGCCGCAAGACGATGGCCAGCCCGTCGCGGATGGGCAACAAGGGCGCGAGCCACGCGCTCAAATCCTGGCCGCGCGCCGCCGCGCTTTGGTGCAGCCAATAATGGTAGGAGGGCAGATCAAATTCGCACACGCCGCCGGGCAAACCGACGCGCTGCTTGATGCTCATCAGCCATTCGTTTTCGCGCAGATGCTGGCCGATTTTCCCGGTCATGGCGAGCATGTTGCGGAAGGCTCCGTTGATCTCTTCCAGCACCCGCACCAGCACATCCGCCGACACATCGGGGTTGTCGCGCAGCGCCTCCAGCGTTTGCTTTTGACGCTCCAGCTCTTGCAGCATTTCCGATTTCAGATCGGCGCGCCCGGCCACGTCCAGTATTTCAAACAGGGTGATAAGCGCGACATGATGTTTGAGCGCGTCCCCCTCTTCGCCCACGCAGAAATAGCCCACTTTGTTGTAAAGTTTTTCGAGCCGCAGCAGGGTGCGCACACGCTCGTTCAAGGGATGTTCGTAGCAAATCACGGGGATCGGATAAATGTTAAGGTTAAACGCGCCAATTCTGCGCCATCGCGGTCAATTTTACAAATGGGCACCTCTAAAAATTCAAAGTTCTAAGCAAAACGAGGCGCGAACAATTGCGACATGGCTGCTGATAACTCACAATTGTGAACAACGAAGTGTTGCGACGAAATTTGGATTTTTAGAGGTGCCCAAATGGTTCACTGCGCCAACAACACGTATTGGTGATGCAACGAGGCGACCTGCTGCTGCAATGTGTCCAAGCCGGCATCGTTGTCGATCACGTCGTCCGCGAGCCGCCGACGCTGCTCCCTTGCAAGCTGGGCGGACATGATGGCGCGCACCACGCCGGGGTCGAGGCCGTCGCGCGCGGCGGCGCGGGTAATCTGCGTGGCCTCGTCGCAATCCACCAGCAGACTGCGCGACAGCAACTCGCGGTAGCCGCCGGTTTCAAAGAGCAGCGGCACCACCAGCAGCACATACGGCGCGCCGCCGGCGAGCGCGGCGTGCGTCAGGCGCAAGGCTTCGGCGCGGATCAACGGATGCAAAATAGCTTCGAGTTTTTTGCGCGCATCGTCGTTGGCACATCTGCCAACTGCGCCGCCGGAAAATATTTCCGCGCGCATCCGCCCGCGGTCCAACGCGCCTTGCGCGTTAACCATACCTTCCCCAAACGCTTCCCTGATAGGCGCGATAGCCGCACCGCCCGCTTGGGTGAGCTGGTGCGAAATCGCATCCGTATCCACCACGCCCGCGCCGAGTGCCGCGAACAGTTTTGCGACGAGCGATTTGCCGCTACCGATGCCACCGGTGAGTCCAACTACAAATGTCATGATGGTGGTTAAACTGCTTTTTTTAGATTCAGTATGTGTTGAAGGTCAAATGCCCAAGTAAGCGCGATTGATTGCATTTCCCCAAAACAACGCGATCAAGCCGCCGCCGACAAGATAGGGGCCGAATGGGATCGGCACGTTGCGGCCATGTTTGGCGAACACGATCAGGGCGATGCCCGCCGCCGCGCCCACCAGCGACGACAGCAAGATCACCAGCGGCAGCAACTTCCAACCCAGCCACGCACCGATGGCGGCGAGCAATTTGAAATCGCCGTAGCCCATGCCTTCCTTGCCGGTGACCAGTTTGAATCCCCAGTAAACCGCCCACAGCGCGAGATACCCGGCCACCGCGCCGATGACCGCCGAGCGCAAGTCGGTAAACTCTCCGCCAAAATTGACCAACAACCCCGCCCATAGCAACGGCAAAGTAATGTCGTCGGGGAGCAACTGCGTGTCGAGGTCGATGAATGCCAGCGCGATCATCGCCCACACAAAAAACAGCGCGGCCAGCGCGGCAAAGCCGTAGCCGAAATGCCATGCG
>Ga0209824_10000659_pt1 | contig 20834 bp, 21 predicted proteins | sample VDWuncwatermetaG_FD_184124 | JGI IMG/M metagenome (GOLD analysis project Ga0209824, IMG submission 184124) | Wastewater microbial communities from Netherlands to study Microbial Dark Matter (Phase II) - VDW unchlorinated drinking water (SPAdes)... ... | reverse complement strand
ATTGGAAAAGACAAGAGAGAAGGTTATAAGGCTATACCGGCAGAGATATAAAGGATTTGGCCCTACACTTTTTTGTGAGAAGCTTTTAGAGATAGATGGTATTAAGATAAGCGAAGAGACGCTGCGGAAATGGCTTATAGAATCAGGGGATTGGAAGAAGGTACGGAGAGGGAGGATACATCGTAAGTGGCGAGAGAGGAAGGAATGCTTAGGAGAGATGATACAGATGGATGGCTCCCGTCATGACTGGTTTGAAGGCAGAGGAGAAGAACTTGTGTTAATAGCATATATAGATGACGCCACTAACAGGGTATTTGCAAGATTTTATGATTATGAAGGCACAATACCAGCTATGGACAGCTTTAAGCAATACATAGAGGAATATGGGATACCCATAAGCGTATACCTTGACAGACACAGCACATACAAATCCACAGGCAAGCCTACGATAGAAGACGAGCTCAACAACAGGCTGCCCCTGAGTCAATTTGAGAGGAGGATTAGAGGAAACAGGGGTGAGGGTAATACATGCCCATTCACCGCAGGCCAAAGGAAGGATAGAGAGGATATTTAAGACATTTCAGGATAGACTTATGAAGGAGATGAGGTTAAAAGGGATTAAGACAAAAGAGGAGGCAAATGAATTTTTAAGCCATTATCTGCCTATATACAATAAGAAGTTCAGCTTTAAAGCAGCAAAAGAAGGAGACCTGCACAGAGCAATACCAGAAGGACTTGATATAGACAAGATTCTCTGCATTAAGACGAAAAGAACTTTGAGGAATGACATAGCCCACGATAGGAATCTGTATCAGATAGAAGAGCGTATATTCCGCCAGAGGATCATCTGTGGAAGAAATATCCTGCTGTGAATAGGAATCGTCCTAAGGAAATGAGAGAGTTGTTATTAACAGAGACTTAAAAAGCGGACATTTCTATTTTGGTAAAAATAGGACATTTCTAAATTGGCTTGATATGCAGGTTATTTTCCCTTGACTTTTAAATGTGATAGTCATAACATATTATTATCAAGTCTAAGCAAGGTTTCAATCTTTTCCATTCAAAGTATCAGTTTTTCTAAAACTCCGGTAGGTTTCTGATGGTTTTTTGTAACTAATCAGTAACTTTTTGCAGGAGGCAGACAGTGAAATTCCAAAGCCATAAGAATATTTAAATAAGTATTCTCGCCTTACCTTATAAAGGAGGGATGCAAAATGACTGTTTCACGAAGGGATTTCTTAAAGCTCTCAGGAACAGCAGCAGCAACAGCAGGCCTCACTGTTATTGATTATGACCTTGAACCTGCAAAGGCCTATGCCCAGACCCTCAGGATTAAAAACGCAAAGGAAACAGCATCTATCTGCCCATACTGCGCAGTTGGATGCGGCCAGATTGTCCACACCATTGACGGCAAGGTCGTAAATATTGAAGGCGACCCTGACCATCCAATCAGCCTCGGCACTCTCTGTCCAAAAGGCAGCGCCACATACCAGCTAATTGTAAATGAAAGAAGACTCTCCAAAGTAAAGTATAAAGCGCCTAACTCAGACAAGTGGGAGGAAAAGCCACTCGATTGGGCGATGGACAGGATTGCTCAGCTTTACAAAAAGACGAGGGATGCTGCCTTTGTAGAAAAAGAGGACAATATCACAATCAACCAGTGCAGGGGGATTGCCTCAATGGGAAGCGCCATGATTACAAATGAAGAGGCATACCTCCTGTGCAAGCTCAACCGGGCGCTGGGCGTCATTTACCTTGAGCATCAGGCGCGTGTCTGACACTCGTCTACGGTGCCCGGTCTGGGCGCCTCATTCGGCAGGGGTGCAATGACCAATCACTGGATAGATATAAAAAACAGCGACTGCATACTTGTAATGGGTTCAAATCCAGCAGAGAATCACCCATGCGGATTTAAGTGGGCAATTAAGGCAAAGGAAAAGGGCGCAAAGATAATAAGCGTTGACCCTCGGTTTACAAGGTCATCCTCTGTTGCAGACATTTATGCGCCTATGCGCTCAGGAACTGATATTGCCATACTCGGCGGCATGATTAATTATGCGATAGAGAATAATCTTTATCACAAAGAGTATGTCATAGAGTTTACAAATGCAGCAACATTGATTGACACGCAGTTCGGCTTTATGGACGGCCTGTTCACAGGCTTTGATAAGGAGAAGAAGACATACGACCGCGCAACATGGAAGTATGAGACAGGGCCTGATGGAAAGGTGATGGAGGACAGGAAGCTTCAGGATCCTCATTGCGTATTTCAATTATTAAAGAGGCACTTCTCCCGCTATACGTCTGACATGGTATCAAAGATATCCGGCATGCCAAAGGAGAAATTCTTAGAAATTGCAAAGCTCTTCTGCTCAACAGGCGCGGCTGACAAGGTTGGGACAATGATGTATGCAATGGGCTGGACCCAGCATTCTAAAGGCGTCCAGAATATCCGCGCAGCAGCCATACTGCAATTGCTTCTTGGCAATGTCGGCATGCCTGGCGGAGGCATCAATGCCCTGCGCGGGCATATAAATGTTCAGGGCGCAACAGACTTTGCATTGCTCTATCATGATTTGCCGGGCTATCTTGGCATACCATCAAAAAAAGACCATCCAACATTAAAGGACTATCTTGAAAAGACAACGCCAAAGACGAGCTTTGGAAGCAACAAGCCAAAGTTTTTTAAGAGCCTTCTTAAGGCATGGTATGGCAATGCTGCAACAGATAAAAACGACTTCTGCTATGATTATCTTCCTAAGGCAAGCGGAAATTATTCGCACATGGCCTTATTTGAAGATATGTATGCAGGAAAGATAAAGGGCTTTCTTGTTGTAGGCCAGAACCCTGCCGTTGCCGGGCCAAATGGAAACTTGGAGAGAAAGGCAATGGAGAAATTGGAATGGCTTGCTGTAATAGATTTCTATGAAACAGAGACAGCAGCCTTCTGGAAGGCGCCAGGGGTTAATCCAAAGGACATAAAGACAGAGGTGTTTCTGCTTCCAGCAGCAAGCAATGTTGAAAGGGAAGGGACATACACAAACAGCGGGAGATGGGCGCAGTGGGGATTCAAGGCAATTGAATCAGAGGCAGACAGAAGAACAGACGGCTGGTATGTCTATCAACTGGGTCTGAGATTGAAGAAACTTTATGCAGAAAGCAAGGAGAAAAAGGACAGGCCTATACTTGATTTAACATGGGACTATGGAGAAGGGACGCCTGATGCAGAAAGGATTTTAAGGGAGATTAATGGCTATGCAATCAAGGATGTAAAAAAGGATGGGAAGGTTGTTGTCAAGGCAGGGGAGAATATGCCGGGCTTTGCCCTGCTTCAGGACGACGGCTCAACTGCATGCGGCAACTGGATATATTCAGGTATATTTCCAAAGGAAAACAAGTCTAAAAACAGAAAGCCTGATAAGGGCGATACCATTGGAGCAAACTTAGGCTGGGCATTTGCATGGCCTGCAAACAGGCGCATTATATATAACCGCGCCTCAGCAGATGCAAATGGAAAGCCATGGTCAGAGGCAAAGAAATATATTACATGGGACCCGAATGCGGAGCTTCCTGACGGCAAAAAGGGCAAATGGGTTGGGCCTGATGTGCCTGACTTTAAGGCAGATTTAGCGCCAACAGCAAAGAAGGAGGAGAAGGGGCCATTCATTGGCATTGGCGGAAGGGATGCATTTATCATGCGGCCTGATGGAAAGGGCGGACTCTTTTCACCGCTTGCAGAAGGCCCGTTCCCAGAGCATTACGAGCCTGTTGAATCTCCTGTAAAGAATTTCTTATCGCCAATTCAGTTCAACCCTGTTGTAAAGATATGGGCATCTGATATGGACAAGCTCGGTGATGCAAATAAATATCCTATTGTCGGAACAACCTACAGGCTTGCAGAGCATTATCTCTCAGGTTCAGCTTCAAGAAATCTTCCATGGCTTTGCGAGCTTATGCCAGAACTTTTTGTAGAGCTATCTCCTGAACTTGCGAAGGAGAAGGGGATTAAGACAGGCGACAACTGCACAATAGAAACAGCGAGGGGAAAGGTAAAGGCAAAGGCGCTAATAACAGTGAGATTCAAGCCTTTAAACCTTGACGGCAAAAAGGTTCATTTAATTGGGCTGCCGTGGCACTGGGGATATATGGGGATATGCACTGGAGATATTGTGAACAATCTTACAGCGCATATCGGCGATCCGAATACATTTATACAGGAATCAAAAGCATTCCTCTGCGATATTAAAAAGGGGTGATAATATGCCAAAGAATGCAATGCTCATAGATGTATCAAGATGTATTGCCTGCCGTGCATGCCAGGTCTCTTGCAAGCAGTGGAACCGCCTCCCTGCTGTAAAGAGCAGCTTTGCAGGCTCTTATGAAAATCCATCAGGCCTCTCTTCTGCAACATGGAGGCATGTAAGATTCAAAGAGACGGTTGAGAAGGGCGAGGTGAAATGGAGGTTCCTCTCCTTTGGGTGCATGCACTGCAAGGATGCGCCCTGTGTATTTGTATGCCCTGTGCCAGGCGCTTTGTCAAGGCGTGATGACGGCACAGTATATCTTGACGAGCAAAAATGCACTGGATGCAAATACTGCATCTCTGCCTGCCCATTTGATGTGCCTCATTATGATGATGCTAAGGGCAAGGTTTATAAATGCAACCTCTGCGCAGACAGGACAGCAAACGGCCTTTCAACAGCCTGTGCTAAGACATGCCCTTCTGAGGCGATAAGATTTGGTGACAGGGATTCTTTGATAAAAGATGCAAAGGCAGGAGGAAAGAAGATTTATGGAGAAAATGAGCTTGGAGGCCTTTCTGTAATGTATGTCTTGCAGGAGACTCCATCCTTCTACGGTCTTCCGGATAAGCCTGCAATGCCTGTTACAACAGCATTCTGGAAAAAGGTGTTAAAGCCGCTCGGCTATGTTGGCGTAGGAGCAACAGTAGCAGCAATTATTTTGCATTACATAGCAATCGGGCCAAAGAGATATAAGGGAGGTGAATAACATGCCAACAATTGAAAGGCATACCGTAAAGGAGAGGGGAGTGCACGCTGTACATGCCATAAGTTTCATAATCCTCTTATTAACAGGCATAGGGTTATACGACAAAGGATTCTTTGGCTTAACAAGGCTCTTTGGAGGTGTTGACTGGTCAAGGTTCATACACCACTGGATTGGGATTGTCTTTATCGTTTTTCTCTTTATGATGTATTTTCAGTGGAAGGATGAGGCAGCGGTCTTTGATAAGGATGACAAGGAATGGCTGAGGGTCTTTGGCGGCTATCTCGGCAAGGGCGTAAAGGCGCCCCCTGCAGGAAAATTCAATGCAGGGCAGAAGATGTTTTTTAAGATGATATTCTGGGCAGGAATACTTTTTGGCATCACAGGGATTATCATGTGGATTCCTCAGACTCTTGCATTGCCAAAAACTATTGTTCAACTCTCATACATTCTCCATGACATGATACTGATAGGTCTTGTAATGGGCGTCTTAACGCATGTCTATCTCGGCACCCTCGCAAATCCCGGCACCATATCATCTTTATTCACAGGTCAGGTTGACGAGCAATGGGCAAGGCATCATCATGAGAAGTGGTATAAGCAGGTAAGTAAAAAGGGAGGCAGCCGCAGGCTTTAGCCTGCGTGACTCCAGCCTTCGTATACGGAGACAAGCCAATGCACATCCAAACTGAAAAAAAAGAAGAATTGATATCAGAGGCAGAAAAAAGAGGGGTAAAGAATCTTCTTGAACACTATTATAACCTTCTTGATGACATGAAGGCCGCAGATGTTCCATCGTTCAATATCAGCAGCAGTGATTTGCAGGATGCAGCAGACGGGATTAAAAGGGGCCGCTATGTTTTAAAGACTGTCAAACTCCCTTTTGACCTTCATGGCAAAGAAGATGCCTTTAAAAAGGCATTCCTTATAAATCTTGCAAAGGGATTAAATGGATTTGGAGATGTTGTGAATAAACACTGGGAGAATAGTTTCTGCCCTGTGTGCGGTTCTCTGCCGAACATTGGGGTTTTGGGAGGGGATAGAGATGGCGGGATGTCTCTTGTGTGCAGCCTTTGTGAGACGCAATGGGATTTCAGAAGGCTCCATTGCCCCTTCTGCGGGAATGATAATCAGGATGACCTTGGCTATCTTTATTCCGAAACGGATGAGGGATACAGGGTCAACTACTGCAATAAGTGCAAGCTATACTTAAAGGTAGTGGATATCAGAAAAAAAGGCAATGTTTATTCATATCCTGTTGAGGATATCCTTACCCTCCCCCTTGACATACTTGCACAGGAGAAGGGGTATAAAAGGATAGCGCCAAATCCATTAGGAATGGTTATGGTTAAATAAATGGAGGTGGTTATGGCCTATACGATTGTTGCATTAAAAGAGAAGATATTACAGATGTATCCTGAGGTAGAAAAGAGCGGCATTTTTGTTGGGCTTACTTTTGATGAGGGAAAGAACGCATATATCATTAATTTCAGAAAAGATAAACATGCATTAACAACCCATCTTGAAAAGAAGGATGCAGATGACTGTATGAATAACATTAAATGTGTATATCTTGGTGTTCAGGTTGGACAGTTTATAAAGAATTTTGAAGAAGGGCGGTAGAAGAAAGGAGGCGCTTTATGAGGAAGGAGCATGGTCTTGCAACAAGGGACTTAGTGGACAGGCTGCGTTACAGCGGAGTAAGACGCCGCGACTTTTTAAAGTTCTGCGGTGTAACAGCAGGACTCCTCGGTCTTTCAGAGGCATATATACCAAAAATTGCCAATGCCCTTGAAAAGACATCAAAGAGGCCGCCTGTTGTTTGGATGAATTTTGCCTCTGACTCAGGCTGCACAGAGTCCTTGATAAAGGCAACATATCCAAATGCAGCGGACTTGGTACTTGATATCCTTAGCATTGACTACAATGAGACGATAATGGCAGCAGCAGGCCAGCAGGCTGAGGAGATACTTCAAAAATCTCTAAAAGATGGAAACTACATACTCGTTATAGAAGGCGGCATACCAACAAAGCACGGCTACGGCATGATTGCAGGAAAGGATATGATGGATATTGCAAAGGAGTTTGCGCCAAAGGCAATTGCAATACTTGCAGTTGGAAGCTGCGCAACGCATGGAGGCGTGCCTGCGGCAAATCCAAACCCTTCTTCAATAAAGGGCGTTTCTGCTGTTCTGGGAGACGCATATAAAAGCAGGATTGTGAACCTTGACCTCTGCCCTGTGAATGTGGAGGTATTGGTCGCTGTGATTGTAAATTATCTTTTGTTTAAAAAACTCCCTGAGCTTGATGTATATGGAAGGCCAAAGACATTTTACAGCCAGCTTATCCATGATAACTGCGAAAGAAGGGCGCACTTTGATGCAGGAAGGTTTGTAGAAAAATTCGGCTCAGAGGAAGAGGTATTAGGCTACTGCTTGTATAAGATGGGCTGCAAGGGGCCAATGACGCATGCGCCGTGTCCAAAGATTATGTACAATGACAGGGTGAGCTGGTGCATTAAGGCAGGCGCTCCGTGCATTGGCTGCGGCGAGCCTGGATGGACAGACAAATTTGCAGGGTTCTATGAGAGGCTGCCGGATGTTTCTATTCCGGGCTTTAAGGGAGTTGAGTTTACAGCGGACAAGATTGGTTTGGCAGCAGGCGCTGCAGCAGCAATCGGCATTGCAGCACATGCCCTCGGCTCTGCAAAAAGGATTAAGAAAGGGGGTGGAGGATAATGGCAAGAATAGTCATAGACCCAATAACAAGGATAGAAGGTCATTTAAAACTTGAGGTTGAGATAGAAGGCGGTAAGGTAAAGGATGCATGGACATCAGGCACACTCTTTAGAGGATTTGAAATCATCTTAAAAGGCAGGGACCCGAGGGATGCGTGGCATATCACGCAGAGGATTTGCGGTGTATGCCCGACATCGCATGGCCATACATCATCCATGAGTCTGGAAGACTCCTTTAAGATAAAGCCGCCTGACAACGGCAGGATTATTAGAAACATCATTGAGGCATGTCAGTTTGTCCACTCGCACATACTCTGGTTCTATCACCTCACTGCACTTGACTATGTGGATGTTGTCAGCGCATTAAAGGCGCAGCCAAAGGAGGCATCATTAAAAAAGGTTCAGGATAAATTAAAGACCTTTGTGAACAGCGGCCAGCTCGGCCCGTTTGCAAATGGCTACTGGGGGCATCCTGCATATAAGCTGCCTGCTGATTTAAATCTTCTTGCAGTTGCGCATTATCTGGAGGCTCTGGATATGCAGGCAAAGGCAGCGCACCTCTCTGCCTTGTTCGGCGGAAAGATGCCAATGACAATGACAAGCCCGCCAGGCGGGAGCAATTTTGTTCCTACTGTTGATACACTTGCTAATTACTTCTCAAGGGTTGAGGAATTGCAGAAGTGGGTGGACAGTATTTTTATTCCTGATGTCCTTGCCATTGCGCCATATTATCTTGATTATGCAAAAATCGGAAGAGGGCACGGGAATTATCTTGCATGGGGTGTGTTTGATGATGCATCCTTTGACCCTAAAAAGAGGCTTCTGCCGAGAGGCATAATCATGAACAGTGAGTTGAAGGCCATTGATGCAAAGCCCGATGAGGTTACAGAGCATGTGAAGCATAGCTGGTATACAGATTCAGCGCCGCTTAACCCAATAAATGGCGTTACAGAGCCGAATTTTACTGAATACGATACAAATAAAAAATACACTTGGGCAAAGGCGCCGAGGTATCAGGGAAAGCCCATGGAGGTCGGCGCTTTGTCAAGGATGCTTGTTGCATATACTTCGGGCAGGGAGAAGGCAGTAAAGCTGATTGACGGTACATTAAAGGCATTGAATTTGGCAGGAAAGCCTGAGGTGCTTTTGTCTGTCTTAGGCAGGATTGCTGCAAGGGCGCTTGAGACAAAGCTTATACTTGACGAGATGATGAAGTGGGGCGCGGAGATTGCAGAGAATATAAAGAATGGAAAAGCAGCGGTTTATACTGATTATAAGATACCCGATTCTGCATCTGGTATCGGCCTCTGGGAGGCGCCTAGGGGCGCCTTGGGACACTGGAATGTAATAGAGAATAAGAAATTAAAAAATTATCAGTGTGTTGTGCCGACAACATGGAATGTGTGCCCGAGGGACGACAATGGCATTCGCGGGCCTATAGAAGAGGCGCTTATTGGCACGCCTGTTCTTGATGCAAAGAGGCCTGTTGAGATTTTAAGGGTTGTGCACTCATTTGACCCGTGTCTTGCATGCACAGTTCATGTAATTGACCCGGAGACAAATGAGATACGCAAGTTCAGGGCATGTTAGGGAGGAGGTGTATTATGCCGAAGAAGATTCAATTAAAATATGAATGGAATGCTGCATACAGGATTGAACACTGGGTGCATGTGGCATCAATGATCGTTCTAATATTCACAGGCTTTTATATACACTGGCCGTTTTTTGGAGGGGGCAGCTTTACAATGGCATGGATGAGGTTTCTGCATTTTGTCTCCATGTATACACTGATTATCGGGCTTGTAATAAGGATTTATATGGCATTCTTTTCAAGATTTGACGCAGACTGGAAGGACTTTTCTATTGTACAGAATCTGAAAGGCGCGCCTGAGATGATTGCCTACTACACATTTTTAAAAGACAAACATACAGAATATAGGAAATACAATCCCCTTCAGGCATTTACATATCTTTCATGGGCCGGCATTATTATGCTTCAGGCATTAACAGGCTTTGCGCTTTATAGCGGCGATGTCTTTGGCCTGTTTTCTGCACAGTCTGCATTCGGATGGGTGAACAGGCTCATTGGAGGCGAGAGCTTTACAAGGATATGGCACTTTTTGATTATGTGGTACTTTATAATAACCGCAGCAGTTCATGTGTATATGAGCCTTTTACAAACATTTGTAAAACGTGACAGGACTTTTCAGTCTATGTTTACAGGGTATAAGCTAAGCAGTGCAAAGAGGCGATGAAGATCACCATACTCGGCATAGGCAATATCTTATACAGTGACGAAGGCTTTGGCGTGCGTGTAATAGAGGCATTGAGAAAATTGGATTTGCCTGAGAATGTGGAATTGATAGAAGGGGGGACAGACGGGGCAAAGCTCCTTCCTGTTATTATGCAGTCAGACTATCTGATTATTGTTGATGCCATAAGGGCAGATGAGGATATTGGAGCTATATTCCGTATTCCCATTGAAGAGGTCAGGCAGAGGCCGCGCATAAATACATCACTGCATCAGGTGGGCATAATGGAGGTTATTGGCATGGCTAATATACTGGGCAGTCATGTTAAAGGCGTGATAATCGGGATTCAGCCAAAGGATATAAGCACATTGAGGGAATCTCTGTCCCCTGAGATTAAAAAAAGGATCCCAAATGCAATTGAGCTGATAATGAAAGAGGTTTGTTGCTATGCATGAATTTTCTATGGCAGAGGAGCTTCTTGATGTAGTAAAGGTGAATGCAACAGCAAATAATGCAAAAAGGGTTATATCTATTAAGATAAGGCTTAGCGAGATATCTTCTATAACTCCGGATGCCCTTTCTTTATCTTTTGAGGCAGTAAGCAAAGGTACGATCGCAGAGGACGCATCTCTGATTATAGAAAGGTCGCCTGTAGTTGTCAGGTGCAAGGGGTGTGGTCTGGAAGGCGCAGTTAATATTCCAGAGGATGCTATCAATAAGATAAAGGATATGGAAGGGCATGAACATGAGCATTTAGAGCCGCACTTTTTCAACTGCTCTGCATCTTTCCTTGGTAACGGTGGAATTAAAGATGGGTTGGAAAGTGTTTTTAACTGCAACAATTGCAGCAGTAAAGACTTTGATATTATAAGCAGCGATGAAATTTGCTTAGAGAAGGTGGAGCTTGATGTATGACAGATAGAATGCGGATTAATGTTACAGGCATTGTTCAGGGTGTAGGTTTCAGGCCATTTATATTTAATCTTGCCAAATCATTAGGGCTTAATGGTTATGTGTTAAATTCGTCAGAAGGCGTTGTAATTGACATAGAGGGTGATAATGTCTCTGATTTTGTGGACAGGATGCGGACAAGCCTGCCGCCCCTTTCAGAGATAAAGAGTTTAAAGGCAGAGCAGCTTCAACCTGTTGGATATACAGATTTTATTATTAAAGAAAGTTTAATTAAAGAAGGAAGGTTTACACTTATCCCGCCTGATGTATCAGTCTGCCCTGACTGCCTCAATGAGCTTTTTAATCCAAAAGACAGGAGATACCTCTATCCATTTATCAACTGCACAAACTGCGGGCCAAGATACACGATTATTCAGAATATACCTTATGACAGACCTAAAACCACGATGGCCAAATTTTCAATGTGCATTACATGCAGTGTGGAGTATCATGACCCTACTAACAGGAGATTCCATGCACAGCCGAATGCCTGTCCTGAATGCGGACCATCCATTACATTTGTGAAGAAAAAAGGCGAGATATTATTTGAAAAAAAGGAGGCAATGGAATCGGCTATTATTGCGATTAAAGACGGCGCTATTGTGGCAATTAAGGGTCTTGGCGGATTTCATTTGGCCTGTGATGCAGCAAATAATGAAGCAGTAAAGAGGCTGCGTGATAAAAAAAGAAAGAGCAACAAGCCCTTTGCGCTGATGTCTGCTAATACAGATATTGTGAAAGCCTTCTGCATGGTATCAGAGACGGATGAAAGTGTGATGAGGTCAAAAGAAAGGCCGATCCTTTTAATGGCCAAGCTGCCGACATCAAATATCTCAGAGGCAGTATCTCCAGACAATAATTATCTGGGTGTTATGCTGCCCTATACGCCTTTGCACTATTTACTCTTTTATTTACCGCCTGCTGGCCAGTCCTTCTCAATGCCAAACTTTGACGCCCTTGTGATGACAAGCGGAAATCTGTCAGAGGAGCCTATAGTGATTGATAACAGCGAGGCAGTGGAGAGGCTGTCTGATATTGCGGATTACTTTCTTCTGCATAACAGGGATATCTATATGCGTGTTGATGACTCTGTTTCAAGAAATTTCAAGGGTAAGGCAAGGATGATGAGACGTGCAAGGGGTTATGTGCCGTTTCCAATAGATTTGAACTGGGAGATGCCTGAAGTCCTTGCCTGCGGCGGTGAATTAAAAAATACACTCTGTCTCACTAAAGGCAGATATGCAATTATGAGCCAGCATATAGGCGATATGGAGAATTATGATGTCCTCTCTTTTTTTGAGGAGACACTTAAGAATCTTAAACGTTCCTTTAAGGCAGAGCCGAAAATCATTGCCTATGATATGCACCCTGAATACCTGAGCACAAAATACGCCTTAGGTCAGGATGGCATGGAGGGCATAGCTGTTCAGCACCATCATGCGCATATTGCATCGTGCATGGCGGAGAACGGCATTGAGGAAAAGGTAATTGGCATTGCCTTTGACGGCACAGGATACGGCACGGACGGAAATATCTGGGGAGGCGAGTTTCTAATTGCTGATTTCAATAACTTTGAGAGGGCAGGGCATTTCCAATATATCCCTATGCCAGGCGGTGATAAGGCAATTAAAGAGCCATGGAGAATGGCAGTAAGTTATCTATACAGGGTTCTTAAAGACAGAAGCGAGATAATAGAGGTTTTAAAAAAAAGAGAGAGCGGGCTGAACAGGGTATCGGAAAATGATATAGATGTTATTATTAAGATGATTGAAAAAGGGATTAACTCGCCATTAACATCCAGCGCTGGAAGGCTCTTTGATGCGGTCTCCTCTATTATAGGAATCAAGGATGAGATTACATTTGAAGGGGAGGCAGCAATTGCTATGGAGATGAAGGCAGAGAAAAAATGTGCAGGGATATATCCCTATGAAATAAACAGCGAGAATAACATCATGTTGATAGACGCCTCATTAATTATAGCAGGCTTGCATAAGGACATATTTTTAAAGATGTCCCAGTCATTAATCTCTGCTAAGTTTCACAATACTATGGCAGAGATTATTCTGGATGTCTGCAGCAAGATAAGGGAGGAAAGCGGATTAAATATAACTGCATTAAGCGGCGGTGTATTTCAGAACATGCTGTTATTGGAAAAGGCGATAAAGAAATTAGAGGATAAGGGATTTAAGGTGATTACGCACAGCAAGGTTCCTGCAAATGACGGAGGCATCTCATTGGGGCAGGCAGTGATAGCAGCAAGGAGAAGTTATGTGTCTCGGCATACCAGCTAAGGTCATTAAAATTGACGACCATCTTGCCATAGTTGAGATAGGCGGTGCGAGGAAGGAGATAGGCCTTCTTCTTGTTGATGATATCTCTGTTGGTGATTATGTTATTGTCCATGCAGGCTATGCAATAAACAAGATAAATGAAAAAGAAGCTGAGGAGACTATATCGCTTTTGAGGAGGTTAGCGGATGAGGTTTATAGATGAATTCAGAGAGAGTGAATATGCAAAGGCCATTGTAGATAAGATTCACTATATATCCAGAAAAAATGTAAAATTGATGGAGGTATGCGGCACGCATACTGTTGCCATATTCAAGAGCGGTATAAGGGGGCTTTTGCCGGCTGCTATTAAGCTGATTTCTGGCCCCGGCTGCCCGGTTTGCGTTACTCCTATGACAGATATAGACAAGGCAATTGCCCTTGCAAGGCAGAAGGATGTGATATTTACAACATTCGGCGATATGATGCGTGTTCCGGGCTCTCTTGGGACGCTTCAAAAGAAGAAGGCAGATGAAGGGCTTGATATAAGGATTGTATATTCTCCTCTTGATGCATTGAAGATTGCAAGGGATAATAAGGATAAAAAGGTCGCCTTTTTCTCTGCTGGTTTTGAGACAACCACGCCTGCAATCGCCGCCACTGTTTTTCAGGCGCACATGGACGGCCTTAGTAATTTTTTTATCCTTCCTGTAAACAAGACTGTCCCGCCTGCTATAAAGGCCCTCCTTGATACGGCTGAGCTCGGCCTTGACGGCTTTATCTGCCCTGGCCATGTGAGTGTGCTTATCGGTTCAAATGCCTATAAATTCATTGCAGAGAAATATAAAAGGTCAGCAGTAATCTCCGGCTTTGAGCCTGTTGATATACTGCTTTCAATCTATATGCTGATTAAGCAAATAGAAGAGAAAGACGCAAGGGTTGAGATTGAATATAAACGCGCAGTGACACCCGAAGGAAATAAAAAGGCAATGGGCATAATGTGGGATGTGTTTGAGCCTTGCGATGCTGACTGGCGCGGCATTGGAGTAATCCCTGAAAGCGGGCTTAGATTAACAAAAAAATATGAAATGTTTGATGCAGTGAAACATTTTGGCATCAATGTCCCGGCAGTAGAAGACAAGACGAGCTGCAACTGCGGCGATATACTGCGGGGATTAAAAGAGCCTCCTGAGTGCAGGCTCTTTGGCAAGGTATGCACGCCTGAGAATCCTGTCGGCCCCTGCATGGTTTCTGAAGAGGGAAGCTGCTCGGCATATTATAGGTTTGGTGCAAATGGGTAAAATACTATTAGCCCATGGAAGCGGCGGTAAGCTGTCGCACGAGCTTATTGAAAAATATTTCCTCCCATATTTCAAAAACCCCTTTTTAGAGCTTCTCAATGATCAGGCTGTTTTTGATGTCCACAGCCGTGTTGCCTTTACAACCGACTCCTATGTTGTTGACCCGATTTTTTTCCCTGGCGGCAATATAGGCGATTTGGCAATCAATGGCACTGTAAATGATTTATCAATGGCAGGGGCTAAGCCGCTGTATCTCAGCGCAGGATTTATACTTGAAGAGGGTTTTCCAATAAAAGAGCTTGAAGAGATATTAGCATCCATGAAAAAAGCAGCAGATGAAGCTAGTGTGATTATTGTAACAGGAGACACAAAGGTTGTGAACAAGGGCAAGGCAGACAAGATATTTATCAATACCTCTGGCATTGGTATAATAGAAAAACCGGTAAACATCTCTGCAAATAATCTGAAAATTGGGGACAAGATTATTATCAGCGGCGCAATTGGGGAGCACGGCATTGCTGTTATGACAAAAAGGGAGGGGCTTGAATTTAAAAAAGAGATTAAAAGCGACACTGCTCCGTTAAACAGCCTTGTTGCTGATATGCTTTCTGCATCAACTGATATCCATGCACTCCGCGACCCAACAAGGGGTGGGCTTGCAACCATATTAAAGGAGTTTGCCATATCATCAAATGTCGGTATTGTTATCTATGAGGATAAAATACCAGTAAAGGATGAAGTTAGCGGCGCCTGCGAGATACTTGGTTTGGACCCGTTATTTGTAGCCAATGAGGGCAGGCTTATTGCATCAGTATTTCCGGAGTCTGCAGAAGCAGTATTAAAGGCAATGAGAAAAAACAAATATGGCAGGGATGCAGAGATAATCGGCGAGGTGGCTGCAGAGCACAAAGGCGTTGTTATCCTCAAGACCCGCATCGGCGGCAAGAGGGTAATTGATATGCTCATGGGAGAACAGTTGCCAAGGATATGCTAAGCTACAATGTATGGGCGAGGTTTACCCCGCCCTTGCAGATATATTACCCCTTCTTCCCTGACCTGTATTCATAAGGTATTTTTCCCTTTGTCAGGCTGAGCATATAGATTGTAAGCGCCTTTGCCTCTTCGTCTGTTAGATTAAAGTTCGGCATTATTGTGCCTGGTGTTATTGCCTGCGGGTCTTTGAAGTGCTCAAATATCCAGTTGGAAATGGTATGCTCTCCTTTTACCCTTGCAAAGTCAAATTCATGCTTGTATTTGCTTCCTACTGTTGTAAGCTCAGGGCCGATGCTGCCGTTGCTTACGCCTTCTATCTTATGACATCCGGCGCATCCTTTTTCGGCAAATAATTTTCTTCCAAGCGAAAGAAGCGGGGCGCCTTTTACCTCTTGCTCGCTGTGGCACTTGCCGCATGAGACCTGTATGTATTCATTTTTCAGCATGGGTTCTACCCAGTGCCGCACATCTCCATGCGCAGCCTTGACAGTTGTTGCCCTTCCCTGTCCGTGATGGCAGATGGTGCATCCGAATCTTTCAAAAGGATGCTGCTCAAAATTGGGATGGGTTTTGTATGTCTTATTTGCGTCTGCAAAGTTCGGATTATCAACACCCATGTGGCATGTTGTGCATCTGTCAGCCTTTTTTAACTCAATCACCTCTATTTGTTTTATTTCATTTGCAAGCTTTACTGATGCCTTTTCTTCCGGTGTTGAGGCCCTTTGCAATTCTATCTTTAAAAATTCTGTCTGATATTTTTTCCATTCCCTGTTATTGTCATCATAAGCAGCAATGCCGAATAGAATAGCAATTGACAGTCCGAATATGAAAAAGAGTTTATATATCATTAAAATCCTCCATCATCTTTATTTTTTTTAATGCGGCGAAGGCATATTCCATGGCCAGAATATCTGCCAGTTAGGACCGCGGAAGAATTCACCAACAACAATAAGACCTACTGCAAGCACAATAAAGATTGTAAATAGCAGGTTTGCTATCCTTCTTTCAGGCGCAAACCATACACCAACTCCCTTCTGGCTTGTGTCAAAATATGGCGTCAGTATCAGAATAATTGTAACTACTGTTGGTACAAAAATACCGCCCCAGAAAGGATGCGCCCATGCAAGCATCTCCTGCAGGCCTAAGAAGTACCACGGCGCCTTTGCAGGGTTCGGCGTATTTGACGGATTTGCCTGTTCTTCAAGGGGTGCATTGAAGATCATGGAGATAATCATTAATGCAATAAAGACTCCCATAAAGAGTATTAATTCTCTGAAAAGCAGATGCGGCCATGATGTAACTGTATTGTCAGGCCCTTTTTCTATCTGAAAGGACTTTGTCTTTGTCAGCTCCATAAGACCGTAGGTTTTATTCGGGTTCTTAGGGAATATTACTGCTTCTTCTTTCTTGTCCAATTTTGTGCTCCTCCTTTAAATTGACTACACAGATTTGTATCTTAACCTGAGTAGTCTCACTTTTACTCCTCTGCCGGCCTTGATAGACCCCCGTCCTTCCTTATCCTCCAGAAGTGGACTCCGATTAACACTGCTGCAACCAATGGAAGGACTACCACATGCATTACATAAAAGCGGATTAATGCATTCTGCCCTACTATTGTTCCACCGAGGACTACCTGCCTTAGGCTTGCGCCCATTATTTTTTCAGGCGGCGTTGTTCCAATCAGGTTTGCAACAATTGTTATAGCCCAGAATGCGAGCTGGTCCCATGGAAGAAGGTAGCCTGTCAGGCTGAGAAACAATGTTAAAATCAATAAGATTACGCCAATGCCCCAGTTGAATTCCCTCGGCGATTTATAGCCGCCCGTGAAAAATACGCGGCACATGTGAAAGAATACGAATGCCACCATACCGTGTGCGCCCCAGCGGTGAAGATTTCTGAATATTATGCCGAAGGAGACCGCAAATTCAAGGTCCTTCATGTCATTATAGGCGCGCTCTATGGACGGGATATAGTAAAACATAAGGAGTACGCCTGTAACAGTCAGTATAATGAATAGATAAAAGGAAATAAGGCCGAGACCCAGCGTATATCCTGTCCTGATAGTATTTTTATGAACCTTAACAGGCTGAATGTGCAGAAACAGGTTGCCTGTTACTACCTCTGAACGTTTGATTTCATCATCCGGGTAACCGTGCCTGAAAATAGATTTATAGAAACGGTTGTTTGTCAGCAGTTCCCATAGTCTGTTCATTTTCATCAACTTTTCTCCTCCTAATAGGTCGCAGCATGCTGCGACCCAACAGCATTAAACCTTGATCTGATAATCAGATTTTACATAGTCTTTTGAATTAACAATAATCTTTCCATCACTGGCAATTACAGCCTTATACCATGGCAATGGTTTTGGCGCCGGCCCTGCAATAACCTCTCCTTTAAGATTGAATACGCTGCCGTGGCATGGGCACTCCCACCGATTTTTTGCCTCCACCCATTTTGGCGTGCAGCCCATGTGCGTGCATACAGAGGATATTATTCTTATCCCTTCAATACCGTCCTTTCCCCGAACAACAAAGAGCTTTTGGTCCTGCACAAAGGTTACACTGTTTGGGGGATAATCTGCAGGCTTGCCTATCTTGAATGTGGTTGGCGGCTCATATAGGACATTCGGGAACATGAATCTTACTGAACCCAATGCACTGCCTGCTAAGGAAGATAATATTCCAAACCAGCCGAAAAAGAGAAAGAATTTTCTCCTTGTAATTTCGCTCTTAGTTTCTTTTACATCCTTCTCACTCATTTACCAAGACCTCCTCAAATTCAAATTTCTCCATAGTTATTGTATTTGTCGGGCAGCGTTTTGCACAGAGTCCGCACCGGATGCACTTGTCCTCATCCTTTATAATTACCGCCCCATTTATGGATGAGAGAATTTCATCTTTATTCTTTTCATAATCCTCTTTAGAGATGTTGTATCTGTGCTGAATCAGTTTATCAAGATTTTCGTCTCCTGCAAGATTTGAGAGGCTTGTGAGTTTAAGGCAGTTCATCGGACACACATCAACACAGCCTCCGCATGCAATGCACAGTTCACCGTTGAATATTGTATTAATATTGCATTTCAGGCATCTCTCTGCCTGCTCAATAGCCATATCCTCCGGATATCCTCTCTCAACCTGATTAAATCCAGATAGTCTTTCTTCTACACCCATTAGCGGCGGTTCTTCACGCATTATTTTTATATAATCCTTTGCAGGCTTTTTATAATCGTTTATTACAGACATCTTCGCCCGTTTTTCAATCCTGCGTTCTTTGCCGCGGAGATACTTATCAATTGCCCTTGCTGCATCCTGGCCTGAGGCAACAGCGCCAATAACAATCGCCGGGCCAGTTGCAACGTCGCCTGCTGCAAACACACCCGGGATTCCTATATTCAGGCTCTCATCTGTAACAATGGTTCCCCACCTCGTTGCCTTAAAACCCTTGCAGCCCTTTAAACAGGCATTATCCGATGCCTGGCCGACGGCTGCAATGATTGTATTGGTGTCAATAACAGATTCCGAGCCCTCTATATATTTTAGTTCAGATCTGCCGCTTTCATCAGAAACAGATCCAACATCAATGATCTGTAACCCAGTAACCTTTTCATCCTTTGAAATCACGCTTACAGGGGCGGCAAGGAATTTAAATTTTACGCCCTCCTCTTCTGCTGCTATAATCTCCTCATGGATGGCAGGCATTTCATTCCTTTTCCTTCTGTACACAACGGTAACAACAGCGCCGAGCCTCTTTGCTGTCCTTGCCGCATCCATTGCAACATTGCCGCCGCCGATTACGATTACCTTCTTTCCGAGGTCAAGCCTTTCACCGAGGCCAACCCTTTTTAAGAAAGAGACGCCCTGAAAGACGCCTTCTACATCTGTCCCGGAGATGGTAAGCGACCTGCTCAACTGGGCGCCTACAGCTATTAATACTGCCTCAAAACCCTCATCAAAGAGGTCCTGCAAGGCAATATCCTTCCCAACTGTTATATTAAGGCGGACATCGATGCCGAGACTGAGGATGGAATCCATATCAAATCTTGCTATCTCTTTTGGCAGCCTGTATGCCGGGATTACACCATAGAACATGCCGCCAATAATGGGCTGTGATTCAAATATGGTTACCTTATAACCAAGACGGGCAAGGTCATGAGCGCCTGCCATCCCCGCAGGGCCTGAGCCTATAACCGCAACCTTTTTACCGGTAGGGATGCCCTTTGATCCGCCAATGGCAGACGAAAGCCCTGCAGATTTCAATATATCTGAATTTGTGGCCTCCATAAAGGCATCAACAGCAAATCTCTTCAGCGCTCGTATGGCGACTGGCTCATCAATACTGCCTCTACGACAGGCATTTTCACATGGATGGGTACAGATGAGGCCGCATATCGGGGCAAATGGATTTGGACCTCTGGCAAGGGCATAGGAGAGTAAATAATCTCCATCAGCAATTGCATTTACATAGCCTCCTGCTGGTGTTTTTGCAGGACAGGCATCCTGACACTTAATCATCTTTCTGAAATAATCTAAGTCAGGTATTTTTATTTGATACTTTCCCTCAGTCAATGTTTACCTCCATAGAAATTACCTATATAAACGCATTATTATGACATAACATAACAAAGTTATAATTTAATGCGTTTGTATTAGTATCTCTGCGCTAACATCTCCCGCTGTTTTTCCTACCACTCCTCAATCCCTTCCATAAAGACCGGATGCATCATATCCCTGCAGGAAACCAGACCAACAACCTTACCTTCATCAGTAACACCAAGGTGTCTTACATGATTCTTGTCCATAAGGTCATTCGCATCAATAATTGATTTTTCTATATCCACAGTAAGGAGCGGGCTGCTCATTATTGCCTTAACCTGTGTGCCTTCCGGATTCTTTCCATCTGCTACAAGGCGCCTCACTATATCTGTCTCTGTTACGATCCCTACGAGCTCTTTGTCTTTCTCTACCAGTATGCTTCCGATTTTCTTTGTTTTCATTATCTTTGCCACATCTTTAACACTCATATTAGCATCTACCTTCTGAATACCCTTTGTCATTATCTTTCTTACAGGAACCATGTTATCCTCCTCCATAACTTATTAAAGACAAATATTAATTTTGATATTAATAAAACTTATAGATACTATTGAAATCTTCTCCTTCCCTCTCTCTATGTCGGGAATAGATTTTATTATAATTTTGAAGGGATTGTCAATATTTTTTATTTACAGTGTGGTAGCAATATAAATCTGTCAGGGTATAACTGCAACATGATAATGTCAGGGTATGGAAAAGATGACCTTGACAATGAAAGAACTAAAGAGAGTAGA
>Ga0209824_10000658_pt1 | contig 20838 bp, 27 predicted proteins | sample VDWuncwatermetaG_FD_184124 | JGI IMG/M metagenome (GOLD analysis project Ga0209824, IMG submission 184124) | Wastewater microbial communities from Netherlands to study Microbial Dark Matter (Phase II) - VDW unchlorinated drinking water (SPAdes)... ... | reverse complement strand
GAAATATTGAGAAGCTGACCCTTCCGAATGTGGTGAGGGTGTTACTTCAGAAGGATACGGCTCAGCCGACGGTTTCCCTCGGAGTCGCTCTACTAGGAGGGCTCCGGTTTGAAGTTGAAACCAGTGAAGGCATCTCCAATTTTGTTTCCCGCATGTTGCCCAAAGGGACCACCGCCCGAAGCGAGAAGGAGATTTCAGATTGGCTTGACTCCAAGGGCGCCTCATTCACCCCTTTTAGCGGCCAAAACAGTTTTGGTCTCCGCCTAAAAATGCTTAAAGGAGACGTAGGGGAGGGAATCCAATTTTTGAAAGAGCTCGTCGCATCTCCGACATTTCCGCAAGAAGAGCTGGAAAAAGAGAGAAAACAGATCCTCGGAGAGATCAAAGCGGAAAATGATGAAATCTTTAAAGTGGGAGAACGCCTTTTGAGACGGACGCTTTACACCCAGCATCCTTACCGGTTTTATCCGTTAGGAAGAGAAGCAACGATTTCACACCTCATGCGCCAGGACCTTGTCTCTTTTTATCAGCATCTTTTGGCTCCGGAGAGCATGGTGATTACCGTTTTTGGGGATATCGAACCCGACAAAGTCGTCGGGGAAATTCAGAAGAATTTTTCAAACCTCAAAAGAAAAGAGTATAAAACACTTGATTTGTCTCAGGAACCTCCTCTTCAGGAAGTGCGCTCTGTCATCCAAAAACTCCCCAAGGAACAAGCCCTTCTTTTGGTCGGGTTTCATGGGATCTCATTGAAAGACGAGGACTATTATGTTTTTGAGGTGCTGACGGGAATTCTCTCCGGTGGGGGAGGCAAACTCTATTCTGAAATACGGGACAAGAAAGGTCAGGCCTATACGCTTGGGGGTTATTCTGTTTGGGGTCTCGACCCCGGCTTCTACGTTTTTTATGTTGCCACCACACCCGAAGAAGTCCCCAGCGTACAGGAAAAGTTGTTCTCTGAAATTGAGTCTTTGCGTCATATCCCCATTCCCGTTCAAGAAATTGAAAGGGCCAAAGAAAGTCTGATCGGTTTACATCGGATTGCTCTTCAGACACCCGATGCGCTTTCTTTTCAAGCGGCTTTGGATGAACTCTACGGGCTCGGTTTCAACCGGTATCTTCACTATGAAGAGAGGATCCGTGCTGTAACGGCACTTGATCTCAAACGCGTTGCCTCTACCTATTTTGATCCTGACAAAAAGGGCGTCATCTTGATGCTTCCGGAACATGCCAAAGAGAAGCAAAAATGATGGTCCGTCTTCCCTGTGTTGCGGGTCAATTTTATGAAGATGAACCGGCGCGTCTCCTCAAGCAAGTGACCGCATGTCTTCCCTCCGTTCCTCCCAAAAATACAAAGCGGCCGGCAAAAGCCATTTTGGTTCCTCATGCGGGGCTGATGTATTCAGGAGGTGTTGCAGGAGAAATTTATGCGACGCTCCAATGGACTTCAACCGTCATCCTTTTGGGGCCGAATCATACGGGAGAGGGAAAGCCGATGAGTCTCTCAAAAGCAGTCTCCTGGAGAACCCCTTTGGGGGACGTTGAAATCGACAGGGATCTTGCACAGTCTCTTCTTCGTCACGCTCCAGAACTTGAAGAGGATGAGGCAGCCCATCGTTTCGAACATTCCCTTGAGGTCCAGCTCCCCTTTATCCAACTTCTTTCGAAAAAGACAAAGATCGTTCCGATCGCTTTGGGATTTAGCACTCCTTTAGCGTATAAAGTCTTCGGAACGCATCTTGCCGAAGCCATTGTTGCTTCCCACCGAAAAGTCGTCGTCATCGCAAGTAGTGACATGACCCATTATGAGCCTCATGAACGCGTCAAGGAAAAAGACCGGTATGCCATTGAAGCCATTCTTTCAGTGAACCCTGATGAGTTGACGCGGCGTGTGAAAGAAAAGGAGATCTCCATGTGCGGCTATGCACCGGCAATGGCGATGCTTTCCTATGCACAGGAAAGAGGCGCTACCCAGGGCGAACTTCTCCGTTATCAAACCAGCGGTGACGCTTCGGGAGATTACGCTTCCGTCGTAGGGTATGCCTCCATTCTCATCCCTTAAAAGGCACTTAATTTCCTTTACTTTGGGCCGCTTTTATGGTAATTTAAAGCTTTCAAATGAGAAATAATATTACCCTGAGAATTTTCGTAACCCTTTTCTTTATAAGCCTGTTATATTTTTCCTTTAGGGGTGAAATGGGGGAGATTGTCCAGATCCTTAAGAAAACCCGTCCCTTCTACTTTTTGCTCGGTTTTCTGTTACAGATTGTTGCCATTGGGATGATCTCGGCAAGGCTCAAACTGATATTTAATGCCCGGGGACTCTCTCTCCCATTGGGAGAGGCGGTCGAACTCTCTTTCCTCGGAATTTTTTTCAACAACTTTCTCCCGACCGCAGCAGGAGGCGATCTGCCCAAGGCGTATTATGCCTATAAAAAAACAAAGAAAAAAATGGAATCTTTCGCTTGCGTGTTGGGAGACCGAATCATCGGTCTTTTTTCGCTGGTACTGATGGCGTTTATCAGCGCTTCTTTCCTATGGGGGGAACTTAACCGTTCTGTGAAGACCGCCGTCGTGTCCCTTTTTTTTATTTCTTTCCTTTTCGTCCTATTTTTGTTCAATCGGCGTTTGGCAAAGTCACTACGGTTCCTTTTGAGTCCTTTAGAAAGAATAGGGTGGATCAAAAAGATTGAAGAAGTATATTCTTTCCTCCACAGCATGAGTCGAGATAAAAAACTTCTGTTTCGGGCACTTCTGATCACAGTGGTGGCTCAAATCGTGGCGATCACTTCTGCCTTTATTCTGATCCGAGGATTGTCTGCATCAGAATCTTTGATAAGACTGTTTGTATTTTTCCCGCTCATTTCGACGTTGTCGATGCTCCCCTCTCTGAACGGTCTCGGCATCCGGGAAGGGGCCTTCGTTTATTTTTTAGGAGGGAGTATCGGGAAGGGAAGCGCACTGGCGCTCTCCATTCTTTGGCTCGCCACCTTGGGGATGCAAAGCATCATCGGGGGAATCTATTATCTGGTCCACGGATGGCGGCAAATTTCTTTAAAAGAAATCAAAACACTTCAAGGAGGATGACATGATCGACAAGGAACTATTAGAAATTTTGGCCTGTCCGCTCTGTAAGACAGCGGTGAAGCTTGAAGGAGAAAAAATCGTTTGTACCTCGTGTGGGAGACGCTATCCGGTTCGGGATGGGATTCCTGTCATGCTGATCGAGGAGGCAGAGGGTGGCAAAACGACCTAAAAGAATTCTCGTCATCCATGGCCCGAATCTCGACCTTTTGGGAGAACGGGAACCGGAAGTATACGGCAAAGAGACGCTCAAGGAAATTAATGAGGCCCTGAAAAAAACTGCGAAAGCTTCCGGAGTCGATCTGACAATGAAACAATCCAACCACGAAGGGGAGATTGTGGATCTTATCGGTAAATCAAAGAACCGTTATGATGCCATTTTGATCAATCCTGCGGCCTATACCCATACGAGCGTTGCTATCCGGGATGCCGTTTCCGCCTGCGGACTGCCGGTTGTTGAAGTCCATCTTTCGAATATTTATGCCCGGGAAAAATTCAGGCAGCAGTCGCTCATCGCCCCTGTGTGTGTCGGGCAGATCTCCGGATTCGGGTCTGAGAGTTACCGCCTCGGCCTTTTGGCCTGCTTGACATCTCTTACCCATCTTCGTTAAAATAGTTATGAAAATTTGAGAAGCCGTGTTAGATATCAATGACCTTAAATCAGGCTTGACTGTTAAACTCGATAATACCGTTTATCTGATCGTCGACTCTCAGCAGGTCAAACCGGGGAAGGGGTCTGCCTTTGCCCGCGTGAAACTCAGAAATATGCGCCTGGGTACCGTGATCGACCGCACTTTCCGTTCTGGGGAAAAAATTGAGGAGGCCTTTGTGAATGAACGGAAAGTCCAATATCTTTACCAAGCCGGAGATTCTTTCCACTTTATGGATACGCAAACCTACGACCAGTTGACGATCGAGAAAGATCAGATGGAAAAGGCGCATCTGTTTTTAAAGGAAAATAGTGTGATTACTCTGCTTGAGCACGAAGGAAAGCTCCTCAGCGTGACCCCTCCGATGTTTGTCGAACTGAAAGTCATTGAGACAGAACCGGGTCTGAGGGGAGATACTGCAAAAGGGGGGAATAAACTTGCGAAGGTGGAGACAGGAGCTTCTGTTCAGGTTCCGCTTTTTGTGGGAGAGGGGGATGTGATCAAAATTGATACCCGAACGGGAACTTACGTGAACCGCGTCTAAGTGCAGAAGGAGAGGCGAACGCGTGAACCTCAAAGAGATTAAAGAGCTTATCAATTTGATGAACGAAAATGCACTGACGGAATTTGAGTTGGAACGGGACGGACTCCGTATCCGTCTGAAAAAAGGCGGAGGGGGCGCGGTGGAAGGAGGCGTTGAGAAGATCATCATGGGGGTTCCTTCCGGATTCTCCCAGGAATCGTTTCCTCAGCCTGCGACAGAAACGCCCAAGGAAAGCACCGTCAAAGCCGTTGAAATCAAAGCCCCTATTGTAGGAACCTTTTACCGTGCTCCTTCTCCCGATGCGCCCCCTTTCGTGGAAATGGGGTCTAAGATTGAAGCGGGACAAGTGGTTTGTATCATTGAAGCGATGAAACTCATGAATGAAATTAAATCTGAAGTGAGCGGAAAAGTCGTCGATGTTTTGATTGAAAATGGTGACCCTGTAGAATTTGGAACTGTTCTTTTCCTCATTGAGCCGACATAAGTTATGTTTTCCAAGATTCTTATCGCAAATCGCGGAGAAGTGGCCATACGGATTATCCGCGCCTGCAAGGAATTGGGTATCAAGACCGTGGCGGTTTATTCTGAGGCCGACGCAGATTCCCTTCATATTCGCTTTGCAGATGAGGCGATTTGCATCGGCGGCCCTCGAAGTCAGCAGAGCTATCTAAACATTCCGAGTATCATCAGCGCCGCAGAAATTACAGACGTTGAGGCCATTCATCCCGGTTACGGCTTCTTGGCGGAGAATGCCCACTTTGCAGAGATCTGCGAATCGTGCAAGATTAAATTTATCGGTCCTTCCGCAGAAGCGATCCGCCTCATGGGAGACAAGCTTGAGGCGAAGGAGGTGATGCGAAAAGCAGGCCTTCCCACTGTCCCTGGAAGCGTTCAACCCGTTAAAAACAAAGACGAAGCGCTGAATACCGCCCGTCGCATCCGCTATCCGGTGATCATCAAGGCGGCTGCGGGGGGTGGAGGAAAAGGGATGCGCGTTGCCCACAATGATGTGCGACTGGTGAGCGCTCTTTTGACCTGCCAGACTGAAGCGGAAGCCGCTTTCGGAAACGCCGATGTTTTTATTGAAAAATACATCGAACGGCCGAGACATATCGAATTTCAGGTCCTGGCTGATCGTTATGGACATGTCATTCATTTAGGAGAACGGGAATGTTCGATCCAGCGTCGGCACCAAAAACTTCTTGAGGAGGCCCCTTCGCCACGTCTCGATCATAAATTGAGGAAGAAAATAGGTGAGTTGGTTGTGCGAGGGGCCAAATCGGTTGGCTACGTGAATGCAGGGACAATGGAATTTCTTTTGGACGAACATGACAATTTTTATTTCATGGAAATGAATACCCGTATTCAGGTGGAGCATCCCGTCACCGAAATGGTTACGGGAGTCGACCTTGTTAAAGAACAGGTCCGTATCGCTGCCGGCGAGAAGCTTTCATTGGCACAGGATGAAATCCGGATACAGGGGGCTGCCATAGAATGCCGCATTAACGCCGAGGATTCCGAAAACGGATTTCTTCCCTCGCCAGGGAAGATCACCTTTTACAACCCGCCCGGAGGACTTGGCGTCCGGATTGACACGCATGTGTATACCGGCTACCAAATCACCCCTTATTATGATTCCATGGTGGGAAAACTGATTTGCTATGGAAAAGACCGTAAAAGCGCGATCTCGGTCATGAAAAGGGCATTGGATGAGTTCATCATTGAACCGATAAAGACTACCATTCCTTTTCACAAAAAAGTTCTCAGGAACCCCGCCTTTCTCAAAGGTGAATTTTATACCGATTTTGTGGAAAAACTTTTGGGAGAAACGGGAGAGAAGCTGACGGAAGCTAAAGGGGCCTAAGATGCGATTTGTAAGTCATCTGTTACGTCTTTTGGGAGTCCTTTTAATCCTTTTTACCGGTGGGCTGCTTTTGGTACTTTCTCTCAGACTGGTTTTGGTTGAAGAAATTTCAAATATTCTGACGGTCGTTTACGCATCACCAAAAATACGTCTTCTGCTCGGACTCGCCGGTGGCGCTGTTCTCTTTATCACAATCGCCCTCACTCGTGCAATCGTTCAGCAGGTTCAAAAGGAAAGAACCATCGCTTTCCGTAATCCTGACGGAGAAGTGACCGTTGCCCTTGAAGCGATTGAAGATTTCATCAAAAAGGTGGGAAGTGAGCTGAGTGGGGTGAGAGAGATTAAACCTGATGTGAAAGCGACGCGCTCGGGAATTGTGATCACCCTCCGCGCAACCCTCTGGACGGATGTGCATATTCCGGAGGTGACAGAGGGACTTCAAAATGTGATTCGAGGGCATCTCCACGAGATTTTGGGTGTGGAAGAACCTATTACCATTCATGTTCATGTGGGCAAACTCAGTCAACGTCCCAAAGGCGAAGGGGTTGAGGAGAAAGTCGTTTAAAATTCAGGAAGGAAATATGGCAAAAAAGATAGGATTGTTAACAGGGGGCGGTGATTGTCCAGGTTTAAACCCTGTCATTCGGGCAGTGGTGCGCAAGGCTTGTCTGGAAAATTATGAAGTCGTCGGTATCCGAAACGGCTGGAAGGGGTTAGTGGCCCTTGACACCCTGCCGCTGGACCCCCAGTCGGTGTCGGGTATTCTGCCGAAGGGCGGCACGATTCTTGGAACTTCCCGAACCAATCCTTTTAAGGATGAAAAACAGGCCGCTCAGATCATTCAAAATTATAAAAATCTCGGGCTGGAAGCCCTCATCGCGATAGGGGGCGAAGATACCCTCGGTGTGGCTTCGAAATTCTCAGAAAAAGGATTGAATATCATCGGAATCCCAAAAACAATCGACAACGACCTTGTATCGACCGATTACACCTTCGGGTTTGACACCGCTGTGAATATTGCGATGGAAGCCATTGACAGGCTGCATACCACTGCCGAAAGCCATCACCGCGTGATGGTGGTTGAGACCATGGGGCGCCATGCAGGGTGGATCGCCGTGTATGCAGGGATTGCGGGCGGCGCCGACGTGATCCTGATTCCGGAAGAAGAGATTGATATAGATCGCGTCTGCGATATTTTGCGAAAACGCCATAGCCGGGGGAAAGGATTCAGTATTGTCGTTGTCGCGGAAGGAGCAAAATTCAAGAAAGGCGAAGTCATTACCCAGGAGACCAAAGTGGATGAGTTCGGACATGTCCGTTTGGGTGGGATAGGACACATTCTGGGTGAAAAGCTCGAGGAAAAGACAGGATTTGAAACGAGAGTCACGGTACTGGGTCATGTTCAGCGGGGCGGTTCTCCGTCTGCTTTCGACCGTGTTCTAGGAACCCGTTTTGGGATTGAAGCGGTTCAGCTTATCCTTCAAAAAAAATACGGCGTCATGGTCAGCCTGCAAGGCAATAAAATTGTCCCCGTTCCGCTTAAGCAGGTTGCAGGCGATGTGAAACTGGTGGACGGTTCTCTTTATGAAATCGCAAAAGTTTTCTTCGGCTAGAAAAAAACTGCTCAGTGACCTCCTTCAGAGGACACTTCTGGAGTCGGTCCGGACCAAACAAGCACTTCTCTCGTCCTCTTTGACCAAGAATGTCCTTTTGGCTTCAGAGAAAATTACGGAATCCTTCCGATGGGGAGGAAAGCTTATTCTTTACGGAAATGGGGGAAGCGCCTCGGACAGTCTGCATATTGCGGGGGAATTTATGGGAAGATTCTCCCATGACATCAAACGGCCAAGTCTCCCCGCCGTCAGTCTCTCCGGAAACCCCGCTACCCTTACCGCTATCTCAAACGACTTCGGGTATCTTTACTCATTCTCGAGGCAACTCGAGGGTTTGGCCTCACCGGGGGATATTGCCTTTGGAATTTCCACAACGGGGAATTCCCCGAATGTTCTCGAAGCCACAAAGATGGCCAGAAAAAAGAGAATTTATACCATCGGGCTTACAGGGGGGACGGGAGGAAAATTAAAACATCTGGTTGATTTGTGCATGTGTGTCCCCTCTGACAACACCCAGCGCATTCAGGAGTCCCACATCACCCTGGGTCACGCCATTTGTGAGCTGGTGGAAGAGGCCCTTTACGGCTGATGGCATCTCAAAAACTGCAAAAGCCCAGCGTTCTTTTAAAAAAAATTCGATCAGCCCGAAAAAGAGGGGCACGGGTAGTCTTTACGAATGGATGCTTTGATCTGCTCCATGTCGGTCACATCCGTCTTCTGGAAAAGGCCAAAAGTCTCGGAAATATCCTGGTCGTCGGATTAAACAGCGATGCCTCCGTTCGAAAACTGAAAGGTTCTCATCGACCGGTCAACCCCGTACAGGTGCGTGCGGAAGTTCTCGCGGCGCTGGAGGCAGTAGATTTTGTAACCATTTTTTCCGAAGAAACACCGGAAAAGATCATTCGGAAGATCCGGCCCCATATTCTTGTCAAAGGGGGAGACTGGAAAAAAGAAGGGGTGGTTGGGAAAGAATTTGTAGAATCCTGCGGCGGAAAAGTTTATCTCTTTCCTGTGGTGAAAGGTTACTCGACAACAAAACTTCTTCAAAAAGGTCATGAAAAGACTTGAAAGAGGAAGTCTTTACGTTATCACGGATCCAAAAGCGCAAAAAGGGAGAAGTCATCTTCACGTTTTGACTGAAGCGGTTCGAGGAGGCGCTTCTATTGTCCAACTCCGGGATAAAGAAGCTCCTGATGAAGTGTTGATCAGTGTCGGAAAAGTACTGCGGAAAGTATGCGACCGCTTCAAAGCCCTTCTCATTGTGAATGAGAGAATCCACGTTGCCAAGGCGGTTTCCGCCGACGGTCTTCATATCGGTCAAGAAGATATCTCTCTTCCCGAAGCGCGGAAGAAATTGGGTCGTGGGACCCTTCTTGGAGTTTCTACACACAGTTTGGCCCAAGCGAGGGCAGCCGTCAGAGAGGGGGCCGATTATATCGGCGTGGGTCCGATTTTCAAGACGCCGACCAAGCCGGATTATCTACCTGTGGGAATTGAGTTGATTCGAGAGATCCGGAAAGAGATGCAGGTGCCATTTGTGGCGATTGGAGGGATCAACTTGTCAAATGTCAAAGACGTTTTAACCGCTGGTGCCTATTCGATCGCTGTAGTTCGCGCGGTCGTCGGTCAGGAAGATGTTTACGAAGCCACTCAAAAGTTAAAGACCGTTTTGGATTCATGGCGACAGAGCTCGGAGAGAAAAGATGAATAAGGTCCTTGTGGTCGGTTCGGTGGCACTTGATTCTGTTGAGACTCCCTACGGTTCACAGGAAGAGGCGCTCGGTGGATCGGCCACTTATTCCAGTGTCTCGGCAAGTTTTTTTACATCGGTGAGTCTTGTAGGCGTGGTGGGGATAGACTTTCCGAAAAACTATTTGGATATTTTAAAGAAAAGACATATCGATTTAGAAGGACTCGAGATTCGGAAAGGAAAGAGCTTCCGGTGGCAAGGCCGTTATGGGTATGACTTAAACGTCGCTTATACACTTTCCACCGAACTCAATGTGTTCGAAGAGTTCAATCCAAAACTGCCGGTGGAATACCGTCACATTCCGTATGTGTTCCTCGCAAATATTGATCCCGAATTGCAGCTTTCTGTATTGAACCAACTCCACGGGCCTCGTTTCGTGGCGCTAGATTCGATGGAGTTTTGGATCAAAAAGAAGAAACAAGCACTTCTGCGACTTCTTAAAAAAGTAGATCTTGTCCTTTTAAACGATCAAGAAGCGCGTTCCTTAACGGGGAATACGAATCTTGCCGTCGCTGGGAAAGAACTGATTCGCTCGGGGCCGCGGATGGCCTTGATCAAGAAAGGCGAACACGGCATCCTCTTTTTTACAAAAGACTTTGTCTTTTCCACACCTGCCTACCTCCTCGAGACCATCAAAGATCCTACGGGAGCGGGAGACACCTTTGCAGGAGGGTTTATAGGGTACTTGGCCCAAGGAGGGGAAGTCAACGACGCTTCAATCCGAAAGGCGATCATTTACGGAAGCGTCATGGCTTCTTTTTCCGTTGAGGATTTCGGGCTGAACCGGCTTCTCAGTTTGAAAAAGTCAGAAATCCAGAAACGCTTCAACGAGTTCAAGACCTTTACGCGTTTTTAATTGATTGCTTCATTGAACAATTTTTTGCGGGATTTGTTCAATGGTAGAACACCAGCTTCCCAAGCTGGGAACACGGGTTCGATTCCCGTATCCCGCTCCATTTGATGATTGACGTCAGGTCGAAATGGATTATCGCGCGTTTTGTTGTTATGTTTATTTAGGCATCATCGCATCATTTCTCTTTTCAGAAGGATGTGCTAGTTCCTCTAAACAGGTCCCCACTATTTCCCAACCGACCGGCAGTTATCATGAGGTACAAAAGGGTGAGACGGTCTGGAGTATCGCCAGATCTTATCAACGTGAGGTTCCGGAAATCGTAGAGGCCAACAAGCTCCCCGATCCCTCGAAACTCACTGTGGGACAATTCCTTTACATCCCGAGGAGGGATTCTTCAGGAGATCGTTAATGTTTACAGATCCTGTAGTAGGAAAGGATTTTTTCGGCCGCGATGGCGTTTTGCAACTTCTTTTGAAACGCGCGCTTTCGCTTCGCCAGGGATACCGCCAGAATGTGGCTGTGTTGGGCCCTGAACTGATCGGAAAGTCCTCTTTACTCCAGCATTTCATGACCCGTTTTGAAGACCCGGAGACTTTTATTGTTTATACCGACTTCCGGCCGCGGGAGCTTTTTGAGGAATTCGCAGAACGCTTTGCAACTGTTTTTATACATTCTTTCTTAAGAGGAATTGGGCAAGAAAGCTTTGGGAACCCACGGATCCAGACTGAGGCGTTTCAACATGTCGCCCCAAAAACAACTCAATGGTTAAAGGCCTTTTTGGAAAAACGGCATAAATTGAACGTGACCGAAAGTTTTGTAACCCTTCTTGAGCTTCCATCGAGGACATGGAAAGAGACGGGCAAATTCGCCATCTTGATCCTCGATGAATTTGACAAACTTTTGGAGTTCGGGATTGAAGAACCCTTTGCGCATCTTGGTAAACAGATTATGATTCAAAAAGAGACGATGTATCTTCTTGCCAGCTCACAGGTATCTCTTGCGCAGATGATTCTTCGTCAGCGGCTCTCTCTCCTGTTCGGTCATTTTGAGATTGTCACGCTCGAGCCCTTCAGTCCGAGAGGTGCCTTTGAGTATCTTGAGAAACGGTGGCACTTGGCTCCGCTCGATTTTGAGACAAAGCAGTTCCTTATCTTTGTGACAGGGGGGTACCCTTTTTACCTCAATGTTCTTGGACAGCACCTCTCGAGTTATCCGGCCCCAGACCTCCGCCATCCCCCGAGGAGTGTCGTCCCCGTTTTGGAAAGGATTCTTTTCAACGCTCAGGGGATCCTGAGCCAGTACTTCAGAATGCGTTTAGACCGCGTGATCTCTCACGACGCTTCAGGGAAAGCTCTCACAATTCTTCAGTCCCTTTCAAGACGCGCCTGTACTTCTCAGGAAATCCGCGCCCTTTTCAGAAATGGCAAGGATCTTCACAAAACAATCTCAAAACTATTGGAAACCGGGATGGTTTCGAAAAACGGTACTTTTTACAGAATCACAGACCACCTTTTTGCGTTCTGGATGAGAAGCTGTTTCGAAAGAAAAGCAAATATCCTGTCTGGGAACATTTCTGAACAGTCCTCCGAATTCAGAAAGGAAGCTGAGGAGACGATAAAAATGTTTTCGGAGCAGTCGAAAAAAGACCTTCATGAAAAGATCCTTGAATTGTTCAGTTCTTTCAAAGGGGAAATGGTTGAGATCGACCAAAAAAGCCACAGACTTCCGAAATTTTCGGAAGTGCGTCTCTATAATGGAAAAAAAGGTGAACTGTTAATTATCGGCGACAAGGATAGCGGACTTTGGGTTTCTTCTTTCTTCGAGCATGAGGTGACGGAAGAAAACATCTCGGAATTCTTAAAACAGTGCGAACGTGTGAACCGCCCCATCTGTCAAAAGGTCCTGATTCCTTTAGGCGGAATCAACGAAAATGCGCGTCTCCTCGCAAAGAAGGAAAGGCTGTGGACATGGGAATCTGCCAGTGTCAACATGTTGCTTGATATTTTCGGTCATGGGTCGATTGTGACAACGCAGGGGGAGCGTCATGGATAAACAACTGTGGGCACCCTGGAGACAAGGGATCATTTACCAGCGCAGACATAAACGCTGTATTTTCTGTACCAAGCCGAAAGAAAAAAAGGACTCTAAAAATTATATCTTTATGAGGAGGCGTCACTCCTTTGCCATTCTGAATCTATACCCCTACAACAATGGCCACGTGATGGTTGTTCCCTATCGTCATGTGAAAACTCTTGAGGCCCTGACAAAACAGGAGCTCTCGGGTCTTATGGGTCATGTTCAAGAATGCGAAAAAATACTCAGAAAACTTCTGAATCCCCATGGATTTAATCTCGGGGTAAACGAAGGACGCGTTGCGGGGGCGGGTTTCAAGGATCATATCCATGTACATATTGTTCCCCGCTGGAATGGCGATACGAATTACATGCCAGTCTTGTCGCAGACGAAGGTGATTTCAGAGTCGCTTGAGGCGTTGTATCGGAAGATCGTTCATGCTGACACGGATTGAAATCGAACAAAGAGAAGAAGAGCTTCTGGCCCCCTATGCCATGAAAAGCCGGCATAGTAAAGGAAGGGTACATCCGGAAAAAGAACATTCCTATCGTCCCTGTTATCAAAGGGACCGTGATCGTATTATTCATACAACGGCGTTTCGACGACTGGAGTATAAAACACAGGTTTTTGTCAATCATGAAGGGGACAATTATCGAACACGCCTGACTCATACAGTTGAAGTGGCCCAAATCGCTCGATCCATTGCGCGGGCACTCCGGCTGAATGAAGATCTGGTTGAGACGCTGGCCCTCACGCACGATATCGGACATGGTCCTTTTGGTCACGCCGGAGAGGATGCGCTTCGAGAGGTCATGAAAGACCATGGGGGCTTTGATCATAATCTCCAGGGGCTTCGCGTGGTCGATTTTTTAGAGGAAAGGTATCCCGGTTTCAAAGGACTTAACCTTACCTGGGAAGTTCGGGAGGGGATTAACAAACATAGGACCCCCTTTGACCAGCCGGACCGGAATACCGCACTGGACCCCGACAAATCGCCTCTCCTCGAAACACAGGTTGTAGATGTCTCCGATGAGATCGCTTATGACAATCATGACCTAGATGACGGTATCGCTTCGGGTCTTTTGAAGGAGGAGGAACTATCAAAAATCCCCCTTTGGGGAAAGGCGCGCCGCGAAGTCTTGCAAGAAACCCCGACTCTTTCGGGAGCGCTTCTGACAAAACAAATTATCAGGTCTCTCATTAATTCACAGATTACGAATCTGATTACGGCATCGGAGAAATGCCTCGTCGAGAGCAATATCCAGTCACCAGAGGATGTTCGGAAATCCTCCCAACGGTTCATCATTTTTGATTCCACCATGACGGCAGAAAGGAAAATACTGAAGCCCTTTCTCATGAAAAACTTGTACCACCACTATCGCGTTGTCCGGATGTCGGATAAAGCGAGGCGGTTTGTAAAAGACCTTTTTGAGATCTATTTAAAAGATCCAGAGCAACTTCCGCCGAACTTCTCAAGTCGTGTCCTTCAAGAGGGGAGTCATCGTGTGATTTGCGACTATATTGCAGGTATGACAGACCGATTTGCCTTGGACGAATATAAACGTTTTTTCGACCCTTATGAGAGAGTCTAACTCCAAAAACAAACTGAACGAAAAAATCCAGGCCCTTTCGCTGGCCCTTTCAACGGTACACACGGTACACCGGCTCCTGACTTCCACTCTTAACCTGGATGAACTTCTTCCCCGTGTGGCGCGCCTCTGTCTTCAAGTCCTCCGCTCTGACCATTGCGCCATCCTCTTTTTGGATGCAAGGAAGAAGCACTTGATTTCAAGAGCCAGAGTTCATCTAAGTCGTAGCTACTCGCAAGGGGAATTGAAAAAGATTTCTGTGGGGAAGGGGATTGAAGGGACCGTTGCCAAGACCGGGAACCCGTATTTCAAAAAGAACCATCTGTGCGTTCCCCTGATGGATGAAGATGTTCTCGGCGTTATTTCCATTCGTGGGAAGAAAGGAAAAAAATCTTATACTCTCTATGACCGTGAGATATTGGTGACTTTGGCTGAACAAGCGATCATCGCTTTTAAGAATGCGAGGCTCTATGAGGAACAGGAAAAACTTACAATAGATTCTATACGATCCCTGGCGGCTATTCTTGAATGGAAAACACCGGCTCGCCGCCGTTCTTCGGAGCTTCTCGTCGCCGTTGCGATGGGGATAGCGGCAGAACTCCATCTTTCACATGAAGAGTCAAAAATGCTTCATTACGCCGTCCTCCTTCATGATGCAGGGATGATTACTGTTCCAGAGAAAATTTTGACCAAGCCGTCGCCCCTTACAGGCCCTGAATACCGAATCATCCAAAAGGTTCCCGTGAAATCGGCTCAACTGATCAAGCCGCTTCGGGTATTGGAACCGGTGCTTCCGATCATCCTTCATCATACGGAGAGGTACGACGGAAAAGGTTATCCAAAAGGTCTTCGGGGAGAGGAAATTCCTTTGGGATCCCGGATTCTTACTGTGACAAAGGCCTTTGTGGCTATGGTCACTCACCGTCCCTATCGAAAAAAGGTCGGTTTGAAGCGCGCCCTTACAGAATTAAAACGTCATGAAGGAGGGCAGTTTGATCCGTACGTCGTTCAGGCGTTTCTGGCCTTTTCGAAGAAAAAACCTTTCAAAAAATTGATGCAAAAACTCTGATACCCATGGCTGAAATCCAGAAGGAACTTTTTGATGAATTTGGGAAGGAGAAAAGAAAACGGAGCCTTTTTCGCCGATCTGAAACGGAACACATTTCGTTTTCTTCCTCTTTTGACACGCTTCTTTTGGGTATTCTGATTTTAGTGATGGGGGTCGTGATTATTTATGCAGTGGGTGTCGAAGTGGGTCATCAAGAAAAATTGCGTCTTGCAGGGAGAGAGTCAATCAAAACAACCGTGCAACCTGTGAGTGCGCGCCTGGTCCAGTCTCAACAGATTCAACAGGTCCAAGTCGCCGTTCATTCACCTAAAAAAACCTCGCTCCCAGAACGAGAAACAGTTCGGAAGTACACGGTCCAGATTGCCTCTTTTACGAAAAATGATGCGGCAGAGCGCACCTTGGAAAAACTGAAGAAAGAAAAAGCGGGAGTCGAAATATTCCTCATTCCCGGACCCAAACAGATTGCTCTTTGCATTGGGAACCATGAAACACGTGCGGCTGCGGACCGCGCTTTGAGTGAACTTCAAAAAAAGTACAAAGATTCATTTGTTCGGAATCGGTAAAAAGGAGAAATCATGACACAGCATTCAAGTTTAAAATCAGGTCAGAGAAGAAAGCGGCATCGCTCTGTTTTGAAGCGGTTTGAGCGGATTGCCATTTTGAAGGACAAAAAGGAATGGGATAGCGAACATTCGGTGTTTGGAATCCCGAAAGTGAAGACGATTCGAATCAAGATGAAAAAGGAGAAAGCCGCGACCGAAGCAGGAACTCCTGCTGAGACCGCTGCAACGAAAGCGCAAGCCACCCCTACCCCAGGCAAGGAGAAGGCCACTCTCACTCCAGCGAAAGAGAAAGCGGCACCTCCGAAAAAAGAAAAGGAAAAATAGGTGGTTACTCTCGAGGACTTCAAAAAACTGAACCTGCGGGTTGGGCGTATCGTTGACGTCCAGGATCATCCCAATGCCGACAAGCTTTATATCGTCACCGTTGACCTGGGAGAAACAAAAAAGAAGGTTGTCGCCGGGATCAGACTTTACTACTCGAGAGAGACGCTTCAGGGAAAGTTTTGTATTTTGATAGACAATCTTGAAACGGCGACGATCCGGGGTGTTGAAAGTGAGGGAATGCTTCTGGCCGCAAAAGATGGCCAGACCCTTTCCATCGTCACCCTTGATAGAGATATAGCTTTAGGAAGCCCAGTGACGTAGGGACTCAAACTTTCCATGAAAGCAGTAGATGCCTTGTCGATGCGCGAGATCGACCGAAAAGCCCAGGAGATTTTTTGCATTCCTGAAATACTTCTCATGGAAAGTGCCGGACGCGAAACGGCCCACGTCATCCTAGAAAGAGTAAAGGGCCAAAAGGGAATGGTAACTTTTTTTTGCGGCAAGGGGAACAACGGGGGAGATGGTTTTGTTGCCGCACGATATCTTTTCCTCGAGGAAGTTCCGGTCGTCCTCTTCTTCATTGGCAAGAAAGAAAGTTTAAAAGACTCGGCACACCTGAACTTTGAAATCCTGTCACGTCTCGGCTCTCCTATTTACGAAATCACAGAGGGGGTAGATTTGAAGAAAGAAATTTCTCGCCAAGCTCCTTTCCTCCTCTGTGTGGATGCGCTTTTGGGAATCGGATTGAAAGGAGAAGTTCAACAACCCTACCGCGATGTCATTGAAGAAATAAATCATCTCTCTTGTCCTGTTCTTTCCGTTGATATTCCGTCTGGTCTCTGCGCCACTACGGGCAGAATCCTGGGATGTTGTGTCAAAGCAAATCAAACTGTCACGTTTGGGCTTCCTAAAAAGGGGTTTTATGTCGGAGAGGGGCCCTTAATGACAGGGGAAGTGATTGTAAAAAATATCGGCTATCCCAAGGTTCTCCTTTCATGACACTTCATCCGGTCCTCCAGTACTTGATTACATTCCCGGTTCTTGCAATTTCTCTGACGCTTCACGAGTTCGCCCACGGGTGGGTTGCTGAACGATGTGGGGACAATACAGCAAAATTGGCCGGAAGACTTACCTTAAATCCTTTTGCTCACATTGACCTGTGGGGGACAATTTTTCTTCCCATCTTTTTCATTCTGACACTCAATACCCCTTTTGGGTGGGCTAAACCTGTTCCTGTGAATTTTATGAATCTGAGACGGCCGAAGTCTCAAATGGTTTGGGTTGCTATTGCCGGACCTATCGCCAATCTTTTTCTTGCAACTTTTTTTGCAGCCCTTTTTCACATAGGTTCCATTTCTCCGAGTAGCCTTCTGGGATCCCTTTTAGTCCTTGGCTCGTTTCTGAACCTTGTCCTTGCTGTTTTCAACACCATTCCACTTCCTCCTCTGGACGGTTCCCGTATCGTGATGGGTCTTCTCCCAACTCCTCTTCTTTTCTATTACAGACGGCTTGAATCTTTCGGTTTTCTGATCGTTATCTTCCTGTGGGCGACGGGTCTTTTGGATAAAGTGCTTCTCCCTGCTGTTTCCCTTCTCGCAAAGATCTTGGGTCTCTTTTAACACCTTCTCTTCCTTGAAGTTTTAACCTTTTTTTGCTATAATTTTTATCAATCTCATGACCCAAAAAATTGTTGTACATCTCGGAAACCGAAGTTATCCCATTTTCATAGCCCGTGACCGCTTCAAGTCGCTCGGCCCCCTATTAAAAAAAATGAACTTGGGAAAGGAAATCCTTGTGATCGCCAATCCTGACGCAAAGAGGCATTATGGGGATCTTCTTCAAAGACGTCTGACCCGATCAGGATTCAGAGTAACTTTTACAAAGCAAAAACTCCCGACAGGAAAAAATTCCGAAAAGGCGAAGTCTCAAACCTATGTAGACCGCTTGATCCATGAACTTGTAGCACAGGAAAGGAAGGGGAAACGTCCTCTCTTGGCCGCTTTTTCAGGAGGGGTGTTGGGAGATTTAACGGGGTACGTTGCCTCTATTTATAAGCGGGGAATCCCTTATATTCAGATCCCAACGACACTTCTCGCACAAGTCGATTCCTCCATCGGCGGGAAAGTGGGTATCGATCTTCCCGAAGGGAAAAACCTTTTGGGGGCTTTTTACCAGCCCCGTTTGGTCTATGCAGATCTTTCTGTGCTGGATCAGCTTCCAAAAGAAAATCGGATAGAGGGTCTGGCAGAAGTCGTCAAATACGGCGTCATCGCGGATCCTCAGCTCTTTAGGTATCTTGAAAAAAACTGTGACAAAGTTCTTCAGAAAAGAATAGATGGAGAGATCCTGCAACACATCATTGGATCCTGCGCCAAGATCAAAGCAAAGGTGGTTGCCCAAGACGAACGGGATGATAAAGGAATACGAGTCATTCTGAATTTTGGACATACTCTCGGCCATGCCATTGAACAGGCAAAAAGATACCAAGAAAGGCATGGAAGGGCGATTTCGGTCGGAATGCTCTGCGAAGCGGAGATCGCTTTACGACTGGGCCTTTTCAAAAGACAGGAACTGAAACGACTGGAATCTTTGCTATCGATGTTAGGATTACCCACCACGATGAAAGGGGTTTCTCTTGAAAGGCTTTTCAGGGCAGAATCCCTCGATAAAAAATTCATTCATGGCAAAAACCGTTATGTCTTACCGATTCATATCGGAAAAGCGGTTGTTCGAGAAGGGATTCCCCATACGCTGATTCGACGTGTCGTTTCAGAAAGGATTTTTGAATGACTTCAAAAAATCAGCTTTCTGGGGGAGTGGAGGAAAAATTAGGCTACGCCTTCCGATCTCCCGCGCTTCTCGAGGAAGCTTTGACGCACCGATCTTACGCCAATGAAAAGGGACTTTCTCATGGGAATGAGATCCTGGCCCTTTTGGGAGATGCCGTGCTACAGTTTTTTATTACAGCGCGTCTTTGTCAGGCCTCCCCATGGCAACGACCCGGTTATCTTACAGAAAAAAGAAAGTCATTTGTCTGTGAGGAGGCTTTGAGTGAAAAGGCAAAACATTTGAATTTGGGTGAAGCGATCCTATTTGGGAGAGGGGAAAGACAGCAGGGAGGCCCTCTGAAGGCATCCCACCTTGCGGAGGCCTTTGAGGCCGTGATCGGAGGAATTTATCTGGATGGAGGTTTTGAGGAAGCTGTCCAATTTCTTTCGAATCAATTTGAAGAGCTTAAAATGGAGGGTGACCATGAACCTGATTAAGACGACACTTCTTTTAATGGCATTAACCTTTCTTTTTGTATTTGTCGGAACGACACTGGGAGGAAGGGAAGGGGCGTGGGTCGCTTTGGTCTTGGCGGCCATCATGAATTTTGGGGCCTATTGGTTTAGTGATAAGTTGATTCTGATGACAATGGGTGCCAAGGAAGTTTCAAGGGAAGAAGCTCCGGAGCTTTATGAAATCATCGGGCGTCTGATCCAAGAAGCCTCACTGCCGATGCCTAAAGTGTACATTGTCTCTCAGCAGGCTCCTAATGCGTTTGCGACGGGCCGCTCTCCCTCCCATGCGGCTGTTTGTGTCACTGAAGGAATTCTTCAGATTCTTAACGAGGAAGAGCTTGGGGCTGTTCTCGGACATGAACTTTCCCATGTCCGGCATAGAGATACCCTCATTTCCTCGGTTGCAGCGACCTTGGCAGGGGCGATTCTCACATTGGCACGCTGGGCCCAGTGGGCTGCAATCTTCTCACCTCGTGATGGAGAGGGCCGAAGAAGAGGAGGAGGTCTCGAGCTCCTCTTTTTGGCCATTTTGATGCCTTTGGCCGCCACTTTGATTCAGCTCGCTATTTCACGATCCCGCGAGTTCGCCGCTGACCGAGGAGGAGCGCTTCTTTCAAAAAATCCTCTCGCTCTCGCCAGTGCTCTTCGGAAACTGGAGTCTTCTCCCAAAGGACTCCTTACCGCCACCCCACAAATGGCCCATCTTTTCATTGTGAACCCCTTAAGAGGGGACGGGCTCTTGCGACTCTTTAGGACCCATCCTTTGACTTCTGAGAGAGTCCGCCGCTTGGAGGAAATGGCAAGGAAAAGACAGTCATGAAAGTACGGTCCTTCCGCGAAGGAGATGAGGCTGCCGTCAAGGAGCTTGTTAGTACTATTCTGAATAGGGAATTTCTGTTAGAAAAGAAAGCTTACTCCGATACAGACCTGAACATGATTTCAAAGGTGTATACGGGTTCCCGGAATATCTTTCTCATCGGGGAAGTGGATGACCAGATCATCGGGACGGCAGCGGTTAAGGAAGACGACCGCGACACTGCCCTTTTAAGACGTGTTTTTGTAAATCCTGCTTATCGGGGCAAAAAATTCGGTTCACGCCTGGTAGACGAGGCCCTTCAGTTTTGCCGGCAGCAAGGATACAAGAAGGTGGTTTTTCGAGGGACTACAGGAATGTCTGCAGCGATTTCGCTGATCCGGAAGAAAGGCTTTTCTGAAATAGAAAGACTCCGTTTCGGCGAGGTCGAGATGATCCATTTTGCCCTGAATTTGTGAGAAAGAAGACCCTCATTTCAATTTAAGGCGAAAACGTTTCTCTCCCTCCTCGAGCAAAACAGAATCCTTTCCGATCTCCAAAAGGGTTGCCCCCTCAATATCCTCACCGATTTTCGTAATCTGGTTATTGAGGATCGCCAGATCTTCTCCCTCCCCCTGTACAATCCCATTCAACGTAAGGGAACTTTTGAGCACAATCGGAGAAGATTGAGATGACGCGGCAGGCGTGGTCGGCGTTGACGCTGTTTCTTGAGGCGGTGGGGGCGCTTCTTTCGGTGTGACAGGAACAATAGGGGGTGTTTGTTG